>Ga0247725_1000788_pt1 | contig 19932 bp, 21 predicted proteins | sample OKSTACKMCFT3sol_FD_183021 | JGI IMG/M metagenome (GOLD analysis project Ga0247725, IMG submission 183021) | Subsurface sediment microbial communities from gas well in Oklahoma, United States - OK STACK MC-FT3-sol | ecosystem: Environmental > Terrestrial > Deep subsurface > Rock core/Sediment...
TCCAGCAGTTCGTGAAGCAGTTGCGCGAGAAGCCGCACCTGCAGGACCTGTATGGCCTGGTCCAGGCCAGCACCTACGACAACGAGGCGAACCTGCCGGACGACTACATCGATTCTCTGATGGAGTCGTACCCGCCGCAACTGATCGCGGCGTACCTGCGCGGCCAGTTCGTCAACCTGACGTCGGGCACCATCTACACCGCCTACGATCGCACTCTCAACGCCTCGCAGGAGGCTGTACAGCCAGGCGAGCCGATATTCGTGGGTATGGACTTCAACGTCGGCAAGATGGCCGCCGTGGTGCACGTGAAGCGCTTGGGACTGCCGCACGCGGTCGACGAGATCGTCAACGGGTACGACACCCCGGACATGATCCGCCAGATCAAGGAGCGGTTCTGGCTGTACGCCGACGGCGAATATCGGCCTACCCGCCAGATCAGGATCTACCCCGACGCCTCCGGCGACTCTCGCAAGTCGGTACGGGCCAGCGAGACCGATATCGCGCTGCTCAAGCAGGCCGGCTTCGTCGTATCGGCTCCGGCCGCCAACCCGCCGGTCAAGGACCGGATCAACTCCATGAACGCCATGTTCTGCAACGCCAAGGGCGAGCGGCGGTATCGGGTCAATCCCGACCGCTGCCCGACCTACGCCGATGCCCTCGAGCAGCAGGTGTGGGGCACCAACGGTGAGCCGGACAAGTCCGCCGACATCGATCACCCCAACGATGCTGCGGGCTACTTCATTCACAAGGAATTCCCGGTCGAGCGACCTGCGGCCGTTGTTACCACCCTGAGGTTCTGACCATGAGCGATTCCGTTTGCCAGTGCTGCGCTGCTGTCGAGGAGATGCGCGAGCACTGGAAGCTGATCGATTGCATCAAGGGCGGCACCTCGGCCATGCGCGAGGCGGGGGAGGCGTACCTGCCCAAGCGGCAGCTCGAGACGAGGGAGGACTATGAAGCGCGGCTGAAGCTGGCGACGCTGCACCCCGCGTTCGAGGAAACGGTCGGCGCCATGGTGGGGCGAGTGTTTGCGAAGCCGGTCGTGATCGGCGATGACGTGCAGCAGGAGATCGCCGACCTGCTGACCGACGTGGATACGGAGGGACGTGACCTGCAAGTGTTCGCCCAAGACTGGTTCCGCGGCGGGCTGGAGTATGGCCTGAAGTTCGCCCTGGTCGAGATACCGCAACGGCCAGAGGATCTGCCGAACACACGACAGGCCGAGCAACAGGCCGGCTTCAGGCCCTACGGGGTGCTGATCGAGCCTGGCCAGGTGCTGGGATGGAAGACCGGCAAGGTTGCTGGTGTCGACAGCCTGACCCAGTTCCGCTTCCGGACGTGCCGGGTTGAGGAGGTGGACGAGTTCACCAACGAATCCGTTGAGCAGATCCGCGTCATCGAGCCCCGCCGGCATCGCGTGTTCGAGGAGGGCAAGGATGGATGGGAGATGGTGTCGGACACGCCGAACACGCTCGGCTTCATTCCCTTGGTGCCGTATTACACCGCGCGCACTGGATTCCTCACGGCGAAGCCACCGCTGCTCGAGCTCGCCCACCTGGTGGCGAAGCACTGGTGGCTCCAGTCCTCTCTGGACAGTCTGGTTGATGTCGCCTGCGTGCCGATCCTGGTGATGACTGGCGTAGACTCCGGCGACGAGCTGGCCATCGGCGCGCGCTCCGCGGTGAAGTTGCCTCGGGAAGCCGACATGAAGTACGTCGAGCACACCGGCGCCGCCATCAAGACCGCGCGGGAACAGCTTGACTCACTGCAAGAGGAGATGAGGCAGGCCGGTGCGAAGCTGGTGGAGAAGTCCACCCAGGTCATGACGGCGAAGCAGTCTGGCGAGGAATCGGCTAAGGAGACCAGCAAACTGGCGATGATGTGCCAGGGCCTGCAGGACAGCCTGGTGCTGTTCCTATCGTACTTCTCCCTCGCACTGAACAACCGCGCCGAGGGCGGCACCGTGCAGCTCCAGCCGAATCTCGACCCGGATTATGCTCCGGCCGAGACCATGGGTGTGCTGCAGCGCATGCGTGACGGCGGCTCGTTGTCAGACCAGACCCTGTTCAACGAGGCCCAGCGCCGCGGCATGCTTGCCGAGGACCTGGACTGGGAGTCGGAGCAGGAGCGGATCCGCAACCAGGAGCCTGCGATATGACTCGCTTGGAGGTGCTGCTGGCGGAGCTGTATACCGACCATGGTATCGACCTGATCAGGGCCACGGCGGGTATGTCGAAGGAAGTCGAGGAGAAGATCACCGAACTCGCCGAGGAGTTGGTGAAGCTGCTGCAGGGCCGTCGGTTGCCGCTGAAGAACGTAAAGGAGGTCAACGCGATCCTCGACGAGGCGGCCAAGGCAATCAAGGCGCAGTACACCGAGATCGCTGCGGCACATGATGCCAACCTGCGGCAACTCGCGGTCATCGAAGGAGGCTTCGCGTCGAGCTCAGTCAACAGTCTGGTGAGCCGGCCAATCATGCTCGGCGTCGGCAAGAACCGACTCAGCGCCGTGGTTGCGAATACGCTCATCGAGGGCGCGCCTACCAAGCAATGGTGGCTCAAGCAGGCTGCGGATGTGTCGTTCCGGTTCGCGGGTGTGGTGCGCAATGGCTTCGTGAACGGCGAGACCACGGAACAGATGGTCACCCAGATCGTCGGCCGCCGGGCTCGGGGCGACCAACCGCCGGTGAAGGGCTTCATGGATGTCAGCAAGCGCGCGGCTCGGACCTTGGTCCACAACAGCGCCCAAGCGGTGGCCAATGGCGCCAGGATGGAGGTCTACAAGGCCAATTCTGGCGAGAATGGACCGGTGAAAGGGTATCGCCAGCTCAGCACCTTGGACTCGCACACCACGGAAATCTGCATGGTCTACGACCAGAAGACATGGGATCTGCAGTTCAGGCCTGTGGGGCACTCGTTGCCGTACAAGCAAGGTTGCCCGCGGCACTGGGGGTGTCGCAGTACCACTCTGCCTTGGCTCAAGACGATGCGTGAGCTGGGTATCGACGTCGACGAGGTGAAGAGCACCCGGGCGTCGATGGACGGCCAGGTGCCGGCCAGTCTGAACTTCGAGACATGGCTCAAGGGTAAGTCAAAGGCCTTCCAGGACGAGAAGCTGGGGCCCGGCCGCGCCGACCTCTGGCGCCGAGGCGTCATCACCTTGAGCGACCTGTTGGACCAGCGGGGCAACCCGCTGAGCCTGGCGCAACTCAAGTCGCTGTACGCGCCCGACTGATCTGATCACCAATTCGTGTAGGCCCCGGCAATGTCCGGGGCTTTTTTATGCCTGCGTTTCGGATGGAGCGGGGCGCCTTCCGGGCCGGATGGCCCATCGCAATGGCCGGATGGCCGGAGAAAGACGAGATGAAACTGAAGACTGTCGAAGTCGATGGCAAGCAATACGCCGAGGTCCAGGATGGCAAGCCGGTCTACGTGGAAGATGACGGTAAGGAGATCGCTTTCGATGCGGTCGGTACCCGAGCCACCATCACCCGCTTGAACGGAGAGGCCAAGCAGCACCGCGAGCGGGCGGAGAAGGCCGAGAAGATCGCAAAAGACTTCGAAGGCATCGAGGACCCGGCCGCAGCGCGCAAAGCCCTGGAAACCGTCGCCAATCTCGACGCGAAGAAGCTGGTGGATGCCGGCGAGATCGAGAAGGTAAAGGCTGAAATCGGCAAGGCTTACGACTCCAAGCTGACCGAGGCCACCACGCGCGCGGAGCAGTTGGAGCAGCAGCTCTACGCCGAGAAGATCGGCGGCAGCTTCTCCCGCTCGAAGTTCGTGGCCGACCGCCTGGCTGTTCCGGCCGACATGGTGCAGTCCGTGTTCGGCAAGCACCTGAAAATCGAGGACGGCAATGTCGTGGCCTACGACGCCCACGGCAACAAGCTGTACAGCAAGGCCCGTCCCGGCGAGGCCGCCGACTTCGATGAAGCGCTGGAGATTCTCGTCGACCAGTACCCCTACCGCGACCAGATCCTGAAGGGCTCTGGCCACTCTGGCGGCGGAACGCCCCCGGGCGGCAAGCCCTCCGGCAGCACGGCCAAGTCGCTCGCCGACTGCAAGACCGAGGCCGAGAAGGTCGCCTACCTCGAAACGATCAAGTAAGGAGGCCACATGCCTTTTGATCTCGCTGTATTCAACAAGCAGACCTACACGGCTCTGACCGAAACCGTCGCCCAGGCGATCGACAAATTCAACCAGGCATCCGCCGGCACCATCGTTCTGCAGAACGCGCCGGCGCAGGGCGACTTCGACATCAAGGCCAGCTTCAAGCTGATCGCCAATCTGGTGCGCCGCCGCAACGTCTACGGCAACGGCGACGTGGCTGCGACTCGTCTGACGCAGTTGCTCAACGCCGCGGTGAAGGTCGCCGCCGGCACGCCACCGATCGAGTATGAAGCGGCCCAGTACAACTGGGTGTTGCAGAACCCGGCGTTGGCGGCCCTGACCATCGGTGAGCAACTGGGTAAAGCACGGGTCGCGGACATGCTGAACACCGCCATCCGCGGCGCGGTGGCTGCAATCAGCGGTCACTCCGACGCGACCCATGGCAGCGCCACCGAGACCGCAACCTTCCGCACCCTGAACAAGGCGGCGTTCAAGTTCGGTGACCGCGCCAACGCCATCGCGGCCTGGGTGTTCCATTCCAGCGTGGTCAGCGATCTCTACGACAACGCTCTTGCGAACGCCGAGAACCTGTTCACCTACGACGGCGTGAACGTGATGCGCGACCCGTTCGGCCGTCTGTTCGTGGTGACCGACGCCGACTCGCTGATCGTGCCGGCTGGCGCCGACCCCGAGGCCAACCCAGCTTCGTTCCGTTCGCTGGGCCTGGTGCAGAGCTCGGTGCTGGTGACTGGCAACAACGACTTCGACGCTGTTCTGAACCGCACTACCGGCAAGGAGAACCTGGGTTCGGTCTACCAGGCCGAATGGAGCTACAACCTGGGCGTGCTCGGTTACACCTGGAAGACCGGTACGGGCGGCGCTTCGCCGAACGATACCGCGATCGGCACCGCGGCGAACTGGGAGCGCACCGCCACCAGCGTCAAAGACACCGCCGGCGTTCTGGTGCTGAGCAAGTAGCCGCAGAGGGGCCGCCAGGCCCCCTTTTCATGAGGTGGACAATGACCAAGAAGATTCTGTGGTTCGTAGCTGGCCCGGCGACCTCGGACCAGATGGAGTTCGCCCAGCGCAATGGGCTGACGATTCGGGATCCGCTCGCCTATCGCCAGGGTGACTTCCTCGAACAGGCCGATGCGGTGGCCGGCGAGGTGCCGCGGGCATACTCGGTGGCCTACGACCTGATCGAACTGCAAACCAACGGTGCTGCGAAGGCTCCGGGCATCCATGACGGCGAGCCCACCCTCGACGAAATCAAGGCTGACCTGAAGGCCCTCGGCGTCGCGTTCGATGGGCGTGCAGGCAAGGCTGCGTTGGCGAAACTGCTCGCCGAGGCGAAGGCGGCCCAGGAGCCCTCGCAGTTGAACGACGAGCAGGTGCTGGCGCGTCTCGTTGAACTGGGTGTCGAGGTGCCGGAAGGCGCCACGTCCGATTCGCTGCGCGAGCTCCTGAAGGCGACCGAGGAGAAAGCCAATGGCGGTGGTGACTGAGGGTGACAGCGCCAACAGTTACGTCTCCGTCGACCAGGCTACCGAGTATCACGCTCAGCGCGGCAATGCTGCCTGGGCGTCGGCCTCCAATGACAGCCGCTCCTCGGCACTGATCAGGGCGACCGACTACATCGACCGCAGCTATCAATTCCGAGGCTCGAAGGTCGACTCGGACCAGCCGCTGGAGTTTCCACGCACCGGCCTGGCCTGGCCGAACCGGAAACTGCAGGGCGCAACGTGCGAACTGGCCCTGTTGGCGCTCGACGGGCCGCTGGACACGGTACAGCAGGCCTCCGCCGTGAAATCCGAGACGGTGGGACCCCTCACCACGGTCTACGCCGAACCGGTGAACCAGGGGCAGCCGCGCTACGTTGCAGTGGATCGGCTTCTGGAGGCGCTGACAGTCGGCGGCGGCATGTTCAACGTCAGGGTGTCGAGGATGAGCTGATGGCTGATATCTACGACCGTTCCCGGGCGATGGCCATTCGTATGCTGGCACCGCGGAGCAAGGGCGGTAGGGGGCTTGAGCTACGCCTGACCAAGTTCGAGCAGGGCGAGTACGACCCGGCGACCGGTGGAAGTCCAACCATCGAGCGCCGCTTCGATGGTTCCGGCATGCGCCAGGACTACGATGTGCGGGTTATCGACGGTTCGCTGATCCAACAGGGTGATGTCGAGATCATCATGTCTCCAGTGCAGCTTGGGGGGCAGGACATGCCGGCGCCGAGGAACGGCGACCGTATCGAGTTCGACGGCGAGGCCTTCAAGGTGGTGACTGCGAAAGCCTGGAATTATGCCGGCCTGGGCATCGGCTTCGTCGCGCAAGCGAGGAGGTAGCGCATGGCCCGTGGCTCTCGCATGCGTCAACGCTACTCGGGGCGCCAGGGCAGCTTCGCTGCAGCGGTGGCGCAATTCCGCGACCAAGCCTTGGCTGCCGGCGATGCGATCTACCAGCGGATCATGTTGGACCTGTCGGTCAAGGTGATCGAGAAATCTCCAGTCGGTGACCCGGAGCGGTGGGCCGCGAACGTCGCCTACCGCCAGCGAGCGAGTGCTGTGGCGGACCGCTACGACGAGAACGTTGCGATTCGCAACACCCTGATCAACCTGAATCCGAGCAACTTCACCAGGAACGGGAAGCTTCGTCGAGGCGTGAAGCACGCGAAGCCGCTGACCAAGGCGGAGCGTGACCAGAACTTCGACGTCAACGGGATGGTGGCCGGGCGCGGGTATGTTGGCGGGCGCTTTCGGGCCAACTGGCAGTTCAGCATCGGCACGGCCGCACAGGGGGAGATTGATGACGTCGACCCGACTGGCAGCAAGGCAATTTCTGCAGTGACCGCCGGGGTCCAGCCGCTGAAGCTCGGTGATACCGCCTACCTGGTGAACAACCTGCCGTATGCGGTACCGCTCGAGTACGGGCACTCCAGCCAGGCACCGGCTGGCATGGTCCGGGTGACCATCGCCGAATTCCAGCAGATTGTGGAGGCCGCCGTCAGGGCGAACCAGGTGTAGCTCCACCAGACCAGGGGTCGATATGTCCCATTCTCTTGCTCGCCAAGCTATCGAGGAAAAGCTCAACTCATGGGCAAAAGGGAGGCCTATTCGTGTGGCGTTTCAAGCGTCCAGTTTCACTCCCGAGGTCGGCGAGACATACCTCCGCGGGTATCTACTTCCAAGCGGGACCAGCACCCCTCATTTGGCTGGCGAGGCTCTCGAGTTTCGGGGTGTCTACCAGGTCAGCATCGTCTGCCCATCGGGCCAGTCGCTGGGGATTGCAGAGTCGCTTGTTGATGAGATCACTTCACTGTTTCGCGTTGACTCGCGCCTGTCGCGCGGTGACTTCGAAGGGATTGTTGCCGGACCAGTAGAGCAAGGACCGGCCATCTTCGATGATGCCTCCTACATCGTTCCAGCCAGCTTTGCCTATCGCGGCGCGGCTGACCAATAGCCCGATCGGGCACAACCATCCGCCGCCTGGCGGGCTTTCAAGAGGAAATACTCATGGCCGCACGCTTCCCGCTGCCCAATGGCTCCGTGCTGGAAATTGCATCCACACTGGGGGCCGCCGTTGCTTTCACGGCAATTACCAACGCAAAACCGCCGATTGCCAGCGCTACTGGCCATTCCCTGGAGATGGGGGATGCCGTTCTGATCACCTCCGGCTGGGCCAAGATATCTGACCGAGCCAGCCGCATCGGAGCGGTCACAACTGATACTTTCGCACTGGGTGGGCTGGATACCACCAACACTGATATCTACACCCCAGGTTCCGGTGTTGGTTCGGTGATTCCGGTGGAGTCCTGGGTTCAGATCTCGAAGGTCACCGGATTTTCCTCTTCGGGGGGCGAGCAGCAGTATCTGACCGTTGGCTACCTGGAAGAAGATGATGATCGGCAGCTCCCGACCAATCGGAACCCGCTTTCCCTGGAGATTACGGTCGAAGACCAGCCGTCCGCCGCATATGTCGATGTGGTCGAGAATCTTGGGGAAACGAAAGCACTGACCGTCATCCGGCTGAAGCTGCCGAGTGGTGACCAAATCCTGTATCCCGGCTACGTGAGCATCACCAGTTCGCCGACCATGGAGCGGAATCAGTTGATGACCCGCACTATCAGCATTGGCCTGTCTGGTCGTCCGCTTCGATACCTGGCGGCGTAAGGAGGGGATATGAGCAAAGTCAAGTTTTCCCTGGACCCGAAGCCTACTTTCATTGCTCCAGTACCAATCCCATTGCATGGCGGCGGGAGTGTCGAGGTGAAGTTCACCTTCAAGCACATGCCAAAGGATGATCTCGACGCATTCCTGAAGGGAGTGGGCGAACTGTCTGACCGCGAGGCGATCATGGCCGTCGCGGCAGGCTGGGAACTCGACGACGCGTTCAACGACGAGAACGTACAGCGACTGCTGCAGAACTACCTCGGCGCCGGCCCGACGGTTGTCAGGGTGTACATGGAGCAGATCACCCAGGCCCGCCTGGGAAACTGACCAGCGCGGCGGCAGCGCTGTACAAGACAGAGCCTGATGCGGAAGCCCTTGCTGCGCTGGGGCTCAGGCCTGATGACCTACCGGTGGAAGAGGTGGCCATCTGGCCTGAGAACTGGCGGGCTTTCCTGCTGTTTCGCGACATGTCCACCCAGTGGCGAACAGGCATGAACGGTCCCACTGGACTGGACTACGGCGTCTTACAGGACATCTTACGGCTGCGCGGGGTGCCGCGGGCTCAATGGTCCGAACTGTTCGATGCCGTCCAGACGATGGAAGCCGTCGCGCTGACAAAAATTCATGAAGGGTAAGCGATGGATATTGCAAGCCTTGGCATCGCCGTGCATTCGGAGAGCGCCGACCAGGCGGCTCAGGATCTGGATCGCCTGGTCGGATCCGCCGTCCGAGCTGAAAATGCGGTCGACTCGGTCGGAGAAACCTCTGCCCAAGCATCCGCGCGCATCTCCAACATGGTTCGCGCCTCGCTGGAGGCCAGTGATTACCATCAGAGGCTTGCGAAGGCGGCTACCAGCAGTAGCGCAGCCCTCGAGAAGGCGAATGCCTCGACCATCGACCGGACCAAGTACCAGGAGGAGATCAACGCTCGCGGGCAAGCCATCATCCAGTCGCAGCAGCGCATTGCCGAACAGGCCAAGAAGTCCGCTACTGCAGCCCAGGAGCAATCTACCAGTCTCGATGCCGGCAGCCGGAACCTTGCCAGGTTCAACGATCAGTTGGGTCGGACCGGTCTTACCGCCAGGCAAACCCAGGCCGCTATGCGGGGGCTTCCCGCGCAGATCAGTGATGTCGTCGTCAGCATCCAGGGCGGCCAGTCCCCCATGCAGGTCCTTCTGCAGCAAGGCGCACAGGTTCGCGATATGTTCGGCGGACTTGGCCCAGCGCTGCGGGCGGTTGGTGGTTATGCGCTGAGCTTGATTAACCCCGTTAACGGGTTGGCTGCAGCTGCCGGCACGCTTGGTTTTGCTTTCTACGACGCAGAGAAAAAGGCCGCTGCCTTTAGCAAAGCAATTTTTGCTGGGAATGGCGCAGCAGGCATGACTGGGTCGGCTCTGGCTCAAGTTGCTAAGCAGGCTGCTTCGGTATCCGGATCATTGGCCAGCGCGAATCGAGCTGCTATTGCATTGGCAGCCAGCGGAAAGGTTGGGGCCGGCCAACTTCAGAGCCTCACGGAAACGACCAGCGCAATCGCTCAATTTACCGGGCGGGATATTGAGGATGTGGCGAAGTCCTTGTCAGAGCTGGGGGATGATGCGACTAGGGCAGCGGCACGAGTTAGCGAGCAGTATCGGCTGCTGAGTTACGAGCAATATCAGGCGATCAAGGCGATCGATGAGCAAGGCGACCATCAGCAGGCTGTCGATCAACTGAACGAGGATCTGCATCGTAACGCTCAGGAGAGGCTGAAACAGTATCGCGAGTCTCTGTCTGGTGTTGAGCAGGGATGGGACGCAGTTAAAACGGCGATCGGTAATGCCTACGCTGCAATCCGTGCTGACTTGTTTCCAACCCTCAATGAGCAAATACAGACGCTCCAACGGACATTGGATCAACGGCAAAACGCTCCGTTTCTGTCGAATGCTTTGCGTGGCGCACTAACTGGCGCCGCAACTGGCTTGCCTGGCGTGGCCGCTACCGGAGCACTATTTCAGTCCTTTCGGGATCAGTTCAGCTCCACAGAGGCATTGAAGGAGCAGAACAGCCTCTTGCTCGTCCGAAAAGACTTGTCCGAGCAGAATGCCAAGTCGGAGGCTGAGCTGGGCGAGGCTGACCAGCAGCTCATCGCCATTGAGAAAGAACTGGGCGACCAGTTAGGCGACGTCTCCCCGGCGGCCAAGCGAGCGAAAGCAATTGATGAGCTGACCAAGAGGTACGTCGCCGGCTACCGCGCGGCCGAGAAGATGATCTCGGCAGGCAAGTTGAGCGCGCTTCCCGACTGGCTCAAGGGTGTGAATATTGTCGGTGATAGCGTATCAGGCGGAACCTTCGACAAGCTGGTGGCTGGCATCAATCAGCGGTTCAAGGACCCGAAGGCGGCCAGGTCTTCTCAATTTCGTGATGATGCTGCTACCCAGTACCTGTTGCGTCTGCGCGAGCAGCAGGGAGCCCTGGAGCAGCAACTTGGTACCAGCGAGAAACTGTCCGTTTCGCAGCGTGAGATGGCGAAGTGGGAGCAGCAGATTGCGGACCTGAAGGTGAAAGCTGTCCTGACTGCCGATCAAAAGTCTCTCTTGGCTAGGGAGGCGGAGGTTCGCGCGCAGCTTCAGAAGAACGTGGCGCTCGAGGCCGAGGCGAGGAAGAAGGAGGAAATCGCCAGGATCGACGCGTACCGCGCAAACCTTGAGGGGCGCCTGCGTTCAGTGCAGCAGGGGTACGAACTGCAGATCGCTGGCCTTGGTGCGGGCGATGAAGAGCGCCGGCGCATTCAGGACCGTTTAAAGCTGGAGCAGGACTACCAGAGCCAGAGCGCCAAGCTGCAGGAACAACGCAACCGCGGCGAAACCAACGGCGGCATCAGCCAGAGCCAGTACGAAAAGGAACTCGCTGCTCTGGACGATTATCACCGTAAGGCGCTGGCCAAGCAGAACGACTACTTCCATCAAGTCGATGAGACTCAGAAGGATTGGTCATTGGGAGCCAGATCGGCGTTCAAGACCTATCTGGAGAGTGCTCGGGACGTGGCGGGCCAAACCAAGAACCTGTTCACCAGCGTCTTCAGCAGCATGGAGGATGCAGTCGCGGCCTTCGCCACGACCGGCAAGTTGTCGTTCTCCGACTTCGCCAAGAGTGTGCTGGCCGACATGGCGCGGATTGCAACGCGCGCCGCTGCCTCGCAGGCCCTTTCGTCCCTCTTCGGCGGATTCTTCGGCGGTGGTAACGCTGCCGCGCAGTCTGGTGTCGACAATCTGGTGAGCAACAGCGGGCTGTTCGCCAACGGTGGTGCGTTCGCCGGCGGGGTGCAGATGTTCGCCACTGGCGGGGCCTTCACCAACAGCGTGGTCAGCACGCCAACCGCGTTCGGCATGAGCGGCGGCGGCATGGGTGTGATGGGCGAAGCGGGGCCAGAGGCAGTGATGCCGCTGACCAGAACCTCGTCCGGCGCCCTCGGTGTGCGCGCTATGGGCGGTGGTGGTTCGCAGATCAACGTCGAGGTGAACATTGCCTCGGATGGTTCGGCCAACGTCTCCAGCAGCCAGCCTGGCCTGGACCAGTTCGGTCGCGACATCGGGACGTTCGTCGAGCAGAAATACCGACAACTCCTGGCGCGTGATCTGCGGCGTGACGGTGCGATCGGCCGGGCCATCAACGGGTAGAGCACATGGCAATCGAAATCTTCACTTGGGCCACCGAGAGCGGTGGCGAGGGCGACATAACCTTCGCCACCAGGTCCGCGCAATTCGGTGACGGCTACAAGCAGTTGGTGAGCGAAGGTCTGAACAGCAAGTCCCAGAGCTGGCCTGTGTCCATCACCGGGCCGGCGGCGACCATAAAGGCCGCGATGGACTTCCTGGACCGCCACACAGGAGCGCGGGCGTTCCTCTGGACGCCGCCCCTGGGCGGCCTGGGCCTCTACACCTGTGCGGGCTACCGGCCCGTCAACCTCGGCGGCCGGGTCTACCGGCTGACCGCGACCTTTGAACAGGCATTCCATCCATGACACTGATCACCGATATCCAGAAGCTGGAGCCCGGCGGCGAGGTCGTGCTGTTCGAACTCGACGGCAGCGACTTCGGCGCCGACGTGGTCCGGTTCCACGGACACGCTATCCCGCACAGCCCGCAGGAACTGGCCGCCGCCGGTGCCAACGCCGACCAGTTACCGGCGAAACCGATCTGGTGGCAGGGCCACGAATACGCGGCCTGGCCGGTGCAGATCGAGGGCATCGAGGCGAACAGCGATGGTACTGCGGCGCGGCCGAGCTTCACCGCCGGCAACGTCAATGGCCGGATTACGGCGCTCTGCCTGGCGTTCGAGGACCTGCTCCAGTTCCGCCTCACCATCCGGACGACGCTGGCGAAGTATCTGGACGCGGCGAACTTCCCTGGCGGCAATCCCGACGCTGATCCCTCCCAGGAGATCGTCGAGATCTGGTACTTGGACCAGAAAACCAACGAGGACGGCCAGTACGTCGCTTGGGAACTGGCCTCGCCAGGTGACGTTGGCGGCGAGCAGGTCGGCCGGCAGATGACCACCCTGTGCCACTGGGCGATGACGGGCGGGTACCGCGGGCCCGACTGCGGCTACACCGGCCCGTACTTCGACATCGACGGCAACCCCACCGATGACCCAGCCCGGGACGAGTGTGATGGCTGCCTGGGCACCGGTTGCATCCCGCGCTTCGGTGAAGGCAACCAACTGCCCTTCGGCGGCTTCCCTGCCGTCTCGATCATCGCCAGGAGCTGACCATGCTCAAGCACATCCTGTCTGCCGTGCAGAAGCAGGCTGCGGCAGAGTATCCGCGCGAGTGCTGCGGACTGATCATCCGTTCTGGCCGGAGCCAGCGATACGTTCCCTGCGAAAACACCGCTACCGACGCCGGCGAGGAGTTCCGCATCGCGCCGGAGGCGTATGCAGAGGCAGAGGACCAGGGAGAGATCGTCGCCGTGGTGCACAGCCACCCCGACGCCACCAGCCGACCAAGTGCCGCAGACGTCGCTATGTGCAACGCATCGGGTCTGACTTGGCACATCCTGAGCTGGCCGGAGGGCGACCTGCGTACCATCGAGCCCGTCGATCAGGTGCCGCTGCTCGGGCGCGCGTTCGTGCATGGGGTGCAGGACTGCTGGCAGGTCTGCGCCGACTGGTACCAGAGGGAGTGGGGCATCGAGTTCCCGCACTTCGAGCGTGCCGATGGCTGGTGGGAGCGGGCAGACGGTCCAAGCCTCTACGAGCAGCGGTTCGAGGCTGCTGGCTTCATCCGGGTGGACCGGCCGCAGCGCGGCGACATGATCGTGATGGCGGTGGGACGTACCGCGCACCCGAACCACGCCGGGATCTACCTGGCGGACGATCCATCACTACCTGGCGAGGATATGCAACACTTCGGCGCCGGGCCGTTCCTGTTGCACCACCTGTACGGCAAGCCCAGCGAAATCATCGTGTTCGGTGGGCCGTGGCTCGACCGGATGCGCTTGGTGCTGCGGCACTGGCACGCGAAATGAAGCGGCTGTGCCGCGGGAGGAGAGTATGCAGCAGCGCTATTTGCTAACCATCCATGACCTTTTTACGGTGCGCGATGGCGTGCGGTGCGGCGGCGAGGCGTTCGTGGCAATCCTCGACGATCAGGATGAAATCGACCGATTGAGATTCGCCGGCATGACGAGTCCAGGTAGCGCTGGGTATCGTCGTAGCTATTCCGGGAAGCCTGGGCTCACCGCACGACTGGTTTCTGGTCCAGGGCGTATCACCTTTGAAGCGATCAGCTCGGCGGCGTGAGTCCGCCGACAAAGTTGTCAGTGCCCACCTCGTGCGAGCCGTATTCGACGCCGAAGCCTTCGCCGTGCAGTAACGCCTCAGCGTCCACTGCTTCCTTGGACGCATAAATATCCATGAATCTCCAAGGTGCGCTCTGGGCAACCGCCCAGCCTGGAACCCAGCCGGGATTGCTCGGGTCTTTAGGCAGATTGTGGACGAGACTTCTAATGATCATGTGATCTCCATTGTCAGGTGAATACCTTCCGGTGTCTTACGGCAGGGCACGCAGTACGTGTCCTATCTCATAGTCGCCCAGGTTCACCACCCAGCTTCCTTCCAATGGAGCCAGATAGCCGAGCCTGGTGCCGTCAGGGGCAAAGAGCACAGAGTCAATAATGCTGAAGGGTGGCTGTCCAGGCACCGTCGTTTGTCCAATGCCATCCACGATATAACCAAGCACCTCCGTCGAGGCTCTGCTCTTGAAAATTGCCCACTTCCCAGTTAGATACGACTTTTCGGCCATAAAATGCTCCTTGTAGCTGTGGCAGATATCCATTGCGGCCTCGTGGTCTGTTTTGACGAGGCTGTTCAAGATTACGGGACCTGAGTTTCTGGTGGCACTGTGATTCTATCCAGCCTTGAAACGACTGAGGTAGACCCAGCGGTACGGCAGGATGCGTCTGGTACTGCGTTATCGAGAACGCTCCTTGTCCGCTTGAGTCCAGCTGTGTGCCGGGTTCTCGTGCTGGCGTGGTGATGGTAGAGTCCGTCCCTTTCCAAAGTCGCTGCGGAGAGCAATGGATGCGCATCCTGGGAATTCTTGCGCTGGTGGTTGGGGCCGTGCTGCTCATCAGCGCGCTCGCCATGGACACTACTGTTGGCACCATGTCTGGCGATCGAGTGAACAACATAGGCCTCATTGCTGCCAGAGAACAGAGAACAATCATTGCTGGCATTGCACTCATTATTGGCGTACTGCTTGTAGTGCTTGGAAAAAGGAAGGTGCTTACGCCGACGCCTGCAGTTGCCTTTGACTCTCGGCCATGTCCGTATTGCGCAGAAACTATTAAGTGTGCCGCCGTCAAGTGTCGATTCTGCGGCGCGGACGTGGACGCGACCCCGGCTCCCGAGGGGCCGCCTCCTCTAACTCATGGGTGGACAGTGAATATCGCATGTAAGCCCGGAGAGGAATTTGATGGGCATCTTGCGAAGCTCGAAGAACTTCAGTTGCCAATATTCTCCAGTGCTGAATCGACAATTGTGGTCGGACCATACGCGGAGAAGAAAAAGGCAGACTCGGTTAAAAGAAGGCTTAGTGCAGTCCACTATATGCATGGAAAACTGGACTGGATAGAGAAGAAGTAGATACCCCCGCTGTTTATCGATTTCAGTGCAGAACCGCCTCCGGGCGGTTTTTTATTACCTGGAGAAAAACATGACCATCGCAGCGCACCACACTCCGATGACCACCATCAAGCTCTATGGCGCGCTCCGGCAGTTCGGCCGGGAGTACCGTATGCTCGTCGGGTCGACTGCTGAAGCGATCAAGGCCTTGTGCGTGCAGATTCCAGGCCTCGAGCGCTTCCTCGCCAATGCCCACCTGCGAGGTATGGAGTTCGCTGTATTCCGTGGGAAACGGAACATTTCCCAGGATGAACTGCAGTTCGGGGGCGCCGAGGAAATTCGCATTGCTCCGGTCATGCGTGGCCGGAAGCGTGGCGGGTTGGTGCAGACGATAGTCGGGGCCGCCTTGATAGCTGCTTCCTACGTTTCCCCCGTCATAGCCCCGTATGCGCTGCCAGCAGGGATAGGGATGGTTGCCGGCGGCGTCATCCAAATGCTCAGCCCCCAAGCCAAGGGCCTGAGCCAGTCAGCCGCCCCGGAGAACCTGCCCAGCTACGCCTTCGGCAGCGCCAGAAATACTACCGCCAGCGGGAACCCGGTGCCGATCTGCTACGGGAAGCGCCGTTGGGGCGGGGCGATTATCTCGGCATCGATTTATTCGGAAGACAAAATTTAATTAGGAATGTTTTCTTGCTTGTTTAGAGAGTATCTGTAAGAGAATTTTTTGCCATATATAGAGCTGAAGTCTATTTGATAGTCGAAACTTGTGTTTGGTGGCTGTAATGTTGTGAATATAAGCCTGGGGGTCGTGCACTCTTTGTTGTCGTGGATGTCTACAAGGACGATCTCCTCACCTGTTTTTAGTGAGTCGTTAGGACGAGGCGTTCCGGCAGTTGCGCAATATGGGGGGATTCCTTGTTTGGCTAGTGCGTGTAGAATGTTTCCGTCTATTTCCTTGCCATTCTCGTAGAATGTTATTTTGTCTATATATGCTGGTCCTAGCCCGTTATTGAATATTATCATTTGGTAATTATCTTTAAGGGATAGGTATGAGTTTACTCTTGGTTCGACGCTTATGTAGTTGTGTTCCTTAAGAGTATAGGCTTGATATGCGCTTAGGGTTACGGCAGTTATTGAAGTTATCAGGGCGCACCACTCAATCCAATGTGATCGTGAGGCCTTCTCTTGGTTGCTCATGATTTTCATTCCTTGAAAGTGAAGTTGAATTTCCAATTTATATAGATAAACCCGCTAAGTGAATTTCTACTAGCACTTTAGATAGCCCGCTTATGTGCGGGCTATTTCATGCCCGGAGGAAAGCATGGGCGCAGAAAACCAGCACCTGACCGGCCGCAAGGGCGGCAGTAGCAAGCCGAAACAGCCGGTCGAGGCACCCGACAGCCTGCGCTCGGTCGCGATGGCCAAGATCCTGCTTGCCGTGGGCGAAGGCGAGTTCGCCGGCGTTCCGAGCGAGCGCGATATCTACCTCGACAACACCCCACTGATGGACCCGAGCGGTAACCTGAACTTCCCCAACGTTAAGTGGGAGTGGCGCGCGGGGGCGGTGGACCAGGACTACATCCCTGGCATCCCTGCCGTTGAGAACGAAACCAGCGTCAACGTCGAGTTGCGCAGCGATACGCCCTGGGTGCGCTCGCTGAGCAATACCCAGCTTTCCGCAGTGCGTCTGCGCTTCGCCTGGCCAGCGCTCCAGCAGCAGGACACCAACGGCAACATCGGCGGGTACCGGATCGAATATGCCGTAGATCTGGCCACCGACGGCGGCGCCTATCAGGAGGTGCTGCGCGAGGCCGTCGATGGCAAGACCACCACCCGCTACGAGCGTTCCCGCCGGATCGACCTGCCGGCGGCCACCAATGGCTGGCAGGTGCGCGTCCGCCGCCTGACGCCGAATCAGAACAACAACCGCATCGCCGACACCATGCTGATCGCCGGCTACACCGAGGTGATCGACGCGAAGCTGCGCTACCCGAACACGGCGCTGCTGTACGTCGAGTTCAGCGCAGAGCAGTTCAGCAACATTCCGGCTGTCACAGTCGACTGCCGCGGGCGGAAGGTCCAGGTGCCGAGCAATTATGATCCGGAGACCCGGGCCTACCTCGGCATCTGGGACGGCACGATGAAACAGGCCTGGACCGACAACCCGGTCTGGCACACCTACGACATCGTGACCAACGATCGCTTCGGTGTGGGTAAACGCATCAAGGCCTGGATGGTAGACCGTTGGGAGATGTACCGGATTTCCCAGTATTGCGACCAATTGGTGCCGGACGGGAAGGGCGGCCAGGAGCCGCGACACAACTGCAACCTGAACCTGCAAAGCCGCGCCGGGGCCTGGGAGCTGCTGCGTGACCTCACCGCGATCTACCGTGGTATGGCGTACTGGGCCCAGGGCCAACTGAAGATCCAGGCGGATATCCCGCGCGCCACCGACGTCGATTTCGCCTACACCCGGGCCAATGTCATCGACGGCCGCTTCAGCTACGGCTCGGCCAGTGAGCGCACTCGCTACAGCCGTGCCTTGGTCAGCTACGACAATCCGGCGAACAACTACGACACCGACGTGGCTGTGGCCACCGATAAGCGCCTGCAGCGGCGTTACGGCGACAACCCGGTCGAGGTGGCAGCCATCGGCTGCACCCGCGAGAGTGAGGCCCAGCGGCGCGGAAAATGGGCGATCCTGACCAACAGCCAGGATCGCACGATAACGTTCCGTACCGGGATGGACGGAGCAATTCCGCTGCCGGGATGGGTGATTCCGGTGGCTGACGCGCTGCTGGCTGGACGGGAGATTGGGGGGCGGGTTTCTGCGGTTGCTGGCCGAGTGATCACCTTGGATCGCGATACCCAGGCAAAGGCTGGCGACCGGCTGCTCCTGAACCTGCCCAGCGGTAAGGCTGAGGCGCGAACCGTGCAGTCGGTAACCGGGCGCGCGGTGACCGTGACGACAGCCTACAGCGAGACCCCGCTACCGGAACTGGTCTGGACCCTCGATGCCGACGACCTGGCGGTGCCGCTCTACCGTGTGATGAAAGTCAGCCAGCCGGAGCGGGGTGTCTTCGAGATCACCGCTCTGCAGTATGAGCCCGGGAAGTTCTCGGCGATCGACACTGGTGCCAAGTTGGAGAGCCGGCCGATCAGCGTTATCCCGATCACCACAGTTGCGCCGCCGGCGAGCGTCACGCTGACCTCGCACTACCAGTTCGATCAGGGGTTGGCGGTCAGCACGATGACCATCGCCTGGCCTGTTGTAGAAGGGGCGGTGGCATACGACGTCGAGTGGAAGAAGGACAGCGGCAACTGGATCCGCCTGCCGCGTGCCGGCACCACCAGCGTCGATGTGACCGGCATCTACGCAGGAGGCTATCTGGCGCGGGTGCGCGCGGTGTCGGCGTTCGACATCACGTCGGTCTGGAAGAGCTCGATCCTGACCCAGCTCAGCGGTAAGACCGGCGCGCCGCCGGCGCTGGCGTTCCTGCGTACCACCAGCGGACCGTGGAAGATCGGCCTGGAGTGGGGATTCCCGGCCAGTGGCGCGGCGGACACCGCCTACACCGAGATCCAACAGTCGGTTACCCCGGGCGGCAGCGAGCAGAACGCAACTGCCCTGGGCTTGTTCGCCTACCCGACCGACACCCACACGCTGACCTCGCTGGCGGCCGGCGCTCGCCTGGCCTTCCGCGGGCGGCTGATCGACAGGACCGGCAACGTCGGCCCCTGGTCGGCCTGGGTCGACGGCATAAGCTCGACGGATGCGAGCGAGTACAACGAACTGATCACCAAGGAGTACGTCGAGTCCGCCCTCGGCGAGCAGTTCTTCGAAAACATCGAGCAAATCGGCGGTAACGTCGACCAGTTGATGGAGCAGTACTACGACGCCGGCACGGTATACCAGAAGGGCCAGATCGTTCGATTGAACGGCAGGTTCTATCAAGCCCTCCAGGACGTTCCCGCGGGCAATCCGCCGCCGAACCCCGTTTACTGGGCTGATGTGGGCGAGCTCGTCGAATCGGTCGATGCCCTTGCGTTACGCGTGACTGAGAATGCGGCCGCGATTGAAGAGCTCGACGGTGTTGTTCAGTCCAGTGCCTCCAGCCTGGACGTGCTGCAAGCAGCCGCGCGCCGGGAGCCGGCTACCGGAGAGAAAGCGGATGCACTGAAGGGGTGGGACACCATTGCTCGAGCAGCCACCGAGGTCATCGTGCGCGCGAATGAGATCGAGGCGCAGGCGAAGCGTGTAGAGACCGTCCAGGCGCAAACGAGCGCCAACGGGGCCGCGATTCAGACCACGCAGAGCGTTGTAGCGTCACTGGATCAGGGCGTGAAGGCGATGTACAGCGTGAAGCTCCAGGCCCATGCCAATGGGCAGCAGTACGCCACCGGGTTCCAGCTTGGGTTCGACAGCGGTACGAGCGTGACGACCATGGCGTTCCAGGCTGATCGGTTCCTCTGGTTCAACAGTTCCAGCGGGCAGACCGTGGCGCCGGTCTCGATCGTCGGAGGCCAGATGTTCATCAACAACGCGATGATTCAGG
>Ga0247725_1000789_pt1 | contig 19913 bp, 14 predicted proteins | sample OKSTACKMCFT3sol_FD_183021 | JGI IMG/M metagenome (GOLD analysis project Ga0247725, IMG submission 183021) | Subsurface sediment microbial communities from gas well in Oklahoma, United States - OK STACK MC-FT3-sol | ecosystem: Environmental > Terrestrial > Deep subsurface > Rock core/Sediment...
ATTGGCAAGGGTTAAAGCGGTAACTAATTGCATAGAAAAAGGCCTGCGACATCTCTGTTGCAGGCCTTTATACATTAACCACTGGATCGGTCAACCGATCTGATATTTGCTTAACTGATCGGCATTAGGGCTTGTCCCAGCTTTTTTTTGCAACGAGCAACGGGGTCAGGTCTAATGTGATGAATGACACAGAAATTGCGAGCAAGAAATTTCCTGGCTTGCGGGCTGCTTATGTAAAGGGATGGTTATATCAGCTTATGAACATACGAATGCTTCTCACATTATTATTAGTAATTTTGCAATTTAACGCTGTTGCAGATACAGATGAGAAATCCAGAAATAGACTGAAAAATTTGTATGGTGAAAGTGACATCTATGAACATTTTTTCTATGAATTGAAGAATGCACTTATCGCAAAAGACGCAGAAAAGATTGCCAGTCTCAATCACTATCCGATTAGAGTAAATTTTGATAACGGCACGAAATATTATAAAAGTAAGGACGAATTCATCGCTAGTTACGACAAAATAGTAACGGAGGAAATGCTTGAAAGAGTAAAAAAACAGAGTTTCTCCACCCTCTTTGCTAATTCCTACGGAATGCATATTGGCTTTGGGGATATTTGGTTTGCTGGGTACTGTGTGGGTGATAATTCTGACAATCCGTGTGAAAAAGTCAGAATCAATGTTGCTGCCTACAACGTCAACTCAATGAAAAAGTAGGTTTAGCCGAGAAGCTCAGAGTCAGGAGTGAATCTGGTGTCAGGTCATACATTGCATATCAGAGCGCTGGGGTCAGGGCTTGCAATGTGCCCCATCACCACTTCTCGCTTTGTGTTATCGATGATAGAAAAATCAAAACCAACTACTCGCAGCCATGCGAACTGCTGTGATGAAGTAATGCTAAGAAAGAAAATAGGGCGCAGTAGCTTCTCTGCGCCCGGATAAAATACCCGGGCAAGCCGGGCAACGACAGGGTTCGGGAGGCCTATCTGAACAACACTAAATTCACCTGGTTTTCCAGCAATTCCTGACGGCCGCTGACGGCTTTCGGGCTTAACTGTTCGCGCTCGACCATAGCGGCCAATGATTGCAGGGAGTGGCCACCTGTTTGGATGGCGCCACCTAATTCGCCTTTCCAGCCGGCATAACGCTCTGCAACTGCTTTACCTAAAAAGTCTTTTTCAACCAGCACTGCTGCACGTTTCAGTGCCATAGCCAGGTGATCCATACCACCTATATGCCCATGGAACATATCGGCGCGGTCCATACTCTGACGGCGTAATTTGGCGTCAAAGTTAAAACCACCAGTGGTGAAGCCACCAGCTTTCAGAATTTCGTACATCACCAGGCTCAGCTCTTCTACGCTGTTCGGGAATTGGTCAGTATCCCAGCCGTTTTGTGCATCACCACGGTTCGCGTCGATGCTGCCAAAAATGCCAAGAGAAATCGCAGTGGCCACTTCATGATGGAACGAATGACCAGCCAAGGTGGCGTGGTTGGCTTCAATATTGACGGCGAACTCTTTTTCCAGACCAAACTGCTTCAGGAAACCATACACAGTTGCAGAGTCGTAATCGTACTGGTGCTTGGTTGGTTCCTGTGGTTTAGGTTCGATCAGTAAAGTGCCTTTAAATCCAATTTTATGCTTATGCTCAACCACCATTTGCATAAAGCGGCCCAGTTGCTCACGCTCCTGACGCAGGTCAGTGTTCAGCAGTGTTTCGTAGCCTTCACGACCGCCCCACAATACGTAGTTTTCGCCGCCTAAACGCTGAGTTGCGTTCATCGCATGGAAAACTTGGGTTGCGCCGTAGCTGAAGATTTCAGGATTTGGATTGGTAGCAGCACCTGCAGCATAACGTGGGTTGCTGAATAAGTTGGCAGTGCCCCATAACAGTTTCACGCCAGTTTCAGCTTGCTTTTGCTCAAGCACATCCACCATAGCAGAGAAGTTATTGATGTACTCTTTAATGCTGTTGCCTTCAGGCGCAACATCGATGTCGTGGAAGCAGTAATAAGGAATACTCAACTTGCTGAAGAATTCAAAAGCTACATCGGCTTTAGCTTTGGCTTGCGCCATAGCGTCACCGGCTTCTAACCATGGACGGCCAAAAGTGCCCTGACCAAATACATCCTGACCATTCCAGCAGAAGTTGTGCCAGTAACAGGCAGCCATACGCAAATGTTCTGCCATGGTTTTACCCAAAACGACTTCATTGGCGTTGTAATGTTTAAACGCTAAAGGGTTAGTGCTGTCGGCACCTTCATATGCAATTTTGTTAATCTGATCGAAATACTGAGCCATTTTGCTCTCCTGTGTTACATCAATTCCAATGCTGCTAATGGTGGGCATTGCAAGCCAAGTTCACAATTATGTTTTTTCAAAGCCACCTTGTGCTTTTGCTTTATTCCCGTCGTCTTTGCTATATCGGTTTGATACCTGAACGGGCGGGGACAAGCCCCGCCCCTACAATTTATTTTTTAAAGGTATCGGTGCTCTATTGAGACGGGCGGGGATAAACCACCGCCCCTACCATTAAAAATGCTCAGCCAATGACTGATACAAAGCTTTAAATTTGCTGTAGCGTTTGGCTAAAGCGGCGTGACGTGTAGCGTCTGGCAGATGCTGACTCACCACTGGTGGTGGCGGGCACAGCAGATCCAGCGCTGTATCTGGTTCCATTGCTAAGCGAGCAAGACGGGCTGCGCCTAAAGCCGGCCCCACTTCACCGCCTTCTCTGAAGGTTAATGGCTGGTTCATTACATCAGCCAGCAACTGTCGCCAGTACGGACTGCGGGCACCACCACCAATCAGATTAATTTCTGTCGGCATCAGGCCACTGGCATGTAGCGCTTCTGCGCCCTGAAACAACGCAAAACTGACGCCTTCCAGCACTGAATAAGTCAGAGCTTTTTGGTCTGTGTTGTAGTCCAGACCAAACCATACGCCTTTGGCATTGGGGTTGTTATGAGGTGTGCGTTCACCAGACAGGTAAGGTAAAAACAGCGGCAGCTCTTCAATGGCAGCAGGGCCTTGATCCAAATCGGCCAGCAAAGTAGCAACAGGGGTTTTAACCAACTGTTCGGCGTACCACTGCAAACAACTGGCGGCACTTAAAGTGACTGACATCAAATGCCAGGTACCAGGCAAAGCGTGACAAAAACTGTGCACAGCAGACTGCGGATTCGCCAGAAAACCCTCACTAACCGCAAAATACACACCCGAAGTACCAAGGGATAACATGGCCTGGCCCGGATGCACTATGCCAGCACCCACAGCGCCAGCAGCATTGTCGCCACCACCCGCAATCAGAGGCACTTCAGCTAAACCCCAGCGTTTCGCCAGTTCCGGTAATAAGGTTCCGGTAATCTGATTGCCTTCATAAAGTGCTGGCATTTGGTCACGACTTAAACCACAAGCACACAGCAGCTCGTCGTTCCAATCCCGTTTCGCCACGTCCAGCCATAAAGTACCGGCGCTGTCCGACAAGTCAGAAGCAAAGTCGCCACTTAAGCAAAAACGTAAATAATCTTTTGGCAGCAGCACTTTGGCGACCTTAGCAAAAGCTTGTGGTTCATGCTGACGTAACCAGAGTAATTTAGGAGCGGTAAAACCAGGCATCGCCAAGTTACCTGTGATTTCAGGCAAATCTGCGACTTTTAATTCCAGCTGTTTACACTCAGCAAAAGAGCGGCCGTCGTTCCATAAAATGGCAGGACGAATAATCTGGTTTTGTTCGTCCAGCAAAGTTGCACCATGCATCTGACCCGCTAAACCTATGGCTTTGACCGCAGCTAAAGACTGGCGCTGGCTTAACTGATCCAGACAAGACTGCAGGCCCAGCCACCAATGCTCCGGGTTTTGCTCCGACCATAAAGCTTGTGGCCTGCTGACGGACAACTCTGCACTGGCGCTATCTGTCACTTTGCCGTTCTCGCCAAGCAAAATCACTTTGATGCCCGAGGTGCCTAAATCTATGCCTATGTACATAATCTGAAATCTGTTCTGACTTTTGGTGAGCTAATACTTGGCGAGTGATTGCTTGCCAGCAATTACGAAAATTCATAATTAGCTGTTGAATTATGATTTATCGTTTGCCAAAAAAGCCTGACTGGCTAATATTTAACCCGCTTAAATACAAAAACGAAAAAAGATAACTATAAATACCCAAAGTAAATGAAGTTGCAGTCAACACCATCGCAGCTCCAACTACAAAGAGTATAAAAATCGACAAGACGGGGATAAGAAACATGTTTAAGGCTAAACACAGCATTACACTTTTGTTTAATGCCAATAAGGTATTCGACAGGCAAGTGATCGAAGGTATAGGTCATTACCTGCAATCATCTAAGGTCGACTGGGACGTATACCTGGAGGAGGATTTCCTCTGTCGTCTCGAACACATTCATGAGTGGGGTGGCGACGGTATTATTGCCGACTTTGATGATATGAATATTCAACGCGCTCTGGCCGGGACCACCAAACCTATAGTTGGAGTAGGCGGCTCTTACGGCAAAGCTGCAGATTATCCTGAAGTTCCTTATGTTGCCACCGACAACCACGCTTTGGTAAAAGCCGCTTACGAACATTTAAAACGTAAAGGCTTAGACCGTTTTGCCTTTTACAGTGTGCCTACCGACGAACAACACCGCTGGGCCAGTGAGCGCGAAAATGCGGTGAAAAAATTAACAGCTCAGGATGGCTACGACTGTCAAATTTATCAGGGCCATTGCACCCGACCAGAAACCTGGCAATACGCCATGAACCGGCTGACGGATTGGCTGGAAAGCTTGCCAAAACCTATTGGCATTATTGCCGTCACCGACTCCCGCGCCCGCCATCTGCTACAAGCCTGTGAACACCTGGGAATAGTTGTGCCGGATAACGTTTCCATCATTGGCATAGATGACGACGATATAGCCCGCTTTCTGAATAGAATTAGCTTAAGCTCAGTGACTCAGGGTTGCTTTGAGATGGGTTATAAAGCGGCCAAGCTGCTGCATACCCAACTGAATAATATCGAAGTGGGCCACAAACGTATTCTGGTGCCGCCTGTGGGTGTAGCCTCACGCCAATCGACCGACTTTAAAGCGCTGCGCGACCCTTATGTGATTCAGGCCATGCACTATATCCGCCGTCATGCCACCCGCGGTGCAAAAGTAGAACAGGTCACTGATTTTGTAGGTATTTCGCGCTCTAATCTGGAACAACGTTTCAGATCTGAACGTGGCCATTCGATCCATACCGAACTGCATAACCAAAAACTGGTGAAAGCCTGCAAAATGCTGGTCGATACTCAGGTCAACCCTATCGCCATCGCCAATATTTGCGGTTATCCGTCGCTGCAATATATGTATGCGGTGTTTAAGCGCCATTTTGGTCAGACGCCAAAAGAATACCGTGAAGCACGGGGCGAAATGCTGAATAACGTTGCAGTAAACGACTAAATAACAAACAAATTTGTTGGGGCGGGTCTTGTACCCGCCCGTCGTGACGATACCCCGATGGACGGGCTGGGACAAGCCGCGGCCCTACAACCCGTCCGCTTCGAATTCCAATCCAATACCAGGTAGCGGTTAATCCGCGGTCGTTTTTACATCCTCAGATCCTAAAAAAACGCACAAAGCTGACGTATTTTCATAAAGCCGAAGCCTTTGATGGTCATGGTATTTTTCTATTCAGACCTGACGCAACTAGTCAAAGGAACAGATAAAAATGAAGACAATCTACGCTTCAGCGCTGATGGGCCTGAGCCTGTTGTTCAGCGGATGTCAGCCGGAAAAACCAACGGGCCAAGTAAGCTCAACTGCCACTTTTCACTGGTTTGATTATCAGGGGCAAGACGCTGTTTTTGCAGAACCATTAGCTCAAGGTAGCTACCAAAACCCTGTAGCAGCAGGCTTTTTCCCTGATCCCAGCATCACCCGCCGTGGTGATGACTATTACATGGTGTTGTCTTCGTTTTCCTATACACCGGGTTTGCCGATATTACACAGCACTGATCTGGTGAACTGGCAGTTAATAGGCCATGCACTCAACCGCGCCTCGCAGGTCGATATGTCCGGTATGCAAGTGTCGCGTGGTATTTTTGCCCCTACAATCCGCTATCACGACGGTACTTTTTACATCATCACCACAGTAGTGGATAAAGGCGGTAACTTTATTCTGACCGCGACAGACCCGGCCGGGCCATGGTCTGAGCCGATCTGGTTGCCGGAAGTGGAAGGCATAGACCCGGATATGTTTTTTGATGACGATGGCAAGGTTTATATCAGCCATAACGGCGAAGCTCCGGGCGAAGCCTTGTATGAAGGCCACAGGGCAATTTGGATGTGGCAATACGATCCAGTGAAAAAAGCCGTGCTGCCGGATTCCAAAAAACTGCTGGTGAATGGTGGTGTTGACTTAAGTACTAAGCCGATCTGGATTGAAGCTCCACATATTTACAAACATAACGGCTGGTATTATCTGGTCTGTGCCGAAGGTGGTACTGCCGATCAACATTCGGCCGTGGTATTCAGAACACGCAGCCTGAGTGAGCCTTTTGTACCTTACGGCGATAACCCTATTTTGACGCAGCGTGATTTACCAGCAGACAGAGCCAACCCTATCACCACAGCTGGCCATGCCGATTTAGTACAGTTGCCTGATGGTCAGTGGTGGGCTGTGTTTCTGGCCACCCGCACCTATGACCAGACTTTTTTTAATACAGGCCGCGAAACCTTTCTGCTGCCTGTCAGCTGGAAAGACGAATGGCCCACTATTCTGCCTCAAGGACAAGAAATCCCTTATCGCCATCCAGCACCGACCGGTTTAATCAGCAGCATTGGCGCTATGACACAAACAGGTAACTTTAACTGGCGTGATGAATTTGATAACCAAAGCTTAAAGCCCGACTGGAACCTGCTGCGCGAATTTGATCAAAGCTGGCTCAGTTTAGATGGACAAAACCTGCTGCTGAGTGCCAAAGCTGTGGGCATGGATTCGCTGTCACAACCAGCTTTTATCGGTCGTCGCCAGCAACATACCAGCTTTGAAACCAGCACCAGCCTGGTGGTGCCCAAAGGCAAGATTTCAGCTGGTTTAGTGGCTTTTCAGAACGAGCAATATCACTACTATCTGGGCGTAAAAACTGCAGCTGGTAAAACTACTGTATTTCTTGAGCAAGCTAAAGGTGCTAAACCCAGCTTGATTAGCAGCAAGGACTTAGCTGCAAATACAGAGCAACTGCGGCTAAGAGTTCAAGGCAAAGCCGGAGAAATCAGCTTTTATTACGCCGATCAAACTGGCGACTGGCAACAGTTAGGTCAGGTGCAGGATGCCAAAATCTTAAGCACTCAGGTTGCTGGTGGTTTTGTTGGTACCACGCTAGGTGTGCATGCACGACAGGAAAAAGAGGATAAGCCATGAAAGCACAGTGCCTGCTGATCCTGGCTTTGCTCTGTGGCACGGCTCAGGCTTTGCCTTCCGCTTATCTGGCGCAGCAAGCCGCCAAAGGCGACTTTGCCTTGGTGGGTAAAAACTCTGTAGCCCAGATCCAACTGGATGAGAAGGACCATAAAGGCTTAAAACGCGCGGTACAAAGCCTGCAACAGGATATTCAAAAAGTCAGTGGCAAAAGCTTAAGCGTCAGCGCAAGAGCGGATGCCAAACAGCTGCTGATTATCGGTAGCTTGGGCAATAATGCGCTGCTGGATCAACTGATCACCGCAGGCAAGCTGGATGTAAGCGCCATTCAGGGCCGCTGGGAAGCCTATTTGATTCAGGTGATTGAACAACCCCTGCCCGGTGTAGAGCAAGCTTTGGTGATAGCGGGCAGTGACAAACGCGGCGCTATCTTTGGCGTTTATGATCTGGCCGAAACCATAGGGGTATCACCCTGGAATTGGTGGGCCGATGTGCCGGTGAAAAAGCAGGAGCAGCTTTATATCAAAGCGGGCACCCGCCTGACCGATGCTCCTAAAGTGAAATACCGTGGCATCTTTTTAAATGACGAACATCCGGCCTTAACCAACTGGACCACTGAAAAATTTGGCGGCTACAACAGCCAGTTTTATCAGCATGTGTTTGAGCTTTTACTGCGGCTGAAGTCGAATTTTCTCTGGCCTGCGATGTGGAATAATGCCTTTGCTGATGATGATCCACAAAACGCTATTCTGGCTGATGAAATGGGCATAGTGATGAGCAACAGCCACCACGAACCTATGATGCGTGCCGACAAAGAGTGGAACAGATACGGCAAAGGGCCATGGGAGTATTCCAGCAACCGCGACAATATTTATAAGTTCTGGCAAGAAGGCGCGAAGCGGCATCAACATCTGGAAAGCATTTTTACTCTTGGCATGCGTGGTCAGGAAGATGAGCCGATGAGCGAAGGTGAAAACATCGGCCTACTGGAGCAAGTGGTTGCCGATCAACGCCAGATATTAACTGAAACCTTTAAAGACAAAGCCATCAGCGACGTACCACAAGTCTGGGCTTTGTACAAAGAGGTGCAGGGCTTTTATGAGCGCGGTATGAGAGTGCCAGACGATGTCACTTTGCTTTGGGCTGATGATAACTACGGCAATATCCGCCGTCTGCCAACAGCGGAGGAACGCGGCCGTGCCGGTGGTGCTGGCGTGTATTATCACTTTGATTATGTCGGTAGCCCCCGTTCTTATCGCTGGATCAATACAGTGCCTATGGCAAAAATCTGGGAGCAGATGAATTTAGCCTGGCAATTTCAGGCTGATCGTATCTGGATAGTCAATGTTGGGGATTTAAAGCCGATGGAGTTTCCTATCGACTTTTTCCTACGTATGGCCTGGAACCCACCTGCCTTTAAAGCCGATAACTTAGAGCAATTTACCGTCAGTTGGGCCACACAACAATTCAGCGCAGAGCATGCAGCCACAGTGGCTGAACTTATCCAGGGTTACACTAAACACAATGGCCGTCGTAAACCAGAAGCTGTAGAACCCCACACCTACAGCATTTTGCATTATCAGGAAGCCGAACGTGTCAGTCACGAACTGGCTGAGCTGGTGAAAAAATCCGACGAACTGCACCGGCAATTACCCAAAGAGCAAAGGGACGCCTATATCCAACTGGTGTCGCATCCACTCAAAGCCAGTCAGGCTGTGTATGAATTAAACCGTGCTGTGGCTATGAATAAATTACATGGCGAACAAGGCCGTGTTACCACCAGCTACTGGGCCGATCAGGTGCGTTATTGGTTTAAACAGGATGCAGAGCTGACTGCTCTTTACCACAGTCTGGGCGATGGCCGCTGGAACCATATGATGTCGCAGCCTCATATTGGTTTTACCTACTGGCGTAACCCGCCAGCGAACTTAATGCCTGTGGTTGCAGTGGCAGAACCTATGGCAGTGGCCGATATGGGTGTAGCTCCCGAAGGTTCGCCGTTTTCGTGGCCTATCAGTGAATACAAAGGCCAGCCCTTAGAGTTGGATGCTTTTTACCCTCATGGCCAACAACAGCGTGCTATTGAAGTTTTTAATAAAGGCAGCCTGCCTTTTGAATTCAGTGCTAAAGCATCAGCCGACTGGATCAAGCTCAGCCAAACTAAGGGCCAGGTTGAGGTAACAAAAACTCTGCAGGTCAAGATCGACTGGAGCAAAGTGAAAACAGGGCTGAATGTCGGCGAAGTGCATGTGCAGGGCACTGGCTGGGGCGGCGCCAAAATTAAAGTATCTGCCGTTAAACCTAAAACAGAGCCGACTTCAGGTTTTGTTGAAGCAGACGGTTATATAGCGCTGGACGCCTCTAGTGCCACAGTGCAGGGCAATAATAAACACAGCTGGTGGCAACTGATCCCAGGCCATGGCCGTGGTGCAGCTTCTATGGCGGCTATGACCGAACTGGATTATCAAACCAAAGATGTTGGCAAAGCCCCTTATCTGGAATACCCGCTGTATTTCCATTCCACTGGCGAATTCACTTTACATAGCGTGATAGCCCCTACTTTAGATCTGGTGCCTGGCCGTGGTTTGCGTTTTGCCGTGGCATTGAATAATGGCGAACCTATGATGATCGACAGTCTGGCAAATAAAAGCCCGGCTGTATGGGATAACGCGGTGTTGGATGGGGTGCGGGTGATCAAAACCGGCATCAAAGTGAATAAGCCTGGCGAACACAAACTACGAGTTTATCTGGTTGACCCGGCCATAGTGCTGCAAAAACTGATGATTGATACAGGCGGCCTTAAACCCAGTTATTTAGGGCCAGAGCAAAGCCAAAGAATCGTGAAGAAATAACATAAAACTTAAACGGATACAGATGAAATGAATCAGCTCGAACAACTCAGCAAAATGACGGTCGTGGTTGCAGACAGCGGTGATATTGCCGCTATACAGCAGCTTCAACCTACCGAAGCCACCACTAATCCGTCGCTTATTTTGCAGGCCAGCCAGCAGGCCGATTATCAGCATTTATTGCATAGCGCACTCAAAGGCAATGAGCAGGATATTGCCGCAGCCTGTGAGCAAGTGACAGTAAATTTTGGCTGTGAAATTTTGCGCCATATACCGGGTCGTGTTTCCACTGAAATTGACGCCCGTTTATCCTTTGATACCCAAGCCAGCGTGGCCAAGGCCTTGAGTATTATTGAGCGATACCGCGCAGCAGGCGTGGACTCAAACCGGGTGCTGATTAAACTGGCAGCGACCTGGCAAGGTATTCAGGCCGCAGCTCAACTGGAGAAGCTAGGCATTCATTGCAACCTGACGCTGATTTTCAGTCTGGCTCAGGCCAAAGCCTGTGCTGATGCTGGCGTGACCTTAATTTCGCCTTTTGTTGGCCGTATTCTGGATTGGTACAAACAAAACCAGCCAGAGCAGGATTTTTCCGGTGCAAAAGACCCCGGCGTGTTATCGGTAAAAACTATTTATAACCATTACAAAAGCCATGGCATACCTACAGTGGTGATGGGCGCTAGTTTTCGTAATGTCGATCAAATCCGCCAGTTAGCCGGCTGTGATCTGTTGACCATAGCGCCCAATTTGCTGCTGCAACTGAAAGACTGCAACGAGCCTTTGCCTGCAGCGCTGCAGCCAGTCAGCACTCAAAGTCCTGCCACACCCCAAGCCCTGAGTCAGGCACAATTTTTATGGCAACTGAATGAAGACGCCATGGCCACAGAAAAACTGGCCGAAGGTATTCGCAAATTTGCAGTGGATCAGCGCAAGCTGGAACAACTGTTACAGAACTTGGCCCAAAGCCGTTAGGATATGTCTATGCAAACCACTCAGCACACTGATCATAAAACCCGCGCCAACGCCATCCGGGCTTTAGCCATGGATGCAGTACAAAAAGCCAATTCAGGCCACCCTGGCGCACCTATGGGCATGGCCGATATTGCCGAAGTACTCTGGCTACAATTCTTAAAGCATAACCCGGCTAATCCGTCTTTCAGCAACAGAGACCGTTTTGTTTTGAGTAACGGCCATGCTTCTATGTTGTTGTATTCCTTGCTGCACTTAACAGGTTATGACTTATCTATTGAGGATTTAAAGTCTTTCCGTCAATTGCATTCCAAAACCCCGGGCCACCCTGAATTGGGTTACACCCCAGGTGTCGAAACCACCACTGGTCCTTTGGGTGCTGGTATTGCCAATGCTGTGGGGATGGCGATCGCAGAAAAAACGTTGGCGGCGCAATTTAACCGACCTGATTACCCTGTAGTGGATCACTTTACTTATTGTTTCCTCGGTGACGGCTGCCTGATGGAAGGTTTATCCCATGAAGCCTGTTCACTGGCTGGTACTTTAGGCCTGGGTAAACTGATCGCTTTTTGGGATGACAATGGTATTTCTATTGATGGTCATGTTGAAGGCTGGTTTACCGATGACACGCCATCACGTTTTCACTCTTATGGTTGGCAAGTGATCCGGGTCGATGGCCATAACCCGGCGCAGATTGCTGATGCCATCACACAAGCTCAGGCAGAAACAGCCAGACCTACACTGATTTGCTGCAAAACCATTATAGGTTTTGGTAGCCCCAATAAGTCCGGCTCTCATGATTGTCACGGCTCACCTTTAGGCGACAACGAAATCGCCAAAGTCCGTGAATTTTTGCAGTGGCCTTATGCACCTTTTGAAATTCCGTCCAACATTTATGCAGCCTGGGACAGCAAAACTAAAGGCGCAGCACTGGAACAACAATGGACAGAGTTATTTGCTGCTTATACAAAGGAATACCCACAACTGGCTGCAGAGTACCAACGTCGGGTGATCGACAGAGTATTACCAGCTAATTTTGAAGCAGCCACGCAAAGCTTTATCGACAATTGCCAAAACCAGCAACAGGATATCGCCAGCCGCAAAGCCTCTCAGCTTTGTATCGCGCACTTTGCCGCCTTAGTGCCTGAGATTTTGGGTGGTTCTGCCGATTTAGCAGGTTCGAACCTGACTTTATGGTCAGGTAGCAAAGGTCTGAGCAAAGAAGATAGTTCCGGTAACTATATTTATTACGGTGTACGTGAATTTGGTATGGCGGCCATCATGAACGGCATCACAGGTCACGGTGGATTCCGTTGTTACGGCGCAACCTTCCTGATGTTTATGGAATATGCCCGCAATGCGGTGCGGATGTCAGCCTTAATGAAACTGCCGAATATTTATGTGTTTACCCATGACTCTATAGGTCAGGGCGAAGACGGCCCAACTCACCAGCCGATAGAACAGCTGACCAACTTACGCACCACACCAAATCTGGTGACCTGGCGGCCTGCGGATTTAACCGAAACAGCAATAGCCTGGAAAACAGCGCTGACAACCACCAGCTCACCTTCAGCTTTGGTCTTTAGCCGGCAAAATCTGCGTCAGTTCCAGCGCAATCCAGAGCAAATCAGGTTAATCAGCAAAGGCGGTTATATTTTAAAAGACTGCGGTGCTACGCCTGATATAGTGCTGGTCGCCACAGGCTCTGAACTGTCACTGGCTTGTGATACCGCAGAAAAGCTCAGCGCAGCTGGTAAAAAAGTCAATGTAGTGTCTATGCCAAGCACTACCTTGTTTGACCAGCAATCTGAGTTTTACCGTGATTCAGTGCTGCCTGATCAGGCGAAAATTGTCGCTATTGAAGCGGCGCACCCTGATTTCTGGTACAAATACGTCGGTAAAAAAGGCCTGATTATAGGGATCAGCAGCTTTGGTGAATCAGCGCCGGGCCCTGCTTTGCTGGATTATTTTGGCTTTAATGCTGACGTTATAGCCGCTAAGATTCTGGCCTAACCCTCAGCAATCAACACTCTAAGACTTCAACCTGAGCAACTCATTCAGGTTGAAGTCTTACTCTGGCTCCCTGAAAAAGGATTTGGTTATGCGTCTTGCTTTGTCTCTGTTTTGTTTGCTCTCTGTGGTCAGTTGTGCCACCACAAAACCTGTCTCTTTACTTAAAGTGAATCAAACTGGTTACCTGACTCAAGGCCAAAAACTGGCAGTGCTGCCAGGCAAAGGCAAACACGAATTTAAACTGGTGGCCTTGCCGTCAGGCCAGACGGTGTTTACCGGCCAAAGCTCAGAAGCTCAGCTTTGGGCTCCGGCAGGTGAAGCCGTCAGTATTGCTGATTTTTCTCAAGTTCAGAGCAATGGCAGCTACCGGCTTGAAGTTGCAGGTTATGCTCCTGTTGAAGTACAGATCTCCAATCAACCTTATGCGCAGCTGCACGATGCGGCTATTAAAGCCTATTACTTCAACAGAGCGTCACAGCAGTTGGACCCGGCTTATGCAGGGGTTTGGGCCCGGCCTGCCGGACATCCTGATGATCAGGTAAAAATTCATACCTCTGCCGCTTCAGAAAGCAGACCCACAGGCACAGTAGTGCAATCGCCCAAAGGCTGGTATGACGCTGGTGATTACAATAAATACGTGGTGAATTCCGGCATCACTACTTTCACGCTGTTGGATGCCTGGACTGATTTCAAAGACTTTTACCGCGAACGGCAATGGACTATCCCTGAATCCGGCAACAACACGCCAGACTTACTGGATGAAGTGTTATGGAATCTGGATTGGATCAGCACTATGCAAGATCCGACTGACGGTGGTGTGTACCATAAACTGACCAATCTGAATTTTGATGGCACTGTGATGCCAGATCAGGCAACAACGCCACGTTATCTGGTGCAAAAAAATACTGCCGCCACATTAAACTTCGCGGCTGTGATGGCCAAAGCCAGTAGAGTGTTAAGCGAATTTGACGCACAACAGCCGGGTAAAGCGGCTTTATTCAGGCAACAAGCGCTTAAAGCCTGGCAATGGGCCAGCAAGAATCCGGCTATTTTTTATCAACAGCCTGCTGACGTCAGCACCGGGGCTTATGGCGATAATAATCTGGCCGATGAGTTTGCCTGGGCGGCGGCAGAACTTTATCTGCTGACAGGGGAACAGCCTTATCTGCAGCAATTTTTCCAGCTGGCACAGCCAGTGCAGACTGCTTCCTGGGCTTCAGTATCGGCTTTGGGTTACTTCTCTTTGGCAAAAGCAGCAAATCGCCTGACGCCGGAACAACGGCAGCAGGTGTTCAGCGCCATTACCACAGCGGCCGACCAGTTTGTAGTTCAGCATCAGGCATCGGCTTATAAAGTAGCTATGGTGCCGCAAGATTTTGTCTGGGGCAGTAATGCAGTGGCGATGAATAAGGCCATTTTGTTGTTTAAAGCCAATCAAATTACCGCCAAAGCCGGTTATCAGGACACAATGCAAGGTTTACTGGATTATGTGCTGGGCCGTAATCCGCTGGATTTAACTTATGTCACAGGGTTTGGTATCAAAAGCCCACAACATATCCATCACCGCCCTTCTGAAGCTGACGCTATCAAAGCGCCAGTGCCGGGTTGGTTGGCTGGGGGTGCACAGCCAGGACAACAAGACAAATGCAACTACAGTAGCAAATTGCCGGCTAAATCTTATGCCGATGACTACTGCAGCTATGCCAGTAACGAAATCGCTATCAACTGGAACGCACCGCTGGTGTATATGCTGGCGGCATTTTCTCAGCAGGCTCCAAAGCTATAACGAAGCAAAGCAGCCTGAGCATTCAGGCTGCTTTGAAAACTCCAGGGCCAAATGCTCAAGGCCATGATCATTGGAGCGGGCTTTGTATCATCTATCTAACAGGATGGAACAGGGCTTTGTTGGCTGCGTTGCTGACGACTACGCATAAACCATAACACCATAATAAGTCCAAGCAGAGCAGTACCTGCGCCCGCCAAAGGCACATAACCTAAACCATAACCTGTTTTGATAATGGCGGCCCCCAAGACTGCACCCAAAGCATTCCCCAGATTAAAAGCCCCTATATTCATAGCTGCGGCTAAATTCGGCGCTTCTTTGGCTTCTTGTACCACCAGCGACTGCAAAGGCGGCACCAAGGCAAAACTGGCGATACCCCATAAAAAAATCAGAGGCGCAACCAGCAACTGTGATGACAGCACCATGGAGAACAGCGCTAACAACAGAGTCACAGCCACTAAAGAACTGATCAGGGTTAAGTGCAGCGAACGGTCGGCAAAACGGCCCCCTAAATAATTCCCTACCGCTAAACCTACACCGTACAACACCAGCATAGAGGTAACAAAAGCCGTTGAGGCATGGGTTTCATCCTGCAAAATAGGCACTATGTAGGTAAAGACAGTGAACATTGAACTGGAACTAACCACAGTTAACAACAAGGCCGCTACTACCGAACCTTTGGCCAACACTCTGAGCTCATTACGCACATTGGCTTTGCCTTCATTCGCCAGTGGCGGTAAGGACAAGCGTAGCGCCAGCATAGTCACTAGCCCTATAACGGCCATAGCAAAAAATGCAGGACGCCAGCCAATCACTTCACCAATATAAGCAGCCAGAGGCACCCCACCTATAGTGGCTAAGGTTAAACCAGAGAACATAGCGGCTACGGCACCAGAGCGCTTTTCTGGTGGCACAATACTCATAGCAACCACAGAACCAACGCCAAAAAAAGCACCATGATTAAATGACGTGACAATGCGGCCAAATAACAACAGGTTGTAGCTATCCGCCATAGCGGAGATCAGATTGCCCAGAGTAAAAATCCCCATAGACAACAGCAGCAGGTTACGACGGCTCATATTGGCAAAAACTAAGGTCATCAAAGGCGCACCAATCAGCACACCAAAGGCATAGGCACTAATTAACATACCCGCTGTTGGAATAGAAACAGCTAAGTCATTGGCAATCACAGGTAACATCCCCATAGGGGAAAACTCGGTGACACCTATACCAAAAGCCCCCAGTGCAAGGGCCAGTAAAGGAATATTGATTTTCATGCAAAGTCTCGCTAATTTGTGATGCGAAGGAATATAAACAATCACAACACCCAGAAAAAGTAGCGCATGGTACATTCAGTTTTGCTTCGGAGTCACAAATGAGCGTTGAAAAGACAGGAAAGACAGATCGAACAGCTGAAATGGAGACCTTCTTATCCGTTGCCTGCACCGGAAGTTTAAGTGCTGCAGCCCGGGAATTAGATCTCACGCCATCCGCTGTCAGCCGTATTATGACCCGTCTTGAAAAACGTCTGGGAGTCAGACTTATTGTCCGCTCTACACGCAAACTGCGCTTAACCAGTGAAGGTGAGTCTTATGCCCTGGCAGCCCGACGAATTTTAAAAGATTTAGAAGAGACAGAAAGCAGCATTGCCAGCAGGGGCAGCCCAAGCGGCACCATCAAAGTCACCACAGCTACGGCGCATAGCCGTCTGACCATAGTGCCGTTACTCAAAGAGTTTTTACAACGCTACCCGGATATCCGCATTGAAATCGATGTATCAGACCAAATCCGCGATGTTCATGCAGGCCAGGTTGATGTAGCTATTCGTTTTGGCCCCTTGCCGGACAGCGGCCTGCATGCCCGCCGTTTGGGAGAAACAGGCCGGGTTGTGCTTGCATCCCCTGAATACCTGGCAAAAACCGGAGTCCCCCAAACACCAGCGGATTTAACAAAGCACAATTGCCTGGACTTCAGTTTTAGACGACTCGAGCCGGGCTGGCCATTTCGTGAAAACAATCAGGATTATATGCTCGCCGTCAGCGGCAATGTGATGGCAAACAATGGTGAAACGCTGGTAGAGCTGGCCCTGCAGGGCATAGGCATTACCCGTGTCGGCCGTTTTCATGTGCAGCAAGCACTGGCAACAGGTCAACTTGTGGCTTTACTTGAAGAGTACAATCCGCAGGACCGTGAGGCCATTCACGCGGTTTTTATTGGTGGTCACACTATGCCAGCCAGAATACGGGTCTTTGTTGATTATCTGGTAGAGAAGATGACAGGCACTACTAAAACTGCTGATTAAGATCATCAAAGCGGGCATCTAGCCCGCTATTGCTCTGGTGATCAGCTTTAAGGCTTAATACTACGGTCCAAAAACTCCAGCATAGCTGCTGCTATTTGGTTGCCGTGCGTTTCAATAGCAAAGTGACCACTGTTGACAAACTGCACTTGGGCTTTTGGATTATCACGCTGGAAGGCTTTGGCACCAGCTGGTAAAAAGAACGGATCTTTGTCACCCCAAATCGCTAATAAAGGCGGCTGTTTGCTGCGAAAGAACTGATGCAACTCTTTGTATTGGTCTAGATTGCTGCCGTAATCCAATAGTAAATCCATCTGTGCATCAACACCATGACGTTCAATGGCCGCATGAGCTAACTGATAAGGTTCAGGCGCTAACACTGAGGTATCTTCTACTCCTTCGGTATATTGCCATTTCAGCATCTCTGCGGTATTGAACTTACGCAGGGCTTCGCGGTTTTCCGCTGTTGGGTTGGCCCAGGCTTTACGCATATCTGCCCAGCCTGCACTCAGGCCTTCTTCGTAGCCATTGCCATTCTGAGTCACAATAGCGGTGATCTTGTCCGGGTTTTTCACCGCCAGACGCCAGCCCACAGGAGCGCCATAATCAAACACATACATCGCATAACGTTCCAGCTTCTTGGCTAGGGTAAACTCATCAATCACTGAGGCCAGCTTGTCGAAGCTGTAGTTAAATTTAACACCAGCTTTAACTGTCGTTTGACCAAAGCCAGGCAAGTCAGGCGCTATCACATGATACTTCTCTGCCAGTTTTGGCATTAAATCCCTGAACATATAGGACGAAGCACCAAAGCCATGCAACAACAGGACAGTGGGCGCTTTGGGCGAACCCGCCTCGCGGTAAAACACATTGACGCCCTGCACATCCAGGCTTTGATAACGCACCTGGGTTTTATCTTCTGCAGCAAAGGCAGAAAGAGATGCAACTAAGGTTGCAGCGGCCAGCAGTATTTGTTTGGTATTCATAGTTACTCCGTGAAGTTAAAGTTGGCAATCTCACTTAGTAACCCATATAATTACAATTAATTGGTTACTTGAGGCAAGTCTGGCTCAACAATAGTAACCTGTCAAATTATTTTTTAGGGGTTACTCATGCTAATTTCAGAAATTCTGCACAACGAGGCTCAAAGCGGTGCTCCAATGCTGGGCGATCATTTAGCGATGGACTTACTCAATACAGAAGCACGCGACAATGGTCAGGCTATTGAATTCTGGAACAGTGATGCTGAGGTACTGCGCTGGCTGGCGCGCTACGACATCACTCCTGCATCAGATGGCAAGACTCTGCCTTCAGGTGAACTACTCACTCAGGCGAAGGCTTTACGTGCGCTGGCGCGGCGTTTAATCACTGAATTTAAAGACGGAAAATCGCCGGAGATCGGTGAACTTAATCAGTATTTACAGGCTTTTCTGACAGCACCTACTCTGGAAAGGGATCCTAATGGCCAACTGATGTTAAGCCGTATCTCACGCAGTGACAGCAGTGGCGCTCTGCTGGGGCCAGTGGCAGAAGCTGTGGCGCAATTATTGGTGGAAGGCAATGTTGCGCTGATCAAACAATGCGAACACCCCGACTGTATTTTGTGGTTTTACGACAGAACCAAAGCCCACAAACGCCGTTGGTGCAGCATGGCTTTATGTGGCAACAGGTACAAAGCAGCACAGTTTAGAAAAAAGAAGCAGTAGTTAACTTACCTGGTTTTTTTCATAGTCGAAAATATGCTCCTGCATTTTCGACATACCGTCCATCCATGGACATAAAAAAGCCTCTGACTGCAGAGGCTTAGTTTTACAACGAATAAACCGAATTCATCAGAACGGAATATCGTCGTCGAAGTCGATTGGTGGTTCCATTGGGCCACGTTGTTGTGGGGCCGCTTGATTAAAACCGCCTTGTGGCTGGTTAAAATTGCCCTGAGGCTGGAAGCCACCCTGAGTTGGACGTTGCTGGTAACCACCTTGTGCCGGTGCTGCAGCAGGAGCTTGCGGAGCGTAACCGCCCTGAGCCGGTGCTGCTTGTGGCATACGTTGTTGTGGTGCTGCTGCAGGTTGTTGATAACCACCTTGCTGACCCATTGGCGAACCGCCACCCATAGCAGGAGCCTGACCCATGCCAGCGCTCTGGCCTTCACCACGGCCATCTAACATTTGCAGCTCGTTCGCAATGATTTCTGTGGTGTAACGCTCAACACCTTGCTGATCCTGCCACTTACGGGTGCGTAAACGACCTTCGATATACACCTTGCTGCCTTTACGCAGGTATTCACCGGCGATTTCAGCTAAACGCTGGTAAATCACCACACGGTGCCATTCGGTATTTTCTTTCTTTTCATTGGTGGTTTTGTCCGTCCAGCTCTCGCTGGTCGCAATAGTCAGGTTAGCGACTGCGCCACCTGTAGGCATATAACGGACTTCCGGATCAGTGCCAAGGTTACCAATGAGTATTACTTTATTAATTCCACGAGCCATGCGACTTCTCCTTAACTTTTTTGGCTGCTCTCAACCAAAGACTGTGCCTCTGCCAAATCAAAATGTTGCTGGCCGACTTTTAAATACAAACGTTGTTCCGC
>Ga0247725_1000790_pt1 | contig 19903 bp, 16 predicted proteins | sample OKSTACKMCFT3sol_FD_183021 | JGI IMG/M metagenome (GOLD analysis project Ga0247725, IMG submission 183021) | Subsurface sediment microbial communities from gas well in Oklahoma, United States - OK STACK MC-FT3-sol | ecosystem: Environmental > Terrestrial > Deep subsurface > Rock core/Sediment...
GGCCTCCTGAAGTCGCAATTTGTGTCGCCTGAACTATCGCGCACTTAGAAGCAAAAGCAGAGCAAGAGCAAGAGCAAGAGCAAGAGCAAGAGCAAGAGCAAGAGCAAGAGCAAGAGCAAGAGCAAGATACATGGAGCATATGAACACTACTCGCAGTGCTTCTTCAGTTACAGCTACTCGCTGACAAGCCAACTGCCAAAGGAAAACCTCACCTGTGAAAGTTGGCTCATCACCAGTTCAAACAATTACAATTCGGCCGCCAATCTCGACCCTTGGTTAATCGCCCGCTTGGCATCAAGCTCAGCCGCCACATCAGCGCCACCGATCAAGTGCACCGATTGCCCGGCCGCCACAAGGCCATCATGCAACTCACGCAGCGGCTCCTGCCCCGCGCAGACAACGATGTTGTCCACCGCCAGCACCTGCGGCTCGCCCTCGCCGATGCGCACATGCAGGCCGGCATCGTCCACGCCGAGGTACTCGACGCTGTTGAGCATCTGCACCTGCTTGTTCTTCAGCCCCGTGCGGTGGATCCAGCCGGTGGTCTTGCCCAGGCCGTCGCCAACCTTGGTCTTCTTGCGCTGCAGCAGGTAGACCTGGCGCGCCGGCGCGTGAGGCTCTGCCTTCACCCCGGCCACACCACCACGAGCCTCCAGCTGCGTATCGATCCCCCACTCCTTCCAGAACGCTTCACGGTCCTGGCTGGTGGCCACGCCCTGGTGCACCAGGTACTCGGACACATCGAAACCAATACCACCCGCACCGATCACCGCCACCCGCTGGCCCACCGGCTTGCGCTCGAGCAGCACGTCCAGGTAGTTCAGCACCTTGGCATTGTCAATGCCGGGAATGGCCGGCGTGCGCGGTGCGATACCGGTGGCCAGGATGACTTCGTCATACTCGCCGGCCACCAACGCGGCGACGTCGACACGGGTATTCAAGCGCAGCTCAACCCCCGTGGACTTCACCTTGTTACGGAAGTAGCGCAGGGTCTCGTAGAACTCCTCTTTGCCCGGCACCCGCTTGGCCACATTGAATTGGCCACCGATCTCGCCGGCAGCATCGAACAGCGTCACTGCATGGCCGCGCTCGGCAGCCACGGTGGCGGCCGCCAGGCCCGCCGGTCCGGCGCCGACCACGGCGATGCGCTTGACTGCCTGCACAGGCAGGTAGTTGAGCTCCGTCTCGTGACAGGCCCGCGGATTGACCAGGCAACTGGTCAGCTTGCCGCCGAAAGTGTGGTCCAGGCACGCCTGGTTGCAGCCGATGCAGGTGTTGATCTCGTCCCCACGGCCTTCGGCTGCCTTGTTGACGAAATCGGGGTCGGCCAGGAACGGCCGGGCCATGGAGACCATGTCGGCATCGCCCTCGGCCAGCACGGCCTCGGCCACTTCCGGGGTATTGATGCGGTTGGTGGTAATCAGCGGGATCCTCACCACGCCACGCAGCTTGGCGGTGACCTTGCTGAACGCCGCGCGCGGCACCTTGGTGGCGATGGTCGGGATGCGCGCCTCGTGCCAGCCGATGCCAGTGTTGATCAGTGTGGCGCCAGCCTGCTCGATGGCCTTGGCCAACAGCTCGATCTCGTCCCAGGTGCTGCCGCCCTCAACCAGGTCGAGCATCGACAGACGGAAGATGATGATGAAGTTCGGCCCCACCGCCTCGCGCACCCGCTGCACGATTTCCACGGCCAGGCGCATGCGGTTCTCATAACTGCCACCCCAGCGGTCGGTGCGGTGGTTGGTATGGGCGGCGAGGAACTGGTTGATGAAATAGCCTTCCGAACCCATGATCTCGACGCCGTCGTAGCCGGCGCGCTGGGCCAGGCTTGCGCAGGTGACGAAATCGCGGATCTGCTTCTCGATGCCTTCCTCGTCCAGCTCCTTGGGCTTGAACGGGTTGATCGGTGCCTGGATGGCGCTGGGCGCCACTTGCTTCGGGCTGTAGGCATAGCGCCCGGCGTGGAGGATCTGCAGGCAGATCTTGCCACCGGCGGCATGCACGGCCTCGGTGACGACCCGGTGCTTTGCGGCCTCTTCTTCGGTGCTGAGCTTGGCCGCGCCGGAGTAAACGCCGCCTTCATCGTTGGGCGCGATGCCACCGGTGACCATCAGGCCGACGCCACCACGGGCACGCTCGGCGAAGTATGCGGCCATGCGTTCGAAGCCGCCGGGGCGTTCTTCGAGGCCTGTGTGCATCGAACCCATCAGGGTGCGGTTGCGCAAGGTGGTGAAGCCCAGGTCGAGTGGAGCCAGCAAGTGCGGGTAACGTTCAGTAGCCATGGATGAACTCCACAGTTGGCGTGATCACGGGAATGCGGGCGCCTCTGCCGCTGTCTACACCAGCTCGCGGGGCCCGTCGGTTGTCTGAGGCCGACATTAAACAGGCGTTTGAACGCGCTCAATGATCGAAACTGACAACTTATTGATCCTGCTGCACAGCAGGTCTACCCTAAGGCACCTCTACCGCACAACGCTGGAACGCTCCATGCGAAAACTGCTAGTCGGCGCCTTGGCGCTGGTCACCCTCGCCGCCCTCTGTGGCTACGGCTTCTGGACCCTGCAGCGCCCTGAGGGCCATTACCTGTCTGACCTGCGCATCGACCTGGCCCTCAACCAAGGCGTGCCAGGCGAGCACGGCAACCTGCTCGGGGTCGAGCCACTGCTGTATCCAGGCGACTATCAGAATCTGACACGCCTGCACCGCAAGCTCTCGGCCTATCTGGAGCAGGCGCGCGCGCAAGGGCTGGTCAATCCACGTACCGTGGTGGTACTCCCCGAGCATATTGGCACCTGGCTGTGGGCCCGTGGCGAAAAGCGCGAGCTTTACCAGGTGACCCAACGCAGCGAGGCTTGGCAATGGCTGGAGTTGAGCAATCCTCTGCGCTATGGCCTGGCCATGCTAGCAGCCAGCGGTGACGACCGCCGCTCGGATGCCCACCTGCGCATGAAAGCGGCCCAGATGGCCGCCGATTACCAGCAACTGTTCGGCAACCTGGCCCGGGAATTCGGCGTCACTCTGGTGGCGGGCTCCATCGTTTTGCCGGCGCCCTACGTCGAGAATGGCGTCCTGCGCACCGGCAACGGCCCGTTGTACAACAGCAGCCTGGTGTTCGCCAGCGATGGTTCGGTGCTCGGCCAGCCGCAGTCACAGCAATACCCCGACAGCGAAAACCGGCGCTATATCCATGATGGCCGGCATCATCCTCTGCAGGTATTGCAGACCCCCGCCGGGCGCCTGGGCGTGCTGATTGGCAGCGATAGCTGGTATCCGGACAACCACCGGCAACTGGCCGCGCAATCGGTGCAAGTGATCGCCAACCCGGTCTTCCTCAGTGGCAAGCACAGCTGGCAGGCGCCCTGGCGTGGGAACCGCCATCAGGCGCAGGCGGCCGACCTCCCGCTGCGACGAGGCGAAGTCAGTGAGCAACGCGCCTGGCAACAACTACCGCTGGCCGCCAATGCCGGCACCCCGAGCATGAGCGTGTTCATGCGCGGCCAGTTCTGGGAGCTGGGCAGCGACGGGCAGGGCTTTGCCAGCCAAAGCGGCACACTGTGGGTCGGTAACGACAGCCACGGTGCGCGCCTGCTCAACCTGTGGCTGTGACGCGATGCCCCGCCCCCGTGTGCGCCTGGGTGACCTGTCGGTAGGTTTCGTCCAGCCCCTGGCAGAAGCACTTGCCAAGCTCGGCCATGACCCGCAGCCGCTGCTGCTACGCTACGGCCTTGACGCCAGGCGCCTGGCCGAGCCGGGTGCACGCTTGTCGATTCCGCGCTACATGCACTTGGGGCATGCAGCGATCGCCTTGTCCGCCGAACCTGCCTTGGGCCTACACATGGGGCGCCTGAGCCGCCTGGCCCAGGCCGGGCTGGCCGGGGTGACTGCCGCCCAGGCCCCCACCCTCGGCGAAGCCGCCCGCACCCTGCTGCGCTTCGAACCGTTGTATGCCGCCAACTACCGGGGTCGGTCGAGTTTCCACGAAGATACCCAGGGCGCTTGGCTGAGGTTCTATTCCATCAGCCCCTACAACAGCTACAACCACTTCGTGGTCGACTCGATGCTCGCGGGCTGGCTCGCGCAGCTCGGTGCCCTCAGCGCCAGGCCGGTGCAAGCCGAACGTCTTGAGATCGAATTCGACACTCCCACCTACGCCACGCAATACCAAGGCCTGTGTACGGGCACCGTGCATTTCGGTGGCACGGCCAACCAACTGCGCCTGAGCCGGGCCACCCTGGACCTGCCCAACCTGCAGCACTGCCCCAGTACCTGGCAGCACCTACTGCAGCTGTGCGAAGCGGAACTGGCCCAGCGCACCCGTGTGCGCAGCCTGGGCGAGCGCATCACCCACCTGTTGGGCCCACTGCTCAATGGCGGGCACGAACCGGACCTGGAGGAAGTGGCGCGGCACCTGCAACTGCCGACCTGGACGTTGCGCCGCAAGCTGGCCGAGGAAGGCACGCGCTTTCGCAACCTGCTCAACGACACACGGCGTGACCTGGCCGAGACCTATATCCGCGATACGGAACTGGCCTTCGGCGAGATCGCCTATCTGTTGGGATTCGCCTCGGCAGAGGCGTTCCAGCGCGCGTTCAAGCGCTGGACGGGGCTGACCCCGGGGGAGTTTCGCCGCCATCAGCGGCAAGTCGGTTAGAGCTCGGTGGCGTCGTCGGCCGGCTCCGGCAGGTCCAGCTCATAGGCCTGGAACTCGAGCAGTTCTTCCTGGTAATCGTCCATCTTCACGCCCCTCATTCGTCGTTCTTCTGTCATTGCGCCAACCTAAGCCAGCGTAATGACAGAATGATTACAGCCCTATGAACGATAAACGTAGCAGGCATCCAGGAAGTTATCGACGAGTCAGAGTGGCGCCGGCGCCTGCTCTGCCGCCGGGGCTTCCTGCTGGATCTGGATCGGCGCTGGCTCGACAGGCGGCGCGATGGGTTGCGAGCCCTTGCTGTCATCCACCACCGGCGCGGCCGGGGCCTCGCTGGACGGCACGGGAGGCGCTGGGGTGGCAACGGGCGCAGGCGCTGCGGCAGGGGCGGCAGCAACCGGTGTCGATACCGGAGCCGGTGTCTCTGCCACGCTTTCGGCTACCGGCGTGGCGGGCTGCGGTACGGGCGCGAGGGCTGCGGGCGCAGGCTCCGGCAGGCCCAGGTCGGCGGCAGGTTTTTCCACCTTCGGCTCGGCGGCAGGCTCGGACTTCTCCGGCTTCTTCGGTTTCGGTAGGTAGCTTTCGACCAGGGCGAAGTAACGATCGTAGAACTGCGCAGCAGTGACCGTCTCGCTGGCCACCTTGACCATGGAGTCGTCGGTGGAGCCGATCGGCATCGACACCGAGCCCAGCACGCCCACGCCGAGGCTGGCGGAAGTGTTGGACTTCTTCAGGGCATAGCGATCCTGCAGGGCGTTGGCGAACATGGTCGAGCGATGCTTGTCGCTCATGTCCGAAACGCAGGTGATGTTGAAGCTGATCTGCAGGTGGTTCTCGGCGTTCTGCTGGAAGCTCTTGTTGCCGGCGACCTGGTTGGCATCGCTGCTGGTGATGATGTAGCCCTGGCTGAGCAGCGCACGGCGCGCCGCCTCGCAGGAGCCCGCTTCGCTGGTGGCGAAGGTGCGGGAAAAGGTGCCCGAGTCATCGAAGTTCTCATGCTCGTATACGGCGGCCTTTTTCGAGGAACAGCCGGACACGCCCGCCAGCACGAGGGCCAGCCCGAGCGCGCCATAGACGGTTGATCTAGACATTGCCAATTCCGGGAAGAAACGAATGGGGCGTATTGTGCATCACATCGATCAGCGGCTGAAACCTTTGATCGGTGAAGAGTCTGTCAGCTTTGTTGGAAATCCTTGCCCATGGTCGGGCAAGTTGCTGAAACGAAAAAAGCGACCCTAAGGTCGCTTTTCCGTTGCTTCGAGGTGTTCAAAGGGCCTCGAGGCGAAGATGGCGCAGCGGACGGGACTCGAACCCGCGACCCCCGGCGTGACAGGCCGGTATTCTAACCGACTGAACTACCGCTGCGTATCGTTCGGGCTTGCACCCGATTGAAACTGGGATCTGAGCTTTCAAGCGCTACAGCGCGAAAGCCAGGAACAAAAAAGGCGACTTATCATCGCCTTTTCTGCTTGCCTCGAGCGTTCATGGGGCTCTTGGCGAAAGATGGCGCAGCGGACGGGACTCGAACCCGCGACCCCCGGCGTGACAGGCCGGTATTCTAACCGACTGAACTACCGCTGCGTATCGTTCAGGCTTGCGCCTGATTGAAACTGGGACCTGGCCTTTCGGCCTCAGACCGGTGCAAGCACCCATCTGGAATAAAATGGCGCGGCGGACGGGACTCGAACCCGCGACCCCCGGCGTGACAGGCCGGTATTCTAACCGACTGAACTACCGCCGCGCAGTGCTGGACTTGCGTCCTGTTTCTCTCTGCCAGAGGGCTTCTTGCAAAGCACCTTGGACCAGAAACGCTCTCAGGAAGTGGTGGGTGATGACGGGATCGAACCGCCGACCCTCTGCTTGTAAGGCAGATGCTCTCCCGGCTGAGCTAATCACCCCCGCGATGTTGCTTGTTGCGTTTGCTTCGCTGAGGCCGCGAAATTTACGCAGGTACCGATGCTAAGTCAATACCCCCATTGAAGTTTTTTTCAAAAAGGGCAAAAAAGGCAGCCTGATCGCGGGGCAAGCACGCCCCCCACAATCCAGACGCCCACAGCGTGGGAGCGGGCTTGCCCCGCGACAGGGCCGGGACAACCGACAAAAAAGGGCCTTTCGGCCCCTTTGTCTTACATCTCAACAGGTTACAGCTCAGGCGTAGATCATCTTGCGGGTCATCCCGCCATCGACCACGAACTCCTGGCCGGTGACAAACCCCGCCTGGCGCGACAGCAGCCACGCCACCAGCGCCGCCACGTCCTCCACCGTCCCTACCCGGCCAGCCGGATGCTGGGCATGGTCGGCGTCGCTCAGCGGCTCGGCGCGCCGCTGCGAGGGGTCACGGGCATCGATCCACCCCGGGCTCACGGCATTCACGCGGATCTCCGGCGCCAGGCTCATGGCCAGGGCATGGGTCAATGCGACCAGCCCGCCCTTGCTGGCAGCATAGGCTTCGGTATCCGGTTCGGATTGCCGGGCACGGGTGGAGGCCAGGTTGACGATCGCACCACCATGGGCGCGCAGGTAAGGTGCGCAGTGCTTGGCCAGCAGCATCGGGCCATTGAGGTTGACCGCCAGCACCCGATTCCATTGGGCCAGGGACAGACTCTCCAAAGTCTGGTTGTGCGGATTGGCGATCGCCGCATTGCACACCAGCGCATCCAGCCGGCCAAACTGCCCGAGCACCTCGGACACTCCAGCACTGACCTGGGCCTCGTCGGCCACATCCATGGTAATGAACCAGGCATTGTCACCCAGGGCCTTGGCAACCTTGGCACCACGCGGGCGGTCCAGGTCGCTGAGCACTACCTGCCAGCCCTCGCAGATCAACCAGGCAGCAATGCCCAGGCCGATGCCGCGGGCGGCACCGGTCACCAGGGCCACCCGACCATTATGGCCGGGCTCGCCACCCTTCCAGTCGATCACAGCGCCGCCAGGCCGCGGGCCAGATCGGCTTGCAGGTCGGCCACATCTTCCAGCCCGACCGCCACACGCACCAGGCTGTCGCGGATACCCGCCGCTTCACGCTCCTGCGGCGTCAGACGGCCGTGGGAGGTGGTTGCCGGGTGGGCGATGGTGGTCTTGCTGTCACCGAGGTTGGTGGTGATCGAGATCACCCGGGTGGCGTCGATGAAGCGCCAGGCGCCTTCCTTGCCGCCCTTCACCTCGAAGCTGACCACCGCGCCGAAGCCGCTCATCTGGCGCTTGGCCAGTTCATGTTGCGGATGGCTCGGCAGGCCGGCGTAGTGGACCTTCTCGACACCGTCCTGCTGCTCGAGCCACTCGGCCAGCGCCTGGGCGCTCTCGCAGTGGGCGCGCATGCGCAGCTTGAGGGTCTCCAGGCCCTTGGTGAAGACCCAGGCGTTGAAGGGGCTGAGGGTCGGGCCGGCGGTACGCAGGAAGCCCACGACTTCCTTCATCTGCTCGCTGCGACCGGCCACCACGCCGCCCATGCAACGGCCCTGGCCGTCAATGAACTTGGTCGCAGAGTGGAACACGATATCGGCACCGAGCTTGAGCGGTTGCTGCAAGGCCGGGGTGCTGAAGCAGTTGTCCACCACCAGCAGCGCGCCACGGGCGTGGGCGATTTCGGCCAGGGCGCTGATATCGACCAGCTCGGCCAGCGGATTGGACGGCGACTCGACGACCAACAGCTTGGTATTGGCCTTGATGGCTTTTTCCCAGCCGCCCAGGTCGACCAGCGGTACGTAGTCCACCTGCACGCCGAAACGCTTGAAGTACTTCTCGAACAGGCTGATGGTCGAGCCGAACACGCTCTGCGATACCAGCACATGGTCGCCGGCACTGCACAGCGACATGACCACGGCGAGAATCGCCGCCATGCCGGTGGAGGTGGCCACGGCCTGCTCGGCGCCTTCCATGGCCGCCAGGCGCTCCTCGAAGGCACGCACGGTCGGGTTGGTGTAGCGTGAATAGACGTTGCCAGGCGTTTCGCCAGCAAAGCGCGCGGCAGCGTCGGCAGCCGTGCGGAAAACATAACTGGAGGTCAGGAACAGCGCTTCGCTGTGCTCGGCCTCCGGTGTACGGTTCTGACCGGCGCGCACCGCCAGGGTGTCGAAACCGACACCCTCGAGGTCACTGTCCAGTCGACCGGCATCCCATTGTTCGGTCATGCCGTCGCTCCCAAATCAGTTGTTGTACAGGTCGATGATCGCGCTGACCGCCTGGGTCTTCACCTTGGCCAGGTCATTACGGGCCTGCTCGATGCGGTCGAGGTAGGCTTCGTCGATATCGCCGGTGACATACTCACCGTTGAACACCGCGCAATCGAAATGCTCGATCTTGATCTTGCCGCCACCGACCGATTCGATCAGGTCCGGCAGGTCCTGATAGATCAGCCAGTCGGCGCCGATCAACTCGGCCACCTGTTCGGTGGTACGGTTGTGGGCGATCAGTTCGTGAGCGCTCGGCATGTCGATGCCGTAGACGTTGGGGTAGCGTACCGCAGGGGCCGCGGAGCAGAAGTAGACGTTCTTGGCGCCGGCTTCGCGGGCCATCTGGATGATCTGCTTGCAGGTGGTGCCGCGCACGATCGAGTCATCCACCAGCATCACGTTCTTGCCGCGGAATTCCAGCTCGATGGCGTTGAGCTTCTGGCGCACCGACTTCTTGCGCGCGGCCTGGCCGGGCATGATGAAGGTACGGCCGATGTAGCGGTTCTTGACGAAACCTTCGCGGAACTTGACGCCCAGGTGGTTGGCCAGTTCCAGCGCCGCGGTGCGGCTGGTGTCGGGAATCGGGATGACCACGTCGATGTCGTGGTCCGGGCGCTCGCGCTGGATCTTCTCGGCGAGCTTCTCGCCCATGCGCAGGCGCGCCTTGTACACCGAGACACCGTCGATGATCGAATCCGGACGAGCCAGGTAGACGTGCTCGAAGATGCACGGCTGGAGTTTCGGGTTTTCCGCACACTGCTTGGTGAACATCTGGCCGCCTTCGGTGATGTACACCGCCTCACCCGGCGCCAGGTCGCGGATCAGGGTGAAGCCGAGCACGTCCAGGGCCACGCTTTCCGAGGCGATCATGTACTCGACGCCTTCGTCGGTGTGACGCTGGCCGAACACCACCGGGCGGATGCCGTTGGGGTCACGGAAGCCGACGATGCCGTAGCCGGTGATCATCGCTACCACCGCGTAGCCACCGACACAGCGGCTGTGCACGTGGGAAACGGCGGCGAAAACGTCCTCTTCGGTCGGCTGCAGCTTGCCGCGCACGGCCAGTTCGTGGGCGAACACGTTCAGCAGCACTTCGGAGTCGGAGTTGGTATTGACGTGGCGCAGGTCGGACTCGTAGATCTCCTTGGCCAACTGCTCGACATTGGTCAGGTTGCCGTTGTGCGCCAGGGTGATGCCGTACGGCGAGTTGACGTAGAACGGCTGGGCCTCTGCCGAGGTGGAGCTGCCAGCGGTCGGGTAACGCACATGGCCGATGCCGATGCTGCCCACCAGGCGCTGCATGTGGCGCTGCTGGAAGACATCGCGCACCAGGCCGTTATCCTTGCGCAGGAACAACCGGCCGTCGTGGCTGGTCACGATACCGGCAGCGTCCTGGCCGCGGTGCTGAAGCACGGTTAGCGCATCATACAGCGCCTGATTGACGTTCGACTTACCGACGATACCGACGATGCCACACATGCGACGCAACCCCTACTTTGATGAAACTTGAGTGAAGCGCGCTCAGGGCTTGGTCGGCCCGAGCAACTGCTCCTTGAACGGAAGGTCAACGGGTGCGCTGACCCCACTGGACATCCACTGGCCGCTGAACCCGAGTATGAGGTTCTTCGACCAATCGGCTACCAATAGAAATTGTGGTATCAGGCGCGATTCCTGCCACCACGGATCCTGTTGCACAGGCCCCAGGCTCAACAGCCCGACCGCCACCACCACCAGCAGCCCCCCGCGCGCGGCGCCGAAGGCCATGCCGAGGAAGCGATCGGTGCCGGACAGCCCGGTCACGCGAATCAGCTCGCCGATGAGGAAATTGAGCATCGCCCCGACCAGCAGCGTGGCGACGAAAAGAATGGCGCAGCCGGCAATGACCCGTGCGGACGGCATCTGGATATAGCTTTCCAGATACTGCGCAAGCGAGCCGCCGAACATCCAGGCCACCGCGCCGGCGACAATCCAGATGAGCAGGGACAAGGCTTCCTTGACGAAGCCGCGCTTGAGACTGATCAGTGAGGAAATGGCGATGATCGCGATGATCGCCCAATCAACCCAGGTAAATGCCACGGTGTTGCCTGCCGACGTTTGAGGCGGCGCATTTTACCAGAGCAAGGGGGCTTGGGGTAAGCGGAATGTCAGGTGTTTGAAGGGCTGCAGGCTGACTCCTGGGACAGCTTTGCAGGTTTGAAAACCATCGCGGGGCAAGCCCACTCCCACGCGACAGGTGGGAGCCGGTTTGCCCCGCGATGGAATGTCAACCACGCTCCGGCTGGAAACGCACGACGATGCCTTTCAGGTTCTGCTGGCGATTGATCACATCACGCAGGCGCTCGGCTTCTGCCCGCTCGATCAACGGCCCGACGAATACCCGATTCATGCCATCCGCCGAACGGATATAGGCGTTGTAGCCTTGGCTGCGCAGGGTCTTCTGCAGGTTCTCGGCACCGGCCCGATTGGACAGACTGGCCAGCTGGATCGACCAGCTCACCGGCAGGCCGTTGACGTCGATCTTCGAAGGTGCAGCGGGCTTGGCCGCGGCAGCAGCAGGCGCCAAACGGGGCTCGACCTTGGCTACCGCCGGAGGGGGTACCGAAGTCTGCGGTTTGGGCTGAGGCTGCGCCGCAGTCGGTGCCGGGGTGATCGGCTGGCTCGGCGTAGCTACCGGCGCCGTGGACTCATCAACCACCACTACAGGCTGGTCGCTCTGCTCCGGCAGCGGTTGTGGCTCCGGCACCTGGACAGGCTCTACCTGCACCTGAGGCAGATTGGGCATGGCCGGCGCTTCCGGCGCCTCGACACGCACCTGGCGCATCTCGTCCTCGCGGGTGAACAGCATCGGCAGGAAGATCACCGCCAGCGCCACCAGCACCAGCGCACCGACCATGCGCTGCTTCATCCCTTTATCCAGCACTGCCATCTACTCCATCCTCGGAAACCTGCCGTTCAAGCCAGGCCAGGGCCTCGCCAACGCAGAAAAACGAACCGAACAGCAGGATCTGGTCATCCGCCGTCGCCTGGGCGCACTGCCCTTCGAGGGCAGCTGCGACACTGGCGTAAGACTTCACTGACGCACCGAGGTTCGTCAAAGCATCCGCCAGCTCTGCGGCCGGGCGGCTGCGCGGCGTGTCCAGCGGCGCCACTGCCCAGTCGGCGACCTGGCCGCGCAGCGGCGCAAGCACGCCGGCCAGGTCCTTGTCGGCCAACAGGCCGAAGACCGCCAGACGTCGCCCCTTCACCGGGCGTGCCGCCAAGCGGCGGGCCAGGTACTCGGCGGCGTGTGGGTTATGGCCGACATCCAGCAACAACTCCACGCGCCTGCCCTGGAGCAGCAGCTCACGTCGGTCGAGACGGCCAGTGATACGAGTATCCAGCAAAGCCTGACGAACCTTGCCGGCATCCCACGGCAGCCCCGTCAGCAGGAAGGCCTGCAAGGCCAGGGCGGCATTCTCCATGGGCAGGTCGAGCAACGGCAGGTCACGCAGTTCAACGGGCGATCCGTCGAGCTGGCAACCACGCCAATGCCAGTGGTCAACGCTGCTATCCAGGTCGAAATCACGTCCACGCAGGAAGAACGGGCAATCCAGCTCACGCACCTTGTCCAGCAAAGGCTGCGGCGGATCAAGGTCACCGCACAGCGCCGGCTTACCCCGACGGAAGATTCCCGCCTTCTCGAAGGCTACCGACTCGCGGCTATCGCCCAGGTAATCGACGTGGTCGACGCCAATGCTGGTGACCAGCGACACGTCGGCATCCACCAGGTTGACTGCATCCAACCGGCCACCCAGGCCGACCTCAAGCACCACCGCATCCAACGCGGAGTGCTTGAACAACCAGAACGCCGCCAGGGTGCCCATCTCGAAATAGGTCAGCGAGATGTCGCCACGCGCCGCCTCCACCGCAGCGAACGCTTCGCACAGGCGCTCATCGCTGGCCTCCTGGCCGTCGATCAGCACCCGTTCGTTGTAACGCAGCAGATGCGGCGAACTGTACACCCCGACCCTTAGCCCCTGCGAGCGCAGCAACGCGGCCATGAAGGCGCAGGTCGAGCCCTTGCCGTTGGTGCCGGTCACCGTGACCACACGGGGCGCCAGCGTGCCCAGCCCCAGGCGCGCAAGCACCTGTTGCGAGCGCTCCAGGCCCATGTCGATGGCCGAGGGGTGCAACTGTTCGAGGTAGGCGAGCCAGTCGCCCAGGCTGCGCTGGTTCATCACGCGACCGCGGCGACCTCTTTGGCCGCTTCAGGGGTCGGCTGGCCGGTCATCTGCGCCAGCAGGCGGGCCAGGCGCGGACGCAGCTCGTCACGGGAAATGATCAGGTCGATGGCACCGTGCTCCAGCAGGAACTCGCTGCGCTGGAAGCCTTCCGGCAGCTTCTCGCGCACGGTCTGCTCGATAACCCGCGGGCCGGCAAAGCCGATCAGCGCCTTCGGCTCGCCGACAATCACGTCGCCAAGCATCGCCAGGCTGGCGGAAACGCCGCCGTAGACCGGGTCGGTCAGTACCGAGATGAACGGGATGCCTTCTTCGCGCAGGCGCGCCAGCACGGCGGAGGTCTTGGCCATCTGCATCAGCGAGATCAGCGCTTCCTGCATGCGCGCGCCGCCGGAAGCGGAGAAGCAGACCATCGGGCAGCGGTTTTCCAGTGCGTAGTTGGCAGCGCGCACGAAACGCTCGCCGACGATGGCGCCCATCGAGCCGCCCATGAAGGAGAACTCGAAGGCGCTGACCACGATCGGCATGCCCATCAGGGTGCCGCTCATGGAGATCAGCGCGTCCTTCTCGCCGGTCTGCTTCTGCGCGGCGGTCAGGCGGTCCTTGTACTTCTTGCCGTCACGGAACTTCAGGCGGTCGACCGGCTCCAGGTCGGCGCCCAGTTCGGCGCGACCTTCTGGATCGAGGAAGATATCGATGCGCGCGCGGGCGCCGATACGCATGTGATGGTTGCACTTAGGGCAGACGTCGAGGGTCTTTTCCAGCTCCGGGCGATACAGCACGGCTTCGCAGGACGGGCACTTGTGCCACAGTCCTTCCGGCACCGAGCTCTTCTTCACCTCGGAACGCATGATCGAAGGGATCAGTTTGTCTACCAACCAGTTGCTCATGCTTGCTTTCTCCAGTATTGGCCGGGGAGACCTTTGCGGCCCCGCCCTGCCCTTGAGCTCAAATTCTTCTGTAAAGCGACGACGGGCCGACCTCGGGCCGCCCCACCTCCAATTCTTCCCCGGCACGCCCCGCGCTCTGGCGCGGCCTGGCAGCACCGGGCTGCGAAAGCTATGGACGATGGCGCGCGGCCAGCCGTCACATCCGCGTTCACGCGCGCTTGACCGCCTGCATGAAGGCTTCGATCCTTGCCGCATCCTTGATGCCCTTGGCCTGCTCCACGCCGCCGCTGACGTCCACCGCGTACGGGCGCACCTGGCGAATGGCCTCGGCGACGTTGTCGGCCGACAGGCCACCGGCAAGGATTATCGGCTTGCTCAGGTGTTGCGGAATCAGCGACCAGTCGAACGCCTCGCCGGTTCCTCCCGGCACGCCCGGCACATAGGCATCCAGCAAGATGCCGCGAGCGCCAGCGTAGTGCCGACAGGCGGCCTCCAGGTCATCCCCCGGGCGCACCCGCAGGGCCTTGATCCAGGGGCGGTGGTAGCCCTCGCAATCGGCCGGGGTTTCATCGCCGTGGAACTGTAGCAGGTCCAGGGAAACCACTTCGAGGATCTCGTTGAGCTCGCAGCGCGAGGCGTTGACGAACAGCCCCACGGTGGTCACGAACGGCGGCAGCGCGTCGATGATCGCACGCGCCTGACGCACGTCCACCGCCCGCGGGCTTTTCGCATAGAAGACGAAACCGAGGGCGTCGGCGCCGGCCTCGACCGCGGCCAGGGCATCCTCGATGCGGGTAATCCCGCAGATCTTGCTGCGAACATTGCTCATGGACAGCGAACCTTGAGTGATCGGGAAAGCGTCGATGGTAGCAAATGACCTGTGCCCCGTCAGTCCGCCAGCGCCTCGTAGCCAGTAAGAAAGTGTGGGCCGATGTAACGCTGCGGCAGCGCGTATTCTTCCGGGTATTCCACCTGCACCAGGTAAAGACCGTAAGGGTGCGCGGTTACCCCGCCGTCACGGCGGTTGCGCCCTTCCAGCACCTCGCGGGCCCACTCCACCGGACGCTCGCCGGCACCGATGGTCATCAGCACGCCGGCAATGTTGCGCACCATGTGGTGCAGGAACGCGGTGGCACGCACATCCAGCACGATCATCCGCCCATGCCGGGTCACACGCAGGTGGTGGATGTGCTTGATCGGCGACTTGGCCTGGCACTGGCTGGCGCGGAAGGCGCTGAAGTCATGGGTGCCCAGCAGGTATTGCGCGGCCTCGGCCATGCGCTCGACGTCCAGCGGGCGGTGGTTCCAGGTGACTTCCTCGGCCAGGTGCGCCGGACGGATCGGGTCGTTGTAGATCACATAGCGGTAGCGCCGCGCGGTGGCCTTGAAGCGGGCATGGAAGTGCGCAGGCATGGGCGCCGACCAGACCACGCTGATGTCGTGGGGCAGGTTGAAGTTGGTGCCCAGGGTCCAGGCGCGCTCGTCGCGCACGGCGCGGGTGTCGAAATGCACGATCTGCCCGCAGCCATGGACGCCGGCATCGGTGCGCCCGGCGCAGATCACCGAGATAGGTTCGTTGGCCACCGTCGACAGCGCCTGTTCCAGGGCCTGCTGGACACTCGGCACGCCGCTGGCCTGGCGTTGCCAGCCGCGATAGCGCGAACCTTTGTATTCCACGCCCAAAGCGATGCGGGTGTAGCCTTCGGCAGCCGATTCGGCGGCGGCGGTATCGATGATGTCCAAGAGCGGCAAACCTGATGATGAAACGAAAGGCGGGAGTATACCGGCAAACCGTGCAGGGGCCGAAATGATCGCGGGGCAAGGCCGCTCCCACGTCTTGCGTGAAAGCAGGCTTGCCCCGCGATGTACAGCTTTGCGTCAGACCAGGCGTGAGAGCATCTCGTTGGCTTCCTGGCGTTGGCTGTCGTCACCGTCCTTGACTACTTCGTCGAGGATGTCACGGGCGCCCTGATGGTCGCCCATGTCGATGTAGGCGCGGGCCAGGTCGAGCTTGGTGGCCACCTCGTCGGCGCCGGAGAAGAAGTCGAAGTCCAGGTCGTCCAGCGGCTCGGGCTCCAGCGCAGCGTCCTCGGCGGTGAACGATGGCTGCGCAACCGATGGGGTCTCGAGGTTCTGCGACAGCTTGTCGAGCTCGGCGTTGACGTCGTCCAGCTCCGAGGCGAAGTTCTTCGCCGCCGGCGAGTCGTCGTCCAGCGACAGCGACAGGTCGAAGTCGTCGGGCAGCTCCAGCTCGGAAATCGGATCGAACTCCGGAATGGCCTCGAAGGCCGCCAGCTCGGCCGCCACGTCCACCGGGGCTTCCTCGCTGCCGGTCGGAGCCACCGGGTCTTCGGCGACATCCAGGTCGAATTCGGCCAAGTCGTCGACATTTTGCGGTGTCGCCTGCGCCTGGGCGAGCAGTGCCTCGAAGTCGTCGTCGGCATCGGTTTCGGCAACGGCGGGTGCAGCCTCGGCCTCGGGCGCCTCGACGACCAGGTCCTCGAGACCGGCCATGTCGAGGTGGTCATCTGCCGGCAGGTCATCGTCCAGGCTCAGGTCGAAGGCACTGTCCAGATCGCCCTCTTCGACCACAGGCTCAGGCTCTGGCTCGGCCGCCACGACCGGCTCCACGACGAGTTCCGGCGCGCTTTCACCCAGCTCCAGCTCCTTGTCCTGCAGGAGATCCTGGACATACTGCTCATCCAACTCGGCTGCCAGGGCCGCGGCCCCGGCAGCGCCTGCCGCCACCGCCGCGACACCCAGCATGGCCGGGAAGCGCTCCTTGAGCGCGGCGACCTCGGCCTGGTTCGTGTCGTTGACCGCCAGCTTGCGTTCCTGGCCAGCGAACGCGTCCTGGTCGCCCTGACGTGCGTAGACTTCCATCAACTTAAGGCGCAGATCGCTGCGCTGCGGCTCGGAGGCCACCGCCGCTTCGAGCAGGTCGGCGGCGTGGTTGAGGCGACCACGGACCAGGCTTTCATCCACCTCGGCCAGCAACGCCGCGCGCGGATCAGCCGCCGGAGCAACGACGTCGGCAGGCACCGCAGGTTTTTCTGCCGCAACGGCCGCAGCGGCCGAGGCCGCCACTACCGCAGGCGACAGGGTCACGCTTGGCGCCGACACATCCAGACCTTCAAAACTGCTCGGCGGCAGGTCCAGGTCCGGGCCACGCTCACCATCCTCGGCCAGCGCACGGGCCATGCGCAGGTGTTTTTCAGCTTCCTGCTGGGCTTTGCGCTTGCGGGCCAGAAGCAGCAACAGCAACAGCAGCACCAGGAATGCGGAACCGGCAATCAAGCCCAGCAACAGCGGGTTGCCCAGCAGTTGGTCGAGCATGCCCGGCTCTTCGCTGGCCGATGCCTCGGCTGCCGCGTCTTGTGGCGCGGTGTCGGCCGCGGCAGGCGCCGGGGCGACCACCGGCTCGGCAGGGGTCAATTGCGCGTTCACCGCAGGTTGCGCCGGAGCCGGCTCGCCCGGCAGCGCCGCTGCCGGTGCCTGTGGCGCCGCGGCGCCCTGGGCCTCCAGACGCGCCAGCTGGTCGTTCTTCAGCTCGATCAGGCGCTGCAGCTTGTCCAGCTGGCTCTGCAGGTCGGCCATGCGGCTCTTGAGTTCATCGTTGTCGCGCCGGCTGGTGTCGAGGCTTTCCTGGGCCACGGCAAGCTTGTCGCCCAGCGCCTTGGCCTCGCCGGCCGCGCCCTTGCCGCCCGGAGCCACCAGGCGCAGGTTGTCGCCCTGGGCGATGCGCGCGGGGGCCGCGCCAGCCTCGCCACGGCGGGTGGCATCCAGCTGCCGTGCACGCGGACCGAGGCGGCGGCCTTCGCGCCAGGCGGCGTACTGCTCGGCGACTTCGCGGTTGGCCTGGGCCTGGGGAATGCTCTGCACCTGCTGCTGATCGGGCAGGCGCAGCACCTGGCCGGTCTTGAGCTGGTTGATGTTGTTGCCGATGAAGGCATCCGGGTTCAGCGCCTGGATGGCCAGCATGGTCTGCTGGATCGAGCCGCCGTTGGTATTGCGCGCGGCGATCTGCCAGAGAGTGTCACGGCGCTTGGTGGTGTAGCTACCCGCACTGACAGCCGGGTTGATGCCCGCCGGGGCCGGTTGGCTGCCCTGGGCCTGGGCTTGGTCGAGCAGCACGCTGTAGTCGCGCAGCAGGCGGCCCTGGGGCCACATGACCTGGACCAGGAACTTGACCACCGGCTCCGGCAGCGCCTTGCTGGAAGTGACCCGCAGCACGCTCTTGCCGTTGGGGTTGATCACTGGCGTGAAGGTGAGGTCTTCGAGATAAGGCGGGAAGGCCACCCCGGCCTTGGCGAACTCTTCCGGCGACGCCAGGCTTGGCGCCATTTCCGCCGCGGAGAGGTCGCGCACGTCGAGCAGTTCGATCTCGGCATCCAGCGGCTGGTTCTGCGCCGACTTGAGGGTCAGCTCACCCAACCCCAGAGCGTTCGCCACCCCGGACGACAGCGCCGAGGCTGCCGCGATGGCCAGAACCAGTTTGCGAATTCGAAGCATGAACTCTTCCCTTGTATGAAACGTCCCGAAAACCCTGGTGCGGTGCAGGACAAAATAGCTCGCAGTATCTTTTACGCCATGTGTTTTATCAACAATTGTGCCGCCTGCACGGCGTTCAGCGCCGCGCCCTTGCGCACATTGTCGGTGGTCAGCCAGAGATTGAGCTGCTGGTCTTCATCGACACCGTGGCGTACACGTCCAACATAGACCACGTCCTGGCCCACCGCGTCACCCACAGGCGTCGGATAATCACCCGGCTCGACCAGCTCGATGCCGTCGGCAGCCTCCAGCGCGGCGTTGACGGCCACCAGGTCGACCGGATTACGGCTTTGCACGGCGACACTGAAGCTATCGCCGAAAAACACCGGGACTTGAATGCAGGTCACGGAAATCTTCAGTTGCGGCAGGTCCAATACCTGACGCAGTTCGTTCACCAGACGGCGCTCTACATTGGTGTGGCCTTGTTCATCGGGTGTCCCGACCTGAGGGAGCAGGTTGAAGGCGACCTGGCGATCGAAGAAGCGCGGCTCCAGAGGGCGTGCGTTGAGCAGTTCGGCGGTCTGCCGGGCGAGCTCGCTGACGGCCTCCCTGCCCTGCTCCGAAACTGCCAGGCAGGCATTGACCTGAACGCGCTCGATATCGAGCAAACCCTTGAGCGGCGCCAGCGCCACCGCCAGGGCCACTGCGCCGGCGCTCGGGCTGGTGATCAGTGCGGGCTGTGCGAGTTCGGTGATGCGCTCGCCGTTGGCTTCCGGGACCAACGCGGTGGCGCCGTCCAGGGCGCCGGACAGGTCGATCACCGCGCAACCGGCGGCGATGGCTTTCGGCGCGAAGCTGCGGCTGACGGCTGGGCTGGCGGCGAAGAAGACCAGCCTGACCTGGGAGAAATCGAAGTTGTCCACTTCACGGACCTTCAGTTTCTTGCCCGCGAACATGACACTACTGCCGGCGGATTCCATGCTGGCCAGCAGGTGCAGGGTGGAGACCGGGAAGGCAACTTCCTCGAGGATCTGGACGAGGGATTCACCTACTGTGCCGGTGGCGCCGATTACGGCTACGTCCAGGGCTTTGGGGGTCATGAGATCGGTTCCTTTTCCAGGGGGTACGGCGGGGGAGCGGCACTTTACTTGGATTGTGGGGTGGGAGGTAGGGGCGGATTCGGATTCGGATTCGGATTCGGATTCGGATTCGGATTCGGATTCGGATTCGGATATCAGGGTGTTGGTTTTTATTTTTTAGGCGCATTCGGAGATGATGTCGACATCTAGTCACCTTTCCGCCCTTACGGCGGGTCCCTTTTTGAAGGATCAAAAAGGAACCAAAAAATCCTGGCGGTATGACTCACCCACATGGGTTACAAATCAGTTCACGCACATAGGTAACAGTCTTTAACTGGCAGGGTCGGTTTTCGAGGATCTGACCATGCCTTGGCGAGAGCTGAAACCTATGGACCTTAAA
>Ga0247725_1000791_pt1 | contig 19898 bp, 22 predicted proteins | sample OKSTACKMCFT3sol_FD_183021 | JGI IMG/M metagenome (GOLD analysis project Ga0247725, IMG submission 183021) | Subsurface sediment microbial communities from gas well in Oklahoma, United States - OK STACK MC-FT3-sol | ecosystem: Environmental > Terrestrial > Deep subsurface > Rock core/Sediment...
CACCTGACCGTCACCCCGCAGCCGACCGCGCGCCAGGACGGCCTCGATACGTTTGGCAATCCGCTGACCCGCCTGGTCTTCGAGCGCCCGCACGAGCAGCTGCGGGTGATCGCCAGCCTGCGTGTCGAGGTGCTGGCCCGTGACAGCCTGGTGCTGGACGACTCGCCGGCCTGGGAGGCCGTGGTGGCGTCCCTCGGCTACTCCGGCCAGCCGTTCTCACCCGAGCTGCTGGAGGCGGCGCGTTACCGCTTCCAGTCGCCCTATGTGCATATCAAGCGCCTGTTCGCCGACTACGCCGCCGACTGCTTCGCCCCCGGCCGCCCGCTGCTGCGCGCGGCGCAGTTGCTGATGCAGAAGATCTTCCGCGAATTCACCTTCGACGCCGCCGCCACCCAGGTGGCGACCCCGCTGGCCCAGGTGCTGGAGGAGCGCCGCGGCGTGTGCCAGGACTTCGCCCACCTGATGCTCGCCTGCCTGCGCTCGCAGGGCCTGGCCGCGCGCTATGTCAGCGGCTACCTGCTGACCCAGCCGCCGCCCGGCCAGCCGCGGCTGATCGGCGCCGACGCCTCGCATGCCTGGATCTCGCTGTACTGCCCGCGCCAGGGCTGGGTTGACTTCGACCCTACCAACAACCTGCTGCCCAACCTGGAGCACATCACCCTCGGCTGGGGCCGCGACTTCGCCGACGTCTCGCCGCTGCGCGGGGTGATCCTCGGCGGCGGCAGCCACGATCCGGAAGTAAGGGTGACGGTGACGCCGCTGGAGGAGCCGTTGCCGGCGGTGGGCTGACAGGCGGCATGTAGTAGACGCGCACGTCGCAGACGCGCACGTCGCAGACGCGCATGTCGCAAAACTGACCCAGTACGCGGAACCTCTTGTTGGGCGGGGGCATAATGCGGCCGCTGCGCCGGGAAGGCGCCTTAGAACCTGACAAGGAGTCGACCATGAGCAAGCCCGCCGCTCGCCAGAGCGATAGCAATGCCTGCCCCCTGCCGGGGCACGGCGTCAACCCGACCGTCACCGGTTCCCCCAACGTCATCATCAATGGTTTGCCAACGCTGCGCGTGGGCGACGCCAGCGCCTGCGGCGATTCCGTCGTTGAAGGTATCGGTTCCATTCTGGTCAATGGCCGTCCTGTCGCCTTCCTTGGCAGTAGTACGGCGCATGGCGGTGTGATCATCAGCGGTTCGGGAGATGTGCTGGTTGGTACGCAGCACAACTCAGCCCCTTTCGTGGCGCCTGCACCGCTGGCGGGCCTGTTTCAAGACAGCGTGCAGCTGGTCTGCTCCGAAACCGGTGAGCCATTGGCCAATTACCCTTACGCCATTCGCCGCGCCAGCGGCGCGATGGAGAAAGGCGTTACCGATACCCAGGGTTTCACCCATGTGGTGAGCCAGATGGGCCAGGCCGAAACGGTGCAGATCCTCGTGGGTAACCACCCATGAGTGGCGCCGCCAATCAAAGCAACAAGGTCGCCGGATCGCACACGCTGACACCGGCGGCGGACCAGACGGTGAAGCAAGTACCGGTGGAGGTGAAGAAGGCCGTTGTGTTCTTCATCGGTGGCGCGGCGGACAAGGAGTCCTATTACCTGCAGGGGCCCAATAACAACGTGGCCGACGCCAGGCGCAAGCTGGATGCGGACTTCGAGGTGCATAAACAGGCGGGACGCTATGTCTCTTACCACCTGGGCTACAGCGATGTGCGCGGCGGTTTCGACATCGACGAATATGTGCTGAAACCGATCACCACCAAGGCCTTGCCCGTCTACCTGGTGGGGCACAGCCTGGGCGGCTGGAACGGCGCTCACCTGTCACAGATCCTGGTGGAGAAGGGCTACAAGGTGAAGGCTCTGGTCACCCTGGACCCGGTAGGCGAGGGCATGATGGTGTGGATGGGCTCGGACATCTACCTGAGCAAGCCCACGCCCAAGGCCGAGTTCTGGATCAATGTCCGCGCCGATGCCAAGAAGCCCGACAGTTCCGATGGCGTAGCCGATTTCGGTGAGCGCTGGATTCCTCAGGGGGCCAATGTCAGCGTCGTCGCGGATATCCATCACTACGACGCGGGGCGCATGTTCAGCGTCATGATGCCCCAGGGATATTCGCCATACGACTATGTGAAACGCTCTATTCAGGAGTATCTGGGGCCATGAGCCTGATAAGGATCGCGGCTGCGCTGCTGATCGCGCTGAGCTGCTCAGCCTGCATGAAGGACCATCACCAGCCGATCGCCAACCTCGCCTACCTGCGCGCAGAGCCCGAAGCCGGGCGCATTAGCTTCAACCTGTTCTTCGCTTCCGATCTTGATCTTGACGAGGTCTATTCGCGCCTGGATGGCAGCGGCAAGATTGGCCAGTCGCTCAGCTGCTCCCTGGAGCGCGAGCCGGTGTTTGCCATGGATCATGTGATTCCGCTGTTTGGCTCTGGCACGGTGGAGCGAGTTGGTCAGGAGCAGGGGCGTTTCCTCTACCGCTCCAGCCTGCATTTCTCGGAAACCACGGATGAGGGGCGCTCGGAGCGCTTCATCAATCAGCGGCGCTTCAATGAGGCTCTGGCCGGGCGTGCGACCGTGCCGTGCAAGGTAGTGATGACTGCCTATGGCTATCGTGCTTACTTCTCCAACACCCTCATGCTGCCGGCTGGTGAATTGCTGCCTTTATTGCCGCGGGAGTGATGCACTGACTGTCCTAAAGGGCTCGTGGTTGGTGTCGAGCCTCTAGTCGGCGGGTTACAGAGCACCGCGCTGGCGCAACCACTGCAGTGCGCCCAGCCCGGCTGCGCGGCCGCTGGCAAAGCAGGCGGTGAGCAGGTAGCCGCCGGTCGGTGCCTCCCAGTCGAGCATCTCGCCGGCGCAGAAGGTGCCGGGCAGGGCGCGCAGCATCAGGTTGTGGTCCAGCGCCGCGAAGGTCACGCCGCCGGCGCTGGAGATGGCCTCGTCCAGCGGGCGAGTGCGCAGCAGTTCGATCGGCAGCGCCTTGATCGCGCGGGCCAGGCGGTTCATATCAGTGAAATCCTCGGCGCTGGTCAGCTCGCGCAGCAGGGCGGCCTTGGCACCGTCCAGGCCGAGCTGGCGGTGCAGGTGCTTGGCCATCGAGGCCGAGCCGCGCGGTTTGCTGAGCAGGGCCTGCACTTTCTCGATCGTGCGGTCCGGCTGCAGATCCAGATAGACCCGCGCGCTGCCGCTCTGCTCGATGCGCTGGCGGATGGCGGCGGACAGCGCGTAGACCAGGCTGCCCTCGATGCCGTGTTCGGTGAGGACGAACTCGCCACGCCGTGGCGCCTCGCCGTCCAGCGCCAGGGTGACGTTCTTCAGCGGCGCCCCGGCGAACTTGCCGCGCAGGTGCTCGCTCCAGCCGGCCACCTCGAAGCCGCAGTTGGCCGGGCGCAGCGGCGCGACCTCGACCCCGCGCCGCTGCAGCAGCGACGCCCAGGCGCCGTCCGAGCCGAGGCGTGCCCAGCTGCCGCCACCCAGGGCCAGCACGCAGGCATCGGCCTGCAGCTGGCGCTCGCCATCCGGCGTGGCGATGCGCAGCGCGCCGGCCTCGTCCCAGCCCAGCCAGCGGCTGCGGGTATGGATGACCACGCCGGCCTCGCGCAGGCGCTTGAGCCAGGCGCGCAGCAGCGGCGCGGCCTTCATGTCGGTGGGGAACACGCGGCCGGAAGTGCCGACGAAGGTGTCGATGCCGAGATCATGAATCCAGGCGCGCAGGGCTTCGGCATCGAAGTCCGCCAGCAGCGCGGCGATCTCTGGCTCGCGTTCACGGTAGCGGGACAGGAAGGGCGCCTTGGCCTCCGAATGGGTGATGTTCATGCCGCCGACCCCGGCCAGCAGGAACTTGCGCCCCACCGAGGGCATGGCGTCGAACAGCTCGACCCGCACGCCACCGGCGGCCAGCACTTCGGCGGCCATCAGCCCGGCGGGGCCGCCGCCGATGATGGCGACCAGGGGGGCGGAGGACGGGCTGTCGGTGGGCATGGCGGTTCGCGGCTAAGGGGAGTGGGCCGGCATTCTAGCGCAGCTGTGCCAACACCCGCGCCGCACTGTGATGGAGGATGCCGTGGCGGCGGGCGAGGACGGCGCGGTCCTTGTCGTAGCCGCCGCCGATCAGGCCGACCACCGGGATGTCGCGCTCCAGGCAATGACGGAACACCGCCTCGTCGCGGGCGGCGATGCCGGCGTCGCTCAGCTGCAGGTAGCCGAGGGCGTCGTCCTTGTGCACGTCGACGCCGCCGTCATAGAGGACGATATCCGGCTGGTACAGGGCCAGCAGGTAGCCCAGGCTGTCGTGCACCACCTTGAGGTAGTCGGCGTCGCCCATGCCGATCGGCAGGCCGATGTCCCAGTCGCTTCTGGCCTTGCGCGCCGGGAAGTTCTTCTCGCAGTGCAGGGACACGGTGATGGCGTCCGGCACGTTCTCCAGCAGGCGCGCGGTGCCGTCGCCCTGGTGCACGTCGCAGTCGTAGATCAACACCCGGCCGGCGCGCCCGCTCTCCAGCAGGTAGCGGGCGACCACCGCCAGGTCGTTGAAGATGCAGAAGCCGGAGGCCTCGTCGAAATGCGCGTGGTGGGTGCCGCCGGCCAGGTGGCAGGCCACTCCGTGCTTTAGCGCCAGCTCGGCGGCCAGCAGCGAGCCACCGACCGCACGCACGGTGCGCCGGGCCAGCGGCTCGCTCCAGGGCAGGCCGAGGCGGCGCTGTTCCTGATGGGTCAGCTCGCCGCTGGCGAAGCGCTCGATATAGGCCGGGCAGTGGGCCAGGGCGAGCACGTCCGGCGGGCAGATCTCGGGGCGATGCAGCTCGCCGTCACGCACCAGGCCGCTTTCCACCAGGTGGTCGCGCAGCAGGCGGAACTTCTCCATGGGGAAGCGATGGTTGGCCGGGAACGGCGGGCTGTAGTCGTCGTGGTAGACCAGCGGCAGCATAATGAACAACTCACGAATTCGAGCGCCAGTATATGAGCACAACCCTGAGCAGCGAACGCCTGATCCTGCGTCCCTGGCGCGAGGACGATCTCGACGCCCTGGCGCAGCTGTGCGCCGACCCCGAGGTGATGGCGCATTTTCCCGCGACTCTGGACCGCGCCGGCAGCGCCGAGCTGCTCGGCAGGCTGATGGTGCACCAGGCCGAGCATGGCTTCACCTTCTGGGCGCTGCAGCGGCGTGAGGATGGTGCCTTCGTCGGCTTTACCGGCCTGGCACGGGTCGGCTTCGCCGCACCCTTCGTGCCGGCGGTGGAAATCGGCTGGCGCCTGGCCCGGTCCTACTGGGGGCAGGGCTATGCGCTGGAGGCGGCGCGGCGTGCGCTGCAGTTCGCCTTCGAGGATTTACAGCTGGATGAAGTAGTGTCCTTCACCGTGCCAGCCAACCAGCGTTCCTGGGGCGTGATGCAGCGCCTGGGCATGCGCCGCGATGCGGCAGGTGATTTCGAACATCCGATTCTGCCCGAGGGGCATCCGTTGCGTCCGCACCTGCTTTATCGCATCAGCCGGGAGGACTGGCATGGACGCTGAACGGCAGGTGCGCGCCTATCACGCGCTGAGCAAGCATGCGCCGAATGCCTATGCGCCGGGGCCTGGTCACCTGGACTGGGCGACCCAGCCGGCGCCGTTTCGCCGCTATGCCGGGGCTCGCCTGATCGAGCTGTGGCAGCGCCCGCTGGAGGAGACGCCGGGCTACGACGCGCCCTTCGCCGGCCCCATCGGCACGCCGCAGCCGCTCGATCGCGCCAGCCTTTCGCAACTGCTGTACGACAGCCTGGCCCTGTCGGCCTGGAAGGAAGCCGGCGGCAATCGCTGGGCGCTGCGGGTCAACCCGTCGTCCGGCAACCTGCACCCGACCGAGGCGTATCTGCTGTTGCCGCCGGGCAGCCTCGAGGAGACAGGGCTGCTGGCGCACTACGCAGCGGATGCGCACGGCCTGGAGGTGCGCGCCGAGCTGCCGGCGGCACTGGGCGAGCAGTTGGCGGCGGCGCTGCCGGCCGGCGGCTGCCTGCTCGGCCTGGCCAGCATTCCCTGGCGTGAGGCCTGGAAGTACGGCGAGCGTGCCTATCGCTACTGCCAGCATGACCTCGGTCACGCCCTGGCCTGCGTGGGCATCGCCGCGGCGATCCAGGGCTGGCAGGTGCGCCTGCTGCGCGGCGTCGCCGAGGCGCGGCTGGATGGTCTGCTGGGACTGGATCGCGAGGGCTTCCACGAGGCCGAACATGGCGACTGCCTGCTGTGGATAGGACCGCCGAGCGAAGAGTTCACCCTGCCCGAAAAGCTGTTGCGCGGCCTGGCGGCTCTGGAGCTGAGCGGCGCGCCCAATCGTCTGTCGCGCCAGTACCGCGACTGGCCGGAGCTGGCGCGGGTGCATGCGCTGTGCCGGGCACCGGCCTTGCCGGCCCCGGGCTGGCAGGCGCCGAGCGGCCACAGCGGCAGCGACAATCCCGGCCTGCCGCTGCGCCCGATCCTGCATCGGCGGCGCAGCGCCCAGGCCTTCGATGGTCGCTCCGGTATCCAGGCCGAGCTGCTGTTCGCCTGGCTGCGCCGCCTGCTGCCACAGCACTCGCCCGTGCCCTTCGCCGTGACTGGAGAAGGGCCGCAGGTCGACCTGCTGCTGTTCGTCCACCGCGTGCAGGGCCTGGCGCCGGGGCTGTACTGGCTGGCCCGTTGCGATGGCCAACCGCAGCCGCGGGGGCTGCGCGCGGACTTCGTCTGGCAGCGGGTGCATCAGGAGCTGCCGCTGTACCGCCTGCTGGAGGGGGATGCCCGCGGCCTGGCCGGCTTCCTCTCCTGCGGCCAGGACATCGCCAGTGACGGCTGCGTGGCCCTGGCCATGCTGGCGCGCTTCGATGCGGCGCTGGCCGCTGGCGCCTGGCACTACCCGCGGCTGTACTGGGAGTGCGGGCAGATCGGCCAGCTGCTCTATCTGGAGGCCGAGGCGGCGGGGCTGTCCGGCACTGGCATCGGCTGTTTCTTCGACGATCAGGTGCACGAATTGCTGGAACTGGCCGACAGCCGCTGGCAAAGCCTTTACCATTTCACCATCGGCCGCGCGGTGTGGGATGAGCGCCTCACCAGCGCGCCGGCCTATGACGAATTGCGTGTGCCGCCGAGGAGCGATGTATGAGCCAAGTGCTGGATGATCTGGTGTCCCTGCTGAGCATGGAGCAGATCGAGGAGAACCTGTTCCGTGGGCGCAGCCAGGACCTGGGCTTCCGCCAGCTGTTCGGCGGCCAGGTGCTCGGCCAATGCGTGTCGGCGGCCAACCAGACGGTGGAGCCGGCGCGCCACGTGCATTCGCTGCACGGCTACTTCCTGCGCCCCGGCGATGCCGGCCTGCCGGTGGTGTACAGCGTCGACCGGGTGCGCGACGGCGGCAGCTTCAGTACCCGGCGGGTCACCGCGATCCAGAAGGGCCAGCCGATCTTCACCTGCAGCGCCTCGTTCCAGGCCGACGAGGAGGGCTTCCACCACCAGCTGGCGATGCCCGAGGTGCCCGGCCCCGAGGGCCTGCCCTCGGAAACCGAGCTGGCGCGCCAGGTGGCGCACCTGATTCCCGAGCGCATGCGCGAGCGCATGACCAGCGACAAGCCGATCGAGATCCGCCCGGTGACGCGCATCAACCCTTTCGCCCCGCAGCCCTGCGAGCCGGTCAAGTACGTGTGGTTCCGCGCCGCCGGCGAGCTGCCCGCCGAGCCGCAGCTGCACAAGCTGCTGCTGGCCTATGCCAGTGACTTCAACCTGCTGACCACCTCGATGCAGCCGCATGGCGTGTCGGTGTTCCAGAAGTTCATGCAGGTGGCCAGCCTCGACCACGCCCTGTGGTTCCACGGCGACCTGCGCATGGACGACTGGCTGCTGTACGCCATGGACAGCCCCTGGGCCGGCAACGCCCGTGGCTTCTCCCGCGCCAGCATCTTCGACCGCAGCGGCCGCCTGGTGGCCTCCTCGGCGCAGGAGGGGCTCACCCGCCTGCGCGAGGACTGGCGTTGAAGGGTAGTGCGGGCGAAACCCGCTCGCGGGTCTCACCCGCATTACAGGGCTGTCGCCACTGGGTGTTCGACATGGACGGTACCCTGACGGTGGCCGTGCACGACTTCCCGGCGATCAAGCGCGCGCTGGACATCCCCCAGGACAGCGACATCCTCCACCACCTGGCCGCGCTGCCCGCGGCGGAGGCGGCGGCCAAGCACGCCTGGTTGCTGCAGCACGAGCGCGAGCTGGCGCTCGGCTCGGTGGCTGCGCCCGGTGCGGTGGAGCTGGTGCGCCACCTGCACGGGCGCGGCTGTCGCCTCGGCATCCTCACCCGCAACGCCCACGAGCTGGCGCTGCTGACCCTGGCCGCCATCGGCCTGGACGACTGTTTCGACAGCCTGGACGTGGTCGGCCGCGACGAGGCGCCGCCCAAGCCGCACCCGGGCGGCCTGCTGCACCTGGCGGCGCGCTGGCAGGTGGCGCCGCAGGCGCTGGTGATGGTCGGCGACTACCGCTTCGACCTCGACTGCGCCCGTGCCGCCGGCGCCCGCGGCGTGCTGGTCAACCTGGCGGACAATCCCTGGCCGGAGCTGGCGGACCTGCACGCGCCGGATTGTGCGCAGCTGCTGGCGCGCATCGGCTGTGCCGAGGGGCTGGCGCTCTAGGCGTCCATGCATCCCGTTACATTTCCGTCGGCGCCCGGTGGGCGTGGCGCAGTACCCTGCGGCAAACGAGCAACCTGGTGACGACAAGCATATGGTCATCCTTCTCAACGGACCGCTGGGGATTGGCAAGTCGACCCTGGCCGAGGCGCTGGCCGAGAGCCTCGACGGGGCGGTGATGCTCGATGGCGACCAGCTGATCGCCATGACCCCGGCGCCGGCCGATGAAGTGGACTACCTGCACGGGCTCCTGGCCCTGCTCATCGGCCACCACCGCGCCGCGGGCTACCGCCACTTCGTCATCAGCCACCTGTGGCGCACGGCCGAGGAGCTGGCCGATCTGCGCCGCCGGCTCCTGGCTTTCTACGCCGCGGCGGACATCCGCTGTTTTCTCCTCACCCTGCCGCTCGAGGACAACCTGCGCCGCATTCGCCGCCGGCAGAGCGCCCGCGCCCTCGATGAGACGGAGTTCGAGCACGGCACCGTGCTGGCGGAGCGGGCGCTGCTGTTCGCCGCCGATGGCGCCCCTGTCGGCGAGCCTCTCGAGGTGTCCGCCGCGCCGCAGGTCCTGGTCGCGCAGCTGCTGCAGCGTCTCGGTCTCGACGCGGCGCAGCCATGAGCGCCGGCCCGGTTCCGCGCGGCTAGTAGCGGTAGCTGCCGGCGAGGATCGCGGCGTGCAGCTCGCCGGTCAGCGGCACATAGCTCTCTGTGCCGGGCAGCCAGGCGTACAGCGGATCGGCGCAGCGCTGCGGGTCGAAGCCCTGCTCCTTGAGCGGTGCCTTCCTGTGCTTGAAGGTGCCGGTGGTCTCCAGCTGCGCGCTCAGGCGCAGGAACAGCGGGATGGCGTAGGCCGGCAGTGCCTGGCGCAGCTGCCCGAGCAGGGCGTGGAAGTCGAAGTCCGCTGCCGCGCAGTCCAGGCGCACGCAGGCCATGCCGGCGCGGCCGTTGGTGCCGGGGATTTCCACGCCGTAGACCGCCGTCTCGCTGATGTGCTCGATGCCGTCGAGCACGGCCTCGACCTGGGTGGTGGAGACGTTCTCGCCCTTCCAGCGGAAGGTATCGCCGAGACGGTCGACGAACTGCGCGTGGCGGAAGCCCATGTCGCGCATCAGGTCGCCGGTGTTGAACCAGGCGTCGCCCGGCTCGAACACGTCGCGCAGGATGCAGCGCTCGGTGTCACGCGCGTCGGTATAGCCGTGGAAGGGCGTCTTGTCGGTGATCTTGCCCAGCAGCAGGCCGGTTTCGCCCTTGGCCACGCGCTGCAGGCGGCCGTTCTCGCGCAGCGGCGCCTCGCGCTCCTGGTCGTAGCGGACGATGGCGTAGGGGTAGGGCGAGAAGCCCACGGTGTTGTCCAGGTTGAGCAGGTTGGTGAAGCCGATATTGCCCTCGCTGGAGGCATACAGCTCGACCACCCGCTCGACCGCGAAGCGCTGCTTGAATGCCTGCCAGAGGCTGGGGCGCAGGCCGTTGCCGACCATCACGCGGATCGGGTTGTTGCCATCCTCGGGGCGCGGCGGCTGGTCGAGCAGGTAGCGGCAGAGTTCGCCGACGTAGCCGAAGGCGGTCGCCCGATGCCGTTGCACCTCGTCCCAGAAGCGGCTGGCGCTGAACTTGCGCACCATGATCAGCGCCGCCTGGCCTGCCAGCACCGAGCCCCAGCACACCACCATGGCGGTGCCGTGGTAGAACGGCAGGCTGACGTACATACGGTCCGCGCGGCCCAGGCGCACGGCGGCGAAGCCGAAGGCGCCATAGCCCTTGATGAAGCGCCCGTGGTTGAACACCACGGCCTTGGGCAGGCCGGTAGTGCCCGAGGTGTAGATGAAGAAGCACGGGTCGTCGGCGCGCACGGCGCGCTCCAGCAGCGGCGCCTCGCTGGGGTAGTCGTGCAGCGTGGCAGCCGGGTGCAGCCAGCCGCTCGGCGCCTCGCCCGGGTCGCGCCAGGTCGGGCGGTCGGCGAAGTAGAGGCGGGCATCGGCGGGCAGCGCCGTGTCCTCGGCGACTTCGTTGAAGGCCTCCAGCAGTTCCTCGCCGACCAGCGCCATGCGTGGCGCCGCCAGACCGATGCTGTGCGCCAGCACGCGGCCGCGCTGGCTGCTGTTGATCAGCGCGCTGACCGCCCCGAGCTTGGCGCAGGCGATGACCGCGGCGAGCAGCTCGAAGCGGTTCTCGAACATCAGCGCGGCGCGGTCGCCCTGGCGCAGGCCATGGGCGCGCAGGTAGTGCGCCAGTTGGTTGCTCCAGCGCTCGAGCTCGGCGTAGCTGAGCTGCTCGTCGTCCTGGATCAGCGCCACGCCGTCGGGGTTCTCGCGCGCGGCCGTCTCGACGCAGCGGGCCAGGCTGGCGGGGTAGGCGCCGCGGCTGCGGTTGCCGATGTGCAGGCCCTTGACGATGCCGGGCAGGTCGACGAGCAGGCGGGGCAGGCGGGACAGCAGGCGGGGCAGGGTGATCAGGTCGGCATGGCTCATGGCGCGGACTCCAGGCGGTGCGAGGCACTCGGTGTTGTTGTTTGCCGGCCAATCTAGTCAGTCGCCGCGGCGCTGTTGATAGCCAGGGGTCGCACGAAACTGGCAATTCGTCTCATGCGCGGCGCACAATCGGACTCCTTCGATTGGCGCAAGGAGCCCCCATGTCGCTGCCGAACAGCCCCAGCGCGACCGCCTCGCAACTGCTGGACCTGTACCTGTCGCTGCAGGGTTTCGGCCTGGTCGGCCCGGCGGATCTACAGGTGCTGGGCATCGAGCTGGAACAGCTGAGGAACCTGGAGATGCGCGTGCCGGTGCGCTGGGCCGTGCATCTCTGGGAGCGCGCGGCCAGTCGCGGGGCGCCGCCGGAGATCGGCCTGCTGGTCGGCCAGCGGCGCGGCCTGCATACCCGCGGGCCGGTCGCCCACCTGGCGGCGCAGAGCGCCACCCTGGGCGAGGCGGTGGAGCTGTTCCGCCGCTACATCCCGGTGATGAGCGAGGGCGAGAGCCTGCGGGTCGAGGCGCTCGGCACGCGCATTCGCGTGCACTTCCTGTTCCATGCCCCGCTGCTCGGGCACGCCGTGGCCTGCGAGCACAGCCTCAGCTCGGCGCTGTGCTGGGCGCGCCAGCTCACGGCGGTGCGCCTGGTGCCGCAGGCGGTGGGCTTTCGCCATGCGCCGCTGGCGGCACCGGCGATCTATCGCCAGGTGTTCGGCGTGGCGGCGCGTTTCGGCGAGGACGCGGACTACCTGGAGTTGCTGGCGAGTGACCTGCAGCTGCCGGTGCCGAGTGCCAATGACTACCTCAAGGGCCTGATGCAGCAGCGGGTGAGCGCCATGCAGGCGCAGCTGCCGGCGCAGCACAGCCTGCGCGCCCGGGTGCTGCAGCAGATCGAGCATGGCTTGCCGAGCGGCGAGCTGTCGGTGGCGGGGGTGGCGCGGCGCCTGGGGATCAGTCGGCAGACCCTGCACCGCCACCTGCGCGCGGAGCAGTGCAGTTTTTCCGGGTTGCTGGCCGAAGTGCGCCGCAACTACGCCCTGCAGCGCCTGGCGCAGCCAGGGTGTCGGGTCGAGCAGCTCAGCCGCGAGCTGGGCTTCGCCGAGCCGAGCGCTTTCTACAAGGCGTTCAAGGGCTGGTTCGGCGTTTCCCCCAAGGCCTGGCGCCGGGAGGCCTAGAGCCGGGCCGCCTTGAAGGTGTCGCAGCGCCCCGGTTCACCGTGCTCGAAGCCGGTCCTGAACCAGCGCTCGCGCTGCGCCGAGGTGCCGTGGGTGAAGGAGTCCGGCACCACGGTGCCGCGGCTCTGCTGCTGCAGACGGTCGTCGCCGATGGCGTTGGCGGCGTTCAGCGCCTCCTCCAGGTCGCCCGGCTCCAGCCAGTCCAGGCGCTGCTGGGCATGGTGCGCCCAGACGCCGGCCAGGCAGTCGGCCTGCAGTTCCTGGCGCACCTGCAGGCCGTTGTCGCCCTCCACCCGCTCGCCGCGCTGGCGCGCCGCGTGGACCCTGGCCGAGACGCCGAGCAGGGTCTGCACGTGGTGGCCGACCTCGTGGGCGATCACGTAGGCCTGGGCGAAGTCGCCGGCGGCGGCGAAGCGTGTCTCCATCTCGCGGAAGAACGACAGGTCGAGATACACCTGCTGGTCGCCCGGGCAGTAGAAGGGGCCGACGGCGGCATCGGCGAAGCCGCAGGCCGAGCGCACGCCGCCGCTGAAGAGGATCAGCTTGGGGTCCTGGTACTGCTTGCCGGAGGCCTGGAAGATGGCGCGCCAGGTGTCCTCGGTGTCGCCGAGCACGGCGCGGACGAATTCGCTCTGCGGGTCGTTGGCCGCCGGCGCGCGCTGTTCCTGCACCGGCGCGCCCTGCTGCAGGCCCTGGTTGACCACGTTGCCGAGGATGGTCAGCGGGTCCTGGCCCATCAGCAGGCCGATCACCACCACCACGGCGATGCCGCCCAGGCTCAGGCCCTTGCCGCCGCCGAAGCGCATGCCGCGGCCAGCGCCGCGGGCGTCCACCACGTTGTCACTGCGTCTGCCGCGTTCCCAGCGCATGGCCGTGCTCCTTTTCTCCGTCCGGGGCTGACAGTGTCGTCCCCGGACGGGCGCGGCGCCAGCGGGGCGTCACTCGGCCGGATAGTCGGCCAGCACGCTCTGCTTGCCGTCCTTGCCCAGGCCGATCACCTGGTAGGCGTGCTTGACCCCGGTCTCCATGCCCGGCGAGCCGTGCGGCATGCCCGGCACGGCGGCGCCGAGCAGGTCGGGGCGGCCCTGCAGGGCGAGCACGTCGCGGACCGGTACGTGGCCCTCGACGAACTTGCCGTCGATCACCCCGGTGTGGCACGAGGCCAGGCGCGGCGGTACGCCGAGGCGCTGCTTGACGGCGGCCATGTCGGTTTCGACATGGTCGTTGACCTTGATGCCGTTGTCTTCCAGGTGGCTGATCCAGGCCTTGCAGCAGCCGCAGTTGGCGTCGCGGTGCACGTCCATGGTGATGGGTTCGGCGGCTTGCGCGGAGGCGGCGAAGAGCAGGGCGGCGAGAGGCAGCAGGCGCATGGGGGAGTCCTCGATTCTGGCGTCAGGTGGCTAGGATAAACCGCCGGGCCGAGCGCGCCCAGGCCGCGACTGTTTCCGTGCGAGTCGCCAGCGCCTATGCTCGCAGCCAGTCCAACCAGGGAGATTGCCGATGCTGCCGGTGCGCCTGTTCCTCATCGCCCAGAGCCTGATCCTCGCCGGCTTCGGCCTGGCCTACTTCGCCCGCCCGCACGAGCTGGCCAACCTCAGCGGCATGCTGCTGATGGCGCCGGCGGCGGTCACCGATGTGCGCGCCTACTACGGCGGCCTGCAGCTCGGCCTGGCGCTGTGGCTGGGCCTGGCGCTGCTGCGCGGCGAGCTGCTGCGCCCGGCACTGATGCTGCTGGTGCTGCTCTATTGCGCGCTGTTCCTGGCCCGCCTCGGCGGGCTGTGGCTGGACGGCGGCGCGCAGCAGACCTTCAACCTCTACGCCATGCTGTTCGAGGGCGTCTCGGCCGCGCTGGCGTTCTGGCTGCTGCGCGGGCTGGGGCGGGCTTGGTGAGCCCTGGATTGCGCTGGGCGCAATCCAGGCTAGCGCCGCTGCAGCAGTACGCCCGCTTCCATGTGATGGGTCCAGGGGAACTGGTCGAACAGCGCCGTCTTCACCACCGCGTGGCTGTCGTGTAGCTGGGCGATGTTGGCGGCCAGGGTCTGCGGGTTGCAGGAGATGTACAGGATGCTGTCGAAGCGCCGGGTCAGCTCGCAGGTGTCCGGGTCCATGCCGGCGCGCGGCGGGTCGACGAACACGGCGCCGAAGTCGTAGGACTTCAGGTCGATGCCGGCCAGGCGGCGGAACGGCCGCACCTCGTTCAGCGCCTGGGTCAGCTCCTCGGCGGACAGGCGCACCAGCTCGATGTTGTCGATGCCGTTGTCGGCCAGGTTGGCCAGGGCGGCGTTGACCGAGGTCTTGCTGATCTCGGTGGCCAGCACCTTGCGCACGCGGGTGGACAGCGGCAGGGTGAAGTTGCCATTGCCGCAGTACAGCTCCAGCAGGTCGTCCTGGCGCTCGCCGAGGGCGTCATGGGCCCACTGCAGCATCTTCTGGCAGACCGTGCCGTTGGGCTGGGTGAAGGCGCCTTCCGGCTGGCGGTAGCGGAAGGTGCGACCGGCCACGGTCATCTCTTCCTCGACGTAGTCACGGCCGATCACCAGGCGCTGGCCACGCGAGCGGCCGACCAGGCTGACGCCCAGCTCGGCGGCGAGGCGCTCGGCCTCGGCCTGCCACTCGGCGTCCAGCGGGCGGTGGTAGCACAGGGTGACCAGCGCATCGCCGGCCAGGGTGGTGAGGAACTCCACCTGGAACAGCTTGAACGACAACACCCGGCTGGTCTGCCAGGCCGCCTTCAACTGCGGCATCAGCTGATTGATGCGCGCGCTGGCGATGGGGAACTGCTCAATGAGGATCGGCGTGTGCTTGTCGCCGGCCTCGAACATCGCGTAGTGGCGCTCCTCCTGCTCGCGCCACAGGCGAAACTCGGCGCGCAGGCGGTAGTGCTCGCGCGGCGAGTCGAACACCTCAGGCTCGGGGGCGGCGAAGGGCGCCAGCAGCTCGCGCAGGCGCGCGACTTTCTCGTCCAGCTGGGCGGCATAGGCCGCCTGGTCACCGATGCGGATCATGCGTTGGCGCCGAAGGCGAACTTGACCACGAAGATCGCGGCGAGGATCACCAGCGCCGGGTTCAGTTCCTTGAAGCGGCCGGCCAGGGCCTTGATCAGCACCCAGGCGATGAAGCCGAAGGCGATGCCGTTGGCGATGGAGAAGGTCAGCGGCATGGCCAGGGCGGTGATCACCACCGGCGCGGCGACGGTGATGTCTTCCCAGTCGATCTCGGCCAGGCCGGAGGTCATCAGCACGGCGACGAACAGCAGCGCCGGGGCGGTGGCGAATGCCGGCACGGTGCCGGCCAGCGGGGCGAAGAACAGCGCCAGGAGGAACAGCACGGCGACCACCATGGCGGTCAGGCCGGTGCGGCCGCCGGCGGCCACGCCCGAGGCGGATTCGATGTAGCTGGTGGTGGTGCTGGTGCCCAGCAGCGAGCCGCCCATGGCCGCGGTGCTGTCGGCGATCAGGGCGCGGCCCATCTTCGGCAGGTGGCCGTCCTTGCCCATCAGCCCGGCGCGCTTGGCCACGCCGATCAGGGTGCCGGTGTTGTCGAACAGGTCGACGAACAGGAAGGCGAAGATCACGCTGATCATGCCCACTTCGAAGGCGCCGGCGATGTCCAGCTGGAGGAAGGTCGGCGCCAGCGACGGCGGCATCGACACCACGCCGCCGAACGGGGTGACGCCCAGGGCGATGGCGATGGCGGTGACCACGAGGATGCCGATCATCACCGCGCCGGTGACGCGGCGGGCCTCGAGGGCGACGATCAGGAAGAAGCCGAGCACGGCCAGCAGCGGGCCGGGGGCGGTGAGGTCGCCGAGGCCGACCAGGGTGGCCGGGTTGTCCACCACCAGGCCGGCTTCCTTCAGCGCGATCAGCGCCAGGAACAGGCCGATGCCGGCGGCGATGGCCGAGCGCAGCGGCAGCGGGATGCTGTTCACGATCCACTCGCGGATGCGGAAGATCGACAGCAGGAAGAACAGGGTGGCGGAGATGAACACCGCGCCCAGTGCGGTCTGCCAGGTGTAACCCATGTGCAGCACCACGGTGTAGGTGAAGAAGGCGTTGAGGCCCATGCCGGGGGCCAGGGCGATCGGGTAGTTGGCGATCAGGCCCATCACCGCCGAGCCGATGGCCGCCGCCAGGCAGGTGGCGACGAATACCGCGCCCTTGTCCATGCCGGTCTCGCCGAGGATCGCCGGGTTGACGAAGAGGATGTAGGCCATGGTCAGGAAGGTGGTGACACCGGCCAGGATCTCGGTGCGCACGGTGGTGTTGTGTGCCTTGAGTTGGAACAGCTTTTCCAGCATGGTGGGGCTCCCGTTAGGCTGGTGCGGCAAGGTGGGCGGACTGCGCGAAAGCAAAGCACAAAGGCTGCCAACTCGACGGAAAGCGAGGGCGGATTCGTGCCTGATCCGGAAAAGCCGCGCACTATACCAGCTCACCCCCGAGCGGTGAATTTATGACCGGACGGACAGCATCGGTTTCCGTTCGGCGAGGAGAACGACCATGACAGCCCGCGCCCTGATCGCCGTCGCCGACGGTGTGGAAGACCTGGAAACCGTGACCCTGATCGACGTGCTGCGCCGCGCCGAGGTGGAAGTGGTGATCGCCAGCATCGAGAACCGCCGCATGTTCACCGCCGCCCGTGGCACCCGGCTGACCGCCGACGCCATGCTGGTCGACGTGCTGGCCCAGGATTTCGACCTGATCGTGCTGCCCGGCGGCATGCCCGGTGCCCAGCACCTGGCCGATCACGCGCCGCTGGCCGACAAGGTGCGCGAGCAGGCCAGGGCCGGCAAGCTGTTCGCCGCCATCTGCGCCGCCCCGGCCCTGGCCCTGCAGGGCTATGGCGTGCTCAAGCAGCGGCGCATGACCTGTTACCCGGCGTTCAGCGATCGCCTGTCCGGCTGCACCTTCGTCGACCAGCCGGTGGTGGTGGACGGCAACTGCATCACCAGCCAGGGGCCAGGCACCGCCCTGGAGTTCGCCCTGACCCTGGTCGAGCAGCTGGTCGGCAAGGGCAAGCGCAGGGCGGTGGCCGAGGCCATGCTGGTGCCGGCATGAGGGCGCTGCTGGCGGCGCTCGCCCTGGCGCTGCTGGCCGGCTGCGCCAGCGAGGCACGCCTGCCATCTTCCGGGCACCAGCTCGGCATCCACCCGGCGCGCAGCGCCAGCGCCGAGGGCCTGCAGGCCATGCGTGACCGCCACAGCGGCGTGCGCCTGTGGCTGGAGCCGCAGCCAGTGCTGACCGAGGCGGACGTGCGCCAGGCGGAAATGGCCTTCACCCCCGCGGGCGAACCGGCCGTGGTGCTGACCCTGAGCGATGCCGGGCGCGCCATCCTGGCCGAGTTGACCCGCACCCACCTGGGCCAGCCGCTGGCCTTCGTGGTCGACGGCGAACTGCGCCTGGCGCCCATAGTCGAGGAGCCGGTGCTCGACGGTCGCGTGGCGCTGACCGGCTTCCACTCGCTGCAGGAAGCGGAGGAGCTGGTGCGCGACTGGAGTCGCTAGTTCCCCCTCTTCTTCAGACTATGAGCCCGGCTGACCGCCGCGCCTCCCGGTGCCGCGACCCGGTCATCCGTTCAGGCAGCACTCGCGGCTATCCAGCGCCTCCAGCAGCCGGCAGTGCTCGGCGTGGTCGCTCTGGCAGCCGGCCAGCTTGCTCAGCTCGGCCTGCATGTTCTGCAGGTCGCGGATGCGCGTGGCGATGCCGTCGAGATGCTCGCGCACCATCCGGTCGGCGCTGGCGCAGGGGCTTTCGGGGTGGGCGGCCAGCTCCAGCAGGCTGCGGATTTCCTCCAGGCTGAAGCCCAGCTCGCGGCCGCGGCGGATGAAGCGCAGCCGGCGCACGTCCATGGCCTCGTAGTGGCGATAGCCGGAAGCGCTGCGCTGCGGTGGCGGCAGCAGGCCGCTACGCTCGTAGAAACGGATGGTTTCCAGGTTCACGCCGCTGTCGCGGGCCAGCACGCCGATGGTGATGGGTTTGCCCATGTTGACTCCGTAGCGACTACAGGGTTTAGCCTAGTCTGCACCCCAATCGAAGGAGATGCCACATGGGTGCTCAGTGTTGCAGTCAGGATAACGCCCCCCGGCCCAATGACCGTCGTTACCGGCGCATCCTGTGGATCGCGCTGCTGGTCAACCTGGCGATGTTCGCCGTGGAGATAGGCGCCGGTATCCGCGCCGGCTCGGCGTCATTGCTGGCCGACTCGCTGGACTTTCTCGGTGACGCCGGCAACTACGCGATCAGCCTCTGGGTGCTCGGCATGGCCCTGAGCTGGCGGGCCCGCGCCGCCCAGCTGAAGGCCGTCAGCATGCTGCTGTTCGGCCTCGGCGTACTGGGGGCGGCGCTCTGGCACTGGTGGCAGGGCGGCGTGCCGAGCGCGCCGACCATGGGCCTGGTAGGCGGCCTGGCGCTGCTGGCCAATGTCAGCGTGGCGGCGCTGCTGTATGCCTACCGCGAGGGCGACAGCAACATGCGCAGCGTCTGGCTGTGCTCGCGCAACGATGCCCTGGGCAACCTCGCCGTGCTGGCGGCGGCCCTCGGCGTGTTCGGCACCGGCAGCGCCTGGCCGGACCTGGTCGTGGCCGCCATCATGGCGGCGCTGGCGGTCAGCTCTGCCATGCAGGTGCTGCGCCATGCCGGCGACGAACTCAACGGAGGGCGCGAACATGCGCACTGAGCTGCAGGCGGCACTGCAACAGGCCTTAGCCGAAGGCGAGGCGGCGCTGGCGCGCGGCGATCTGGACAGCGCCTACGCCTGGCTGGAACGCGCGCATATCCTCGGCCAGCGCATGCCGCTGCGCCACGCTTGGTCGCACTGGCTGATGCTGCGCGCCGGCTGGCGGGCGCGCGACTGGCGCGAGGTGGCCGGGCAGTTGCCACGCATCCTCGCCGCGCTGCTGTTCTCGCGCCTGTGGGTGCCGTTGGGCAACAGCGGGCGGGCGCGGGTCAGCGCGTTCCAGCCGATGCCGCTCAGCGAGGAGCTGCGTCGCCTGCTGGACTGAGCACTGTACGCAGCGCCCGCAGCCGCGCGCCCAGGTGGCTGCCCGGCAGCGCCTCGATGAAGTCGCGCAGGCGCTGCGGGTAGTCGGGCGCCACCGCGGCGATCACGCTGGGGCGCCGCAGCAGGGCCTGGCGCCAGGCGTGCAGACGGGCCAGTTGCGGCGGCAGACGCGATTCTGCCAGCAGGTCGAAGACTTCCCAGTAGCGCAGCACCGGGGCGAACAGCGCATCGACCAGGCAGAAGGTCTTGCCGTCGAAGAAGGGCCCGTCGCCGAGCGCCTGCTCCAGCTCCGCGAGGCGTTGGCGCACCCGCTGCAGCGCCTCGTCGACGCGCTCCGGGGTGGCCCGGTAGAGCGCGGCGATGTCGTTCAGCAGGGCCGAGGCGAACTCCATCCAGGCGCGGTGGCGGGCCCGCTGCAGCGGCTGCTGCGGGTGCAGCTTCGGCGCGGCGATCTCCTCCAGGTACTCGACGATGGGCCCGGACTCGAACAGCGTGTATCCGTCGACCCGCAGCAGGGGCACCTTGCCCAGCGGCGACAGGCGCAGGAACCAGTCCGGCTTGTGGGCGAGGTCGATGTCGGTACGGCTGAAGGCAATGCCCTTTTCCGCCATGACGATGGCGGCCCGCTGCACATAGGG
>Ga0247725_1000796_pt1 | contig 19737 bp, 13 predicted proteins | sample OKSTACKMCFT3sol_FD_183021 | JGI IMG/M metagenome (GOLD analysis project Ga0247725, IMG submission 183021) | Subsurface sediment microbial communities from gas well in Oklahoma, United States - OK STACK MC-FT3-sol | ecosystem: Environmental > Terrestrial > Deep subsurface > Rock core/Sediment...
TTCTCGGCCTTGGCCTTATGGCCCGCGCCGACGCCCTTAGCGTCCGCGGCGGCGGCGGCGCGAGCGGCCGCGCGGGCCTGCTCGATGATCTCGCGGGTCGACAGCGGACGTTCCGGCTGGGCGGGCGCGGCTTGAGGCGCGGCCGCTTGCGGGGCGTCGTCCAGCTCCTCTTCCTCGTCCAGCGCGTCGACGAAGGCGAAGTCGTCGGCGCCGAGCTCGTCGTCCTCGATCTCGTCCAGCGGGAACGCGTCGAGATCGCGATCGGCCGACGACGGCGCGTCAAACACATCGTCATCGGCGAAGGGCGAGGCCTCGCCGAGCGCCACATCGTCCTCGAAAGGCGCGGCGGGCGGCGGCGTGAATTCGGTGACCGGTTCAAGCGCGGGCGGCGGCGCGACGGGCTCCGGCTTGCGCTGGGCCTCGTGCAGACGCGTATCGATCTTGTCGCGCGCCTCCTCCAGCATGCGGAGCGTGCGCTCCTCGCTCTGGCGGATGCGGTCCAGCAGCTCCTGGCTGGAGCGTTCGTGGCGTTGGTTCAGGCGCTCGGTGACCCGCGCGACCTGCTCGCCGACATCGTCGATCGCCAGGGCGTTGCGACGCTCGGCGCTGCCGATGCGCTCGGTCAGCCTTTCGGTGATGCGCGCGATCTCCGCGCCCAGCTTTTCCAGAGCCTGGCCTTGGACGCTGTCGTTTCGGTTCAGGCGAGTCTCGACGCTGGCGGCGATGCGCGCGACCTCGCCCCCGACCTGTTCGATCGCGGCGGCGCTGCGGTTCTCGGCGGTCTGGACGCGACGGGTGAAGGCGTCGGCGACATTGACGACCTCGCGCCCCATCCGCTCGATAGCCTGGGCGGAGCGTTGCTCGGCGGCCTCGACGTGGGCGGCCATCTCGCCCAGCTTGCGTTCCATGCGGTCGAAGCGGCCGTCGGCGGTCTCGCGCAGACGCTCGGCCATCTCCAGACGCGCGGCTTCCATCTTCTCGCTGAGCGTGGCGGCCAGGCTGTCGAGGCGCTCCTGCACGCCGGCGGCGGGGTTGGCGTTCTCGACGACGCCCAGGCGCTCGTCGAGCGCCGAGAACGAGGCGCTGAGCTCGCGCAGCGCTTCGCTGGTCCGGGTCTCGGCGGCCTCAAGGCGCTCGCCCAGACGGGCGACGACGGCCTCGACCAGCTCGTTCGGATCTTGCGAGGGCGGCGCGGCTTGCGCGTCCAGGCGGGCTTCCAGGGCGGCGATGGCCTCGCGGGTGCGCGCTTCGCCGTCATAGAGATGGCCGGCGACCTTGCCCAAGGCCCCTTCCAGGGCGCGGAGAGCTTCCACCGACCGCGGCCCGGCGGCCTCGGCCTCGATGCGGCGGAGGCGTTCGGCGGTGCGGGTCTGTTCGGTCTTCAGCTCGTCCACCGCGCCTTCGAAGCGGGCGGCGACGGCGATCTGTTCGCGCTCGGCGCGGCCCAGCCGGGCGACGGCGTCGCGGACGGAATGGTCGATGCCGGAGATGGCGGCGGCGTTGCGGCCCTCGGCCACTTCGATGCGACGGGTCAGGCGGTCCAGCGCCACGGCGACGCGGCCGACCTGGTCGGTCTGCTCGGCGATCTCGGCGCGCGTCGGCTGGTCCCGAACGACTTCCAGATGAGCGCGGCTCGGGGCCTCTTCGCTCGCGGGACGATAGTCGGCCTGACCATCGCCCTCGATGATCATCCGGTTCAGCCACTCGCCCAAGGTCATGCCGGAGCGACGCGCGAGGTCTTTGGCGACCTCACGTGCCTTGGGGTCGATCCCCTTAACGCTCCATGGCGAAGCCGCCGTCATGCGAATCTATCTCCCCGCATCTGGGGAAAACGCTAGTCAGCGATTCCTAGAGTGTAAACGCGACCTAAACGCTACTAATAGCGTGCCGGGATTTCACTGTGGAGGAATCAGGACACAGGTCCGCAGTTCTGTAGCGCGGTTCAAAAGCAAGAGGGTTAACGCGACTTAACCATTTGCCAGGCGCATTGTCGCAGGCCTAGAAGCCGCCATGGACCTGCCCCTGACCCTCGCGGCCTGCGCTCTCTTCCTTGTCCTGGCGATCGTCTGCGGCTGGTTCGGCGCGCGCCCGATCAATGTTTTAAAGGGTCCGCGCATGGTCCCATGGCGCCCGCTGATGATGATCTGCGTCGTCGCCCTGATGTTGATGATGGTGCATCTGGCTAACCTTCTGGGTTTCCAGACCGGCAACCAACCGCGCTACTAGGTCGCGGCCTTCTTCGGACGCTTGGCGAGGCCCGAGACCCCTCCGGACGACAGCAGACCGATGTCGGCGAGCAGGAAAGGGATCGCCCATTTCTGGGGCGCGGCAATGTAGCGCGGCTGCCAGACGGGGTCGTATTTGTCCTTGTACCGCCGAACGCCCTGGAAATTGTAGATCTCTTCGCCGCGCTCGTAGAGCAGCCGACCGACACGGGACATGATCGGCGCAAGGCGGCGGTCCTCCAGCCCGGCTAGCGGCGCGACGCCGAACTCAAACGCCTGGTAGCCCTCGTCCTTGCCCCACTGCAGGAGCTCGACGAACAGATAGTCCATGACGTTCTTGGGCGCTTCGTCGGAGTAGCGCATCAGGTCCATCGAGAACGCGGTCTTCGACGCCGTCAGCCAAAGGGTGGCGAAGGCGACGATCTTGCCCTCCTCGCCGCGCACCACCGCCACCGGGAACTCGGCGACATAACGCGGATCGAAGCCGCCCATCGAGAAGCTCTTCTCGCCGCCGGCGTGATGGCTGAGCCAGGCGTCTGAGATCGCCTTCAGCTCGTCCATGATCGCGTTGGCCGCGCCCACGGGCAGGACCTCGAAGGCGGCGCCGCCCTCCCCGGCCTTGCGCCAGTTGCGGCGCAGGACCTCGCGACGGCGACCGACCAGGCTGAACGCCTCCAGAGGCACGGCCGCGCTCTCGCCGGTCTTCTGGATGGCCAGGCCCAGATCGACGGAGTCCGGCAGGTCTTCCGGTCCCAGGCCATAGAACCCCGCGCGCGCGGCGTGGGCGTCGGCCAGTTCGCGGAAGCGCCAGAACAGCTCCATGCGCTCGTCACGACGACCGACCGGCGCGCCCAGGGCGATCCACGACCGCCCCCGCACGCCGAACATCAGGAAGGTCTCGCCCGAGGCCGAGAATAGGAAGCGCTTGTCGCCCAGCAAGGCCAGGTTGGCGCTAGGCTCGGCGTCCTCGGCCTTGGCCAGGATGGCGCGGACCCGGTCGAACTCCGGATCGGTGTCATCAACCACCGGCGGCGTGGCGGCCGTCGAGATCAGGCGCCAAACACCTACCGCCAGCAGCACGATCGCGGCGGCGACGGAAGAACGAATGGCTCGAGCGGCCTCGTCGTGATCTTGCAGGATGCGGATCCAGGACTTGTCGGCGAACTCGGTGTGGTGGAACGACCACCAGCCCAGAAGCCCCGCCCCGCCGATCGCGGCTGCGGCCGACAGCAGCCAGCCCGGCGTGATCTCCATCTTCGACAGGGCGGCCTTGCGCGGGAAAGCGTCCCGGAACGGCAGGATGGCCAGGAAGCAGACCAGCAGCATGGCGGTCTCCTCCCAGTTCAGGCCCTTGAAGATCGCCAGCACGGCGGCGAACGCCAGCACGATCAAAGCCGCCCACCAGGCCGCGCCCAGGCGCGAGCGCAGACCGAAGGCCAGCAGCAGCAGCACCAAACCCAGGATCGACGAAAAGAAGTGGCTGATCTCGATCAGCAGATCGGGCGCGAAGGCCAGAAGGAGCAGGAAGCGGGTAGGCTCGGACGGCGTGGCCCCCGAAGCCAGAAGCATGACCCCGGCCGACGCGGTCAGGATCGCCGCCAAGGTGGGGGCGATCGCGAGGGCCGCGGGCCTGAAAACTGTCGACGACATCCAGATCCCGGAACGACGAATCCCTGACGGGATCCAGCAGCAGCCTCATATAGCCTGCAAAGTGTGAACGGGTCGCGGCTGTTGAGGCGAACGACCGTTTGAATCGACTTGCCCAAGCCCGCGTGTGGCGTAGTGTGGGCGCAACAACGAATGTCCGCTTAGGGAGATGAGACGATGGCCGATTTCGGGGGAACCGAACTCGACACCTTCCGCGCCGAGACCCGCGCCTGGCTGGAAGCCAACTATCCGAAGTCCCTGAGCGCGCCGATGGCCGAGGACGAGGCGCCGTGGGGCGGCCGCAAGATGGTCTGGAAGAACCCGGACGCCAAGCTGTGGCTGGACCGCATGGCCGAGCGCGGCTGGACCGCGCCGATGTGGCCCAAGGAATATGGCGGCGGCGGCCTGTCCAAGGCCCAGAACAAGGTGCTGGAACAAGAACTGCGCCGCCTGAAGGCCCGCCCGGCCCTGATGAGCTTCGGCGTCTGGATGCTCGGGCCCGTGCTGCTCGAATACGCCACCGAAGAGCAGAAGCAGCGCTTCCTGCCGCCGATCGTGCGCGGCGAGATTCGCTGGTGCCAAGGCTATAGCGAGCCGGGCGCGGGCTCGGACCTCGCCTCGCTTCAGACGAAGTGCGAGGACAGGGGTGACCACTATCTGATCAACGGCCAGAAGGTCTGGACCAGCTACGCCGACCAGGCCGACTGGATCTTCTGCCTGGTGCGCACCGACACGACGAAGAAGCACGAGGGCATCTCGTTCGTGCTGTTCGACATGACCTCGCCCGGCGTGGAAGCCCGTCCGATCAAGCTGATCAGCGGCTCGTCACCCTTCTGCGAAACCTTCTTCGACAATGTGAAGGTTCCGAAGGACCAGCTGGTCGGCAAGCTGAACGGCGGCTGGGACATCGCCAAGCGCCTGCTCCAGTATGAGCGCCAGAACATCAGCGCCTCGGGCTTCGGCGGCGGCGGCGGGCTCTCTCCCGTCGAGGCCGCCAAGAAGGAGATCGGCGTCGACAGCGAAGGCCGGATCGCCGACGGCGACTTCCGCGCCCGCCTGGCGGCTCATTCGATGGACGCCCACGCCTTCATGCTGACCGTGCGCCGCGCCGAGGCGGAGTCCAAGCAGGGCTCCGGCCCCAGCGCCGCCGTCTCGATCATCAAATACGCCGCCGCCAAGATGAACCAGGAGCGCACCGAGCTGCTGGTCGAGGCCCTGGGCCTGCAGGGCCTGGGCTGGGCGGGCGAAGGCTTCAGCGCCGAGGAGCTGGCCGCGCCGCGCGCCATGCTGCGCGCCAAGGGCAACTCGATCGAGGGCGGCACCAGCGAGGTGAACCTGAACGTCGTCGCCAAGCGCGTCCTGGGCCTGCTGGACCACCAGTAGTCCGATGATCGAGTTTTGGTACGAGTTTGCTTCGACCTACTCCTATCCGGCGGCCATGCGGATCGAAAAGCTGGCCGCCGACAAGGGCGTGGCCGTGGCTTGGCGGCCCTTCATCCTGGGACCGCTGTTCCATGATCAGCAGGGGCTGAACGACAGTCCGTTCAACGCCTTCCCGGTGAAAGGTGAGTACATGTGGCGGGACCTCGCGCGCGTCTGCGACGCCGAGGGTCTGCCGCTGCGCCACCCCAGCCAGTTCCCGCGCAACAGCCTGCTGGCCGCCCGCGTGGCGATCGTCGGCCTGGAGGACGGCTGGACCCCGGCCTTCAGCCGCGCGGTCTATCAGGCCAATTTCGTCGACGACCAGGACATCGGCAGCCCCGAGGTCCTGGCGCCTCTCATAGCCTCGGTCGGCGCGGGCCCGGACCATGTCCTGGCCGCCGCGCAGTCCGACGCAATCAAGACCCGCCTGAGGGACCACGTCCGCCAGGCGAAAGAGCGCGGCCTGTTCGGCGCGCCCAGCTTTCTCACCGCCGACGGCGAGCTCTTCTGGGGCAACGACCGTCTGGAACAGGCCCTCGACTGGGCCGCCCGTCATCAATCCAGGGAGCACGCCTGATGGCCGTCCTGACCGAAGAACAGACGATGCTGCGCGACGCCGCCAAGGGCTGGGCCAGCGAAAGCGCCCCCGTCGGCGCCCTGCGACGCTTACGCGACGGCAAGAGCGGCCAGAGCTTCGACCCCGCCGCCTGGAAGGAAATGGGCGAGATGGGCTGGGCCGGGGTGATCGTGCCCGAGGCCTATGACGGCTCGGCCTTCGGCTATCTGGGCCTGGGCCTGATCCTGGAGGAAACCGGGCGCACCCTGGCGGCCTCTCCCCTGCTCTCCACGGCCATGATCGCCGCCTCGGCCCTGCAACTGGCCGGCTCCGACGCTCAGAAACAGGCCTGGCTGCCGCGCATCGCCAGCGGCGAGATCGTCGCGACCCTGGCGGTCGACGAGGGCTCGCACCACGCGCCCGCCCGCACCGCCCTGACCGCGACCAAGAGCGGTTCGGGCTACGTCCTGAATGGAACCAAGACCTTCGTGCTGGACGGCGAGGCCGCCGACCTGCTGATCGTCGTCGCCCGCACCGGCGGCGCGCCGGGCCAGACCGACGGTCTGACCCTGTTCCTGGTTCCCGGCGACGCGCCGGGGGTGACCCGCACGCACCTGGCGCTGCTGGATTCGCGCGGCGCGGCCCGGATCGCCTTCGACGGCGTCGGGGTCGCGGCGGACGCGGTTCTCGGCGAGGTCGACAAGGGCTGGGCGGTGCTGGAGCCGACGCTGGATCGCGCCTATGCCGGCCTCGCGGCCGAGATGCTGGGCAGCGCCAGCGCGGCCTTCGACATCACGCTGGACTATCTGAAGACCCGCACCCAGTTCGGCCAGGTGATCGGCTCGTTCCAGGCCCTGCAGCACCGGGCCGCCAAGTGGTTCACCGACCTCGAGACCACACGCTCCTGCGTCGAGGCCGCGCTGGAGGCGGTGGACGCCGGCGCGGACACCCGCGCCCTCGCCTCCTTGGCCAAGGCCAAGGCATGCGAGTTGGTCCATCTGGCCAGCAACGAGATGGTCCAGATGCACGGCGGCATCGGCATGACCGACGCTCACGACGCCGGCCTATACATGAAGCGCGCGCGGGTCACCGAAGCGTTGTTCGGCGGCGCCAGCTTTCATAGAGACCGCTACGCCCGGTTGATGGGCTTCTGATCCCCATCGCAAGCCACGCCATGGCCCTAAAGCCGCCTCCACGGCGGCTTTTTTCTTGCCTATCATTTGGTTAGCAGCAGTCGCCTGGCGCCTCGACTGAGTAATAATGTCGAGAACCCGACGCATCCGTTCTTCGTCAAATGATGATCCGACGGCGTCAGTTGTTCGGCGCCTTCTATTTTTGCGCCGCTCCTGACTGGATTGTGTCGACTAAGCGACGGCGCACCTCAGTTGACCTGCCTATAGCTTGCAACCCTTGCCGTGAGACGGCGTTCGATTCCGCATGCTAGGGCCGCTACATCCCTTGAAGAACCGCCTCCTTTCCGCGCTGCCGTCAGAGGACAAGGCTCTTCTGGCCCCGTACCTCACGCCGACGGACCTGGAGAAAGGGCGACTGCTCTACGACCCGGGCGACGACATCGATCAGGTCTATTTCCCCAATGACGGCGTCATCTCGCTGATGACGCTGATGGAAAGCGGCGCGGCCATCGAGTCGGCCACGATCGGACGCGAAGGCGCCTTGGGCCTGATGGTGGCCGTAGCGCCCCGTCAATCGCTGTCGCGCGCCATTGTTCAAGCGCCGGGCTCGGCGTTGCGCATAGCCGCCGCTCCGCTGCACGAAGCCTGGACTCGAAGCGCCGCGCTTCGACACCTGGTGGACCGCCACAACGAGGCGCTGTTCGGGCACGCGATCCAGTCGGTGGCCTGCAACGCCTTGCACGCCGTCGAGGCGAGGTTCTGCCGATGGCTGCTGTCGTGCCATGACCGCATCGACTCCAACACGGTGAGCCTGACCCAGGAGTTCCTGGCCGACATGCTCGGCGTGCAGCGCACCACCGTGACGGCCGTCGCCGGCTCGCTGCAGACCAAGGGGCTGATCCGCTATCGCCGGGGCGTGGTCGACATCCTGGACCGAGCCGGTCTCGAGGCGATGACCTGTGAGTGCTACGGCGCCGTGCGCAGGAGCTACGAGCGGCTCCTGCCCGATCCGTTCGGCGACGAAGACGCCCCGAGCCTGCGGCTTCGCGGCTGATCTTTATCGGCGACGCGCGGGCGCTGGCGCATGCGCCAAGCGCAGCAGGTTGGCCGCGCCCGGCGCGCCGAACGGCGTCCCGGCCACCACCAAGAGGCGCTCGCCCGGCGCGACTAGGCCCAACTCAAGCGCTTTGCTCGACGCGTCGGTCGTGACGACCTCCAGGCTGTCGGGCTGGGCGCTGACACGCGGCTCGACGCCCCAGACGAGAGTCATGCGGCGCACGGCGCTAAGTTGGGGGGACAGGGCCAACACCGGCTGCAGCGGGCGCTCGCGCGCCAGGCGGCGCGCGGTGGCGCCGGTGGTCGTGAAGGCGACCAGGCACTTGGTCGACCCGGCCTTCGCCGCCCCGGCGGCGGCGACCACCAGAACGTCGGCGTCCACGTCGTCGTGGCTCTGCTCGGCGTACATGAGCTCTGGCCACTTTGGGTCGCGCTCAACCCGCTCGATGATGCGGTTCATCATCGAGACGGCTTCTTCCGGATAATCGCCGGCCGCGGACTCGGCCGACAGCATCACCGCGTCCGCGCCTTCATAGACCGCGTTGGCGACGTCGGAGGCCTCGGCGCGGGTCGGGGTCGGCGAGCTGGTCATCGACTCCAGCATCTGGGTGGCGACGATCACCGGAATGCCGCGCTCGCGGGCGGCGCGGAGAATTTCCTTCTGCGCCACCGGCACCTCTTCGGGCGCCATCTCGACGCCCAGGTCCCCCCGGGCGACCATGACCCCGTCACAGAGGTCGAGGATCGGGCCCAGCACCTTCAGCGCCTGGGGCTTTTCGATCTTGGCCAGGACCGCGGCGCGGCCTTCGACGATGCGGCGCAGCTCGGCCATGTCCTCGGGCGCCTGCACGAACGACAGGGCGATCCAGTCGACGCCGAGGCGCAGGGCGAAGGCCAAGTCCTCGCGGTCCTTGGCGGTCAGGGGCGACATCGGGATGACGACGTCCGGCACCGCCACGCCCTTGCGCTCGGACAGCTTGCCGCCGTTGACGACCTTGGTGTTGGCGTAGCCCGGGCCGGCCTCGGTCACGGTCATCCGCAGCTTGCCATCGTCCAGCAACAGGGTCGCGCCCGGCCGCATGGCGGTCAGGATCTCGGGATGCGGCAGGTAAACGCGCGTCTCGTCGCCTGGCGTCGGATCGCTGTCGAAGCGGAAGGCCTGGCCCGGCTTCAGCATGACCGGACCGTCGGCGAACTTGCCGACGCGCAGCTTGGGCCCTTGCAGGTCGGCCAGGATGCCCAGCGGACGGCCGACGACCTTCTCGGCCTCGCGGATGGCCTTATAGACCGCCGCGTGGGTCTCGTGCGCGCCGTGGCTGAAGTTCAGCCGGAAGACGTCCGCCCCGGCCTTGGCCAGGGTGACGATCATCTCCGGCGAGCTGGAGGCCGGGCCGATGGTGGCGACGATGCGGGAGCGACGGGCGCGGATCATGCCGTCGCTCCTTGGTCGAAGGTCAGTTCGTGGGACAGACCGCGTCGCCCTCGTTGGAGGCCAACCGGATCTCGGTGAAGGTGATGGACATGCGGCCGGAGGTCATCAGCGCGAACGGCGCGGTCACCCGCGTCATGTCCACACCCTTGGCCTTGAAACAGGAAAGCTTGATCTTGGCCGTACGCCATTCGCCGAGTTTCGCACCTGAGAACGTTGACGTAACGTCTACCGTCGCCCCACAGGATTCGCCACAGCCGATGGCCATGGAAACCGGTTTCTCTGGGGACGCATCCACGCGGTAGCGCAGCATCACCGCCATGTCGCCGGTGGTCTGGCGCGACAGGTCGACGGGGCGTCCGGAGATCGCCAGCAGCCCCTGCCCTTCCCCGGTCCACACCGCCTGACGGGCGTTTTCCTGGGCGCCAGCGTCGATGGTCTTGGTCGCCACCGCGCCCGAGGTGGTCAGCGTCCAGGGCGATGGCGAGCGGCCGGCGATGAAGTAGCGGTCCACGTTCACGGCGGCCGCCGACGTCACGCCGGACTCTTCCGACAGCACGGCCACCTTGCCTGGCTTGGCGTAGCTGAGGCCATAGCCGTAGGCGAACAGCGGATCGTAACCCTTGTCGCCGACATTCAGCGGCTCCTGGTCGGCGCGCTTGGGCCACGAGTAGGACAGCTTGCCCGTGAAGTCGAAGCGGGGCTTGCCGGCCTTGTCGCCGATCAGCACGTCGGCCACGCCGCCGCCTTCCGAGCCCGGCAGCCAGGCCGCCACGAAGGCGTCCGAGGCGTTGATCTCGGGATTGGTCCACAGCGGTCGGCCGCTCAGGAACACCGACACCACCGGAATGCCCTGGGCCTTCAGCTTCTTCAGCAGCGCCAGGTCGGTCTTGTCGCCGGGCTGGTATTCGGCCGTGGCGATGTCGCCTTGGAATTCGGCATAGGGGTTCTCGCCGAACACGACGATCGCGACGTCGGGCTTTTGCTTGTAGTCGCCCGTCGTCGACAGCTCGGCGCTGCCGCCGCCGGCTTTCACCGCCTCGGCGATGCCGCCAAAGATCGACTGGCCGTGCGGGAAATCGCTGTTTTTGTTGCCCGTGCCCTGCCAGGTCAGGGTCCAGCCCCCGGCGGCCTTGCCGATGTCGTCGGCGCCGTCGCCAGCCACCAGGACCCGCGCCGAGCTCTTCAGCGGCAGCACGCCTTCGTTCTTCAGCAGGACCAGCGATTTGCGGACCGCTTCTCCCGCGATCGCCCGGTGCTCGGGCGCGCCCAGAAGCTCCAGCTTGCCCTCCAGCGGGCGCTTGTTCTCGAACAGGCCCGCCTTGACCTTGACGCGCAGAATGCGGCGCACGGCGTCGTCGATCCGCGCCATCGGGATCTGGCCGGCCTTCACCTGGGCCAGGGTGTTGTCATAGAGGCCCTTCCAGCTGTCGGGGGCCATGATCATGTCCATGCCGGCGTTGTAGGCCTGGGCGCAGCTCGTATTGGTGCAGCCCTCGACCTGGCCGTGGGCGTTCCAGTCGCCGACCACGAAGCCCTCGAAGCCCATCCGCCCCTTCAGCACGTCGGTCAGCAGGCTCTTGTTGCCGGTGTGCTTGACGCCGTTCCAGCTGGAGAACGAGACCATCACCGACAGGATGCCGGCGTCGATCGCGGGCGGATAGCCGGCGTTGTGCAGGCGGATCAGCTCGGTCTCGGGCAGCTTGGCGTCGCCCTGGTCCTTGCCGCCGTCGGTGCCGCCGTCGCCCAGGAAGTGCTTGGCCGAGCCGGCGATGTGGCCCGTCGCCAGCGGCTTGCCGGCGACCAGCGCGCCCTGAAGACCCAGGGTCATCGGACCGGCATAGGTCTTCACCACCTCTGGATCCTCGGCATAGCCCTCATAGGTGCGGCCCCAGCGCACGTCGCGCGGCACGGCCACCGTCGGGCCAAAGGTCCAGTCGGCGCCCGTGGCGGCCATCTCTTGAGCCGTGGCCTCGCCGATGCGGCGGATCAGGTCGGGATCGCGCGCCGCGCCCAGGCCGATGTTGTGCGGGAAGATCGTCGCGCCAACGACGTTGTTATGACCGTGAACGGCGTCGACGCCGAAGATGATCGGGATTTCCTGGTGGCCGCCGCGATTGTCCAGCGCCGCGGCGCGGAAGGCGTTGATCCACTCGATCCAGCGCTGGGCCGAGGCCCGGTCGTTGCCGTCCGGCGCGCTGTTGCCGCCCACCAGCACCGAACCCAGGCGGTACTTCTTTAGCTCTTCAGGCGTGATCGAGGCGGCGTCGGCCTGGATGGTCTGGGCGACCTTCTCCTCGACCGTCATCTGGCTCATCAGCTTGGTGATGAAGGCCTCGGTCTTGGCGTCGGTGATGGTCGCGGGGCTGGCGGCCTTGGGCCACAGCGCCGGATGGGTGGTCGCGGGACCCGAGGACGCCTGGGCGAGAACGGCTCCCGAAAGTCCACCGGCGATTGCCAAGGCCAGGACGGAAACATGGAGGGAGCGACGCAAAAACATAGGCGGTCCTCGAAGGGCCTCTAACAAGGCGACAGGCTGGAGAGAAAAGCGCTCGGCGCGGCGCTTGCGGAGGACCGCGCCGAGCGAAAGAAAGCGGCTAGAGGCGCCGCTTGGAGGGGAGTGATCGTGCGCGCAGGACGGCGCGACGGGCGCTGGATTGGCCAGGCGGGGTCATGACGTTTCCTCCTGACGCCGCCTTTCCGTGGGCGACCGTCTTGATCGCCGATGATCTCATGTCGAATGGACAGCGCTGTCAAGGTCAATCTGCCTGAATGCTGGACGATGGGCCTAGTTGGGCGCCTTGCCGGTGGACTCCCGAACAACGAGCTCGAAATCCAGCAATCGCGACGGCGGCGGCTCGCCCTCTTCGTGCTGAACGCCGCTCATCAGCATGTCGGCGGCCGCGCCCGCCATCGCGGCGATCGGCTGGCGGACGGTCGTCAGCTGCGGCCAGGTGATCCGCGCGCCGGGCGTGTCGTCGAACCCCGCGATCGACAGCTGGGCGGGCACGTCCAGCCGCATGCGGTTGGCCACCGCCATCACGCCCAGGGCCATGTCGTCGTTCGAGGCGAAGATCGCGGTCGGGCGATCCGTCCCGCCCAGCAGCCGCTCGGCCGCCTCGAAGCCCGAGCGGAACGAGAACCAGCCCTGCTCCACCCGATCCTGGCGCACCGGCAGGTCCGCGTCGCGCATGGCGTCGACGAAGCCCTGATGTCGCCTCGCCGAGGCGCCGTGATCGGGGTGGCCTATGATGAAGCCGATGTCGCGATGGCCAAGACCGATCAGGTGGTTGGTCATGTCGTACGCCGCCTTGCGGTCGTCCATGCTGACCCAGGGCGCGCGTTCGATATCGTCGCCCGGCGCGATGCGGACATAGGCGACGCCTTCGCGCTCGAGCGCGGCCAGGACCACGGGATGGTCGCTGAGCGGCGGCGTCAGGATCACGCCGTCCATCCGCAAGGTCGCCAGCATCGGCGCGACCTGCTCTTCGACATCGCCCGTGGAGTCGATCGGCTCGACGATCAGGTGGTAGCCTTCCTTGCGGCACTGCGCGATCGCGCCCAGCTGCACGTCGGTGACGTAGCCGGGGCTGGGGTTGTCGAAGAAGACGCCGATCAGATAGGCCTTCGCGCCCGCCAGACTGCGCGCCGAGATGTTGGGGCGATAGTTCAAGGCCGCCACCGCCGCCTGCACCCGATCGCGCGTGTCGGCCTTGACGTTGGGCTCGCGATTGAGGACGCGGGAGACGGTCTTGATGGAGACGCCGCTCTCGCGGGCCACGTCGTGGATCGTGATCTTGGCGCTCAATTCCGTCCCCGCCTCCCCGATTCGTTCGGTTTGGCGCGTACTTAGCCATGACAAGGCTGTCATGGCGAGCCCCAAGAAACCCTAAGAGACCGCCGCCCGCCCCTCCGGCGTCAGCGCCACGGCCGCGCCGATCAGCGCCGTGTGCGGATGCAGGATCACGTGGGTCGGGATCGCCTGGGTGAAGCCCGACAGCCGGCCCTTGGCCTCGAAGCGCTGGCGGAACGGGCTCTTCTCGAGGATGTCGATGATGCGCGGCGCGATGCCGCCGGCGATGAAGACGCCGCCGCGCGCGCCCAGGGTCAGGGCGATGTCCCCGGCGGTCGAGCCCAGCACCGCGCAGAACCGGTTCACGGTCGCCAGGCTGTCGGCGCAGCCCTCGACCGCGCGCTCGGTGATCTGCTTGGCGGTCAGGCTGTCGACCTTGCGCCCCTCGGCCTGGCCGAGAGCCACGTGCAGGTCTTCCATGCCGGGGCCCGACAGGATGCGTTCGACGGAGACGCGGCCACCGTTCAGCTGCTTCGTCAGCAGGCGCAGAACCTCGATCTCGACGGCGTCGACCGGCGCGAAGGCCACGTGACCGCCTTCGGTGGCCAGCGGAATCTCATGACCGTGGCGGCGGACAAGGCCCGCGACGCCAAAGCCCGTGCCCGGGCCGAGAATCGCCAGATCGCCCTCCCCCTGGGTCGGCAGATCGCCGACCTGACGCAGGTCCTTGGGGGCCAGGCGCGGCGCGGCCAAGGCCTGGGCGGTGAAGTCGTTGATCAGCTTGGCGTTCCGGAAGCCGCCCGCGCGGCGCAGGCCGTCCTCCGAGATTGTCCAGTCCAGGTTGGTCATGTGGACCTGGCCATGATCGATCGGACCCGCGACCGCCACCACCGCCTGGTCAACGTGCTTGGCGCCCACCTTGTGCAGATAGGTCTCGATGGCGGCCTCAGCCGTGCCGTATTCCTCGCCCTTGAAGGCGGTGGGCTCGATCAGGCGCGGGTCCGGACCGTCAAACTCGACCAGAGCGAAGCGGGCGTTGGTGCCGCCGATGTCGCCGACGAGGCCGAGACCCCCGCTGTGATTGCCGTCCATGTCCTGGTGTTTCCTTACCCGAAGACGGAGGCGCCGGCGTCGGCGGCGCCGACCCCTGCTCGCATCCATCCAAACAGTTCCCTGCCAAAGCCCGGCTTGGACGCCGGGACTTCCGCTGGCGCGCGGGCGAACAGCGTCGCCTCGTCCACCAGGATCTTGAGTTCGCCGGTCTCGGCGTTGACGCTGATCACGTCGCCGTCCTGGACATAGGCCAGCGGCCCGCCCTTGGCGGCTTCCGGCGTCACATGGATGGCGGCCGGCGTCTTGCCCGAGGCGCCCGACATGCGGCCGTCGGTCACCAGGGCCACCTTGTAGCCGCGATCCAGCAGCACCGAGATTGACGGCGACAGGTTGTGCAGCTCCGGCATGCCGTTAGCCGACGGGCCCTGGAAGCGGACCACGACGACGACGTCGCGGTCCAACTCGCCGCGCTTGAAGGCGGCGATGAAGTCTTCCTGCTCCTGGAACACCGCCGCTGGGGCGACGATCACGTGGTGCTCGGGCTTCACGGCCGAGATCTTCATCACGCCGCGACCCAGATTGCCGGCCATCAGGCGCAGGCCGCCTTCCTTGCTGAACGGGTCGGAGACCGGGCGGACGATGGCCGGATCCAGGCTCTCGGCCGCGCCGTCGCGCCACTTCAGCTCGCCGCCTTCCAGGAAGGGCTCCTGGGCGTAGCGCGACAGGCCGGGGCCGGCGATGGTCAGCACGTCCTCGTGGACGAGGCCCGCCTTCAGCAGCTCGCGGATCACGAAGGCCATGCCGCCCGCCGCCTGGAAGTGGTTCACGTCGGCCGAGCCGTTCGGATAGACGCGGGCCAGCAGCGGCGTGGCGCGCGAGATGTCGTCCAGGTCCTCCAGCGTCAGCACGATCCCGGCCGCGTGGGCCATGGCGATCAGGTGCAAGGCGAGGTTGGTCGAGCCGCCGGTGGCCATCAGCCCGACCACGCCGTTGACGATCGACTTCTCGTCGATCATCCGGCCGACCGGAACATACTCGTTGCCCTTGGCGGTGACGGCGGCGGCGCGGCGCGCGGCCTCCTTGACCAGGGCCTCGCGCAGCGGCGTGTTCGGATGCACGAAGGCCGAGCCCGGCAGATGGAAGCCCATCAGCTCCATCAGCATCTGGTTGGTGTTGGCGGTGCCGTAGAAGGTGCAGGTGCCGGGGCCGTGATAGCTGGCCTGCTCGGCTTCCAGCAGTTCGGCGCGGCCGACCTTGCCCTCGGCGTAGAGCGCGCGGATGCGGGCCTTTTCCGAGTTGGGCAGGCCCGAGGTCATCGGACCGGCGGGCACGAACAGCGCCGGCAGGTGGCTGAAGGTCAGGGCGCCGATGACAAGACCCGGCACGATCTTGTCGCAGACGCCCAGATAGAGCGCGGCGTCGAAGGCGTCGTGGGTCAGGGCCACGGCCGTGGCCATGGCGATCACCTCGCGCGAGAACAGCGACAGCTCCATGCCCGGGCGGCCCTGGGTCACGCCATCGCACATGGCCGGCACGCCGCCGGCGAACTGGGCCGTGGCCCCGACCTCGCGCGCGGCGTCCTTGATCAGCGCGGGATAGGCTTCCAGCGGCTGGTGGGCCGACAGCATGTCGTTATAGGCCGAGACGATGCCCAGGTTCGGCGCGTTCGGGTCCAGGGCGCGGACCTTGTCGACGCCCGGCGAGGCGGCGAAGGCGTGGGCCCAGTTGGCGCAGGACAGCTTGGCGCGGCCGGGCTGGCTGTCGATCGTCCGCTGCATGTTGGCGAGGTACGCCGAACGGCTGTCGCGGCTGCGCGCCACGATGCGGGCGGTGACGTCCGCGATGACGGGGTTGAGGTTCATGGCGTTACTCCGCCCAAAGGATGCGGACCTTGGCGCGGTCCTGCTTCAGGATGGCGGCGACCGGCAGGGCCGGATCGACGTCGCCTTCCAACAACGCCTTCTTGGCCGCTCCGGTCACCAGCAGCACGATCAAATCGGTGCGCGACAGGGCGGCCAGAGTCAGGCTCAGACGAGGAATGTCGGGCGCGGGATCGCTGAGCGGGACGTCCAGGACCAAGCGATCAGAGCGCGGATCCAGACCTTGGGCCAGGACCGGATTACCTGGGAACAGCGAGGCGAAGTGGCCGTCGGGACCAACGCCCAGCAGCACCGCGCCGAACGGCGTGGCGGCCTCGACGCCAGCCTCGGCGGCGCGGGCGCTGTCGGCGTGGCTCACGCCCTCGAAATAGAGCGGCGCGAAGCTGGCCTTGGCGGCCTCGCCCTTCAGCAGGTGACGGCGCACCAAGCCTTCGTTGCTGCTGGGGTCGCTCGGCGGGACGAAGCGCTCGTCGGTCAGGGTGACCGTGATCTTGTCCCAGGGCGCGGTCAGCGTCGCCAGGCGATCATAGACCGGCGCCGGCGTCGTGCCGCCGGTCGCGGCGAAACCGGTCCGTCCCGAGGCGGCGACCGCATTGGTCAGGGCGTCAACCAGAATCGAGGCGGTGGCGTCATAGAGGGCTTCGCGCGAGCCGAAGGCTTCCAGTTTCGGCATCCCTTACGCCTTCCAGGACCGCCCGCCGGGCGAGATCAGCGCGCTGGCCGACTGCGGCCCCCACGTGCCGGCCGCATAGGGCGCGGGCTCGATACCGGCCTCGGCCCAGGCGGCGGCGACGCCGTCGATGAAGCGCCAGGCTTGCTCGACCTCATCGCGGCGGACGAACAGCGTGCGATCGCCGCGGAAGACGTCCAGGAACAGCTTCTCGTAGGCGATGCGACGACGACCGCCCGTCTGGCTGAACGACAGCGACAGCGGCAGCGACTGCAGACGCATGCCCTCTTCCGACAGTCCGGGCCGCTTGTTCATGATCGTCAGCGAGATGTCCTCATCCGGCTGCAGGTCGATGACCAGGCGGTTGGCGCACAGTTCGCCGTCGGTGGCGGGACCGAAGATGTTGTGCGGCACCGCCTTGAACTGGACGACGATCTGGGTGCGGCGGTCGGGAAGGTTCTTGCCGGTGCGCAGGAAGAACGGCACGCCGTCCCAGCGCCAATTCTCGATCGCGACCTTCATGGCGACGAAGGTCTCGGTCTTGGTCGGCTTGCCGACTTCCTCGACGTAGCCGGGGCGCGCGCCGCCTTCGACAACACCGGCGACATACTGGCCGCGCACCGTGTCGTGCGCCACGGTCTCCTTGGTGAAGGGGCGCAGGCACCGCAGCACCTTGACCTTTTCGTCGCGCACGGCGTCCGGATCGAAGCCCGAAGGCGCCTCCATGGCGACCAGGCACAAGAGCTGCAGCATATGGTTCTGCACCATGTCCCGCAGGGCGCCGTACTCATCGTAGTACGGCCACCGGTCGCCGACCTTCTCGGTCTCGGCGATCGTGATCTGCACGTGATCGATGGCGTTACGGTCCCACAGGGGCTCGAACAGCACGTTGGCGAAGCGCAGGGCGGTCAGGTTCTGAACGGTCTCCTTGCCCAGATAGTGATCGATCCGGAAGACCTGGCTTTCGTCCACCACGGACGCGACGGCGGCGTTGGTGCGCTTGGAGCTCTCCAGGTCGTGACCCAGCGGCTTTTCCAGAATCAGGCGGGTCCTCGGGCCCGTCAGCCCCGCCGCCTGCAGCGCCTGACAGGCCGGGCCGTAAATGCTGGGCGAGAGCGAGAAGAAGATGACGAGGTCGCCGTGCGCGCCGATGCGCTCGGCCAATTTCCTGGTGTCGTCCTCGCTGGTGATGTCGGCGGGCACGTAGTCGAGGCGGGCCGCCAGGCGGTTCCAGGCCGCCTCCTCCACGGTCGCGCGCTTGCCCAGCTGCTCGCGCACCAGGGCCTTATAGCTTTCGGCGTCATGGTCGTGACGCGCAACGCCGATGATCCGCATATCGTGCGGCAGCAGCCGATCGACTTCGAGGAAGTACAGCGAAGGCAGCAGCATTCGCAGGGCCAGATCGCCCGCGCCGCCCAGCAGCACAAGGACTTCGCGGCCAGTCTCGCCGTCGTTCTTCTTGGTCACCAATGTCTTCCACCCTATGACAACGTTGTCATGACATGCCTGCGGCAGAATGGCAAGCGCGAGCGTGAGAGCCGAGTTGGAGGAACGCTCCAACGCGAACCGAACCGTTCAACGAGACGCCGAACGAGCGGGCCTTACCTAGGGCAAACCCAGCGTCGCCGCCATAAGACCAATGGAGTTTCGACGGAGGTTTATTCACCCATTCGGGCGAAAAATGGAACGCCGTGCCTTGCAAGGTCACGATACGGTCACGCCAGTGAACAGCTATGCCTCGCGGACAGCAAGACGGCGTCAACCGCCCGCGCGGGCCGCCGCGCCCGCTGGCTGGCCTGTGCGGAACTTGTCCTTCATCCGGGCGACCCAACCACTGAACGCCTCGTTATCGGCGCTGACCTTGCCGAAATCGGACGGCGAGACCGCCTCCGAGCCCAGGCCCTGCAGCGCGACGCGCAGGCCGTCGGGATTGCCGGCGTTGTCGACGAAGCGCGTCCAGCGCTGGCGCAGACGGGCCAGGGACGCATCGTCATCGGCCAGGCTGTAGGCCACCGACGCGCGCAGCAGACGAGCTTCCTCGGCCGCGGACAGCGCGCCCTGCCCCTTCCAGCGATCGCCGAGCATCCTTTCGTACAGCGCCCCGGCGCTCGGCCAAGCGCGCTGCTTCCAGGCGATGTCGGCGCGGATTTCCTGGCCGTCCTTGGTGTTGTCGCGCTCCACCAGCTCCAGGGCGGCGTCGTAGCGCCCCAGGCCGATCAGCGCGCGCGCCGTGGCCAGGCGGCGCTCGGCGTTCAAGGCCGGCGGCAGGATGGTCGTGCGGGTGGCGTTGATGGCGTTCAGCGCGTCCTCGGGACGCTTGTTCATCAGATAGATCCAGGCCAGGTCGGTCGCGACCTGGGCCTTGGGCACGCCGTTCAGGCGGTTGTCGACCTGGTATTTCAGGAGCTTGGCGGCATCGTCCAGCAGGTCGACGTCCACCAGGCGGCGCACCAGGTTGCGCACCATCTGGTCGCCGTCGGCGCCGATCGGCGTCAGCTCCTGGAAGTCGTAGAACAGGCCCACGGCCTGGATCGGCTGCATGCCGTCGGCCAGACCGTCGAGGAACAGCGCCCGGAAGGTGCTGGAGATCTCGTTCTGCAGGGCCAGGGCTTCGGGGCGGTCTGAGCTGGGCCTGCCCGCCGAGCGCATCACCTCCAGCGCCTCGCGATAGCGGCCCTGGTCGATATAGAGCTTCCCGAGGGCGCGGATGACGTCCATCTCGACGCCGTCGCCGCGCCAGCGGTAGCGCAGCTGGTTCAGGGTGTCGGCCGCCTTGGCCGCGTTGATCTCGCGCTTCTCGTACTGCAGCCGGGTCGCGTGCAGCAGGGCCGGCGCGGCCAGATTGTCGTAGGGCGCCTTCGCGATGGCCTGGA
>Ga0247725_1000798_pt1 | contig 19681 bp, 29 predicted proteins | sample OKSTACKMCFT3sol_FD_183021 | JGI IMG/M metagenome (GOLD analysis project Ga0247725, IMG submission 183021) | Subsurface sediment microbial communities from gas well in Oklahoma, United States - OK STACK MC-FT3-sol | ecosystem: Environmental > Terrestrial > Deep subsurface > Rock core/Sediment...
CGGACGGGGAGTGGGACAACCGTGTTTCGAATTGCATCCAATGGTTCAACTTACCTCAACGGGGTTGGTTACATGGATGTGATTGATACGGTGGCATACGTACTTGATCTACCGAAGATGAAGGCCTGCGATGAAATCAGTCGTTTGGCTAATCTGAAATTAGATTCTGAGTACGTGGCATCGGGTTCTAGCAAACCTGCCGAGTACACATTACCTCCTGAAGATGTTGCAAAACGAACCGAGTCATTACGCAAGGTGTGGTCAAAATCCGTTCTCGCAATGGAAGCTGATTATGTGAAGGCCTATCTGTCTAAACGCGGTTTAGATGTATCTGACTTACCCAATACACTGCGCGGTATTAAATCGTGTCTGAACGTCAGCAATGTCGATGGGAAATTGGTGAAAAGCTGGACTCCAGCGATGTTAGGCGTTTATTTCGATAAAGAAGGCAAGCCCCTGACATTGCACCGGATCTACCTGACACCCGAAGGTAATAAGGCCAATGTGGAAGACGTAAAAAAAATTATGTCGCCACCAGGTGATATAAGAGGTGGAGCTATCCGCCTTGATTATCATCCTGGGGAACACTTGGCTGTTGCTGAAGGCATTGAGACTGCTCTGGCAGTGCGAGAGATGTCCGGTTTACCGACGTGGGCGTGTTACAGCGATAGATTGTTAGAAGCTGTTCACATTCCATCGAGTGTAAAACGAGTCAGCATTTTTGCTGATAAAGACGTTTCTGGCGCAGGTCAGGCGGCAGCGGAAAATCTCAGGAAGCGGTTAGAATCGCATGGTGTTGAGGCTCGGGTATTTTTCCCCAAGCAAGCAATACCAGCGGGTTCGAAAGGCATTGATTGGCTTGATGAATACAATCAACTATCAAAACCGACAGCGGCTTGAGTCGTAAATGAATACCTTACAAAAGGTGTTCATTTTAAAGTGGATTAATAACAGTCTACTTTGAGATGAACACCTAAATACCACACACAGCGAGGGCGAAAGCCCTCAATGGGAAGCCCTCACTCTATAAACTAATGGAGTGAATATGAGTCAAAACGGCTTTCCAAACTGCCCAACGAACTACGTTGATGAAGTGAGCTTTTTCCTTGAGTTTCAGCCGATACCGAGCCAGAAATCTACAGGAGAAGAAATCCACATCAACGGAAAAAACTACCTGCACCCCGGCGTGAAAAAGGAGGAATCCTGTAGCGTATGGCGGTTCATTGAGACAGACGGTGAGCGAATGATCACAAGCTCTCACACCGATTGCGGTGAAGTGCTTGGATACGTTCTTAGCCGGAAGTCACCCCCCGCAGGTATCACTATCAGGGTTCCCTTTGATAGTTAATTCCAAAGCCCTGCCAACGCGGGGCCGTTACCGAGTGGCCAACTTTGATGTCTACTCGGTAACGGCCTCAGTGCTAACCGAGCAACCCTTCCAACCTTGTTTAAGACCGTCGTAAATCGACTACTTTAAATACAGTTGGATTTTGCATGACTAATGTACTTGATGATTCTTGTACTGCGGTCATGTATTGGCGAAAGCCCGTCGAACCTACGTTAAGGTCTAACAATGCTTTAAGTACCGCTTAAAGCCAAAACCCTTGAGGTGTGCATAGCCTCAAGGCCTGCGCACCATTTTACTTTTTTACTAATTAATTTTTAGGAGTGAGTTATGGGCGCAGGTCATTTTTGTCTAGCAAACGCAAGTACCGTACATATCGAATTACCATTTGATGAAGCTTGGGAACCTTGGGAGTTGCACGACGAGACTCAGTGGTTTATTGAGAACGTAAAAAAGACAGTTCAGTCTCTTTTACCGAAATCATTCACTGAGCCAACATTTAATGTTCGCACTAGAGATGGAGAAATTATCGCTGAAAACGGCTTTTATAAAGTGCTGTTAACCAGCTGGTGTAGCTACATCGCTATCAGCGTACAAATCAAAGAAGCGAATTGGTCAGAACCTTGGGAATTTAATCCTTTGGCTCTTTTCCATCATGCTTCTGCAAGTACAAAACTTTTCGATGAGTTAAGTGAGCAATATGAAGTCCGAATCGCGACAAGCGCTTGGACTTCTGGTGCTTACATTCGAGAAGCCGCATAAATATAAATCAACATAGATTAACCATCCCTAGGGAATTTTGCCCTAGGGCGGATTCCCTTTAATTAACTTTATAGGTATCCGCTATGAAAAAATTCATTTGTGATGGTGAGAACTCAGCAAGGGTGATTGATGCCACTTCACTGAAAATGGCTCAAGAATCTTTTGAGTTAGCTAATTATGTTTAGTTGTTCCACAGGAGAATATTCATGTTACAACAGAACGTGCTACGATGCTCAAGTAAACTTTTTATACGAGTATCTAACATGCCATCAATCACAATTCGATTTGATGATCGTGACACTCTTCTTGCAGAATTGGAGGCCAAAGCTTCTCAGCTCGGTATTACAACTGAGCAATTGGTTCTACGTTTCGTTTCAGCAGGAATGCAGAGTGACTGTTCGCCATCGATCGCAGGAGAGTCCATTGAGGATTTCTTCGCGAGAAATGGGGTATTCAGCAAACCATAATTCAATCAAATTATTTCCTACAACTAGGTCGAGGTTCCTATGAGTAACCCTACGGCCCTAGTTGGGGTCATTCTATTTGCCTGGTTCCCTTCGGATGAACATCCTAATCGGCCAGGCCCCAAATTCCGTCCTGTTTTAGTTGTTGATGCAGACCCGTCTGGTACACAGTTGCGCTTGGCTTACGGCACAAGTCAACGAGTGGACGAAAACCACCGGGGAGAGCTCACTTTTAGAAGTCACGAGATGGAAAAATTAGACAAAGATACAAAATTTTGCCTCGGAAGAACTCGCTGGGTTCCTGTGACACCGGAATACTTTGTCAAAGATGGCAAACAAGTGATCATCGGCACCATACCTAAAAATCGCGTTAGAGACCTCTATTTGCGAGTACAGGAAGTGCTGTAACCTTAACGAATTTGATTTTTAAACCCTTGGGGGTGAGTTTTGTCCCCATGGGGCAGACTCACCCTTTTATTTTAATGCCTTACGGGCATTTCTAAAATTTTGGAGTGAGTCATGCAATTACAGAAAATCAGTTTCAAAGAAGCAAAACAACTTGTGGCTTTGACGGCACCACATTTGGACGTATTGATAAACCAAAAGCGTCAAACAATCGTGCTGTTTTACAAGGGGATGGAAGACATCCTTTATGTAAAAGGGTCTCAAGTCATCGTTGTAGATGATATAGAAAACCTGACAGGTTTTGGATTAGTTAATTCAATCCAGAACCTGAACAACATCATAATGAGAGCAGACTTTGATGATTACATATCCCTTATGAATTGGGCATCTTCGGAGCATCTTCAAGATGCAGAGAAGGTGGTCAATCAAGACAGGATATTGGAGTTTCATCAGAATGCCTCCCGCACTGCATTATTAGCCGCTTCGATTTATGAAAATCTTAAATTGATTCAAGCCGAAATGCGTAAATTCGAAACAACAATGGTTTGACACCTTTCAAGCGAGCCCAGCGCCGCTTAGTGAAAGAGCCTTTGTAGTCGATATTTAACCCCCAAGGGTACACAAGTGCCTTTGGGCTGCGTGTACCTTTAATCAGTAGTGAGGACACGCTATGAGTAAATTAGAAGGTGGCAGTAAAAGCGAGATTATGGATCGTCGAGAGCAGCGTTTTTTTGCGATTTTCGATGCTTCTTTTTTAATAACTGGGCTTTTTGGATATGTACTGCTTTTTAATGCGACCAAAGAGGATTTAATCGTTTTAATTGGGGTCGTTAATTCGTATGTGCTATTGAATCAGCTTGTTAAGGCAAGTTTCAACTTCAATTACATCCTCAAAGTGGCAGTTATATCTATCGTCTTTAGCGCGATATACCGCTTTTTAGCTTCACTAGCAATTTAACCAAGACAGTTAATGCTGCCATTGCAGCTTAACATCAAAATTTAACCCTTGGGGTGAGTAATGTCCCCTAGGGCCATAGCTCACCCTTTTTTGTTTTATGCCTTACGGGCATTTATGGAGTGAGTCACATGGCAACAATCATTAATACTAAAATTGGTGATTCCAAAGGCCGCGCTCGCGTGTGGGTCGAGGGTTCCAAGCTATCACGAGAAGGGTGGGATGCAGGTCGAAATTACACTATTCACGCAAACGGAAATGAAATCCGCTTAGCGGCAGATGAACAGGGTAAGTACACCGTAAGCCGTCGCAGTAAAAACGGTAATATCACACCCATTATCGATTTAACCTGTAAAGCGATTACAGAGGTTTTTGAAGGCATTAGCAAACTCAGAGTGTTGATTAAAGCAGGGGTAATCATTATCTCAGCGCATCATCAATCTGAGCGGGTTAAGAGTCGGGAATTACGATTAATGTTACGCCTGCAAAATGGTGAGTCATTGAAAGTGGCCTCGTTATTCCATGGCGGTGGCGTGTTAGATAAGGCTGTCCATCATGGATTAGAGTCGGCGGGGATCTCCAGCAAAATAGCTGTCGCTGTTGAGCTAGAGTCCCAGTACCTAGATTCGAGCCTGACCAACAATCCAGAGTTGTGGGATAGCAGTTCTATTGTGATTGAGTCTCCGGTTCAAGATGTGAACTTGCAGCAATGCAATATGGAGGTCGATGTGCTGGTTGCGGGTATCCCTTGCGTCGGCGCATCAAAAAGCGGTCGAAGTAAACTGAAGCTCCAGTTCGCAGAATCTCACGATTCGGCAGGCGCTTTGTTCTTCTCGTTTCTTCAGTTCGCGCAAGTGTTAAATCCGGCGATTATCTTGATAGAAAATGTGGTCGAATACGCCAACACTTCATCAATGACAGTCATCAGGTCTGTGCTGGGTTCGTTGGGGTACAACCTCCACGAAACCACATTAGATGGTGGCCGCTGGGTTTTAGAACGTCGTAAACGCTTAGCCGTTGTCGCTCTGTCGTCGGGAATTGATATGTCAGAGTTTGACATCTATTCACTTATGCCTTCTCGCTTTCCAGAGCCCAGTCTAGGGCATATTTTGGATGCGGTGCCGGACGATAGCGACAGGTACAAGCCGTTTGATTATCTGGCGGCGAAGGAAGAGCGCGATAAAGCGGCAGGTAAGGGGTTTGCTCGTCAGTTATTGACAGCAGATTCCGATGGCTGTGGTGTGATAGGCAAGGACTACGCGAAATGCCGTAGCACTGAGCCATTCATCATCAATCCAGTTGACTCCGCGTTATCAAGATTGTTCACACCGGTTGAGCATTGCCGCGTGAAGGGGATCCCCGTTGAAGTCATTCAGGGATTGTCTGACACACTGGCGCATCAAATCCTTGGGCAATCGGTGATATTCCCTGCTTTTAAAGACTTGATGCAATCAGTAGGAACAACGCTTTTAACCAATACCGTTAATACTGCAGTTGCAGCTTAACATCAAAATTTAACCCTTGGGGGTGAGTTTGCCCCTCCGGGCCATAACTCCCCCTTTTTTTGTTTATGCCTTACGGGCATTTTTTAAATTTGGAGTGAGATATGGAAAATTTAGTAGTAGGTGCCTGGGAAACAAGCACTAAAAAAATCGTGGCCTATGCCACTTTACAGGGGATTGAAATTGACCGTCGCCCTAAGCTCTATGTTTATCACATTGGTTTATATGTGATAAAACAATCAGGCGACGTGAGACTTGCAGCTGTTGAGACCGTGAAACTCGAAGGGAACCTACTTCCGTTTGAGATTCAGGATGAACTAGAACTCATGAATTTGTGCTTCTGGGGCTTCCGTATTGCGAAAGCAAAACCAACGTCATTGAAGTCAATTAGCCGTGATGACATCGGGCTTATTGAGTTCTGCTATGCAATGTCTTCGAAACCTCAAGCCATTCCATTGCCACTCACTGAAGAAGTTAGCTGGAACGGGATTGTGAGCTTCGGTCAAAACGCAGGGAGATTAGCACATGTTTAATAACTCTCATGCAAACAAGAAAACGTCATTGTTAAACATTAACGAACTGAATGAGTCGTTAAAAAGTATCGATGGCGACCTGTATTAGTTCAGAAAAACAGGTCAGAAATATATCTCAAGTAAGGAGATTGCTCAGAAACGATGGTTACGCCGACTCATTAAGAAGGGTATCCAAAAGGGCAGAGCAAAACCGGAGTTAAGTATGTATGGGTCTACGATGGTCAGAGATTTCTGGCCGTTCGGCGGCTCATTAAACTTTGAGTCCTCACTTAAGAGTGGATGGGAGCGGAAGTATTGCGACGAGTACCAAGGATTATGGGTTAACCCTCAATCTCTCATGTTATGCACTTACACCGAAGGGGACGTGGTTTACGTCAACGCCCCTGACGAGCTTACGTACCAATCGGAATACAACCGGCACATCTGTTTCATCAACGATCTTTAGTCACGATTAATAACTATCGGGTAAGACCTTACCCGACGGGTGTGGCTTACTTTAAAAGGAGCAAGTCATGCTTATATCAATTGAGTCAGATAATAACTCCACTCTTCTTTTGCAGCTTGAAGTTAAAGGTATTTCTGTTTTTACTGAATGCCGAAGCGGTTACTGCGGGGCTTGCAGCACCAAATTAGTTAATGGAGTTGTAAGCTATAAAGAAGAGCCAGTTAGCGTCAAAGCCGGTCATGTGCTTGTGTGTTGTGCAATAGCACATACTGACGTGACCTTAGAAGTTTAATTTCTATTACCCCTTGGGTGAGCAATCACCCTTGTGGGTTGCTCACTCTTAATCCATTCGGAGTGAGTTATGCAAGTAGATAAAGTTATTCGATTAACAGAGGAAGACGAAGGTGGTATGGGGATTGTTCGAATGTGCAATTATAACATCGTCAGTAGTCCTTCTCGCCGTCAAGTGCTTACTAAGCGATTTATGCGTAAAAAGCCAGTTACGATCCAAAACCTCGACAATGGGTTCTGGATCCTGCGCTATGCAATGGGTAATTCGGGAAATCTTTCACTAACGAAGAATCAGATAGCGATAGATTACGACGGGATTCAGCAGTTGGGATTAAAGCTGCATACTAATCCTGTCAATTTAAAGGTGACTGATTCGACGCAGTTAGAGATTTTCAAACATTTTTGGGATCATCAAGACTTAAACATTCGTATTTCTATGCGAATGGGCGCAATAGGTCTTGTTCTTGGCACCATAGGTTTTGCAATCTCGATAATCTCGATTTTTTAACTTAACAATGTAAAACGGTTACGCCGTTACAAAGACCCTAGGGTGAAACGACCCTAGGGCGTTCACCCATTTAAATTTTGGAGTGAGCACCATGAATTACGAATCAGAAATTAATACTGTTTTCGCTTCTATGACATCTGAATCGAATCGATTAAACCTGCCGATTGTCTATAAAGATGATTTAAAGGTCGATCTCGAAACGCTTACAAGGTTTGCTGACAAAGGTATCAAGCAGTTCTTGTGGCAGCTGCGCGAAGGCGGTTCGGTGTTAATCCCTGTGGGACTTGGCGTAAACCCTGTATATGTGAGCTTTTGGCACAATGCAGGTTACCCCACAAGCCCTTATTTAATCTCAATTGATGACGGGAAATCATCGATAGAACCGATCTCAATTGAAAAAATGCTTAATATTGTTCACCGGAAACCGCACGGTCAGTTGGAGGATATTATTAAGCGTGGATGCGATTTAAATATCTGGGGACTATGGAACACTCCCAGTTTTGAATCGTTTTCAGTGGCAGGTTGGCTCGATTATTTTCAGTATGCAGGCAATAAACTGATGGTGGATTTAATCAAGCAAGATCTGCACTAAAGTGTAAAACGACGTTGGAATGCTAAGGCATCCCTTCGTCGTTTTTTTTTGGATTTTTTGGCTAGTTAATTTGAACGAAACGCCCGCGCAATCCCACTCCTTTAGGGGCGGGTCAAGCGGGAGGTAAATTGGTTTTGGTCAATGCCTTAGACCGCTGCACGGCCTGTTCGCTCGGCGGGGCGTTTTGCTCCTCGATGTACTGCTTTATCACCTCCAACGTAGCGCCTCCGCACGACACAACGCAATAACTGGGAGACCAAAAATGGTTGCCCCATAGCATCGTCTTTATCTGGCCCCAGAACTCTCGACGCAGCATGTACGAGGACTTTCCTTTTAGCTTGCCAACCAGATTAGAGACTGAAACCTTGGGGTGGATCGCCACCATCAAATGGATATGGTTATGCTCTCCGCCAAACTCCAATAGCTCGCAATCCATTTGTTCACACGTCTCCGCTATGATGGATTTTGTTCGCTCCAGCATCTCTGCCGTAAATACTTCTCGCCGATATTTCGTGACAAAGACTAGGTGTGCATGATTTTTTAAAACACAGCTTCTGCCAGTGCGCCAGTCGTACATTACAACCTCATACTAGATTGGCAATGGTGCGTGAATGGTACTAACATTTACCAATGACGACAACTGGCGAGACACAATATGGACAAAGTAATCATCTCATGCTCCGGCGGATGTGGATGCACAGTGACCTTGCGCAGAAGCAAGGTTCAAAAAGCCGATTATTACCTCTGCGAGTCAAGAGAATCAGGGCACCTATGCAGACAAAAACTCCCCCAGTTACAGCCGGGGAAGGTGCGCCGAGTAGAGATGAATGCAGCTGCCCATTTTTGGGGGTACACAGATGAGTTAGCCAGCGCGGAGGATATGGCATCCATCACCCGAGCGCGTGAAATTCTCGCAGCTGGTGTCGCGCAGTTGGCAATTAAGAAAGCGGTCAGATAATGCTCACTGGCATCAAGCTCCGCGCTAATCCGAACGAAGCTCAAAAGCAAACACTGAGTCAGTGGATGGGCTGCGCTCGCGTGATCTGGAATGGAAAGGTGGACGAGGAAAAATACCACCGCACCTATGCCCGTAAATATTGCGCCATTGGCACTTATCCACCGATTGACCAAAAAGCCGCCCAATTTAAATCTCAAGAATTAACGCCATGGTTATCAGACTGCCCCAGTCAAATTCTGCGTAATAGCGCGGTTAACTGGTATCAGACCTATCAGAAGTTCATGAAAGGATTGTGCGGGCGACCCAGGCGCAAAGCCAAGACTGACAAAGGCTCGGTTTATCTCACTCGCGAACTATTCAATTTCGAACATTGCTATGACGGTAATATCAGGCTATTCATCGGCACCAAGACCAATAATATTGGCTACCTTTCATTCAAGACGCACCGTGAATTCGAGATACCTAATTCGCTCTATGTCAGAAAAGAGCGCGGCCAATATTATGTGTCTTTCTGCTATGAAAAAGGCGTGAACGAAACATCGTTGTCCAGTAACGCCGAGCATTTGGCTTTTCTACAGGGGGCTCCTCGTGAGTTTCTGGAACAATACACCATCGGGATCGACCGTGGCGTCGCCATTCCAGCACAGGCAGGCGAGCAGAGTTTCGACTTTTCTGCCAACCAGAAGCACCACCTGAGCAAGGCCGACCGCTACCTCCAGCGACTCCAGCGTAAGCTGGCAAGACAGCAGAAGGGTTCTAACCGCCGCACCAAAACCAAGCGCCGGATCTCTGGTTATCATGGTAAAAAAGGCAATGTCCGCCGCGATTTTAATCATCAAACAAGCAGGGCGTTGGTTAATAGCCATGCCAAGGTTTTCGTGTTTGAGGCACTACGCACTGCGCAAATGACGCGGCGGCCAAATGCCAAGCAAGATGAAGCAGGGCATTTCTTGCCGAATAAAGCCAAACAAAAGGCAGGGCTAAATAAAGCCATTTTGCATTCCGGTTGGCACATGCTAGAAAGTTTCACCAAGTACAAAGCCTACCAAGCAGGAAAGGCGTTTTTTAAAATATCCGCTTCTTACACCAGTCAGGAATGTGCCGTGTGCGGCTACATTCACCCCGCTAACCGCATATCACAGAGTCTTTTTGTGTGCGGCAAGTGCGGCAATACTGACAATGCAGATCACAACGCATCTCTGGTAATAAAAAAGCGGGCTATTACGTTAATTTTGGACTCTGGAACGGAGTTATCAGCGGCGGATGTGTTAACAGCCGCCGCCGATATTGGGCGTGGAGGGAAACGTAAGGCTGGCAGGGTCAAAAGCTCAGTCAGCAGCTCCCAGCGAAGCGTCAAAAAAGAAAAGGGTGCGACTGCTGGTTGCGCTCTTGGAAGCTCGCTGCTTTAGATGCGAGTAGTTCACTAAACGGTCTTTAACGCGGCTCTTGCCATCGAAAACCAACCCGCAAAGGCGCTGGTGGCGGGTGACATTTTAAATGCACGATTGACCTTGAATAAGCGATTAAACGCGAGGCCTGCGCCGACTTCTGCCAACGACAAACTGCAGCGGTGGAATCGGTGGAGCACATCTTCTACTTCATCCACTGAAATAACCCCCGTTAACAGCAGATTGCTATTATCACTGTACACGGCGGCAAACCCTTCCAGTTCCGCATTGGGCGCAACGTTATATTGCTCAGGCTCGCTCATGGCATCAATGTTAGCTGTAGTGAACTCTTCCCCTTTGGAAATGGCTTTGACGCGGAATTCCCCAGCTTTATCCGATTTATACAACCGGTTGTAGCCTCGAGCAGTGAGTATTGGGTAAGGCTCTGCAATGCCTGGTATTGAGACTAAGGCCAAGTCTGAATGGTGAGGGTGCAGGTTAATCTCTTCGTCAAATAGGAGCTTAATCAGTTGCTTTAAATGCTCTTTGTTGACCTGTTCTGGCGCGAGACCAATCAATCTTAAATGAACCTCCAAGAACACCAAACGACTCGGCGCACTGTTGCAGCCTAACTCCACTGCCAATTCGGAAAATAGTGGGTGAATCGTAATGCGCGACATGCATACCTCAAGATGTAAATTTGTTATGTGAACTTTATCTCACAGAAAATTTTTTTCGCAAATTTAGAAGCACTGACCAAGTTTTAACAAAAAATATCTACCCAATTTTTTGTTATCCTGTATTATTCTCGTTATTGGGTAGATATTTTTTTGATGCACGTCACTAAGTTTGTAAAAATAATATTATAACCAACTGATTTAACAAGATAATACAGCAAAATTTGCCACGTTTTAGAACTGTGATGAAATGATTCTGGTCGTAAACTTTAAAAAACAAGGAATTACTAGATGAAAACTCAACACAAATTAACAACCGTAGCATTATCTGTTTTAGCTCTGTCTGCTTGCAGCTCAAACCCTGTTTCTGATTATGTCGAAGCACAACAAGAGCTAGTAGAACAAAAAAATGAACAAATGAACGACGCTATTGAAGAGGCGCCTGAGTGGTTCTTAAACCCTCCTGCTTCGTATGGTGATGGCGTTTACGCGACGGCAATGGGCCGTGCTGATAACTTGATGGCCGCTCGCAATATTGCGAACTTAAATGCGGAATACGCGATTGCTAAGACAGTATCGCAGGAAGTTTCTGGTCGTGAGCGTCAAAACACTGAAGTGCGCAATGGTCGCACTAATCAGTTGAATGATGAAACAATTGTTAAGCTAGTAAATCGTGCAAAAGTCGTTGGCTATAACCACGTTAACACCCAAGTTCGCGTCGATAACGGGCTGTACGTAGTGTATATGCTGTTACACCTGCCTTACGACAAGCTGGAGCGTATGATTGAACTAAACGAGCGCAGCTTTGACGAGCGCTCGCAAAAGGCCTATTCAGAAGTTGAAGCGTTAGTGAAACCTTCTCCGACTGTGGGAAATGTGACAGCTGCGGAAGTTGTGACCCAATGAGATATGCTGCTCATGTGGGCCTAGGAGTGGGTTGTTGGGGCGTTTACGCTGCTATCGTCAACTCCTATGCCCCTGAGACAGTAATCGGTGTTGTAGATGCGTGTTTGATGTTACCCGTGGTGGCGATAGCGTCGTTATTACCTGACATAGATCATCCTGAGTCGAAATTGGGAAGAAGGATTAAACCAATATCAACGATTCTTTCGCTCTTCTCACATCGTGGTATCACTCACTCATTGTGGGCTGTTGGGCTAATGGTCTGGCTTTTAGCCAGCCATCAAGCTGACTCTATCGCATCGCAAGCCCTAGTCATTGGCTATTTAAGTCATTTGCTTGGGGACGCGGTGACTCCGGCCGGAATTAGACCATTTTGGCCATTGGGTAGAGCGCAACGAATTGGGCTAAATCATGCAGTAGTAGCAAGTGTTGGTATTATTTTATTTTTAAGATGGATGTATTGAAGATGGGAAGTTCTGGTGCGCAAAACGTAGTGATGATGTTTAGAGCTCGCGAAGAGAAAACTCTCAGAGATTCAAGACTTTCTGAGATTGTTGATTCTGCGACGCCAAAAGATGTCAAAGCTATGATCACTGTTGTGTTGGAGCAACTACTGAATCGCTCAGTCTTTGTAATTCAGCACGACTCGCATCTTGAGTTTGTCGCCGGTGACACTCGATTAGAAGTCGGGGTTAACGGTAATTACTTCAACGAAAAATTTTGGAACGATGAATACCCTGCGGCTGAGCTACGTTTAGCGTTAATGTTTAGCTCGGATTCGGTGAAATGTACGCCGGAATGGAATGCAATGGTGAATTTCAAAGCTAAGCACATTCGTGATTCTATTCGTGTATCACTCGCCACTGGTGTCGTAACGTGCGCAAGTTGTGCTGATTTCTGGGGTGGGGCAAGTCTGCTAAAATTGAAATTTTTAATCACTAACTTAGTAAATAGCCTGCATCACATCACGTCTTCAGTCTAAATTATTTAACTAAATCCCGCGAGAAACCCCGTCCTTCTAGGGCGAGGAGGGATAGCGGTTGCTCCGAAGGAGCAAAAACTACCCGATTGGTTAATGTTAATTTTTACTTTCACAAAAACAACTGTATTCTTGTGAACTATGAAAGAGATCGCTATTAAACAACGCTTTTACCCAACGACTGAACAGGCTCAATTGCTTGCGCAGACTTTCGGCTGTGTGCGTTTCGTTTACAACGCGATCCTTAAATGGCGTACCGACGCTTTCTACAACGAAAGCAAAAAGGTTAACTACAACACGGCAAGCTCTAAGCTGACCGAACTCAAGAAGCAAACTGAGTTTGAATGGCTTAACAGCGTGTCGTGTGTACCGCTCCAACAATCTTTGCGCCATCAACAAACTGCGTTTAAGAACTTCTTTGAAGGAAGGGCGAAGTATCCAGCCTTTAAGAAGAAGCGCAGCAAGCAAAGCGCAGAATTCACGAAGTCGGCGTTTAAGTTCAAAGATGGCAATATCTACATTGCCAAGTCCAAACAGCCGCTTGATATTCGCTGGTCGCGTGAACTTCCTAGCGAACCAACTACCGTCACTATCTCGAAAGACAGTGCAGGCCGCTACTTCGTGTCTATGCTTTGCCGCTTCGAGCCTAAACCACTGCCTGTTACCAAAAAGACAACGGGTATTGATTTGGGTTTGACCGACCTTGTGATTACCGCTGACGGGTTTAAATCTGGCAATCCCCGCCATACTGCAAAGTACGAGAAGAAATTGGCTCAGGCGCAACGCCGCCTTTCCAAGAAGAAGAAAGGAACTGCCAACTTCCACAAAGCCAGAATCAAAGTTGCTCGCATTCAGGCGAAGATTGCCGACTGCCGCCGCGACTTTACCCACAAACTCACCACTACGTTGATAAACGAAAACCAAGTGATTAGCTGTGAGAGTTTGAGCGTTAAAAACATGGTCAAGAATCCGCGACTTGCTAAGGCCATTGGTGACGCCAATTGGGGCGAAATGGTTAGGCATCTTGAGTACAAAGCAGAATGGCGCGGCAGAACACTTGTCCAGATTGACAAGTGGTATCCGTCTAGTAAGCGTTGTAATTGCTGTGGTCACGTAGTTGATTCTCTACCGTTACATATAAGGCATTGGACTTGTCCAGCGTGTGAAGCGCGCTTAGACCGTGATACCAATGCCGCTATTAATATCAAAGCCGCTGGGCAAGCGGTGTTAGCTTGTGGAGCGTAAGTAAGTCCCGATTGTTCTAATGAACTTCGGGCATAACGCCTTGAAACAAGAATCCCCTTCCTTTAGGGAGGGGAGCAGTCAATTAGCGCTCTGATTCTCTATTACTCCAAGTAAAGAAGTGCTTTTGCTTGTGGGTAATGGTCATCCAAGGACGATATTCAGTCCCCTTGTTCTGTGAAAGTCTGGTATAAATCTGCATTACATTCTGTAAGTATTGGATTTTTACCGTGGCAGTTTTAGAGTTGTAATGACCAACCGCCTCCCACACCGACTGACCTACGTTCAATTCTGACATACGGCGCAGCAATACGTCAGCGGCAGCAGCAACGCCTGTACACGTATCCTGGGCCACTTGACGCCAATCAGGGTAGCGCGACTTAAACCATGTCTCCGTATACTGAATCGTGTTGATTTGACCAACGCCCAGATCAAACGAACCATTCTTATTCTGAACAATCGCCCCACGTCTGCCGCCCTCAGCAACCAGTACCGCGAGTAATAAGTCTGGGTCGATAGGCCGAGCAGCTTTAGCAATACAAAACTCAAGTTCCTGCTGGGGTACTCGATAGCCATTACTTAAGTAAGTGTCGTTCAAATCTGCAATAGTTGACATGTTGTTTGTGTTTAAAAAAGTGTGTAATATCGGCGAGTATAACACGAGATATTTATTAGAGAAGCATTCGAATGGCATTCAGCGGCGCAACGATTTTGGAATCATTGGTTAAGAATATTAAAGCCAACAAATTCAGTTTTTTAGATTCGCTTAAAAACAAGCTAAAAAACAAATCGCTTGCGGATAACTCTCGCAAACGGAGAGGTCTTGATCCGGTAATTGTCTCCGTGGTGTCGGTATCTGTCCTGGCGTATTTTATGTATTCCGGCGGTGTCGATAGATTTATCTTGTGGTACAAACTGGCGAGTAATGCAGACAACGCGTTGTTAACTGATCCTGTCAATGTTTCTATTCGCTCACTCGACACATTGGCTGCAGCCAATCCTGTGGCCAAGTCGAATTTGACTGTGCAATTCGATGGGGTGACCACTTACCTTGCCGACGATACAAAATTTAAAATCAGCCTCGTGTTTACTGATTACCCTGACTGCGCTGTCGTTATTGACGGGTATATGGCTGAGACCACTGGCGGAATTAAAGAGGACAGCAAGGCTCACGTAAGCTGCTTATTCTACGAAAGAGAGTCAATTTTTGGCACTATTCCACTCACGAGCATTACCACTATACAGAAGCCAGGCCAAGACAATGAAGTGAACGCCGAACAAAGTAATCAGCGTAAGTATCTCGTAGATGCTGAGCCCCTTCCCATGGCCAAAATGATAGGGTGGAACCAACTCACTTCTCCCGAGAAAATCAAATTTGGCAGAGAGTAGTTAAGGAGTACCTATGCTGTCAGTTTTGCATATCAATGACCTTTACATCGTTTTAGAAAATCTAACGTCCAACCGAATCCCTGCGACCTATATCTCAGAATTTTTGCCGGAAGCGAAAATGCCTGCAATTGTGTACCTAATTGACCGAGGACGACTGGTGAAATTATGTCGTGAAAGAGGTCAGATTGTGGGATTTGAAGCCTGTTCAGTCAGCCAGTTTTCATGGATGCACACCATGATCGCCGCGACAACCACAAATCAAGTGGCTTGTTTATAAAGAAATATTCCAAAAATTTGCCAGAAAAAAAGTGTGTGGCTTAATACTCATAACAGTAAAAACAAAGCGATTACGTTATGAAAGCGAGTCAGTACATACAGTTAGCTATAGCCAACAATCGGCAAGTGACCGTTCCTGAGATAAACATCGAAAAAATGCATATTCAGTATGTTATCGATGAATCGGGTTTTGACCTTCCCAGAGACCAGTTAGAAGCCTACATGCTCAGTGTTTACGCTGCGACAGGCTTGTCATGGAGCCCAGGTGAAAATCTGCTGTATTTGGCGCTGAATGACGAAGGTCAGATTGAAACCAAACTGACCTATATCGGCGGTCTGGATTTAGCGCTGCAATCGGGTGAAATTCAAGCATATCAGGCATGGGCCATTCGAGAAGGGGACTCTATTCGAGTTTTTAACGACAGAATGCCACTGGTCAGCTTGGTTGGCTTATCACCTAAACGTGGCGAATTGCGTGGCGGTATTGCTTCAGCGCTATTGCCATCAGGCGAATACGTGTCCTTTGAGATTGACCAAATTGAACTGGAATCTGTAGCTGAGAACGGTTCAGAGGTTTGGCAATCAATCTACGTCGATGAAATGGTAAAGAAGCAAGCGCTTTGGCGCCTATTAAACCATGTCGCGATCACTTCATTTGACGGCTTTTATAACACCCTTACGGCGCATTGTGAGGCGTTAAGGCCAATCCGCAAAATTGAAGCACCGACCAAGAAAACAAAGTTTATGGCTGCTGGCGTGGTAGAAACATCAGCATGTCGTTTCGATGCACTATTTGACTAAACCAGAGGTTTTTATGAGTACCAGATACACCTCGGCAGATGCCGCACACTACGTTCAACATCTCTGTGTCGAATTTAATACTGCATACCCTAATAACAATTTTCCGTACTCGGAGCTAAACATTTTATTTGCTCAGTTGCAGCGCCTGTTAATGCTCAATCCATCCCAAATTGGCTGGGTAAATATTCATAGCGTTTTTGATGTCATGACTGAGTTGACACAAGCACAAATCAGCCTCAATCCGAACCGCAAGCAGGCATCTATTCTGTTAGGGGCTTACTACGATAGTGGTTGGTTAGGGGTGCAACTGTGCTGGACATACCGTGGTTACCGTGACGCGGCGGCAAAGGCGGGGATCATCCGTTCTGCACGACCTGTGATTGTGTATGAAGCCGATGATTTTCAGTGGATTGACTCTTTTACTCCACCTCGCCACCAATATGACCCATTTAGCAAGAATCGTGGAAATATCCGTGGTGCCTACTGCGTGGCAGAGCTTGCAGGTGGTGGTGTTTGCGTAACACATTTCACCTTTGATGATCTCATGACGACCTTTGAACATCGTCAGGTGGCCACAAGAGCTTGGAATGAATTTTTTGTAGGGATGATCTTAGCTAAAACAGTGAGACTGTCCGAAAAAGCATGGTCTGAAGCGGCTTAAGAGGCAAGAAAATGGAATTACAAGTAAAGCCGACAACCCGTTTAAAAACACCCTTCACGATTGCGTCTAACGTGACATCGACTTTCACCGTTGAGGCGTATGTTGAACATGACTCGATAACCATTGCCACTAATTCGGTGAATCAAGGCGTGAAAGCGCTGGAAGTGATCTCGCGTGACGACAACTCCGTGTGGGAGGTCATTCAAAATCGATTCGCGGTGTGGACTCAGCATTATATCCAGTTAGGGGCTTACTTCTTACAAGAAGGGACGTTGCCGCTGCCAGCGACCAAAGCGAGTGAGCAATTAGAGATCCTGAAGTCAGTGCCGGAAATCTGTGCCGGTGATTGGATTGTAGAGAGCGGTACTAGCCAGATTTTTACGCTGGTTAAAGATCAGGGAAAGTTAAGTGTATTAACCACGCATAACTGTGAGAGCTTCCATGTTTGCACCAAATTGATTGCATGGTTTGTGGGCCAAGAGCAAGTCTCGTCAGCGATGTTTGAGGAATCAAATAGCGGTTATCTCATTTTGGACGTGGCAGAGGATGGGGAGCCATTATCGCCCAAGTTAACCCCAAGTCTGAATGCGCGTAAAGCTGCTGCAGGGCGATCACTCGCTGCGCTGCGTCATTTGCCCTCGGTTGATATTCGAGTGCCGGTGATGGCTCCTTTGCCAAATATCGAAGTGCTGGCCAAGATGCCGACAGCCTATGAAGTGCTGAGTAAAGTTAGCGCCTTACAGCGCCGAGTCGTGGCGATTGGGAGTGTGGTGAAATCGAACCAGACAAAAGAAATTATGGGGAACACGTTACAGGGTTTGGCGGGTTTAAGAGACTCTGGTTTGTACGATGTAGAGCTCATTCTAAAAGGTAAAAAATTGCTTCGTTGGAAGTATCTGTCAGAGTGATTGGACATCAAGAGAGGTCAACGTGAACGCAAAGCAAATCAAAGTATATATGGGGCAGCATCAGCCATTTGCGAGCCAATTCCCTCTAACGCTAGGCAGTGGAAAGATTGTCAGTGAGTTTAAGATGGAGTGTAAGTGTGGTGAAGAATTTAAGGATGAATTAGTTAGGGGCAGTATTCATCTCGTAGAGAGTGACATTCTCTATCGTGGAATCGGTATCTGCGATTCATGCCACAAAATCGTGTGTCTAAGCGGCACGGCTACAATGAAGGGGGATGATTTTGAGCTTGAGCCAGACCCGTTTGTTGTTCAATCACTGTTTAACCAATAAGGCGCCTAGTATGACCAGGCTGAGTTCACTCGCATTACTTATGCTTTCCTTGTCCATGACTAACGGTTTGGCTGCGGCCGACCTGAAGTATCACCGTGAAGATTACCCGCATTGGAGTGATCTGGATGGCAATGGTCTCAATACGCGCCACGACTTACTCGCTACACAATCCACGGTTAAACCAAGTTTTAGCCGTGATGGTAAAACCGTGACTCGGGGAAGATGGGTGTCACCTTGGACGGGGCAAATCTATCTCGATCCCTTTGCGCTCGATGTGGATCACACTGTACCGCTTGGCTATGCCCATGCCCGAGGCGGTAAATATTGGGATCGCTATCAGCGTGAGATGTTCGCAAACGATGTGAGAAATCTGCAGGTAGTCGAAAAGGGATTGAATAAAGAAAAAGGATCTGCGGGGATCACCGAGTGGTTACCGCCCACCAATCAGTGTCAGTATATCTTGCGATTTTACCGGATCATGAAAACGTATCATCTAAAATATGTCACTAAAGAAGAACCACGGGCGCTGGCGCTGGTAGCTCAGTGTCAAAGGGGGTAAACGTGGTCAAACTTGTTGGAGAGTAATACTTTTCACCAAGTTAAGTTTGATACTGAGTATTAAAGGATCATACTGAAAGGCAGCGCTCACATCGCTGTACTGCCTTTTCTAAATCGTTTATGCCCCAAAGCTTGCTAGCTCTTTTCGCTCAGTGTTCGCAGAATGCTCCGATTAGGCTTACTTTTCGTAATGCGGTTTTTACTTCAAGCACCTCTTTTGACGGTGTTTTACGCCTCGCCTAAGGAGGTGTTGCCCTTAATCGCCAACGAGCCTTGCACCGTACGGATACGGTTGACACAACGCAGCCGGAGTGCCTGCGCCTGTTCAATACGCGCACTTAAACGACCGATCGTTTCACTGATCTCTGCAACCTGCTTAAGTGTGATTGGGTAATACTAAAGGCCGGATTGTAAGGCATTAAATCATCTCAGTAACATCTTCATAAATTTCATTTAAAAGATCATCTGCCTGAGCAAAAATAAACTGTTTTAGAAACTGATCGATTCGGATATTGAGCTTAAAAGGTGGAATGGTTACGCCATCTAATTTTTCAAAATAAACTTTGGCTTTTGCCTTATCAACAGTGTCTTTAAGCGCATCAAAGCGACCGAAATTATTAAGGTGTTTCTCATTGACACTATCGTTTAATAAGCTAATAAGCTGGCTTTTATCTAAACCTAACGCATTAACAATGGCATTAATCTGGGCGTTTTCAGCATTGTCTTTGTAGGTGTTGATGTAATCTCTGAAAGTATGGCCTTCTATTAACTTTGCATCGCCACGCTGTAAATCATGTAAGAAAAGCTT
>Ga0247725_1000803_pt1 | contig 19625 bp, 19 predicted proteins | sample OKSTACKMCFT3sol_FD_183021 | JGI IMG/M metagenome (GOLD analysis project Ga0247725, IMG submission 183021) | Subsurface sediment microbial communities from gas well in Oklahoma, United States - OK STACK MC-FT3-sol | ecosystem: Environmental > Terrestrial > Deep subsurface > Rock core/Sediment...
CAGCCCCTGTGAGCGCTCAAGCACGCCGTTGTCTGTTAGCTCAGTCAAGGCGCGACGCGCCGTCATACGGCTACAGACAAACAGTTCGGCCAGCTGATTTTCCGAGGGCACGCGGGCATTTTCTTCCCACTCACCAGACTCGATACAGCCAATGATATATTGCTTAATTTCTGCAAACTTAGGCGTAGCCAAAACACTTCCTCGGTATAAAAATCTAGAATCTAGGCGCTAGATGCGGGCACACTTTCAAACGTTCAAAATTGCGGCTACAATCCTAGCTTGTATATACAAGTAAATACAAGCCAGCTCACATAAATTTAATAAACCGTTAATCACTTGGTTAACATCTACCAGCACAGCGAGGGGAATACATGTCTTGGGATCAGGTTTGGATAGACGTTAATTTAGCAACAATGGACCCTTCCATATCAGCACCTTACGGCGCAATTACCGATGCGGCAATCGCAGTAAAAGACGGTAAAATTGCCTGGTTAGGCCCGCGCAGTGAACTGCCCACCTTCGATGTGTTGTCCATTCCTGTTTACAGGGGTAAAGGCGGCTGGATCACTCCTGGATTGATCGACGCCCATACTCACTTGGTTTTTGCAGGCAATCGCGCCAATGAATTTGAGCTACGCCTAAAGGGCGCCACCTATGAGGAAATCGCCCGCGCCGGCGGCGGAATTATTTCGACGGTTAACGCCTGCCGCGAGGCGGATGAAGCAGAATTATTTGACCTCGGTCGCCAGCGCTTAAATGCCTTGGCAAAGGAAGGGGTCACCACGGTTGAGATTAAATCTGGCTATGGCTTAGATACTGAAACTGAATTAAAAATTCTGCGTGTCGCCCGCGAACTCGGTAAACATCACCATGTGGATGTGAAGACCACCTTCCTCGGTGCACATGCCATTCCGCCGGAATATAAAGACAATAGTGACGGCTATGTCGACTTAATTATCAATAAGATGCTGCCCGCGGTGATCGCTGAGAATCTGGCCGATGCGGTGGATGTGTTCTGCGAGAATATCGCCTTTAACCTAGAGCAAACCGAGCGCGTACTGAGCGCCGCCAAAGCGGCTGGCCTGCAAGTTAAACTGCATGCCGAGCAATTATCCAATATGGGCGGTTCTGCATTAGCCGCACGTTTAGGGGCTAAGTCGGTTGATCATATTGAATATTTGGATGAGGTTGGCGTTAAAGCCTTAAGTGAAAGTGGCACCTGCGCCGTGCTGTTACCGGGCGCGTTTTACTTTTTGCGGGAAACCCAAAAACCGCCTATCGACTTATTGCGTCAATACGGCGTACCTATGGTGCTCGCCAGCGACTTTAACCCCGGCTCATCGCCCATTTGCTCTACCCTGCTGATGCTGAACATGGGTTGCACCCTGTTCCGCTTAACGCCAGAGGAAGCGCTTGCGGGTTTAACACTCAATGCAGCCAAGGCGCTAGGGATTGAAGAGAATGTCGGCAGCTTAGTGGTCGGCAAACAAGCCGATTTTTGTCTGTGGGATATCGCCACCCCAGCGCAGTTGGCCTACAGCTACGGCGTCAATCCCTGCAAGGATGTAGTGAAAAGCGGTAAGTTAGTGCATCAATAACCCGCGGTTCAGCTAAACAAGGTCGCCATGGATACTGGCGGCCTTGTTTAGCAATCATATCTGCGGTTATTGAGCGCCATTTTCTAACTGCTCATCTTGTTGTTTTACCAGCTTGTGCTCGCCTTCATTACAGCCGATTTTCCAGTAACTTGATGTATAAAAATGGCTTTTCGGTAAGTCGTATGTCTGCTTAAGCAGCTTACTTAGGGCGCGCATACTGCTAAATTCGCAGGCGAGCCATACGGCGCCTTGTCCCTCCAATTTGGGCAACTGGGCAATGCGTTCGGCCAAGGGCTTACCTTCTGGGTCGGCCTCTGGATTAATCACCCAATGCAGTTGCACATTGCTAGGATGCACTAAGGGCTGAATATCGGCTTCACTTAGCACCTCAATAACAGCGTAACCCACTGCATTGCTTGGCAATTGCGCCAAGTTCACGCTGATGGCGGGCAAGGCCGTCATATCCCCTGCCAGTAAAAACCATTCGGCATCCACATTGATCAGTTTTTTCAGTCCGGGGCCACCGATTTGGATGGCATCCCCAATCTCGGTCGACTTTGCCCAAAGGGATGCGGGGCCATCGGTATCATGCAGCACAAAGTCCACATCGATTTCATTAACCCGCTGCTGACGAATGGTATAAGTGCGCATTAATGGCCGCTCATCCCCCAGCTGCGGAAACAGTAATTTGATATAGGCACTTTCTTGTTCGGCGGGGAAACCTACAAAGCCATCGCCGCCTAATGTGATACGCAGCATATGTGGCGTGACTTGGCTTTTACCTATCACGGTCAATTCGCGCGGAGCGGGTCTGTTCATACTTAAACTCCAAAAGGATAAATAGCACTCAATTGTTAGCTTTCCGCCACGCTATCACTGATCTGGTTGGCAATACGGATAAACACCGCAATTTCGTCCTGATCGAGCGCTTGGGTCATATGGGCAACGGTGGCTTTTTCGGCGGCAATAATTTGCGTCATCAACTGCTCGCCCTGCACCGTCGGCCTCAATAACTGGCTACGGCCATCCTTAGGATTATCGACCTTGAGGATATAACCACCCTGCTGTAGCTCATTGAGCACCCGCGTAATTTGGGCTTTATCCCGTTGCATGCGTAAGGCAATAGATTGCGCCGTAGCCTCGGGATGACGGCAAATCCCCTTGAGCGCCCGAATATGGGTGACGGGTAATTCAATCTGCTGCGCGGCAATATCCGCACGCAGCTGTTTTTTGTAGGCATGCACTAATCTGTGCAAGGTTTCACCGAGGGAAATAGCAGACATAATGGCATCTCGATATAGTTGATAATATCAACAATATCGAGATTAATTGACAATGTCAACCATTTGAAATTAGAAACCGTATTTTTGACTTACATCCACTAACAATTCCTGCCATTTAGGATAGTTTGATAACTCTCCATTCCATGGCGCCATAGTCTTTTCTATTTCTGGTTTTTGGCCTTGCTTTAACTGATATAAATAGGCAAACGCTGAGGCGCGATAATTAGCAAGGCAATGAACTAACACATTTTTCCCCTTATGCTGATCCATTACTGTAAAGAAGGCTTCAACATCTTCTACTTTAGGGTTTTGCCAATCCACGGGAATATACACATAGTCCATTCCGGCCTGAGTCACGAGTTTTCTTTCATCGGGATGGGCATCTTTGCTACTGTCCGGCATAAGGTTGATCACTACATCCACACCCGCCTGTTTTAGCTGCGCAAACTGTTGCTCACTCGGCAAGCCTGAACTTAATAACTGTGGCGCTTGCTGCTGTAATGCCCTCACATCTTTTATATTTTCAACCGATTTAAATTCAGCCGTGATATTTGTGGCATTCGCCAGTGGAGTACCTAAAAGTAGGGCAAAAACAAGGCTCGAAAGTGCAGTTTTTCTCATCAACAACTCCTTAGTCAATATAAACATCAACGACTTACTTAATCCTCTGATAATCCCTTATCCGCTAAGTTCAGTAAAATCACTCTGGATGTAAAAACCTTTGAGCAAGCGCTCATTTTTAATATTACCTAGGACAACTTTTCCCAAATACAACGCAAAGACAGCAATTAATCGCTCAATCGCAAAAATTAACCACTGAATGGCAGCAGCCTCAGCGAGATGAACCCCAATGGTATTGCCTATCTGCCCCAGAGGCCATGATGAATAATGCTTTCTCAGTTAGATATGAATTAGGTGCTTTGCTGTTTTATGTGGATGGGAATCCATTTGAAAGCTACCTATTTGAAAATGGCTGCCCATTATAATGATCGATAAGGATTTCCTTAGTCCCCCACTTCCCTTTTCACTCCAGATTATCAATAAAACTAGTAACAAAATTTATGCAGTTTGAGTGCAATAAACTGTTAGGATAACCGTTCAAATTTGAGCTTGATCACACTAATCACGGTTTAACGCTTGCGGCACAAGTCCAACAACGGATTTGCCACAATGTTTTTGTATGAGTAACCTGATGAAAAGAATAGTAAATGCTTTAATTCTGGCCATGTTAGCAACGGGTTGTAGCGATCCAAACCCAACACAGACCAATCAAACTACTGAGCAGGCCAAGGCCGAAAAGGCCGTCCAAGTATTGAGCCTTAAGCAGCAACTTGCGCCAATCACCCAGCGTTATTTTGCCCTTAGACCCGAAATCGCCACCTATTATGGCGTGGCCGAGGATGAGGCGGGCAAGGATGTACTCTCTAAGCTGACCGATTACAGCCCGTCGGGGGAAAATCATCGCCGTAAAGCGCTTAAGGCCATATTAGCTGAGCTCAATGCTATCGATGCCAGTAAGCTTAGCGCCTCTGAACAAGTGAGTTTAGGCTCGATAAAATCTGAAATCGCCGGCGCCCTGTTGCCTGCCGAAACCGTGGCCTATGGCACTATGCTTGGTGAATACGGCGTTTGGTTTTTACCTTATGTCGTCAACCACTTATCTGGATTGCATGTTGAATTTCCGAGCTATATGGAAGATAAGTTTGCGGTCAGCACTCCAGCGCAAGCTAAGGCTTATCTTAACCGCTTAAGCATGTACCCTGCCGCCATGGGTACGGTTATCGATAAGCTGGATCAAGATGTACAAATGGGGGTAATCCCACCCGATTTTATTATCGATAAGACCATAGCTGTGTTGCAGCAACAGTTAGTCCACCATGCCAACAAGCATCCCTTGGTCAGCAGTTTTAAAGCCAAATTAACCGCCGCCCAAGTACCAGAAAGTGAGGCGTTGGTGAACTCTGCCGCCGAACTGGTGGAGACTGAATATTACCCTGCTACGCGCCAGTTGATTTCAGCACTACAAGCTGTGCGTCTCAAGGCCACCCATGTGGCGGGACTTGGACACCAGCCTCAGGGCGCGAAACTCTATAAGGCGATGATTAAACACCTCGCCAATTCAGATAAGACCCCAGATGAGATCCACCAACTGGGATTAGATGAAGTCGCCCGCATTACCGCCGAGATGGATGTGTTACTCAAACAAGTGGGTTACCGCAAAGGCACAGTTGGCGAGCGCATGCAGCGATTGCTCAAGGATCCTAAATATATCTACCCCAACACTGCCGAGGGCAAACAACAATTAATGACGGACATTCACGGCTATCTGGCGCTAGTCAATGCCAAATTACCCCTATGGTTTGGCCGCTTACCCGATCAACAAGTTGCAGTTGAAGCCGTGCCCGATAGTCGCGCCGCCGCAACCAGCGGTGCATTTTACGATGCGCCGTCACAGGATGGTTCGCGTAAGGGTACTTTTTGGATAAGCCTGTACGATATGGCGGCGCTGCCCTCCTATTCGCTGCAAACCTTAACCTATCACGAGACCAATCCCGGCCATCATCTACAGACCCTTATCGGTCTGTCGGATACCTTGCCGCTGCTGAGTACCATTTTTTACTCCAATGCCGCAGGTGAAGGTTGGGCGCTCTATGCCGAGCGGTTAGCCGCTGAGATGGGCATGTATCAGGATAATCCGATTAACGATCTTGGTCGCTTGCAGTCCGAGTTACACCGCGCGGTGCGCTTAGTGGTCGACACAGGTATGCATGCAAAGGGATGGAGTCGTGAGCAAGCCATTGATTATGCAGTGGCGACTGAGGGAATACACCGCTCAGAGGCCACGTCCGAAATCGAGCGCTATGTGGTTTGGCCGGGACAAGCCTTAGGTTACAAGTTGGGCGAGCTGAAAATTATCGAACTGCGAACTAAGGCCAAACAAGCCTTGGGCAATAAGATGGATATCAAAGTCTTCCACGACAAATTGCTCGAAAATGGCGCCTTGCCCTTAGATTTATTAGAGCAAAAGATGGATCAGTGGCTCGAGTCTGCTAAGACGGCCAATGCTACCGAGACCAAGGTTTAACTCGGGTAAAACCGCTCACATCATCTCAAATCGGGGCAGCTTAGGCGGCCCCTGTTCTTTTTACGGCTCCCTATGCTTTTACGTTTCAGGTTAATCCGCAAAGCGACGCTGATACTTGCCGCTTAAATAGCGGATCACCACAAAACCCACAACACCTGGCAGTGTCCACGACAACAGACGCAAATTGCCATGGTCGATAAACAAACGGCTGCCACCAAAGGCGAAAAAGGCGGTGTAGCAGGCGATACCTGAGCCAATCATCGCGCCTAAATGCTCTATCCACCATTCTAATTTGGTCAGAGTCGCCTTAAAACTATAACGCAGGAATCCCGCCCCAACCGTAGTGCCTAATAGGCCGAAAATCACCGCGAGGATCAGCTTTTCTTGGTATCCCCATAGCGCCATCACGGGGCCAAGTAGCGTTAAGCTCAGCATTAACGACAAATGCAGCGGCGATTTTAATTGCTGACGCTGCGCCTTATAACGCAGAACCAACACGCCATGCCTAACGGTCACTAGAGTTAACAAGCTGATATAGATGAGAAATATCCAAGAATTTTTACGTTCCGCTATCTGCTCTGCTAAGGCGTCGACACTGGCCGCAGGCTGTTTAATCACAGCGAGCGGATCAATGAGGCCCGTCGTTGCCATCGCCACGCCCGTCGTCGCCACTGTGTACATGGCATAGACATAATAACGGCCAAAACGACTATGGTTCGCGCTGCCCTTTTTCAGCATGGCAGGCATCCAAAATAACACTAATGCCAGTGCGCCCGCGGTGATATGTAAAAATTGCGACAGGGTGAAAATCGTGTTCATCATCTTGCTCCATCAAAGTTGAAGCTTGATAGTAACGAGCACGGGGAGTCACCCATAAGTGCCAAAAGTCATGTTTTAAGCTGTAGCATAAAGCAGCCACTTAATGTGGCTGCAATTGAGGCGACTGTCGCTATAACCCAGAATGTTTATCGAGCCTTAAGGTATCGATGATCGAGAAGGTATAACCTAGCTCGGTGAACATCCACTCGATATTGAGCTTAAAATCGATGGGGCGATCTAAATCGAGTTGATTGATAAAGAAATGGTGTTTAGTCGGGATCTTTATCAGTAATTGTTTTTGATAGAAACAGGCTTCAACTTCGGCATTTAATTCGCGACTAAGGACTAAGAGATTCTCCATCATCAAAGGATTGAGTAAGTAGCGCGCCTCGACTTGGTCGCTGCTATACACCTCAAAACAACGCTCAAAACGCACATCCTCAAGCTTAACCCGCGACAGCTTTGTCTTAAACCCCTCAATTAGATTTTTTAAACTGCCCTTATCCGTGACTAAAAGCGTAGTGCCGTTGAATCGCTTAGGAATATTGCACACCAGCAGCACACCATTGAAGATGGTCTCTCGCTCAACCGAACCATTATTGTTCGCTTTAGTGTTGTAAGCATCGACCTCGTAAAACTGGAACGGCACCTTGTTATAGGTTCCCTTAAGGCAATTTTGCGCATACTGCTTATCGGTTTTAGGCAGCAGCCCCAGCTCAAGGAAGAGAGAGAAATCGACCTTAGGCGCCCTCGTTAGCGCAAAGTCATCGCCAAAATACTTAAGGCTAATGGGATAGAGTTTTTCAAAGGCAGCATTATAGAGTTCATCGCTTTCCTTACCCGAGGCAATGACTACTAACGCTATCACGGGAACGGGCAGAAACACGCCAATCATCAAAGGCACAAAATAATCCATAGGCACCAGCATAAACTGCACCCCGAGCAGCCCAGCGAAGGCCCCTAAAATCACCGTGATGCATAGGTAGTAGATTGGGGTGGTGAACTTGGCATTTTCACGCAGCCTTTGGTTTACGCCTTCACGTTTTGCTTCAAACAGTGCACATTTAGGGGCGATTTTTTGTTTGTAATACTTCAGAAAGGGAATGCGGTGCTCTTCGGGAATATCAAATTCAATCGAACTCATTGGCTCCTACTCTTTACGACTCAAATCCATTTAGGCCAATGATTTTACGGATTTTATTCCTGCAAGGCCAGTTTAAGGCCTACAAATGACCCATTAAGCCTGAGCAAGCCTGCGGCCACGGCGTTGCAGTAAGCCAAAAATAATCAGCACACCAAAGGCGGCGCTAAAGAGAGTTAAAGCTCTAGCTACACCGTAAAAGTCCGTGAGATTAAAGGAAACCCCATCCGCCCACAGCACCAATAAACCCAGTGGCATTTGCATCGCCACCGCAGTGTACCAATCGAATGGTAATCGAGGGAAAAGCCGCTGATAGCTAAATAGCATCAGCCCAGAGAGCAGCAATAATAAGCCCGCATCATGGGCAGCTAACCCCAGATAAACCGGACTAGTGGGGCTAAGATTATCGACGCTCCCGAGCAAGGCATGCATATAGCCAGCACTGGCAACCAGTGCAAAACTCGTAAAGCTCAATACCGCCAACAGAATACCTAAGCCTAATGCGGGTAAATATTTCATAAACAGCCTCATCATTGCTACGCGCTCAATCCAATCTTTAAATCGTAAAGGCGCACAAATTCAGTCGAAAGAGAGTAAAGCAACAATAACAGCCAAAATTTCCCTTAGCTATTAAGACCATAGTCTTATGTCGACAACAAACTGCTGGATTATAAACAGCATAATTCCCCACACTAGATCCAGTATTTCACCTATATCCACTAGATAAGCCTCTAAAATTACTCATTTAATTGATTTCCAGCCAAATGAGTTAGTGATATGGCGCACATTCTCCCTTGGCTTAAAGGTGAAATCCACTAGCCAATTACCCCAATAACGCTTAGGATCGGGGTTGCATTTTTTAGCCAACATATTGTGGAGTATCAAAACATTATGGGTATCAGAGCCATAGTCGTAGACACAGCAGGCACCACGACAGACCTAACCTTTATCCAAGATGTGCTATTCCCCTATTCTGTCAAAGCCTTGCCAGACTTTTTAGCGCAGAACCAACACAATGTTTTGGTGGAAAACTGTATCTGCGACACCCGAGATATCGCGCTAGAGCCAGATGCTGACTTAGCGCGCGTGACTGAAATTTTACAGCAGTGGGTTCGTGAAGACCGCAAAGCGACCCCGCTCAAAACCCTACAGGGGTTAATTTGGAAGCAAGGTTATGCCCATGATGAGTTTAAGGGCCATATCTTCCCTGACTTTATCGAAGCTGTTAAACGTTTTAGCGCACAAAATCTGCGTATTTACAGTTTCTCATCGGGCTCTGTCGATGCCCAAAAACTGTTATTCAGCCACAGCGATGGCGGTGATTTAACCGAGATGTTTAACGGTCATTTTGATACCCGTACAGGTAACAAATTAGATAAACAAGCTTACTGCAATATTCTCAACACCATCAGCTTAAGCCCTAAGCAAGTGCTGTTTGTGTCTGATGTGATTGAAGAATTAAAAGCCGCCGATGCAGCGGGCATGATGACCTGCCAAATGGTGCGCGACAGCAAGCAACGCACGGGCGATTTTCGCACTATCAGCAGTTTCGATGAGCTAGTGATCGAGTAACATCGGCACTGCACATCAAAAGCGACCCTAGGGTCGCTTTTTGTTTATCGGGCAACCAAACCTACCTATCCGCAGGGTGATTCACGCCATCGCAAACGGGCACATCACCTAATTCGTAGGGATTTATGCCTTCGAGGCAACCAAGGTTATAGCCATATTCATTGGGGTTGGAGCGCCTTTGATGATGGGTATAAATGCCGCATACAGAGCAGAAATAATGCTTGGCTGTTTTGGTATTAAATTCGTAGCACTTTAATACGGCCTCGCCCTTGATAATCTTCAATCCCGCCAGCGGCACAGAACCAACAATTGCGCCCTTGCGCCGACAGATTGAGCAATCACAACGCCTTGGCTTTTCAATGCCATTGGGCAGCGATAACTCCAACACCACGGCGCCACAATGGCAAGACGCAAGATGTGTTGCCTGAATAACCGTATCCCCAATCTGTTTTATCATCGCCAACTCCTTGCTTCACTTAATGTTGTCACTATTGTCTAAGGCTTGTCGCTCGCACTTTATACTGCTAGTCTGGCTGCCTTAAACGAGCGTTTTAACTAGAGCTTTTGACTATGAGTAATGCAATGGAAAGTCCAACACTAAGTCCAATGGAAAAGTTTCTCGCACAGCACCCACTAGTGACCGAAATCCCCGTGGCTTGGGGCGAAATGGATGCGCTGCAACACGTCAACAACGTGGTCTATTTCCGCTATTTTGAAACCGCACGTATCGACTTTTTCAACCGCCTTTTTCCACTCGATGCCCTGTATAAATCCGGTGTTGGCCCCGTGATTAGCGAAAATCAGGCCCGCTATAAACGTCCAGTGACCTTCCCCGATACGCTATTGGTCAGCGTGAGTATCAGCGATATTCAAAGCGACAGATTTACCATGCATTATCAAGCATTTAGTAAGCAGCAACAGGCCATTACGACCTTAGGTTCTTCGGTCGCTGTGATGTTTAACTTTAAAACTGGTCAAAAAGCCGAGCTTCCCACGGAATTACTCGCCATTCTAAAACAACACGAGCAAGCTTAAGCTACCGAGTCGATGGCTACATTGCCATAACACTTTAGGCCATATCAGAGGGAGGCTGTATGTCAGAAAAAGCACCAATTGAAATCACCGTTGAGCATCAACAGGATAAACAACGCTTTGTGATCCACGTTGACGGGCATGAAGCCGTGCTGGAATACCGACTCAATGGCCAGCACATCGACTTTAACCGTACCTTTGTGCCCGACGAGCTGCGTGGCAAAGGTCTTGCTGAACATTTAGTTCGCCATGGCCTAAAATGGGCCAAAGCCCAAGATTACGAGATAGAAGCCAGCTGCTGGTATGTGCAGAAGTTTTTGAAATAACTGGCTTCTCGACAGGTACGCTAAATCCAATACACAGGGTAGTGGCGCTTGGGATCGGTGGAGAGATAATTCACGACCAACGCCACCAGTAATAACAGTAGTGAGCCGAGGAATACTGGCATCAACGCATAGAGAAATCCGAGTTGATGCACGTTCTCACCGCCTATCACAGCAATTAATGCCGTTGCACCGCCCGGTGGGTGCAGCGTGCGAGTTAAATACATCAATGCGATGGCTAGTGATACGGCTAGAGCGCTCGCAAGCACCATATAATCGGCAAACACTTGGTACACAGCCACACCAATCAGTGCCGATAACACACTGCCGCCAATCAAGTTACGTGGCTGAGAAAACTCAGCCAGTGGCGCGCCATACACTAATACCGCCGACGCCCCAAATGAGCCAATCACAAACATAGTGCCAAGCAGATGTTCGCCCATATAAGTGGCGAGACTGGCGACTAAGTAAATGCCACAAAAGGCCCCGACCCATGACCAAACGATCTTTTTCAGGGGTTGTCGTGGCGGACAGATGTCCTTAGAACGCATTCGGGTGAAGTAAAATCTCATGCTAAATCCGGCCAAGAGGAATAAAGGTGCAGATAAGTGATCCGCATCACGTTTGCGGCCGCCACGTTAACGTTTTCACCGCACAATTGCAATTGTGCGGTGAAAGCGAATATCAGACTTATGCAGCTTCGCCGTTCAGGCTGGCTAAGATTTCACGAATATCTTCGGGGATAGGGCGACTCTTTTCACAACTGTAGTCGTAGTGGACTAAGGTAGTTTTCACTTCCGCAGTTTTACTGCCAGCTTGCCAACAGCTTTGAGTCAGTTCGAAACTGCTATTACCGATACGGCTAACATAGGTTTTCACCGTCACGCTCTTGCCGTAATAAGTCGGCGCGATAAAGGCTACAGTAAAACCCGCCACAATCAGATTCCATTGATGTAAATCCAACTCGGGATTAAAAATCTCGAAGATTGGCGTGCGCGCCGCCTCGCACCACACGGGGATCACTGTATTGTTAATATGGCCTAGGCCATCGGTTTCGGTAAATCTTGGCTGGATTTCTAGGCTGTATTCGGTGGCTGACATGCAAACTTCCCTTTTGTTGTTCTTATACTTTTATGCTGTGAATGGGATAAACAAGGCGATTGCCCCGTTTATCCCTACCAAGCCTAACAGAAATAAGAAGCGCGATGCTAGAACTGGCAGCTCGCGGTATCTGGGGTTTGCTTGCCGTTAGCATCGTACTTTTTCATACAGCCAGCTTTACCCATATCATAAATTTTTTCGTATTTGAGCTTGCCACTGCTGTCGTAGGACTTAAACACACCATGGCTTTTTGGGTTTTCTAGGTGATAGATTTTGCGTCCCTTGGTCACATGGGAAAAATCCGAAAACCCAGGTTCCTCTTGATAGATCACTCCGTTGATATAGCGCTTGTGCACCACATGTTGCTCATCAATCCGCAGCATTTCGCTGGCTAACTTGCCATTCTGGTCATAACAGACTTTATCCACGGCATAATTGCTGTCGAGATCCTCGATACAACTCACGGCACCATTATCAAAATACTCCCGCTGGATACCGCAGCGTGCAATGGCGTTATCCCAGAAATAAGGTTCACCGTTCCAGGTTTCGCCTTCTTGCTGGCAATAGTTCCATAAACTCTTTAACTGGCCGTTCGGGTAAAAGGTGTAATGGGGGCCAGAGAGACGGTTATTGATAAGATGACCATATTGTACGAGCGAATAGCCGCCGTCGGTGGAATAGCGAATGCTTGGGCCATATTCCTTACCCGCTTTATAAGTCTGCAAAGACATTAAGCGGCCGTTAGAATCGAATCGATATTCTTTATCGACTGACCCATTGGTGTAATAGCTTAATTCGGATAGTCGGCCGCCGCGATACACTCGCTGATCACCATCTTTAATCGAGCTAGTCTCGGCATTGTTTGCGTTTATTACACCCTCACAATCTCCTGTATAAGGCTCTTTTCGCATCATGCATTCATCCTGCGAGGGTTTAAGTTTTACGGCGTCATTGAACTTATACTGACTCAACTCATTCAGATCGCCGTTAGGTTCGAGCCACATTTGTGGGCCATCTAACTCGCCTTGACGATAGTTAGCTACATTGCTGACAGTATTCGGGGCTGAATACCATAGACTCTCACCGTGGAGTCTGCCCTTATCATAATGTTTAAGGGCAAACATAAAATTATCTTTATTGAATAACTTAGCCTCACCTTGGCGTAGGCCGTTCTCATAGTTGACTTCCGTCTTGTAGAGGTAAGTCACCGATTGCCTAGTGGTAAATGCATCGTTAGCATCTGGGGTTCGAATATATACCCAAAGGCCTGAACGTTTACCATCGAGGTAGCTGCCTTCACCGCTTTGAAAGCGATAATCCCCTTGGGTGACCTTTTCTACCCAAGCGCCTTGCTTCACACCCTTTTGGTATTGGCCTTTGCTGCCATCGGACTCAAGCCACTCACCGTCTTTTACGCCATTGAGATAAATGCCCTTTTCGGATAATTTCTTCGCGCCTTCAGTGCCGGAATCGTAATCTGGGGTATAGATTTCACTCGGGCCATCGGGCACGCCCTTGTTGTAGTGAATAAAGCCGTAGTTATCGGCGTCATCCATCATGGACTGCAATACCCATTTACCCTGCTTTTGGCCGTCGAGGTACTCGCCCTCCCAATAGGTTTCACGGCTGTCGGCTTCTATCCATTTACCCACTTGTTTGCCCAGCTTATAGTCACCGGCATACATCACACTGCCATTGCGGGCATCGTAGGCGGCAAAGTGACCATCAAGTTCGCCTTGAACATAATTGGCTTCACTGGCAACACCAGCCCAAGTACTGCCCATGCTCATGAATTCGTAAAAAGGCCCTGTTCGCGGGATTTTTTCGCTGCCATTTTTAAGCCAATCGACATCGTCGGCCTCATAACCAATGGCGACTAACATAAAACTGCCATCTTCTTCGACGTAGGCACTGCGATCAAACGTGGCGACTAGACTGTATTTTCGTTCACGCCCCTCGGCATCCTTATCGGTGCGAGTCACGGGATAGCGCAGCTTGTATTCCACTGCGGTTTTTACATCCGCCGCTGTGCCTTCAGAATTGCGATAACCAATTAGTGTTGGTTTGAGCTTAGAGGTCCCATCCAAAATCGCTTTAATATCAGGATCTTTTACCCCTTCCGCCTCATAGGTCATACGATACTGCTGCGGCGGCAGCTGGCTTAACACCTTGCGAACGCCGCCGACGGTAAAGGTGCTAATGCTTGGTACAACTTCATCGAGCACTGCTTGCAAGCGTGGCAATTTAGTTAGCTCTTCACCCTCAAAGCCATAACCCCGTAGATGCTGACCATCGGCATCCTTGAGCATGACGATAACTTCCTTAGTACCGCCCTTGTCAAAGTCATGGTAAAACACCGCCACGATTTCAGCGCGGCCGTAATCGTCAATACGCACACCGGGCGCATCGCCATAGAGCATTTCGCCCCATACCTGTTGATCTTTTTGATAAAAATTAAGCCATTGGCCATTGGGAAGATCCACGGGACCGTGAACCATTTTGTCATATTCCGCCGCAACCGCAGCAGGAATGACCACAAAAGAAGATAACCACACCGCACCGACAGCGGCGCATAAACGACGAATCGAAAGTTCCATTTAACTATCCTTTACACCGACACCTTGCGCCTCGTGCGCACCAGTAAACGGGGCGAATTTTAAGCTAAGAACTATGCGTCAGGAAGTAGTTGAGACAAAAAAGGCCGCTAAGCGGCCTTTTAAGATCAAATATTTAACAATCAATTATTATACATAGCATTAATTTCATGGGCGTACTTGTGATAAATCATTTTGCGACGCAACTTAAGCGTCGGCGTGATTAATCCTGCCTCCATCGAAAAAGCTTCCGGCAGCAGGGTAAACTTTTTGATTTGCTCAAAACTAGCCAACTCCTGCTGGAGCTGTTTGAGGCGCTGCTCGAAATGCTCAACCACATGGCTATGGCGCAGCAGCTCAATAGGCGACTCATACTTTAAGCCTTTTTCCTTTGCCCATGCTTCGAGGGATTCAAAGGCTGGCACAATCAGCGCCGTCACATAGTTACGCGCATCGGCAATCACCGCCACTTGTTCGATAAAAGGACAACACCCAACAGCACCCTCAACCCTTTGCGGTGCAATATATTTACCGTTAGAGGTCTTCATCAATTCTTTAATACGATCGGTAATAAACAAATTGCCGTGGGCATCGAGTCGTCCCGCATCGCCAGTCTTTAACCAGCCGTCTTCAAAGGCGGCGGCAGTATCTTCAGGGCGATTGTAATAACCACGCATCACAGTGTCGCCACGGACTAAGATTTCATCGTCTTTACCCAGTTTAATTTCGATTTCGGGCAAGACTTTACCGTTTGACCCCGCGACACGGTTATCCAAAGTGTTACAGGTCACAGTAGCGTTTGTTTCGGTCATGCCATAGCCACAAAGCACAGGAATACCAATAGCATGGAAAAAAGACGCCACATTTAAATCAAGTGCAGCACCGCCACAGGGCATAAACTTTAAGCGTCCACCGAGCACTGCCTGCAACTTGCTGTAAACCAATTTATTCGCCAAACGCCATTGCAAGGATAACCACAAACCGCCCTTAGCGCGGCCTTGGCTCACTTCAAACTGACGCTCGCCAACCCTCATCGCCCAAGCAAATAATTTTTTACGACCCTCTGCGGATTTCGCGACCTTATCCTGTACTGCGCTGTAAACCTTCTCGAGGAAACGCGGCACCACACACAAGGTATGCGGACGCACAGCACTTATCGCCTCTTTTACTCTTTGGGTATTTTGCAGATACACATTATGGCCACCACGGCATAAAACGTAGAAACTCCAGCTACGCTCAAACACATGGCTTAGCGGTAGGAAAGCTAAAGACACATCGCCAGCATTAAAAGGCAAAATCTGATCGTGCTGACGCACAGTCGAAGCCATATTGCGGTAATCCAGCATGACGCCCTTAGGATCACCCGTGGTGCCGGAGGTATAAATCAGGGTTAACAGATCATCAAGATTCGCGTCTTTTAAGCGTTGCCCCAGCTCGGCACTTTGGTCGTATGCCTGCGCTAGCACGTTATCTAAATGTCTATGCTGAGGTTTATCCTGAGCCAACTGAACTGCGGCATCGAACACAATCACATGCTCTAGAGTCGGACACTGTTTTTGTAGCTCGCAGGCCAGCGCATATTGCTTAGCGTCGTCGACAAAAATCACCTTAGCCGCCGCATCATTAATGATAAAGCTGGCTTGCTCTAAGGTACTGGTTGGGTAAATAGGCACGACAATGGCACGGCTTTTCAGAATGCCGATATCGGCACAGGTCCATTGTGGGCAGTTTTGTGACAGGATCACACAGCGGTCTTGCACTTGTACGCCGAGTTGAATCAACACTTGTGCAATTTTATGGCTGATCTCATCAAATGCCTGCCAACTGACTTGATGCCAAGGGGCTGCCATTTCAAAACCTTCCAGCGCAATAGCCTCCTTTAACGACTGGCTTTGCTGCTGTAATAGTCGAATTACGTGATATTGTTCGAGCGACATGAGTGACTCACCTTTTAGCTTACAAGTGTTCCGCTTTTGCAGCATTCTACCTGAAGGCAAGCTAAAAACTAAGAGTTTTTGCTCTAATCTTGTGCAAATGTCGCCCAAATCACGTCATTTAAGGCCGATTACAGCCCAACGATATCGCCCCGCCATAACTTTTTACGGCCGCCAAACAGGGCAATTTGCCCCAACACAACCAGTAAAAGATCGCCTATTAACCAATAATATAGATGACCATCATGCTGCAATGCCGCCAAACTGATAGACACCCATAGTGAATGCCCCAGCACCACCAGCATAGTCAAGCTAACCTGTAACACTCGGCGGCACAGGCAACCTAGCCCTAACACCAAGGCACAAGCCCAATAGGTGCTCATCACTAAATGCGCCAGCAATGGCGCACTTATCCCGCCATTGAGCCAAGTAATAAACACACTACAGAGCAACATGCCGACACTGATGAGATACAGCAATCGTTGCTGCCCTCGGGCAAAAGCATTAACCAAACCGGTTCTGCCATCAAAACCCGGCATCAATAACAGTAACTCTGTTGCACGCGCTCGTTGCACCCGACTCCAATGCACCAGCGAACAGCTGATCACACAAAACTGCGCCAGTAGCAGTAACACCGGAAAATCCCAATTAAACTGATGGGATAATACCCCCAGCACCAATGTCAGCACGGGCAGCAACAACAGCAATACGGTTAACATCGGCCCGATAAAAAAGTTAACCGGATGCAAATAACGCTCGAAACGGCTCAAAAACCGCATGGATTGCAGATTAGGCAACCAAAACCAGCCCATTTCTAACCCGTTGAGGTACACACTGCGTGCTTCCACCCGCCAAGGTAACACTAGGCAGCGGCGCCAAATCAGAACGACAAACACAAACAACACTATGATGCTCAGCCACAATGGTACTTGCTCAGCCAAAGCGCTAGAAAACGGCACTAAGATAAACAGTAAAAATGAGGAGTAAAACCATTGGGTGTGCCGCAGACACAGCAAAATAAAACCTAAGCTTATCCCTTGGGCAAACACCAGTAGCGACAGGCTAGAGGTAAAATCAAACAATACGCATAAGAGCACCGCAAGGCTAAACACGCCAATGAGCATCACCTCGCACTGGATAAAAATATTCTGCCGATAACGGGGGATTAAGATTGAGCACTCACTCGCCATCAAGCGAATCAACTGCCATGCGACCGCTGCCGAGGTAGAGACAATCCCCATGCCGACAAAAATATCAAAACTCTCCTTCTGCCCGGCCCATCCCGCCAAAACGCTCAGGGCTAAGCCAAATAATCCGGTACCCAAAAAACTCACACTGCCCACGTCAAATAACCACAGGCGCAGCATGCCGTTAAAGGGATTGATTGAATGCTGTGTTACAGGCTTATCAGTAGGTTGCACAAGCGGTTTAGCTGAACTCATTTGTGTAACTCCACAAAGAGTTGCTCCAAATTAAGCGCTTCACTTCGCTGCACGCCGGGAAGATTGAGATCGATTGCGCCACTATCCACCAGCACAGAATTACCATCACGGCTCAAAATACGCACCTGCTCAGGCAACTCCGTACCCACAGCCAGTTTGAGTAGACGCACCTCTTCCCGTAGAGCATCGATTTCCTTAAACAGCACTAATTCGCCCTGTTTAATCAGTGCCACATGACTCGCGACCCGCTCTAAATCTGAGGTGATATGGGATGAAAACAGCACCGCCGAGCCGGATTCGAGGGCCAAGTCGAACAAATCGACCATAAATTTGCGTCTGACGATAGGATCGAGACTGGCCACGGGTTCGTCGAGGATCAGCAACTCGGGACGATAGGCCATTGCCATGATCAGCGCCAAGGATTGGCGCTGGCCGACGGACAGACGTTGTACCTGTTGGCTGACATCTAACTCAAAGCGGGCAAGCCAATCTTGCTCTAACTGCATGTCCCAATGGGGATAAAAGCTGCGGTGTAAATCAAGGGCGCGCTCAACGGTAAAACCTTCATAACCAAAGGGTTGTTGTGGCACATAACCAAGGCGCTCCTTTGCGGCTGACGAAAGTTGTTCCGGCGTCTCACCTAAGGTGCGGATGTCACCCGAATCGGGCGAAAGAATCCCCAAAGCGCAGCGCATTAAGGTCGATTTACCCGCACCATTTTGTCCCAATAAGCCAACCACCATCCCGGCAGACAAGCACAAGGACAGATCCTTTAACGCCTGTTTTTCAACGCCATTTTTTCCACGAAAAACTTTGTTTACCTTAGAAAACTCAAGTATTGGGGGAAACTCTTGATCCATCGAATTGCGTCCTTTTTATTCTCGTTTTCGCTTGGGCCGACTAGGCTTGCCAGCGCTCGTTAATCAATTGCAGCAACTCGGGCAGGCTCACGCCCAGCTGCTTGGCTTGTGCCAATAAGCCATCTAATTGCGGCTCAAGCAAACTCACGCCCGACTCCATCGCCTCGGTACGGGCAGCAACCCGAGTCGCCTGCCCACGGCGGCGTTCTAACCAGCCCTGATCCACCAATTGCTGAATCGCGCGAGATACTGTCATCGGGTTCACCGCAAGGTATTCCGCAATCTGGCGCACTGAGGGTAATACGTCTTCCTCTTGCAGTTGGCCGCCCACAATCAAGCGCACGATTTGCTCGTGTAATTGCTTGTAAATTGGCTCACCACTGCTGGGGTTGACATTTAAAAGTTCTAACATTAGGCTTTACACACTGTATTAATACATTGATACACCGATACACTGTATTTAAAGTATCACACTCATCCTGAAATGCAAAAAGGAAAGCGCTCATGATAGATAGCATGATCCACAGGAAGTCCCATAATACCAGCGCTTGCGTTGCGATTAAGCGTTCAAACACAGGCTGGCATAAACATATTTCAACTCGCAAAATCATAGGCTTGAGCACACTTATGCTCGCCATGGCTAGCGCAACGGTTTGGGCAAGTGAAAAATCAGCGCCTTCAACAACACCCACAAATACCTGTTATGTGGACGGTGTTTCGGACCGTTTAAACTGCGGCTTTGTGACTGTGCCAGAGAATCCTAATCAGCCCGATGGCAAACAGATCCAAGTGCATTATGTGGTCTTGCCTGCGGTGAAAAACGTCAATCATGAAGAAGCAC
>Ga0247725_1000806_pt1 | contig 19559 bp, 17 predicted proteins | sample OKSTACKMCFT3sol_FD_183021 | JGI IMG/M metagenome (GOLD analysis project Ga0247725, IMG submission 183021) | Subsurface sediment microbial communities from gas well in Oklahoma, United States - OK STACK MC-FT3-sol | ecosystem: Environmental > Terrestrial > Deep subsurface > Rock core/Sediment...
CTATGTAAGACATCAGGAAAAAATGGAACGTCAGGAACAGGCGGAACTAGCACTGGACTAGACAAAAGGCCCCTTTGAGGGGCTTCACGCAAAGCCACCTTCTTCAGAAGGTGGATTCTTTACTCGCAGCCATCCCTGGCGCTCACCCTTTGGGCCAATGCTTCGCATTGTTAAAAATTGATCCTGACAATTTTTTATTTGTCTGAAAAACGTTTTTACGTAGGGAGAGTGGCTGAAACTTGTTACAATAGTGACCTGTATCGGGCAAGCAGGCAGACTGTTTGTTCAAAGCTTCTAAGTTTGATGAGGTTGCTATGGAAGTTTTTATTTTTACTTTTATCATCCTGATAGTTGTAGTCGCTGCTATGGCTATAGGCTACATGGTGCAACGTAAAACCATAGCAGGCAGCTGTGGTGGCTTAGGCGCTTTAGGCATTGAAAAGGCCTGTGACTGCGATACCCCTTGTGAGAAACGTCAGCAACGTATGAAAAAAGAGCAGGAATGGCAGCAGAATAAAATTATCTGATACTGTACATTTTTGTTTTATCAACGCCCGTCAAGCCAGCTTTAGCTGGCTTGTCAGTTTTTAGCTACAGGCTCTGTCTCTAACATCCTTTTGCTCTATTGCCTCAAATTGCTCTGTACTTAATAATGCAGTTCATTATTCTTTTGAGGCCATCTTCATGTCTTATCCGCTTGCTATTGCTGTATCTTCTGTTCAGGCTGCACTGAATGACTCCCAATGGGATGTTTTGATTATTATTGCGTCTGATTTTACTGCTGTGCCTGAATTACAGTTTGAAATTAATGCTGCCGCCGCTATTGATAGCCGTATTGGTAAAGAAACTGTGTTGCTGTTATCTGCAAAAGCGCCGGGTCAACGTCTGGTACTTTCACCTACAGGCCCGCTTGACAGAGATTATGATGATGTACGCAGTTTTTATGATGCCGCCAAACAAGGTATTACTCAGGCCAAAGCCGCTGGCGCTAAATCTCCGGCTTTGTATGTGATAGCGCCAGAAACAGATGCCTATCAATATGCAGCAGAAGTAGCTTATTTAGGTGCGTGTCAGGCCTTGTGGCAACCGCTCGAAGGTCGTGAAGCCCGGGGGGAGGCCACGATAGAACCTGTGACCCAGATTGGAGTCATTGGTGTCTCAGAACATCAGTCTCGTTACATGGAGGCTGTTGAAGCCGGTAAACGTGTGGCTCGTGATTTATGTGGCACAGAACCTGAACGTATGGCGCCACGCCGTTTTGCTGATTATTGTGTTGAAACTTTTGCCGGTACTGATGTTCAGGTGTCGGTAGAAACTAAAGTGGACAGCTTGCAAAAAGATTATCCACTCCTGATGGCTGTTGCACGCAGTTCTTTGCAGGTTGACCGTCATAAACCTGCAGTGATCCGTCTGGAGTATCAGGGCGAAGGCGAAATCGAACAAACGCTGCTATTTGCCGGTAAAGGCCTGGTGTATGACACGGGCGGCGCGGACTTAAAAACCGGTGGCGCTATGGCTGGTATGAGTCGCGATAAAGGTGGAGCAGCCGCTGTGGCTGGCTTTATCAAAACTGTGGCTTTGTTAAAAACTAAAGGTATACGCATCATTGCCGAAATTGGTGCTGTGCGAAACAGCATAGGTTCAGATGCTTTTGTACCGGATGAAATTATTACCAGTCATGCAGGTGTAAGGGTACGTATTGGGAATACGGATGCTGAGGGGCGCTTAGTACTGGCGGACTTATTATCGCATTTACGTGAGGATGCCAAAACTGCGGTCAATCCTACTTTGTATTCTATCGCTACTTTAACTGGTCATGCGGCCCGAGCCGTAGGTCCATACAGTGCTCTGGTGGAAAATGGTGCTGCTCGTCGAGTTGGTTTGTCGGCTGACTTAGCTCTGGTGGGCGATTTATGGGCTGACCCAAGCGAAATCTCCCGCAGTCGTCGCGAAGATTTCAGCTTTATCAAAGGCCGCAGTTCTGCTGATGATTTATTAAGCTGTAATAATGCGCCTTCGTCAGTCACGCCCCGAGGCCATCAATTCCCTATGGCCTTCTTAGTTGCCGCGGCAGGATTAGATCAACACGGATTAAACACTGAACAGCCATTGCCATATTGTCATATTGACATAGCTGGCAGCGGTGTTGATGGTGGCGATTGGCAACATGGCAAGCCATCAGCAGCGCCAGTGGCAGCCTTAGCCGCTTACTATTGTTTATAAACCAGAATTCACTTGGCTATTGAATAACCCGAGGCTATGCTTCGGGTTTTTGCATTTATGCATCTGAGTAATGGATCGGACCTGATGAAATTTTTAGATCGTTATTTTGAGCTGACGGCACGCCAGACCAACATTAAAAAAGAGCTGATCGCAGGCCTTACGACTTTTATGGCGATGAGTTATATCCTGTTTGTAAATCCCACTATGCTGGCTCAAACCGGCATGGATCAGGGGGCAGTTTTTGTAGCCACTTGTCTGGCCGCAGCTTTTGGTTCTATCGCTATGGGAATGTTGGCAAACTTACCTGTGGCCTTGGCTCCTGGTATGGGGCTTAATGCTTTTTTTACTTATGTGATAGTGCTTGAGCAAGGTCACAGCTGGCAGACGGCTTTAGCTGCAGTGTTCTGCTCTGGTGTGCTGTTTTTGCTGCTAAGTATTTTCAAAATTCGTGAGTGGATTATTCAGAGTATTCCCTTTGCATTGAAGATGGGTATCGCTGCTGGTATAGGCATGTTTCTGGCACTGATTGCATTAAAAACTGCCAATATCATAGTGGCCAGCCCTGCCACGCTGGTGACGCTGGGCGATTTGCATGACCCTAAAGTCTTGCTTGCCATAGCTGGTTTTTTTCTGATTTTTGCCTTGGCACATCGTAAACAACATGCGGCAGTCTTTATCAGTATTTTAGTGATCACAGCTATCGCCTGGTGGCGTGGGGACACCACTTTTAACGGTGTTGTGTCTATGCCTCCCTCCTTGGCGCCGACTTTTTTACAGCTGGATTTTGCCTCTGTGCTGCAATGGGCTATGGTGCCAGTTATTTTAAGCTTATTGTTTTTAGATTTGTTTGATACCAGTGGTACTTTAGTGGCTGTGAGTCAAAGAGCCGGATTATTAAAAGCCAATGGTGAGATCCCCCATTTAAAAGGCGCATTATTAGCAGACAGTTCGGCAACTATTGTTGGTGCTTTAGTCGGCACGTCCACAACCACTAGTTATGTCGAAAGCACTGCAGGTGTTGCTGCTGGTGGTCGTAGTGGTTTAACTGCCGTTGTAGTAGGGCTGGCTTTTTTAGCTGCGCTTTGGTTGTCGCCACTGGCGGCTATGGTGCCAGCGTACGCCACAGCGGGCGCTTTACTTTATGTTGCCACCTTAATGCTCAGCAGTTTGCAGCATGTAGAGTGGAACGATCTGATCGAATCCGTGCCCGTTGTCGTAGTTTTGGTGATGATGCCGCTGACCTTCTCTATCGCCGATGGCATAGGTATGGGTTTTATTACTTATGCGGTGCTCTGTTTAGTAACGGGTCGTTTGTCAAAAACTACCCTTAGCGTGTGGATATTAACCGCAGTTTTTGCTGCTAAATTCTTCTTTGCATAAGGATGGATATGAAAAAAGTTACAGTTTTACTGGCACTGATGTTATGTGGTGTTGCTCATGCTCAGGACAAAGTGCAGGTCAGCAGTCTAGAGCTGGCAAAGCATTTGTATATGATCAAAGGGGCTGGCGGTAATATTGCCGCTGTCGTTGGTCCTGAAGGTGCGCTAGTGGTGGACTCTCAGTACGAGCATATGGCTCCACAGATCAAAGCTGAGCTTGAAAGCAAACAAGCAGGAGTACAAATCAAAACTCTGGTGAACACTCATTTCCATGGTGACCACGTTAATGGCAATGCGGCGTTAGCTTCAGGTGCTCAGATTATTGCTCATACTAATGTACTGACCCGATTAAAAGCTGATGCCAAGTTTCCTGTTGCTGGCTTACCTACAGAAACTTTTGTTGGTGAAAAACCGCTGAGACTTAACGGCGTCGACTTGCATCTTGTCACTATGCCTGTCAGTCATACAGATGGCGATTTGGTGGTCTGGTTTAAAGAGGCCAACGTGCTGCATATGGGCGATTTGTTTTTCGCAGACCGTTTCCCTTTTATCGATCTGAAAAGTGGCGGTTCAGTTGCTGGCTATATCAGTAACGTCAAACTGCTTCTCAGTCAAATCGATGATAAAACCAGGTTAGTTCCAGGCCACGGTGATTTAATGGATAAAGCAGGCTTGCAGCGCTTTTTAACTATGATGGAACAGACGCTCTCTGAAGTGAATGCACTGAAAGCACAGGGAAAAACAGAAGATCAAATAGTAGCTCAGGGTTTATCTGCCCAGTGGAAAAGCTGGAGTTGGAACTTTATAACGGAAGAGCGTTGGATCCGTACGCTATTTCAAGCTTAGTCTTGTAGTTCGGAGGCGCTCTGGTTATGCTTTGGCAACGAACAGGGCGCTTTTAGGGTATAAATCAGGATCTTCATGAGGTTACGTGAAACTTTAGTAGTCTACATGCTGCCTATCCTGGTCTTGCCTTTGTTATGTCTGGGTTATTTATCCTATCACTTCAGTGTACGCTATTACGAACAACAGCTGTTTCAGCAAATTAAAAATGAGTTGGTGCAGGTACAGCAGGACATTCGTCTTCAATTATCATCGTACCAGCAAGCTTTACTGCTGCTGTCTTCCCAAAGTCTGGTCGAACGTTTTATTGCCAAAGAGCAGCAACCGGAAGCCGCGCTGATTCAGGGATTTGAACACTATCGTAGAGAGCATCCGGAAATATCGTCGATTAAATTTATTCGTTTAAACGGCGATTATCTACTGACTATTCCGCAGCAAGACAAGGCGAAAGCACTCAGCAGGTTTCGAAATCAGTATTTTTCAGCGTTACAATCCATGATGGACGATAATGGTTTTTTCCTGTCCAGTGAGCAAGGTTCAAGCCAGCTGAATTTGTATGTGGCCCAAAAAGTTTATATGTCCGGACAATCGCCCGGCGATATTAAACGGCTTTGGGGTTATGTCGTCTTTGTGATTGATCCCGAATTATTTCACCAAAGTATCAGGCAGTTAGGAGGAGATCTGCGTGCTCCTTTGATTGTGAGTCAGGCTGCAACTATTGCTTTTTCCGAAAATCCTTTACTGATGGGTAGCGCTTTTTCTCCGGTTAGTTTTACGGAAATTCAGGCTAGTGTCGACCAAGATGAATTTGTTCCTACTCTGCTACTTGGACAGTCTATGTTAGTAACAGGTGTCTCTTTAGCTGGCCCTTATCAGCTGATTATGGGGATACGGCCAGCACTGTTAAACCAAAGCATGGCATATAAACCTATGTTAATAGCCTTGTTTTGTATCCTGTTTTGCATAGGATTACCTATGTTAATTTATTGGGTTCTGGCTCGCTTTGTGTTAACACCTATAAGGGAACTTACCCTGGCCAAAACTGCGGTAGGGCGAGGTGATTTATCCACAGTTCTCACTGTCAGAAAGCAGGATGAATTAGGCGATATGTTCGCTGCTTTTAACGTGATGGTACGTCAGTTACGTGTCTACAGAGAGCGGGAGAGAGCCTATCAGTTGCAACTGGAGGATAAAGTAGCGGCCAGAACTCAGGATTTAGCAGATGCGAATCAGCAACTGGAAGATGCCAATCAGCAATTGATTTTAGCCCGTGAGGTGGCAGAACAGGCTAACCGATTAAAAAGTGTATTTCTGGCCAATATGAGTCATGAAATCCGCACACCGTTGACAGCCATTATTGGTTTCAGTGAGCAAGCTATTCATGAGAATGACCCCCACAGACAACTGGACTATCTGAGTCGTGTGCTGCGCAGCGGCGATCATTTACTGGCTCTGATTAACGATATTCTTGATCTGTCAAAAATTGAAGCTGATAAACTGGAATTGTTAACAGAGCAGATCAGTTTGCTGGCCATGCTGGACGATGTGTACCAATTAACCAAGCAACAGGCAGAACAAAAAGGTTTGCAATGCTTGCTGGAACTGAACTATCCATTGCCACAATTTATCTACACCGAAACCTTACGTTTCCGTCAAGTTTTGCTCAACCTAACCTCCAATGCAGTGAAGTTCACTCAGAAAGGCAAAGTGGTGATCGATGTGTCCTATCAAACGCCTGAGGAAGTGCTGAGGATCAAAATTAAGGATACCGGTATAGGCATTACCACGGTGGAGCTTAGTAAACTCTTTCAGCCTTTTGTGCAGGCTGACGCTGCCGTAACCCGTAATTTTGGCGGTTCTGGTCTTGGTCTTTGTATTTCAAAAAAACTGATGGAGCAGATGCAAGGCGATATTCTGGTGGACAGCGTCAAGGGAATTGGCAGCTGTTTTGAGATTGTAATGTCGTGTGAGCATCAACATATCAGTCTGGTCGATAGTTATCAAAAACCTACCCAAGAGCCTTTGGTGGTTGAAACTTCTACCGATTATCAAAAGTTGAAGCTACTGGTGGCCGAAGACAATACTGATAACCAGTTACTGATCCAGGTGTTGTTACAAAAGTTGGGTATTCATGCTGTGATTGTTGAAAACGGCCACAAAGCAGTAGAAAGGGTACTATTGGAGCATTTTGATCTGGTGTTGATGGATATGCAGATGCCGGAAATGGGGGGGGAAGAAGCGACGGCCTTAATTCGTCATGCGGGTATGGACTTACCTATTATTGCCTTAACAGCCAACGTGATGAGCGAAGACCAAAGCCGATATTTAAAGGCGGGGTGCCAGGCCGTCTTATCTAAACCTATAGTGCAAAAAGATTTTATCGCTGTGATACAAAAATTCTGTCAAAGCCGCACCAGTCTGGATGAGCAACTAGAAGCACAACTCGCTTCGGATCCCGTTATTGTACAGCTGAAACTGGAGTTTAAGCGGTCCTTGCCTTCGTTGCTTCAGGAGTTTCAGCTTTGGCTTAGTGCGGCAAACTGGAGCCGGATACAGTTTGAAGCTCACAGTGTAAAAGGTAGTGCCGGCAGCATGGGATATCCAGAGTTGACCGAGTTGATGTCGAATTTAGAATATGCAGTTCGACAGGCAGATGTTGCGTTGATCACAGAGCTAATTCATGATTTTGCAGTGTTCGTCAGTACAGAGCAAATTACAGAACAGGAGATCATCAGTGCATCATAAAGAATTTGAACTTGCGGCAGAATTTGAACGAGATAGCCTCTATCTCGCGGATTGGCCGCTTTGTCAGTTGCGACTGCAAAACGATGCGAACTACCCTTGGTTTATCCTGATCCCGCGTCGCGTTGGTATGGTGGAAATTATTGATCTGACACAAACCGAGCAAAACCAACTTTGGCGCGAAAGTGCTCATTTATCTGTTTTTCTCAAAGCACAGTTTCAGGCTAAAAAACTGAATATCGCAGCTCTTGGTAATATGGTACCGCAGTTGCACTTGCATCATATAGTGCGCTACGACACGGATTTTGCCTGGCCTGCGCCTGTCTGGGGCAAGGTGCCTGCTCTGACTTACACTAAAGAGGCTTTAGAGCTCTTAAAACAAAAAATGGCATTATTGGCTGTACCTACATGACGAGTTTGCTTCCTGAAGGGTAGAATGTGCTGTTTTCTGAGACCCAGTCTGTGCTTGCAGTATACTTCGGCTGCCTAAACTTTTTTCGTGCTAAGGAACCTTGTTATGTCGGCTGAAAATGCTCTGTTAACTATTTTGGTTGAGAAGATCCGCACTGATATGCTGGTTTTACCAACTTTGCCTGAAATGGCGATTCAGGTTCGAAAAACAGCGGACGATCCTGATAGTAATTTATTGATGATGACAGATGTGATTGCCCAGGATCCAGCCTTAGCCGCTCGTATGATCAAGGTGGCCAACAGTGCCTTTATGGGACGTTCCATTAAGGTCAACTCATTAAATCAGGCTATTACCCGCATTGGTCTGAGTCAGGTGAAAAATATTGCCACTGCTATGGCGATGGAGCAGCTGTTTGTATCACAACATGAGCAAATCAAAGAGAGAATGGCTTCTGTTTGGCGAGACAGTGTCAATGTGACCAGCATAGCGCTCGCCTGCTTAAAGTTATATATCGCTGAAAATAAGCACTGTAATCTGAATTTAGATGTGATGACCTTGGCAGGTTTGATGCATTTGATCGGTGCTTTGCCTATTTTGACTGAAGCTGAACGTTATCAGACCGTGTTTGGCGAGTCTCAATTTTTAGATAACGCACTTAGTACTTTGTCTGGCCAAATAGGAGCCAGCATTATGCGAGCCTGGGATTTCGCTGATACTTATGTGGATATTGTGCTGAACTGGAATAATGCTCACGTTCAGACTGAACAGGTTGGTTATATCGACTTTATCCGGCTGGGTGCTTTGGTGCAAAGTCCATTGGCAGGTACTGCAAGGTTGCAGGCGTTGCAACCTTATATTGACCGCAACATAGTACCCGATGCTCACTTTATGGATATCGCAGAAATTCGTTTAATTTCTCAGGAAATCAAAGCTCTATTAAGCTGATAGTCTGTCTTAGTACGAAAAGGCCCGCTTATTCGCGGGCCTTGTTGTATACACTATCCGTTTTACTGACTGCTGATATTGGCTTTGAGTGGCGTCAAGGCATGACGCAAAGCGTCTGTCATCAATAATAAGTCGGCGTCCAGACGACCCATGACATCATCCCAGCCCATTTCTTCGTTTGCACCTGATAACAGGTCATGGAATTTTAAGCGCTTGATACTGCCGTCATCACAGATCAAAAAGGTCACTTTTTCGTCCTGCTCTAAGGCCAGTTTTGTCACCAGTTTATCCTGTAAATGGCTTTGCACTTCATCTGCACTTAGCAAGTGATTGATAAAGCGTACTTTAGCGCCTTCTTCATCCGGTGCTTTGAGTTCGGCTTCAGCACCTAACTGAAAACCTTCTGGTAATTCTTTGCCTTGTAACCAAAAATGCAGTTGCTGATTCAACTGGTGATTGTCCAGCAGCGGCATGGCAGGTAAAGAGCCAAAAGCCTTGCGTAGTAACGCCAGTAGTTCTTCCGCTCTGCTGGCGCTGCTGGTATCTACCAGTAACCAACCTTGTTGTTTATCGTACAAGGCAGTAGTGACGCTGGATTTGCTGAACGCTCGTGGTAACAGGGTTTGGATCAGTTCTTCTTTTAACGCCTGTTTTTCTTTGCGGCTTAAAGGGCGGCCTTTTTCCTGTTCCATCGCATCAATTTTTGGTGCCAGTTCTTCATTCACCACTGAACCCGGCAGTACTTTCTCCTGACGTTTGACCGCAAATAACATCACGTCATTGGTTTGGTGGCAATAGTGCTTCAGGCTTGGATGCAAAGGGCTGGTGAAGCCCATTTTAATGGCTTCCTGTGAGGTACAAGGTGTGAATTTGAATGCAGCTAAGGCCTGCTCTAATTGGTCCTGATCGGTGTTCAGGTTTTCGGTGACCTGATATAAACGTAAATTTTTAAACCACATAGTTAATTACTCTGTCTATAAGAATTGCGGCTTAGTATACAGAGTTCAATCATCAGATTTTGAGTTTTTCAGCAGAAAAAACCAAAGTGCAGTACGCTGCACTTTGGTTGTTTAGGTTCAGGAATTACGTTTTAAGTTTTTCGGAAAACGAATATGGTAACTCAAGCCATGGCCAGGTTCGCTGCTGACCTGAATCGAGCCGCCCAGTGTTTGACGTACCAGGTTATAAGTAATATGCGTGCCTAAACCACTACCGCCCTGGTCACGTTTTGTGGTGAAAAACGGATGGAAGAGTTTTTCCAGTTGCTCTTGAGTCAGGCCGCGGCCATTATCTGAATACGTGATGTCTACCATCTGACCTTCATCCAGCACAGTAATGCGGATATAACCTTCTTCCAGTTCTTCAAAACCATGAATTAACGAATTCATTAAAAGGTTAGTGAAAATTTGTGATATCGCACCGGCAGGGCAGCTGAGCATCAGGCTTTCCGGGCAATTCACATCAATATGATGGCGGGTCTTTTTGAAGTTTGGCTGCAAGGAGCGGATCACTTCGTGCAGGTATTCGGCCAGATTAATAGTGCGAATTGCATCACTGGTCTGATCGACGGCGATTTGTTTAAAGCTGGCAATCAGCTCGGAAGCGCGGGTCAGGTTGGATTGCAGCAAAGAGGTACTTTGTTTGGCTTCCTCAATAAAATGCTCCAGCACTTTAGGCGACAAAGTCTTTTCTTTATAAGCGGCCTCCAGAGCCGTCAGCTTCTCAGCCAGAAAACTGGTGGCGGTAACGCCAATACCGACAGGGGTATTTACTTCATGGGTAATACCTGCCACAAAACCACCTAAAGCCGCCATTTTCTCCGACTGCACTAACCTGTCTTGTGCCTGCTTTAAATCATCCACGGTTTTTTCCAGCTCGCTTTGTTTGCCACGTAAGGCTTCTTCACTGTGGCGACGGCGTTCTATTTCCTCACGTAACGCTTGCTGTTTAACTTCAAGTTCTTGTTTTTGCTGTTGTAAATCCATCATGGCCTGACTTAGGCCTGAGGTTTTACGCGCCACTTCCTGCTCCAGTAGCAAGTTGTGCTGATCGAGTTTTTCGTTGGAGTGCAGCAGTTGTTTTTGGGTGCTTTCCAACTGCACTTTGTAATCCTGCACGCGAGCAATCAAGCGGTTAAAGGCATCTGCCATAACACTGAGTTCATTGGCTTCATCGTGGCGTACTTCCACTTTGGTGCCTTCCAGGTGGTCCAGCTCCAGATCTTCAATTTGTTGTGTCAGTTCACTCAGCGGTAAGGTCAGCTGACTGCGAAAGGCAAGTAAAAACAGGATAATTAAAAAAGTGGTTTTTAATACAGCATTACCAACCAAAAAATAAATGCCAATTTTGATCCTGTCCAACACCACAGCCCGGCTGGAGAACAAAGTAACGTCACCTACCTGAGTGGCGCGCCCTGAGAATTCAAAAATGAGAGGAAAGGTATAACCAAATAAGCCCGAGTTTTGTTCTGTGAGTCGAATGCCTTCCTGCACCAACTGATTACTGTAGCGCTCGCTGATATCTATATATCTGCCCAATTGAGTAATGACAGCGCCACTATCATCCCGAACTATAATGCCTTCAATCGCAGGAATAGCCAGTAAACCATCAGCAATAATCAAGGCTTGTTGGGTATTGAGTTCCCAAATAGCCCGGGTCAGACTGCCGGAAAAGGTTTGCTGCAAAGTCGCCAGTTCACCATTGATATGGTCTTTGGTGTTGAAATACTCGGCAACAATCTGGCCTAAAGTCACCACAAAGGTCAGGATAAAATACACTGACAAGACTTTGGTCAGCAGCTTACGCGATAAACTTTTTTGCTGCATGAAACAACCTTGTTTGGTTCGGCTTAATAGTAGTTAGCATTGAAACTCTAAGTTATAGAAGATCTGTTTAAATGAAAATACTATATGTAATAAATAACTTAGAGACTAGGCAACAAGAGCAGCTTTAGCAATATCGCGGCTATAAATTGTCAGAAGGCTGCAAAAGTAGCATTTAATGGTGTTCAATTGAGGTTGCTTTGAGTATGGTAGCGGTGTCGAATAATTGAACTATGCACATTAAATTGAAAACAAATAAAGCAATAATAAAGAGGCTGTTTTAATGGCGTTACCTGTATTAATTTGTGACGATTCCTTACTGGCGCGAAAACAAGTCCGTAAATCTCTACCTGAGTCTTTTGATGCTGATATTTTGACAGCAGCTAATGGTGTCGAAGCCCTGACTATTTTACGTAGTCAGGAGATAGGTTTGGTATTTTTAGATCTAACCATGCCGGAGCTGGATGGAATAGGTGTGCTTGAGGCGATAAAACAGGATGGATTGGATTGTTTTGTCATTGTCATTTCAGCTGATATCCAGCCGGAAATGCAAAAGCGGGTCACAGAGCTTGGGGCTTTAGCTTTTATTCACAAGCCTGTGAATCCGGAAAAGCTGGTTGTTATTTTAAAACACTATGGATTGATATGAGTACAGTATTCTCTGAAGAACAAAGGGATTGTTTACAGGAGCTGATCAATGTCGCTATGGGTCTGGCCAGCGATAAACTTGCCCGTTTTTTAAATACCTTTGTGCATATACAGGTGCCTGCTATAGAGCTGGTGAACTCTGCACAAATTCCGGCGCAATTTGAAGCTCAATACAGTAGTGCTGAAGCCGCTTTAGTCAGTCAGGGATTTTTGGGCAATGATGGGCTTCGGGGTGAGGCTATAGTGTTGTATCAGTTGGAGAATGCCCATCGCATTGCGGCTTTATTAGGGTATGACACGGATAACGCGTCCGAGCTGGAGATGCTGACGGATATTAGCTCTATTTTGACCACCACCTTTTTGAATGGTCTGGCGGAGCAAATTGACAATAGTTTGTCCTATAGCGCGCCCAGAGTTTTATCATCGCGGCACAATAATATGACTGAAGCCTTAATTGAAACGGCTTGTCACTGGGAACTGGCACTTAGAGTCGATATTAGTTACCAGTTAATTCATCATTCTTTTAACTGCGATATGTTGTTGCTGATCCCAGGAGAAGCTGTGTTAAATATCCAGCAAATTTTGGATCGGATAGTGGAAGAGTATTAATGTCAGACGACTGGTTAACGGGCCCCATATTAGAGCAGCTTAGTAGTGGTGTGCTGGTGGTGGATGAGGAATTTCAACTGGTCTATCTTAATACCTTTTTGCAGCGCCACAGCTCAGTTCAACTGACTGAAGCAAAAGGGAAAAGTCTGTTTAAAGTTTTTGCTGATTTACCAGAAGCATGGCTTAGGCGTAAGTTTGCCTCTGTGCTGGAGTTGCAAAGTCCCTCATTTAGCAGTTGGGAGCAGCGGCAGTATGTGATCAAGTTACCCCATTTACGTCCTGTGACCAGTTCGAGTCAGTATATGGCGCAGAACTGCACTATGTTGCCATTGAATAATCCGTCGGGTCGTCGTCATGTCTGTATGCTGATTGAGGACGCCACTGATGCTTTTGTTTATCAACAGCATCTGCAAACGACTTTACAAAAACTGGAGCAAAGCAATCGTGTGGATGGTTTAACCCAGGCATTAAACCGCCGTTATTGGGAAGAACAGTTAAAGCTTGAAGTCCAACGAGCGCAGCGTTATCAGCAACCTCTGTCGTTGTTATTGTTTGATCTGGATAAATTTAAGCAGCTCAATGATCAGTATGGCCATTTAGGCGGAGATTCAGTGCTGATTGAGTTAACGGCCAGAGTTCGGGGTTTATTGCGTGACACCGACTGGTTTGGCCGATACGGTGGTGAGGAGTTTGGCATAGTACTGACCAATACAGCCCTGGCCGGGGCAATGGAAGTGGCCGAACGTATTTGTCTGGCCGTCAGTAGTAAAGCAGTCACATTTAATGAGCACTCTATACAAAGTTCAATCAGTGTTGGTGTAGCGCAGCTTGACGCTGCTGGCGAAAGAGCCCACGAGGTACTGATAGGTCAGGCTGATATGGCGCTTTATAACGCGAAAAGAGAGGGGCGTAACAGGGTGGTCTCCTACAGTGCCGGTGAAACAGAGTTTCAGTTGAAAACCAATTAACGCCCCATTAAATTTAGAATAATCTAAACATTTAGATTGACAGACGTCTAAAAATTTGAGCATATAGACAGTATGAAAAAGACACAAATCCGCAATACACTCACCATTATTATTACCACCAACCCTGCGGGGTAGGAGGTCGGCGGCGTATTGTTTTCAAAAAGGCCCGTGACCTCCCCGTCACGGGCCTTTTTCGTTTAGCAAGGAGTAAAACATGAGGGTGCTTAAGTTTGGTGGTTCGTCTCTGGCGTCGGTAACCCGCTTTCTCGAGGTGGCGGATATAGTACAACAACAAATTGGCAATCAAAGCGTCGGCTTAGTCTTGTCAGCGCCTCAGGGCGTCACCAACTTACTGGTGGAACTGACGGATCTGGCCTTTTTAGGCTCAGATTATCAGCCGCTGCTGTTGCAGTGGAAGCAGCGGCTGGCACAGCTTATTGCTGAAGCTTCACTTCGTGTGAATGCACAGCAATTAAAAGCTGTACAGCAACTGGCTGACGAACAGGAACAAAAACTGACTGAGCGTTTGCAGGGCATCAGCTTATTGAGTTATTGCCCTGATCATATCAAGGCACAAATTTTAGGTATGGGTGAGCAGTTCAGTGTTTGCCTGATGACGGCGCTGTTTAAGTCCCGTCAGGTCGATGTGGTGTTACTGGACTCTGTGGCTTTAGTGAAAAGTCAGGGTGATTATTTAAATGCAGTGGCTGATATTCCTGCTTCGGAGCAAAGCTTTGCAACTGCTTTAGCGAAGCAATCGGCTCAGGTTTATGTGATGGCAGGTTTTGTCTCGAGCAATGCGCAGGGCGACCTGTGTTTATTAGGCCGCAATGGTTCTGACTACTCTGCTGCAATAGTTGCTGCCGCGGTCAAAGCTTCAGTCTGTGAAATCTGGACTGATGTCGATGGTGTCTACAGTGCTGACCCACGTCAGGTGAAACAAGCCAAACTGATTGACCATTTATCGTATGACGAAGCCATGGAATTGTCGTATTTTGGTGCCAAAGTACTGCATCCAAAGACCATTGGGCCACTGGCTCGTTTTCAAATTCCTTGTTATATCAAAAACACCTTAAATCCGGCAGCACCAGGCACCTGTATTGATGCCGATAACAACGGTGACTCGCTGGTCAAAGGCATTTCCAGTCTGGAGCATCTGGCTCTGATCACAGTCTCTGGCCCTGGCTTAAAAGGTGTAGTCGGTATGGCCTCGCGGGTTTTTGCCACTATGGCGCGTGAGCAGGTATCGGTGAGTTTAATTACTCAGTCGTCTTCTGAATTCAGTATCAGTTTTTGCGTGGCTCAACTGGATTTAGCTGCTGCGAAAAAAGCGCTGGAAGCTGAGTTTGAACTGGAGTTACAAGGCAAGTTGTTGCGTCCGCTGCAAATCTTATCTGATATGGCGATAGTCAGCCTGGTCGGCGATGGTATGCGTCAGCACCGTGGTGTGGCGGCTAAGTTTTTTGCGTCCCTGGCGCAGGCTCGGGTCAATGTGGTAGCTATAGCTCAGGACAGCAGTGAACGTTCTATCTCTGCTGTCGTTGAGCAAAAAGCCTGTCAGAACGCAGTGAAGGTGTGCCATGAAAACTTCTTCAGCCATGTCCCAAGTATCGATGTGTTTCTGGTCGGTTGTGGTGTGGTCGGTAGCGAATTGCTGGCACAGTTCCAGCGTCAGCAAGAGTTTTTACAGCAGCGTAACGTCAAACTGAAGGTCTATGGCATAGCCAATTCCAAAACTTTGTTACTGGATGAAAAAGGCATAGATTTAAGCCAGTGGCAGCAGCAAATGCAGCAAGCTAAAGCTCAGTTTTCTGTGGCAGATTTAAGCCGTTTTGCCCAGGAGCAGCATTTAACCAATCCGGTTTTAATTGATTGCAGCAGTGCAGAACCTGTAGCGAATTTATATGTCGACTTCTTAAAAGCCGGTTTCCATGTGGTCACCCCAAACAAAAAAGCCAATACAGGTTCGTTGGATTACTACCATCAGCTGCGTCAGGTGGCGCAGCAGCATAGACGTCGCTTCCTGTACGAGACCACAGTAGGTGCTGGTTTGCCGGTGATCGACACCTTACAGGGCTTGTTTAATGCCGGTGACCAGTTGGTGGCTTTTGAAGGGATTTTATCAGGCTCTTTATCCTATATTTTTGGTTTGCTGGAACAGGGCCAATCTTTATCTGAAGTCACTACCAAAGCCCGGGAATTAGGCTTTACTGAGCCGGATCCACGTGATGATTTATCTGGTATGGATGTGGCTCGTAAATTACTGATCATGGCGCGTGAGTCGGGTCTGATGCTGGATTTAGCCGATGTCGAAGTGGAAGGGGTGTTGCCTGCTGATTTTGCGCCTGGCACTGATGTTCCTACTTTTATGCAGCAGTTACCAGAGCTTGATAAGTCTTTTGCAGAGCGGATTACACGAGCCAAAGCCAAAGGTCAGGTGTTGCGTTATATAGGTGAAATCAGCGAAGGCCGCTGTAAGGTAGCCATCAAAGCATTGGATCTGGATCATCCATTAGCCAAAGTGAAAGACGGTGAAAACGCGCTGGCCATTCATACCCGTTATTACCAGCCAATTCCTTTTGTGTTGCGTGGTTATGGTGCTGGTGCTGCAGTGACAGCTGCAGGTGTGTTCAGCGATGTGATGCGGACTTTGTCCTGGCAGCAGGAGATGTAATATGAAGTCGTATTTTGCGCCTGCGTCCACAGGGAATTTTTCTGTTGGATTTGATTTATTAGGCGCTGCTTTTGAGCCTGTGGATGGCTCTTTATTTGGTGATGAACTGCGAATTCATAGTGAACAGTCAGAATTAAGTTTAACTCTGACCGGTCGTTATGTGCATCAGTTGCCCAAAGACACAGACGATAACTTAGTGCTGAAGTGCTTTTATGCTTTTGAAAAGGCAATAGACCGGACTTTACCGCGGTTGCAACTGGAGCTGGTGAAGAACCTGCCGGTTGGCAGTGGGTTAGGTTCCAGCGCCTGTTCTATTGTTGTGGCCTGTTATGCCTTTAATGACTATTTCGGTAAACCTTTAGACGACTATCAGCTGTTGCAGCTAATGGCGCAGCTTGAAGGTGGCGTCAGTGGTTCAGTGCATTACGATAACGTGGCGCCATCTTTTTATGGCGGCTTATTGTTGATGTTGCCAGACAGCCCTTTGTTATGCCGGGCATTGCCCTGGTTTGAACATTGGCAGGTGGTGCTGTGTTATCCCGGTACTGTGTTGTCGACTAAAGAAGCCCGTGCCGTATTACCACAACAGCTTACACTCAAAAACAGCATAGCGTTTGCCGGCATGTTAAGTCGTTTCATCAGTGCTTTGTATGCCTGGGATGAAACAGAAGCTTTTGCGGCTTTGCAGGATTTAGTGGCTGAACCTGCCCGTCAGCACCTGATACCTGAACTTGTGCCTATACGTGAGAAGTTGACAGCCCAGGGTATAGGCCATGTTGGTATCTCAGGCGCTGGCCCTACTATTTTTGCGGTTTGTCAAAATGACACTCAGGCCAAATTTGCCGCTGATTATTTACAACAGCATTACGCTAAAAACTCAGATGCCATCACGACAGTCTGTCGTCTGGCGAGACAAGGCGCACGTGCGCTGTAGGATGTAAAAATGCAATTAACAAATACGAAAGTCGCTTCGCAACAAGTTAGTTTTTTAGATGCAGTGCGTATTGGTTTGGGGGAGCAGCAAGGGCTGTTTTTCCCAACACAGTGGCCAACTCTGGATATTGAAGCGCTGTTAGAGCTGCCTTTTGTTGAGCGCAGCGCCAAAGTACTGCAAGCTTTAATAGGTGACGAGCTTTCTGCTGAACAAGTCCATCAGATGGTAAGCAACGCTTTTCAGTTTCCTGCGCCTTTGGCGCAAGTGACAGAAGATGTCGCCTGTTTAGAATTGTTTCATGGCCCCACTTTAGCTTTTAAAGACTTTGGTGGTCGTTTTATGGCACAGGCCCTGATCCAGGCGCAAAAGCAGCAAAATGTCAGCAAAACCACTATTGTCACAGCAACTTCTGGTGACACAGGTGCTGCTGTGGCTCATGCCTTTTATCAGCAGGCCGGTGTGGATGTGGTGATTTTATTTCCAAAAGGAAAAATCAGCCCCTTGCAGGAGAAGCTGTTTACCACTTTAGGCCATAACATTCATACCCTGGCGGTGGACGCCGACTTTGACCAATGTCAGGCTTTGGTGAAAGAGGTATTTAACGACCGTGATTTAGTCAAACAGCTGAATATCAACTCAGCCAACTCTATTAATATCAGCCGTTTGTTTGCCCAAATTTGTTATTACTTTGAAGCTGTAGCTCAGGTGCCAAAAGATAAACGCGATCAAATTGTCATCGCTGTGCCTAGTGGTAACTTTGGTAATCTGACTGCAGGTCTAATTGCCAAGGTGTTGGGTTTACCTATCAAACGTATGATAGCGGCCACCAACTTAAACGACACCGTGCCTCGTTACTGGAAGGATGGCCAGTGGGCACCGAACAAGACTGTGGCCACCTTATCTAATGCAATGGATGTCAGCGCACCAAATAACTGGCCACGGGTTGAAGCTTTATTGGCGCAAGGTAAAATTTGCCGCGACGATTTAGAAGCTGTGATGGTGGATGAAGAGGATACCCAAGTGTCGATGCGTCAGCTGGCACATTTAGGTTATGTCAGCGAACCTCACGCTGCTATTGCCTACAAAGCGCTAAAGCGTAGTTTGCAGGACGGCGAGTTTGGTATTTTCTTAGGCACTGCGCATCCGGCTAAATTTAAAGAGCAGGTTGAGAATATCCTCGGCAGCCCTATAGCTCTGCCGCCTGAGTTAGCAGCAGTTGCATCAGAGGCAAGTTTAAGTGCAGATATGGCGCCGGATTTTGTACAATTACGCCAATTCTTACTGACTCTGGATAAATAAACTGTGTCTTTAAACTGGCAAGACGTGATTGGGGCTGAAAAAAATCAGCCCTATTTTCTGCAAACTATGGATTACTTAAAGCAACAACGTGCGGCAGGCCAGGTGATTTATCCGCCTGAAGTGCTGGTGTTTAATGCCTTTAAGTTAACGCCTTTTGCACAGATGAAAGTGGTAGTGATAGGGCAGGACCCTTACCATGGTCCAAATCAGGCTCATGGCTTAAGTTTTTCTGTGCCTGCAGGAGTGGCTATTCCACCTTCTTTACGAAATATCTATAAAGAGCTGGCACTGGAATATAGTGATTTCCAAACCCCAAAGCATGGCTGTCTGGAAAGCTGGGCGCAGCAGGGGGTGTTGTTACTCAACACGGCTTTAACCGTTGTGGCGAACGAAGCCAATTCGCACCGTCATTTAGGCTGGGAGCAGTTTACCGATCAGGTCATACGAGCTATCAGTACCAATGCAGAAGGTATAGTGTTTTTATTATGGGGCAGCCATGCGATTAAAAAATCTGCGCTGATTGATAAAACGAAACATCATATTTTGACCGCACCTCATCCATCGCCTTTGTCAGCGCACCGCGGCTTTTTAGGCTGTGGGCACTTTGCCAAGGCAAATGAGTTATTACAACAACAGGGTAAGAGCCCCATTTGTTGGCACGTATAAATGACCATAGAGCGGTCAGGGGTAAACCCAATCGCTACTGCGTATTCAGAGCCTGAATGACAGCCAAATAAAAAGCCCCGACATTACTGCCGGGGCTTAAATTTAACTTAATTCAATGTTCACTAATTCAGGTTCTATGGTCCAGTCTATGTCTTCTAGTTCTCGTTTTAAGCGCTGGCGTTCTTTGACTGCTTCAATTTCTCGCCACTTGCGTTTGACTGCACGGCTCTTCGTCGCAGGACGCTCCAACATATTCAGTAAGTCTTCGAAGCTTTCCATGGTTGCCCCTCTGAGTTGTTGTTATTTTCAACAAATTAGTACCACACTTTGTCTAAAAATAAAATAACTCTTTGACACAAATATGAACGAAAAATGAATGTTTTTCGTTCATTCAA
>Ga0247725_1000807_pt1 | contig 19503 bp, 20 predicted proteins | sample OKSTACKMCFT3sol_FD_183021 | JGI IMG/M metagenome (GOLD analysis project Ga0247725, IMG submission 183021) | Subsurface sediment microbial communities from gas well in Oklahoma, United States - OK STACK MC-FT3-sol | ecosystem: Environmental > Terrestrial > Deep subsurface > Rock core/Sediment...
TAGACCGTATGACTGCCGTATCTGTAATCCATGCGCTTGCCCTCCAGCCCCGCATGGTGGCGCTAAAGCTCACCGGCTGAAAGCCGGTGGTTTTAACCTTTCGATGGAAAATAAACCTCTCCCCCTCCTTTCCCGCGATCCACATCGAGCAATAAGGAGGCCGACGGATTGGGTATCGTACCAACCCAAGCGGCCGGCCACGAATACAGCCCCTTACTTGCGCGGGGTCAGTTCGATGTCGTGGATCTGCTGGTTGCCTACGCTCTTGGTGTAGATGTTGTAACCGGGAGCGTTAACGAAAATGACGTGTTGCGGGATGAATGGGCCGGAAATCGAGTAGGCACCCATGGCGTTCGTAGTGGTGCTTACGTTATCGATCGTTACCGATGCCGATGAGATGGGGCTGCCCGTAGGCTTGTCGCGCACCACTCCGCTGACGGTCGTACAGCCTCCAATGAAGACGACAACAGGGAGGACCATAAGCAGCTTCTTGAGGGATGACATACATCTTCTTCCATGGTTGTAGTGCGCCAATGATTAGCACTTTGCCACCATGCGTCTAGCCTTCATTCCCTGCTTTCGACACTTTGCATGCCGTAGAAAGCAAAAACCCCCGAAACTCTGAGAGCTTCAGGGGCTTTGGCTTGGGTATGGCGGGAAGATAGGGATTTGAACGCTGTCTACTGCACGCCCACACCGCCACACGCACCTCTACAGCCCAATGAATCCGGCACCTGCTGGTTTTGAACGGTTTGCAGCGGCCTGGATTTTGCCCCCAGTTTTGCCCCCAAAATACGCGGGGCAAAAAAAGCATCAGTCGATCCCTAAGGAGGCATCCGCCTCATTCTCAGGGCGGGCCTCAACGTATGCGACCATGAGGGTCGCGGCATAGACGCAGGCTATCACCAGGGTCTTCCCCTGATCCACCTGCGTCCTCAGCGGCAGCGGCATTTAGAATCTGGCTTCTTGCGTAGCCAAGCGTATTGGACAGGATCAACACTCAGCAGTTGGCTATTTACAGCAGCTGAACTGGGTCACCTGGGCAGGCGCAGGAGACAGCGCGGTTAAGGCCCTGAGGGTGGTTGGGCGAGACTCAATTCAGAGGATGCAGGCAGCTGGGCCAAGTATCACCCACAGTCTGGATTTGGCATGGGTTTACGCTTTATGGAAAGAGAAGGTCGGCAAGGTGAAAAGAATCGAGCATCGCCTTGGTTCGATGTGCCGGTTGGCCAAGCGATGGAATGCCCGGTGATTGGAAAGGGAGAACAACGCCGGGTTTACCGTCGTGACCACTACACCGCCAACTGAACTTGCCTGGATACATGATCGTTGGCCGCTACCGACTCGGCTAAAAAGCACCTAGCGAAACCTTCTTCAGGTGATCCTTCTAACCTTGGCTGACTGTCATAACGCAGACTCAAGGTCTCTGTTGTGCCCTAATATCGCGAGACTAGGCTAACCGTGGTATGGCCTAAGTTCTTCCCTGCACTGACTGTTCAATACCTGACAGAATGACTGCTTCGAAAATATCTGCCTGGCTGCCTACGCCGCCATAGCGCATAGCCCCCTCCCTGAGTCAGCTCGGCTTACCGACTGATTCGTCTTGCTGCGCCTGTAGCAAACCTGCCGTTTCACACGACACCACGTGATACCTACAACTTGAACCTGACGCTTTCGGCACGCCGTCCCGGCATCGTGCTGCCGCGTCCATTGCCTTGGATTTATTGATGTTGCAGACAATCAAGCAGAACTGGTTTTCCAATCTGAGAGGCGACGTGCTCGCCGGCCTCGTCGTCGCGCTTGCACTGATTCCGGAAGCTATCGCTTTCTCCATCATCGCGGGAGTCGATCCCAAAGTCGGCTTATATGCGTCGTTCTGTATCGCTGTTGTGATCGCCTTCGTGGGAGGTCGCCCCGGCATGATTTCGGCGGCAACCGGGGCCATGGCGCTACTTATGGTGACCCTGGTGAAGAACCATGGCCTGGAGTACCTGCTGGCCGCCACGCTGCTGTGCGGTGTGCTCCAGATCATCGCCGGCTATTTGAAACTGGGCTCGTTGATGCGCTTTGTGTCTCGCTCGGTTGTGACTGGATTCGTCAACGCCCTGGCCATCCTGATCTTCATGGCACAGCTACCTGAACTGACCAATGTCACCTGGCACGTCTACGCCATGACGGCTGCCGGCCTTGGCATCATCTACCTGTTCCCCTATGTGCCCAAGATCGGCAAGGTGATCCCCTCGCCGTTGGTGTGCATCCTGGTCTTGACCGCAGTAGCCATCTACCTCGGGCTAGATATCCGCACCGTAGGCGACATGGGCCAACTGCCGGATACCCTGCCAGTGTTTCTCTGGCCGGACGTGCCGCTTACCTTCGAGACCCTGGCGATTATTTTTCCCTACGCAGCAGCGCTGGCTGTAGTCGGCTTACTGGAGTCGATGATGACCGCGACCATCGTTGATGACCTGACCGATACCACTAGCGACAAGAACCGCGAGTGCAAAGGTCAAGGCGTTGCCAACATTGCTCCGGGTCTAATGGGCGGCATGGCCGGTTGCGCCATGATCGGGCAGTCGGTGATCAACGTGAAATCTGGAGGGCGCACTCGCCTGTCCGCCTTGATCGCGGGTGTCGTACTGCTGTTAATGGTGGTGTTTCTCAGCGACTGGGTCAGCCAGATTCCCATGGCTGCGCTGGTTGCGGTGATGATCATGGTGTCCATCGGCACCTTCAGCTGGGACTCGCTGCGTAACCTGCGCAAATTCCCGCTCTCCACCAACATCGTGATGGTGGCAACTGTGGTCGTGGTGGTCTTCACCCATAACCTCGCCTATGGCGTTCTGGTAGGGGTTCTGCTGGCAGCCATGTTCTTCGCCAATAAGGTCGGTCACTACATGGCGATCACCTCCGAGCTGAATGAAGCCTCCGACCACCGCACGTACAAGGTGAGTGGCCAGGTGTTCTTCAGCTCCGCCGACAAATTCGTTGCGGCGTTCGACTTCAAGGAAGCGATCAGCAAAGTGACCATCGACCTCAGTCGCGCTCACTTCTGGGACATCACTGCCGTCGCAGCCCTGGACAAAGTGGTGGTCAAGCTTCGCCGCGAAGGCACCGAGGTAGAGGTACTGGGACTCAATGAAGCCAGCACCACTATCGTTGACCGCTTTGGTGTGCACGACAAACCTGACGCCATCGATCAGCTCATGGGCCACTGATAAGGAGAACAACAATGACCCACGTAACCGCTTGCATTGACGGCTCTGCCTCGGCCCCTGCTGTTTGCGACTACGCTGCCTGGGCCAGCCAGCGCCTAGAAGCTCCGCTTACCTTCCTGCACGTACTGGATCAGCGCCAGTATCCGGTATCAGCCGATTTGAGCGGCAACATTGGATTGGGCAGTCGGGAGCATCTGCTGGATGAGCTCGCCTCGCTGGACGAAAAACGCGGAAAACTGGCCTTGGAGCAGGGGCGCATCATGCTCGCCGCTGCCAAGGAGAGAGCCATGGCCGAAGGCGTGAGTTCACCGGAAACCAAGCAACGCCATGGCGATCTGCTGGAAAGCCTGCGGGAACTGGAAAGCGATATACGCCTGCTAGTGATCGGTCGCCAGGGCGAGTCCAGTGGTGGAGCAGAAGCCCATGTTGGCAGCCAGCTGGAGAGCGTCATTCGCATCATGCACCGTCCTGTGCTGGTGACGCCGGCCAGATTCAAAAAGCCTGAGAGCGCGATGCTGGCCTTTGATGGCGGCGCAACCACGCGCAAGGGCGTAGAGATGCTGGCCGCCAGTCCCTTACTGAAAGGACTGCCTATCCATCTGGTGATGGTAGGAACCGAGACAAAAGAGGGCTGGGCGCAGCTGGATGCCGCCTGTTCAACCTTATCCACGGGTGGTTACAAGGTACATACCGCCATGCGAGCGGGTGAAGTCGAACCCACGCTGCATGCCTATCAGAAGGAGCATGGCATCGACCTACTGGTGATGGGCGCCTATGGGCATTCCCGAATCCGGCAGTTCCTGGTTGGGAGCAACACAACCCACATGCTGCGCACCACCGCCACGCCCTTACTTTTGTTGCGCTAGATCGGATCTGGGGACAGGGCATCTTCTATGGAGTGCCCTAATTGCAAAGCTCTGCTGCCTGTTGTCTGTCGCGACATGCAGCCATTGCGATCAGTTCGACTTCACAGGCCCTGGATGACCTGGTTAAGTTCTATCGAAACGATTGGTTACATGCGCACATTCGAATGCGCGCATGTTGTAACTTTTCTGAAATGATTGGCTTAGTAAATTAGCGGCTCTCCCCACTCAATAGGTAGTGCCATGAAGAACCTCACCCTCTCAGCCCTGCTCCTCTCGTCCCTGTTCACCGGCTCCATTATGGCCAGCGAATTCGATAAGCCTGGTTTTGTTACCGAGGTTGAGGATGGTCGTCTCTGGGTTTTCCGCGAAGACTCTCAGGAACTGAAGGACTTCAAAGCCACTGGCGAGCCAGCCAAGCAGTTCACTGATATCGGTTCCGGCCCGAATGGCATGACGGTCAAAGCGGCTGACGAGAAAACCCTCAAGGATTACCTTGAGGTCATCAAGAAGTAAGCGCTTTCAAGCAGAAGGCCCGCAGAATGCGGGCCTTCTCATTGATGCAGATTACTTGCTGAGAGCGAGTAAACGCTCAACCCCTACCGGCTCCTCCGACATGAGCGGAATGACCGCATAGCGTTGCGCGTGCTCCGTCGCGACATGCTCAATATCCCTCAGTTCATTGACCGCCCGTTTATGTAATAGCGGTGATTCAGTCTTTGCGGCTGCCACGCTGTTGTTGATCACCCATGCCCAAGGCTCAATGCCGGCACGACGCAGATCAGCTTGCAGGCCAGCAGCCTCCAGCACAGGAGTGGTTTCGGCCAGGGTCACCAACAGCACCTTGGTTTGCTTAGGATCCTGGAGTTGCATCATCGGCGTGGAAAAGCGCATGTTGCTGCCCGACATCTGCCGAGCAATGTCGCGGTGATAAGCCCCGGTGGCATCCAGTAGCAGCAAGGTGTGGCCGGTCGGGGCGGTGTCCATCACCACGAACTTTTTGCCGGCTTCACGGATGATTCGCGAGAAAGCCTGGAATACGGCGATCTCTTCGGTGCAGGGTGAACGCAGATCCTCGGCCAGCAGCGCCCGAGCCTGCTCATCCAGGCCCGCGCCCTTGGTTTGCATGACGTGATCACGATAGCGCTGTGTCTCGGTATGCGGGTCAATGCGGCTCAGCGTCAGGTGCTCAAGCGTGCCATCCAGTGTCTCGGCAAGGTGCGCGGCAGGATCAGAAGTAGTCAGGTGCACGGGCAGCCCACGTCGAGCCAACTCGACGGCAACCGCTGCGGCCAGAGTCGTTTTCCCGACACCACCTTTGCCCATCACCATGATCAGGCCATGACCATCGGCGGCGATCTCGTCGATCAGGGACTTGAGTCGTGGAGCGTTCAATTCAATCGGCGCACTGGCCGGCGCCTGCGTGCCGTCAGCAGAGCCCTCAAGCAAAAGTTGTCGCAGGGCATCCAGTCCCACTAGGTTGAATGCTTTCAAGGGCAACAGATCGAGCGGCAGTGTTCGCAGCGCTGGCGGCATGGCGGCGACTGCGGCCTGTTCACGCTTATAGACGGCGGCAGCCAGGACATCCTTCTGCGCCTCACTCGCCGGCAGCACGCCGTTGATCACCAGGTACTGCTCTTGCAATCCAATGGCTGCAAGCTCCTCGCGTGTGCGGGCAGCCTCGCGCAGGGTAGCGGCCTGTGCCCTGGCAACCAGAACCAGACGGGTCTTGGCTGGATCAGAAAGCGCCTTTACTGCCTCGCGATACTGGTCACGTTGTTTGTCTAAACCGGCCAACGGCCCAAGACACGATGCATCGCCTTGCCCCGCCTCCAGGAATCCACTCCAGGCCCCCGGCAGTTGCAGCAGCCGAATCGTGTGCCCGGTCGGGGCGGTATCGAAAATGATGTGATCGAAGCGGGCCTTCAGTTCATCGTTGACCAGCAGTGAGGTGAATTCGTCGAAGGCTGCGATCTCGGTCGTGCAGGCTCCCGATAATTGCTCCTCCATGCCTTTGACCACATCAGCAGGCATGACACCCCTCGCCGGGCCCACAATCCGATCCCGATAGGCCTGAGCTGCGCCCTGTGGGTCGATCTCCAGGGCCGCCAGGTTTTCCACGGCAGGCACGGCAGTAATCTGATTGCCGATCTCCAGACCGAATACCTGCCCCACATTGGAGGCCGGATCGGTGCTGACCAGCAGCACTCGCTTGCCCTGACGGGTCAGCTCCAGGGCTGTCGCGCAGGCAATGGAGGTCTTTCCGACCCCGCCCTTGCCGGTGAAGAACAGGAAGCGTGGTGCATTGTCGATAAAGCGCATTCTGACCCCCTAGCGATTGTTGAGGCTGCTCTCGTACCAGTTGCGTGTGCTGTTGACCATGCGTACCAGCCATAGCATCACGGGCACTTCGATCAGTACGCCGACCACGGTTGCCAGGGCGGCACCCGAGTTGAATCCGTACAAGACAATGGCCACGGCTACGGCCAGCTCGAAGAAGTTGGAGGCGCCGATCATGGTGGCCGGGCCCGCTATGTCGTGGCGCACTTTCAGGGTATGGCAGAGCCAGTAACCCAGTGCCGCGATGAACAGCGTCTGCACCAGCAGGGGGATCGCGATGATGCCGATTATCAGAGGTTGCTCGACGATGGACTCACCCTGGAAGGAGAACAACAGAACCAGAGTGGCCAGCAGAGCGATGATGGAAAATGGCGAAATCTTCGCCAGCACATTCTCGAAATAGGCTTCGCCGCGCTTCATCAGTTGAGCCCGCAGAAACTGGGCGATGGCCAGCGGGATGACGATGTACATCACCACGGAAAGCAGCAGGGTGTCCCAAGGCACCGGGATCGAAGAAACGCCCAGCAACAGCGCCACGATAGGCGCAAAGGCAAACACCATGACCAGATCGTTCAGTGCCACCTGGGTCAGAGTGAAGTTGGCATTACCCTTACACAGGTTGCTCCAGACAAACACCATCGCCGTGCAGGGCGCCGCACCGAGCAGGATCAAGCCGGCCATGTAGCTATCCAGCTCTTCGGCGGGCAGCCAGGGCGCAAACACCTGCTTGATAAAGAACCAGCCAATCAGCGCCATGGAAAACGGCTTGACCGCCCAGTTAACGAACAGCGTGACGAACATGCCGTTCTTCTGCTGGCGCACTTCGCTGATGGCGCTGAAGTCGATCTTCATCAGCATCGGAATGATCATCACCCAGATCAGCAGGCCAACCGGGATATTGACCTTCGCCACCTCCAGGGCGCCGACGGCCTGAGCCGCTTGCGGCACAACCAAGCCAAGCACGGTGCCCACCACGATGCACAGGAACACCCACAGGGTCAGGTAGCGCTCAAAAACTCCCAGTGGAGCCCCAGAGGCCTGCTTCATCGCGACTTCACACGCATTTGTCATCTTTGCTGCCTATCCTCGTTCCCTTGGCGCGCAACGCGCCGCATATTCACTTTACTGCATATTCGAAAAATAATATATTTTCTCATGTGCATCTTTGATAGGGATCAACATGAGCCAGAAAAAGCGCGTCCTGTTCCTCTGCGTCGCGAACTCCTCACGCTCGCAGATGGCCGAAGCCCTGCTGCGCCACACCGACTCAGAACATTTTGAAGTCTACAGCGCAGGCTCCGCCCCCACTGAAGTCGACACCCGAGCCCGCAACGCATTGGAGCAGCTTGGTGTTCCCACTGATGGGCTTTACAGCAAGTCCATCGAGCAGGTCGCTGGCGAGCCGTTCGACTATGTGATCACCCTGTGTGACAAGTCCGCCCTGGAGTGCCAGGCACTTCCAGGGGCCGGTGAGTACATCGCCTGGAACTTCGAAGACCCAGCGACCAGCTCGCAGAAAGATGCCTATCGCAAGACCCTGCATGAGATACATGAACGGATAAAGATGTTCGTGCTGATTAAAAGTAAACCGGCGAATGAAGCTTCCACCCTGCATGCCATGTCGCCAACCGAGGTCTTCAAATGCCTGGCCGAGGAAACGCGGGCGCGAATCGCCTTGCTGGTGACTCTGGAACAGGAACTGTGTGTCTGCGAACTGACCTCGGCACTGGAAGAGGCGCAACCCAAGATATCCCGGCACCTGGCCCTGCTGCGCGGCTGTGGTCTACTGGAGGATCGACGCAATGGTCAGTGGGTGTACTACCGCCTGCACCCGCAGCTGCCGGAATGGGTGACCGATATCCTCAAGCAGACCCTGGACAACAATGCCGAGTGGTTGCGCCAGGATGTGCAGCGCCTCTGGCAAATGCGTGATCGCCCTGGGCGCAAGCCTGCCTGCGATTGAATACCAGGCACTGGGGATGACCATGAACGTTTTGTTTCTCTGCACCGCCAATAGCTGCCGCAGCATCCTGTCGGAGGCTATCTTCAATGCGATGGCTCCCAAGGGCATGCGGGCCTTTAGCGCAGGCAGCTACCCCAAGGGGGAGGTCAATCCGTTGGCTTTGCAGGCACTGCTTGATGCTGGATTCGATGTTGAAGGCCTGTACAGCAAATCAACCGATGCCCATCAGGCTCTCGCCCCTGACATCGTCATTACCGTCTGCGACAAGGCAGCCGGAGAGGCCTGCCCAGTTTTCTTTGGCCCGGCGACTCGCTGTCACTGGGGACTGAGTGACCCATCCGACGTTAACGGATCTGAGGCGGAAATAAACGCAGCGTTTGCAGCCACCATCCAGCAGATCCAGAAGCGAGTGAGCGCATTTATCGCGCTGCCCTTTGCTCAACTCGACAGCGATGCGCTCAAGGCCGAGCTGAACAGGATCGGCTCGTTGTAGCCCAAGAGGTAAGAACCCATGATCGACAACCTGCCCAACGTCGCCGAGGAGCTGTTTGCCCGCTCTATCCCGACAAACCTGGGCCTCGCCGAAGGCGAGCACAAGCCGCGCATTCTGCTGCTCTATGGCTCCAATCGTGAGCGCTCCTACAGCCGTCTGCTGACCCAGGAAGCGGCGCGCTTGCTGGAAGCCTTCGGCGCGGAAACCCGAATATTCGATCCTTCCGGCCTGCCCATGCCGGACGATGCCGACAGCAGCCATCCCAAGGTCAAGGAACTCATCGACCTGGTGCTCTGGTCTGAAGGTCAGGTGTGGTGTTCACCCGAGCGCCACGGCGCTATGACCGGCGTATTCAAGTCGCAGATCGACTGGATACCGCTGACCATGGGTGCCATCCGTCCCAGTCAGGGCAAGACCCTGGCCGTGATGCAGGTCTGTGGAGGCTCGCAATCCTTCAATGCGGTTAACCAGATGCGTGTGCTGGGGCGCTGGATGCGCATGTTCACCATCCCCAACCAGTCTTCAGTGCCCAAGGCCTACCTCGAATTCGACGAGCCCGGGCGCATGAAACCTTCCAGCTATTACGACCGCGTTGTGGACGTCATGGAGGAACTGGTCAAGTTCACCCTGCTGCTGCGCGGCCACAGCGACTATTTGGTCGACCGTTACTCGGAACGTAAAGAGTCCGCTGAAGAACTCTCCAAGCGCGTCAACCAGCGCGCCATCTGACTACCAGGAAACCCTCTCAATGAATCACCCCTACGACCGGCTCAGCATTCCCGGTATCCAAGGCAAACTCATCTTCACGCCCTGTCCCGGCACCAAAGACAGCAGCCTTGTCGACTCGCTGGCCACGCTGAAACAGGCCGGCGCCTCTGCCGTGATCAGCCTGATGCCGGCAAGCGAACTGGCCACCAATGGTGCCGAGGACATCGGCAAGCAATGCCAAGCGCAAGACATGGCCTGGTTCCACCTGCCGGTGGCGGATGAGCAAGTGCCGCTTGAAGATTTCGGTCAGGGCTGGAAAGCCTCCAAACAGAGCATCCTTGAGCGGCTTAATGCGGGCCAGGACATTGCCATCCACTGCAAGGGCGGCTCGGGACGCACCGGGCTGATTGCGGCGCGGATCATGGTTGAGGCCGGCATTCCCCGCGCCGATGCCATTGCCCTGGTGCAAGCCCTGCGTCCCAAGGCTATTCAACACCCAGCCCACATCAACTGGATCACCCAGTTCGATGCTGCCCACTAACTCCAGTAGATGAGTCGAAAAACATGGCTATCAAAATTGGCATCAACGGTTTCGGTCGCATCGGTCGCCTGGCGCTGCGCGCCTCCTGGGACTGGCCCGAGTTTGAATTTGTCCGCATCAATGATCCGGCAGGCGACGCTGCCACCCATGCGCACCTGATCAACTTCGACTCGGTGCACGGTCGCTGGCACCACGAAGCCGGCAGTGATGGCGATTGTGTGGTGATTGGCGGCAAGCGCATCCAGGTCACCAATAACAAGGCGATTGCCGACACCGACTGGTCGGACTGCGATCTAGTGATCGAAGCCAGCGGCAAGATGAAGACCGTGGCGGTATTGCAGGCTTACCTGGATCAGGGCGTGAAGCGGGTTGTGGTCTGCGCGCCCGTGAAGGAGAAAGGCGCACTGAACGTGGTGATGGGTGTCAACCAGCAGCTGTTCAATCCAGCCGAGCACCGCATCGTTACCGCTGCCTCCTGTACCACCAATTGCCTGGCTCCGGTGGTCAAGGTGATCCACGAGAACCTCGGCATCCGCCATGGCTCGATCACTACCATTCATGACCTGACCAACACCCAGAGCATCCTCGACACCCCGCACAAGGATCTGCGCCGTGCACGCGCTAGCGGCATGAGCCTGATCCCGACCACCACCGGTTCGGCCACCGCCATCGCCGAGATTTTCCCCGAGCTGCGCGGCAAGCTGAACGGCCATGCCGTGCGCGTGCCGCTGGCCAACGCCTCGCTGACCGACTGCGTGTTCGAAGTCGAGCGGGCCACCACGGTGGAGGAAGTCAACCAACTGCTGAAGGCTGCTGCCGACAGCCAGCTGAAAGGCATCCTCGGCTACGAGGAACGCCCGTTGGTCTCCATCGATTACCGCACTGACCCGCGCTCCTCGATCATCGATGCGCTGTCGACCATGGTCATCAACGGCACTCAGGTGAAGCTGTATGCCTGGTACGACAACGAATGGGGCTATGCCAACCGCACCGTGGAGCTAGCCAAACTGGTCGGCCTGGCCGTTTAACCAAGTAGGGATGCAAGCATGAAGGCGTTGTCAGCCCTGGCCCCGGAGGTCAAACAGTACCTGCTGGTGACCGGCAATTACTGGGCATTCACCCTCACCGATGGCGCCTTGCGCATGTTGGTGGTGTTGCACTTCCACAGCCTGGGCTACAGCCCCTTGCAGATTGCCGCGCTGTTTCTGTTTTACGAGATCTTCGGCGTAGTCACCAACCTGGTCGGCGGCTACCTCGGCGCCCGATTGGGCCTTAATCGCACCATGAATATCGGCCTGGCGATGCAGGTGGTCGCACTGCTGATGCTCACCGTGCCCGCCGCCTGGCTAACCGTGCCTTGGGTCATGGGCGCACAGGCGCTGTCGGGGATCGCCAAAGACCTCAACAAGATGTCGGCCAAGAGTTCCATCAAACTCCTGGTGCCCGATGCCCAGCAGGGCACGCTGTACAAGTGGGTGGCAATCCTCACCGGCTCGAAGAATGCGCTCAAGGGCGTGGGTTTCTTCCTCGGCGGCGCCCTGCTGGCCGTGCTGGGTTTTGCCGGCGCGGTATTGACCATGGCCGGCGTGCTGGCGGTGATCTGGATCGCCAGTCTGTTCCTGTTGAAGAAGGATCTGGGCAAGGCCAAAGCCAAGCCCAAGTTCAAGGACATCCTTTCCAAAAGCCGGGCGATCAACATCCTCTCCGCCGCGCGCCTGTTCCTCTTTGGCGCCCGCGATGTCTGGTTTGTGGTTGCCTTGCCGGTTTACCTGAGCACGGTTTTCGGCTGGGACTTCTGGATGGTCGGTGGCTTTTTGGCCAGCTGGATCATCGGCTACGGCATCGTGCAGTCCTTCGCTCCGGCCCTGACCGGCAAGCGCAGCGGGCATGTGCCCGATGGCCGTGCGGCGTTTCTCTGGGCGGCGCTGTTAGCCGGCATTCCGGTTGCGATTGCTCTGGGCCTGGACAGTGATTTACCCAAGCAGGCGGTACTGGTAGGTGGTCTACTGATCTTCGGTGCCGTCTTTGCCATCAACTCGTCGCTGCACAGCTACCTGATCGTCAGCTACGCCAAGGAAGACGGCGTGTCGCTGGATGTCGGTTTCTACTACATGTCCAACGCGCTTGGCCGGCTGGTCGGGACGCTGTTGTCCGGCTGGGTCTTCCAGCAATACGGCCTGGAAGCCTGCCTGTGGGTCTCCAGCACCTTTGTCGTGTTGGCCGCGCTGATATCCATCGGTCTGCCCAGGCATCAGCAGTTGGCGAGCTAAGCCAATACCCTATCCGGAGCACGCGCCATGTGTGAGTTGCTGGGAATGTCTAGTCGGTATCCCGCGAGACTGACCTCGTCACTCATGAGTCTGGCAGCACACGCAGGGGGCTCCAGCAGGAACAGCGATGGCTGGGGTGCGCTCTACGATGAGCGCGACGTGGCGGTGTTTAGAGAAGCTGGTCGGGCTAGCGAGAGCCCGCTAGTACAGCTCCTGCTGGCTGGAGGGCCCTGTACGACACTGGCACTGGGGCATATTCGACATGCAACCCAAAGTGCCAGGACGCTGGCTAACACTGCACCGTTTACCCGAGAGTTAGCGGGTCGAATGCACGTATTTGCCCACAATGGCAATTTGCATGGCATTGATCTTTCGCTCGCTTCCGGTTCGTTCCAACCGATTGGCGAGACTGACTCGGAACACGCTTTTTGCGCGCTGCTCGGAAAACTAGAAGCGCTTTATATCAGCGCGGATATGCCAACGCTGAAGCAGCGCCTCGACCTGATTGCGAGCTTTGCCATCGAGTTGCGTAAGCTCGGCCCGGCTAACTTTATGTATGCGGATGGTGATGTGCTGTTTGCCCATGCTGACCGCCGCTTGCAGGTGGACACGGGGCTGGTGGCACCTCCAGCCCTATATCTCTGGCAGACCCCGGCAATGAGTCCCGCGCAACAGCCCACGGATATTTCGCCTGACGCAGGCATTGCGCAGCAGCAGGTAACGCTAATCGCCAGCGTGCCCCTGGCCTGTGAGGGATGGCAGCCAATGAAAGAGGGTGAAATCATTGCCGTGCGTTCAGGCGAGATACTTGAAACGCTGTTTATCTAAGCGAAGTTTATTCGCCTAACTGCGGGGACTACCAGCGCCGATTTCCGGATTCCGTCAAAGTGACTAAAGCCGTGGAGGTTGATCAGGCGCAAAGTCCTCTTCCTGCCCAACCTGCTATCGCTGTACCCGTTGAGGTGCCTTCCGCGCCGACCACTGACTGCTTGACGGTGAAAGAGGGCGTCATGCTCTGGCTGCGCGTGGCAAAGAGCGGGACGGCGTCGACCACGTACCTCAATTACAAGTGCAAAGCAGGCCATGTGATTCGCTACTTTGGCGATACACCCATCAATCAAGTAACGATTCAGGATCTGAGACTGTTTCGTAACCACCTGGTGAAACCCGAGGACGGCTCCAAGGGGCTGTCACCGAAGACGGTTAACGACGTATTGACCGTGGTTAGAGGCGTCTGGGCAGACGCCAAATCAAACGACCTAATTTCGAGCGATCACATGAAAAACATCCACAACCACAAAGTAAAATACAAAAGCCTGGCAGACCCGTTCACCCGCGCTGAAATCAAAAGGATCCAGCATGCAGATCCTCTGAGGCTTCGCGAGGCGCGCGTGGTCGTGATGAATTGCTGGGCCGGCCTATCACGCTCTGAACTGATGGCACTGGCCCGTGAGGACGTAGATCTCGATAACAAGCTAATCCATGTACGCCGCGCCTACGTGGACGGTATCTACCGTATTCCGAAAGAAGAAAAGCGTGAGCGCTATGTTGAGCTGATCAAGCCAGCAGCGGAGTTGATGGAACTCATCCTGCAAGACACCACCGGTTGCCTGGCCCAACAGATTGAGGTCACCCAGCGCGACAATCTGACCAGTGAATCCGAGTGCGTCACCTTCCTGTTCCGGGACTGGACGACGGGTATGGCATGGCACCCTGACCACCTGGATGAATGGTTCAAGGATCACCTGGTCAAGTCCAAGGTGAGCCATCGGGGCATCAACCAATGCCGTCATACGTATGCGAGCCAGGCCTTGTCCTGCCACGTCGAACTGGAGTGGCTAGCGAAACAGCTGGGCCATGCCGACACGGCCATGATTAAGAAACACTATGGAAAGCTGATCCCGACTGATACCAAACGGATGGGCAGTGCGGTGTCAGAGAAGATGGGATTTGGGGAGGATTGGGGCGGGGTATAGCGGTCTGGAAGGACTGGATTTTGCCCCCATTTGCCCCCAATTTTGCCCCAAGCATTTTTTCACTTTCTCAAAGACAAGAAAAAGCCCCGTAACTCATTGAATTACGGGGCTTTTTAGTATGGCGGGAAGATAGGGATTTGAACCCTAGGTGCCATTGCTGACACAACGGATTTCGAATCCGTCCCGTTCGACCACTCCGGCATCTTCCCAAGCGGCGCGAATCATAACAGCTGAATGCGCTTTGGCGAAGCTTATTTTGAAAATTTTTCGTGTTCTATCAGGCGCTTGTGAAAAAGTCAGGGGCTGCCCGGCCTTCTCTCGCAGGGCTCAGGCGGTCAGGCGGGTCAGCGCTTCGCGGTACTTGTCAGCGGTTTTTTGCACGACGTCTGCCGGTACGGCCGGGGCCGGGGCTTGCTTGTTCCAGCCGGTGGATTCCAGCCAGTCGCGCACGAACTGCTTGTCGAAGCTCGGCGGGTTGCTGCCTTCGGCGTAGCTGTCGGCCGGCCAGAAGCGGCTGGAGTCCGGGGTCAGCACTTCGTCCATCAGGGTCAGGGTGCCGTCTTCGTCCAGACCGAATTCGAACTTGGTGTCGGCGATGATGATGCCGCGGGTAGCGGCGTACTCGACAGCCGTGGTGTACAGCTTGATTGCAGTGTCGCGCACCTGGGCAGCCAGTTCGGTGCCGATGATGGCTTCACACTGCGCGAAGCTGATGTTCTCGTCATGATCGCCCACGGCGGCCTTGGTCGAGGGGGTGAAGATCGGTTGCGGCAGTTTGGCTGCTTCCTTCAGGCCTGCCGGCAGGGCGATGCCGCAGACGGTGCCGCTCTTCTGGTATTCCTTCCAACCGGAGCCGACGATGTAGCCGCGCACGATGGCTTCCACGGCGACCGGCTTGAGGCGCTTGGCGACGACCGCACGGCCTTCCACTAGAGGCAGCTCGGCGGCGGAGACGACGTCTTCGACCTTGTCACCGGTGAAGTGGTTGGGCACCACGCCAGCCAGCTTGTCGAACCAGAAGTTGGAGATGGCGGTGAGGATCTTGCCCTTCTCCGGAATCGGTTGTTCGAGGATGACGTCGAATGCCGACAGACGATCGGTGGCCACCATCAGCATGCGCTTGTCGTCGATTTCGTAGAGGTCGCGGACCTTGCCCGAGTAGATCTTCTTCAGGCTCAGGGTGGTGGGTGTGCTCATGTCGGCATTTCCGTTTCTGGCAAACGGGTATGCCGCGAGAGGCATCCCGAATGATGAAAGCCTTCGCGGCATGCCCTCCCTCATCCGGCGCTTCGCGCCACCTTCTCCCGGAGGGAGAAGGACTGAAGGAAGACGTCGCTGCGCGACTTTCACACTAACAAGGCGAAACCTTTGCGGGTTTCGCCCATCGATTAACGGCTGGAGCGCGCTGCAGGCCATTTTTCAACGACCTGCTGGCGCCGGTCAGCCGAGATTATCCTGGATCAGGCTCAGCACGCGGCGTGATACGTCGGCCGGGGCTACGGTGTTGAGGTCTTTTTCCACGGTGACCTGGACGCCATCGCCAACCGGGGTCAGGCGCACCTGATAGCGCTCGGCGCGGGCTTCGATCTCTTCCTTGCTCGGCGCGCTGCCGAACAGGCGACCGAAGAAGCCGGGCTTCTTCTCGTTGACCTGAGCACCTTCGGCCAGGTTGATGTAGTACAGGCCGAGGCTGCGGTTGAGGTCGTCGACGCGTACGTCACCAAGTTCCAGCGAGCGACCGACGCCGGACCAGGCACGGTCGAAATCGGCGCCGAGGTTGAGCACCGGGTTGCCGTTGCCGTCTTCGCTCAGGCTGACGCGGCTGGGCGCATCGTAGTCGCGTGCGGCGAGCAACGATACCGAACCGCCCTGCTCCACACCACGGGCCATGCTCACCAGCATTTCGTCGAGCAGTGCAGCCTCGAGATTGGCGTTACCGCTGCCGGCCACGAAGTCGACATCGGCACTGCTGCCGGCGTTACGCACGGCGCTGGTGACGAACACTTCACTGGTGTTGCGCTGTACGCCCGGCTCGATGCGCACACGCACGCGGGTTTCGGCATCCGCTGCAACATCGCTGACGCGGCTGCTCAGGCTGCGCGCCATGCCAGCCGACAGCTCGTCGAAACGCTGCCAGGTGGTGGTGAACTCACCTACCTGCGGGCGCTCGCTGGCGATGCGGAAACCGTTGTCTTCGAAGAACTGACGCGCCAGCGGCCAGACTTCGGCCGGCACACGCTGGGCCACGACCCAACGCGAATCACCGCTGCGCTGCAGGCTGAACTCGCGCTCGTCGGCACGTACCTGCAGGCCTTGCGGGCGCGGCACTTCGAACTCAGCGGGGGTCGCGGTGCTGCTGGCCACCTGGGCAGGCACCGGCAGCAGCGGGTCGAGGCGCTTGGCCTGGACGTCGGCCGGCAATTGCATCGGTGCAGTCTGGCGCGCCTCCAGGTAGTCGCTGCCGCGATCACGGAAGTAGCCATTGTCACCCCAGAGCCAGCCACAACCGCTGGTGCTGGAGACGATCAGAGCAAGGGCGGAAAATCCGGCCAGTCGCTTCATGCGTAGAATCCTTGAGTTAAACCAATACACCGCACTGGCGCATGGCCTGGCGCAGCGGTTCGTGACAGCGCGGGCTGAGCCAGGTCAGCGGCAGACGAATACCGTCGCCCATCAGACCCATTTCGTGCAGCGCCCATTTCACCGGAATCGGGTTGGATTCGAGGAACAGTGCCTTGTGCAGCGGCATCAGACGGTCGTTGATGGCGCGGGCGATGGCCGCCTCGCCACGCATGGCGGCGGCGCACAGGTCGCTCATGGCACGCGGCGCAACGTTGGCAGTGACGGAGATGTTGCCCTTGCCGCCCAGCAGCATCAGCTCGACAGCGGTGGCGTCGTCACCGGAGTAGACGAGGAAATCCTTGCTGACGCGATCCAGCACGTCCTGAGCGCGCTGCAGGTCGCCAGTGGCTTCCTTGATGCCGATGATGTTGTCGATCTTCGACAGGCGCTCGACGGTCTCCGGCAGCATGTCGCACACGGTACGGCCCGGCACGTTGTAGAGAATCTGCGGGATCGAGACGGCTTCGGCGATATGGCGGAAGTGCAGGTACAGGCCTTCCTGGGTCGGCTTGTTGTAGTACGGGGTGACCAGCAGGGCGGCGTCGGCGCCGACTTCCTGAGCGGCACGGGTCAGCTCGACCGATTCACGGGTGGAGTTGCCGCCGGTGCCGGCGATCACCGGGATACGGCCGGCAACCTGCTTGACCACGCGCTTGATCACTTCGATGTGCTCGGGCACTTCCAGCGTGGCGGACTCACCCGTGGTGCCGACCGCGACGATGGCATTGGTGCCCTCTTGCAGGTGGAAATCCACCAATTTGCTCAGGGCCTCCCAATCCAGACCACCCTGCGCATCCATGGGCGTGACCAGTGCCACCATACTGCCCGCAATCATGCAACCGCTCCTGCCGGAAAATTTGAGCCGTAATGGTACTGGTGCCACCAATCCGGCACAAGCAACGGACAAGGGCTTATCAGGTCGTTTGAACACTACCTGCGTTTTTCCGCGACCGGCTATCGGCGCAGGCCGTCGTGCGATGCACAAGGCTTCGCCATTCCCCTCGGCGGTGCTTTTCGCTAACCTGCTGTCTTTGGTCTGCGGCTTCTCGTGCGTGGACCGTTCATCGCTTTAGGAAGGCTGCATGTCCACCCCCCTCGTTCGCGAACAATTCCTCGTCATCAGCGCTCTCGGCCGCGATGCCATGGCCCTGACCAACCTGCTCAGCCGCACCAGTCATGAGAACCGTTGTGCGGTGATCAGCACTCGCCTGAGCCGTCACGGTGAATTCAGCGCCCTGGTGCTGCAGGTGTCCGGTAGCTGGGATGCCCTGGCGCGCCTGGAGTCGAGCCTGCCGCTGCTGGCCAAGAAGCATGATTTCAGCGTGGATCTGGCGCGCAGCGCTGCCGCCGAAGTGCGCCCGCAGGCGCTGCCTTATGTGGCCTACGTCAGCGCGGTGTACCGCCCGGACATTCTCAACGAGCTGTGCCAGTTCTTCATCGACCACCGCGTCGAGCTGGAAGCCCTGACCTGCGACACCTACCAGGCGCCGCAGACCGGCGGCACCATGCTCAACGCCACCCTGACCGTGACGCTGCCGGCCGGCACGCAGATCAGCTGGCTGCGCGATCAGTTCCTCGATTTCGCCGATGCGCTGAATCTGGATGCCTTGATCGAACCTTGGCGCCCGCAGAATCCCTGATAGCCGCACGCAAGGAGTTTCCATGCCCGTTGAACTCGACAAAGCCGTTGCCGACTTCCAGGCCGAGGCCACCAGTGGCCAGCAGGTAAAGCTATCCGACCTCAAGGGCCAGCAGGTCGTGCTGTATTTCTACCCGAAGGACGCGACCCCGGGCTGCACCACCGAGGGTATGGACTTCAGCGCTCGCTTCGAGCAGTTCAAGGCGGCCAACACGCTGATCTTCGGCGTATCGATGGACAGCCTGAAGAAGCACGAAAGCTTCAAGTGCAAGCAGGCGTTTCCCTTCGAGCTGATCAGCGACGAAGAGCACCAGCTATGCGACCTGTTCGGCGTGTACCAGTTGAAGAAGAACTACGGCAAGGAATACATGGGCATCGTGCGCAGTACCTTCCTCATTGATAAGGACGGCGTGTTGCGTGAAGAGTGGCGCAACGTTAAGGTCGCCGGCCATGTCGACAAGGTGCTGGCAGCAGCCGAAGCCCTGAACAAAGGCTGACCCCCTGCCCTGCACATGAAACGCCGCGACGGCCAATGGCCGTCGCGGCGTTTTTGTTTGGAGGTAGCCTGGTTTGAGCTGTGCAAACCCAAGCTACCAGGCATCGTTGCAGAACCTGTGTAGGAGCGGCGCCCCGCCGCGAACATGGGCGGCGCGCCATTGAAAGCTTCGCCCCGGGGCGGGGCTCCTACGAAAAGCCGCGCCGGAACCCAAGCCTGGCCTTTGCCATCGACGCCTTATTCGGCGGACACCGGCTCGGTACGCGGCCAGGCGTTGATCACGGCCTTGAACAGGGTGGCCAGCGGAATGGCGAAGAATACGCCCCAGAAGCCCCACAGCCCGCCGAACAGCAGCACCGCGCAGATGATCGCCACCG
>Ga0247725_1000808_pt1 | contig 19480 bp, 18 predicted proteins | sample OKSTACKMCFT3sol_FD_183021 | JGI IMG/M metagenome (GOLD analysis project Ga0247725, IMG submission 183021) | Subsurface sediment microbial communities from gas well in Oklahoma, United States - OK STACK MC-FT3-sol | ecosystem: Environmental > Terrestrial > Deep subsurface > Rock core/Sediment...
AGAGGATAGGCCTTTGTTCGCGGTGCATTTCTTCAATGCTCGGCAGGGGGTCGCGGTTGGTCTCTGGTCGTTGGTTCTGACCACTGACGATGGTGGGGTAACCTGGACCGAGCAGGCGCTGGAGGCTCCTCCAGGCTCCAGCCGTGCCGACCTCAACCTCATGGGACTTTTTGCCGATAGCCATGGAAGCCTTTATGCCACTGCAGAGCGGGGCAAGGTTTTGCGCTCCGATGACCAGGGAAGAAGCTGGAGCTATATGGATACCGGTTATGAAGGAACTCTGTGGGCTGGTGCAGTGCTGGCCGATGGAAGTTTGTTGGTAGGCGGCCAACGAGGCACGCTCTTGCATAGCTCTGCCGATGGTATTGGCTTTGACCGTATGCCACTGAAGAGCAAGAGCTCGGTCACTTCAGTTGTCGTCTCTGGTCGGGAGGTGCTGGCAGTTGGGCTTGATGGACTGACGATTAAAAGCAGGAATGGGGGCAAGAGCTTTGAGGAACTGCAGTCGGCTGGGGGTACCTCGCTGACGGCTGCATTACTTAACGTAAATAACATTCCCATTCTGTTTTCAAGACGCGGTGTAGTTCCCATACAGGCTAGATAATTGGCCAATTTGATGTTCGAAAGGTCTTCGGCTGACTTCCAGTAAAGCAGATTAATGAGATCGTCACATGTTGATGGGGGCGTAGCGGGCTGGCCTTAGGCCCCTTTTGTGCCTGATTTCATCTCAAATAAGTAGGGAGGTGAAGTAGAACAAGCGCCGAATATTTATTCGAGGATCAAGTGGTGGTGTTCCGTATTCGCGAGGAATGCGAGTGGTGAATTTGTCCGCGCTATTTTTGTGTGCAGTGGTGCTGAATTTTCGTGTCTCTGACGCACTTCTTGTACGGATTCTGATCATGGAGGAGTAGGTTGTGAGGGGCTTGTCATTTATTTCTATTTTTGTATTCCCTGTAATTTCTCTGGGGCAGGTTAGTCAGGAATATACTGATGCGCAGGCAGTGATGAAGGCCGATATTTTTATCAAGGAGGCGTACGCTTTTAATGAAAGGGTTGCTGGAGTTTGCAATGACTTGAGTGCTATGGGGCTTCTCTATGAGATTGCTGAGGAAACTGTAAGTAAGTTGAATGATTGGCCTGGGCACAGTCAGGGTGGTCAGGCGCTTGTGCCGTATTATTCTTGCCGCCAGTCCATGGTGGATGTCCAAAGTTATGCATATGCCTGTGCTAATGGTATGTACAAGGGCAAGGCGAAAAAATATATGCAGCGCCGCTGGTTGGAGGATGCTGCTAGCTGTACGGCGGCCATACGATCTTCCGGGGTGTCTCCAGAATATAGTAATTAGCGACTTTTACATTTTAATAGGTCTCTTACAATTTTACGGGTGACACAGTTTCTACAGGCGTAGTCGTTTGGATGCTGGTGCGTGTTATGGACGTGAGGGGGGGGTTAGGGCTGTCGCCTGCATATATTTGTGAAATGATTTTTGGTTTTAAGTTTTATGAGCAGAATTGGGTTGAATGATTAGGGTGTTTTTGAAATTTAGTCGTTAAATATCTGCTCATAACAGATAAGCGCTGATTCTGAGCCAGAGTGCTGCTTGATTGACTCTGATTTTTCAGACTTGCAAAAAACATAACGGCTGTTATAATAATTTACGTGTCGGCTTGCCTAAGATTTGGCTTCTCTGGTTGCGAGAAGGCGAGGCTGGCCGTTGGCCCTGAGCTGAAATAAAAGAGGCGCTTGTGATGGGTATTTTCGATTGGAAGCACTGGTTGGTTGTTTTGGTCGTGGTGGTATTGGTTTTTGGTGGAAAGCGTATGCGGAGTTTTGGTAGTGATCTTGGAGAGGCGATCAAAGGGTTTCGCAACTCGTTAGCAGAGACTGATGCTGTTGTTGAGAAAAAAGTTGAGTCAGAGCGGAGCTAATTAAGCGGCGACAGAGTTTCCAGTGGCTCATTTAATGTATGTATCTTAGTGACTCGTGTGTGACGATGCGGTGTTCATGGTGAACTTGATGTTAGTGGTGACAAGTTTATAGTGTGCTGCGTGCCACTATTGCCTTGTAAGGGAAATGCTGTGAGTGGTATTCGAGTGTTGATGTTTGCTGCTGTTATATTTTTGTTGCTGATTTTGAATGCCTGAGTTGTGGGTGGTTGATGGTTTTTTGTTTTCTGTGCGGCGGCAGTGAGTGAGATTGTGCGGGTTGTTTTATTGAGTGTGTGACTGAGGCTTAATATTTTGTTGGGTGATGTTCTTGTTTTTTTGGTTGGCTGTGATGGCGTAGTCGTTTGAGGTGGTCAGTGCGCAGGTGTTGGTTGGTTAGTATGTGGCTCTTGTTTTTTTTATCGTTTGAGGTGAGGGCGTCAGAGGTGCTCAGTCCTGAGTTTATTGATGGAATGTCTTATGAGTTGAATGGTCGGGCTGCTATGTATGCAATTACGGCCAATATGGCTGCTCGCTTTGGACGTGGTCCGAAGCATGTCTACTGGAGTGCCTATCATCGGTTAGAGAGCTTCAGTAGGCCAAGATACAGAGCTTTTGCGGAGAGATTTGGAATTCAGTTGCCCGGAAAAACTTGGATATCGATTAAGTCAAAAGCTCTGAGTGGTTTGCCGGTGATCATGCTCCCTAGTATTTTCTCTGACTTGCGCAAGAGAACAATTGTTTATGTGGATAAGTTGAGGGCGCTTTCGGAAATTGGTCCGGCCGAAGAGAGTGACTTTCTTGATTATATGGTTCGCCAAGAGCTTTTGCAGGTTAAGTTGATGGATCTCTTACTTCGTAATGAATACTTAGCGGCGGAAGAATTGGTTGCCGACTTCATTGCTAGAGAGTCCTTGGTGGGCGAGCTTATTCCTAAGCGTTAACTGTCAATTGGTTTGGGAGTTGTGTAGGCATTGGGCGTCAGCAAGTGGTTGTGAAGCGCATTTTTGTGGTTCTTACCGCGATAAATGGTTCCTTTTTTTTGATGATTCTTATGGTGGCTGTTTCTTGGGAATTACCTCGGTGTATGCGGGGTGGGTGTTGGTTGTCTGGGAGGGTGCTGATAAGTTTTGAATTAATGCTTTAGTAATGTGCTGAGCAAATTAAATGGTCGACAATTTTCGAGGGGGATGGATGTCAAGTAAAATTACAGGGGCGGCACGCTTCACAGCATGTGCAGCCATTCTAGGTGCAGTTTTTGCTTATACAACTATTGCGCTCTCAATACTTGTAACAGGCGACGATGCCAGTATGATTTTATTTGGCGCCAAAGTGCTTTCCCTCCCTGGGGAGGTCCAAGAAATTTACCGTTTGTCAATGCTGACAGATATTCTGGGGTTCTATTTGCCTTCCTTGGTGGTTGGCGGTTATTTGTGGCATATCTTTCGCAATGATGCTGGCGCCCTAGGTAGCGTGGCCTTATTGGCTATAGGATTCTATGCCACTGTTGGCATCATTGGTGCCTCTGTTCAGCAGGCAGTAATCACTCCTTTGGCACATCTCTATGGGAGTGGAGATCCATCGATTAAAGCTGCCGCAGAAGTAACCTGGACTACCATTGCTCATGCCGTACAGTACGGATTGTGGTGGTCTGAGGGGTTTGTGGTTCTGTTTTGGGGGCTTGTTGTTGGTGGGCAGCTTAAAAGAACGGGTTGGGGGTGGTTTTCTCTGCTACTTCTAAAGCTTGTCGGTATGTCCTTTACCTTGTTTCTTATCTTTGGATTCTTTAAGTCTCTAGATGATTTGATGAAGATGATGGAAATGTCTTTTCTAGTGCTTTATCCGTTGTGGTTACTGATTTTTGGTGTACGGCTGCTTCGTGGCTACGGCGAGGTTGCTTAGTTTAGTCGACAGGGGGGGGGGGCAGCAATTTAAGCGGAAAATTTCTGTATCCTCAACACGTCTAGTGTGGTGCTGACAAAAGTTTCTGCTTCGCGGAACAACTGTTTCTGCTCCGTTTTACGCCCTTCGGGGCGTCTTTTTTTGTGCTCCCACTAATTGTTGAGGCTGAAGTGAATGTCCCATGTAGGGCTATACTTCGAGACTTTTTCTTTAACTCCAGGCCATCAATTAGCTGCGGGACATAACATTGATAGGTGTGGGCTATAGTGGGGTGGTGCTGAGGGGGGGCTGCATTACATGGCTTTTTGGAAATTGCTCCATTGTTGGAGGTTCTATGAGTGTCAGCGAGGCTTATATAGCATGTGCAGATCCTGTGCAGCTTATCGGTAGAGTGTTCCAGCTTTGGAATCAGCACTGTATTCCGCTACGAAATAAGAGCTACCTGCAGCTTGAGTTACCTAGCGGGGGGTGTGAGCTCTTGGCCGAAGTGAATTTGTTGCAAGTATTCCTTTATTCAGCACCAAATGATCACGAAGCCTTGCGTGAAATGGTCGCGAACGTCTTGTCTAAAGCCGCGGGGCGGGAACTAATTAAGATTGCTTGGCGGCTGAGTCTTGAGTGACTTACAGGGGCGCATCCTAAATTACAGAGTGGGCCACATACGCTCGCAGTTGAGAGAGATGACTGCCTCCATGGGATGCGCTCCTTGATAAATCGACACCTTAGTCAGTCAACCAGCCGCGCCTCGAAGAAAGAAATGCTCGATAAGTGTGGCCATTCCGGCGCGGGCCACCCGGCCGCGGCGTTCTGCGTCGACTAAGCCGAAGACTAGAGAAATGAAGATCTCGGTTAGCTCTGGCGCGCCTACATCGATGCGAAACACGCTCTCTTTCTGGCCGCGCAGAAAAAAAGAATCGAGTGCATCTCCGTAAGGTAGCCATCGAGTACCACCAGCATCTTCGTCGAGCGAATCTGGACGCCACTGAAAGGCGAGGAACGCCAACATGTCGCGGTGGGTTAGGTGATCGCTAATCAGGCGATGCAGTGCTTCTAGAACCGGCTGTTCATCCAGTCCAGCATTTGCGATGACCTGATTCATCACCATGGATCCATGGTTCATCAGAATTTCGATGAGGCTGTCGCGTGTGCCGCAGAAGCGGTTAAGAGTTGCCTTGCTTATTCCGGCGGCCTCAGCGATGTCCTTAAAGGTGCCGCGCGGATGGTCAACTAGGGCTACGGCCAGTGCTTTGAGTAGTTTTTCGTCGTCGGCGGGAGTGCCCATTGGGGGTCTCATTGGAGGGGTATCGATAGGCATTGTGCATATTCACGGTGTTTCCTCAATATCTACGGATGATCCATACAAAATCATATTGAGCCATTATTGACTCAATATGATTTTGTATGGATCATGTGGGTCATTATCAAGTCGTATTTTCTTGTGTGGAATATGCGTGACTTCTGCATTTTTATACAGGGCTTCATGGTGGGCGCGCTGATCGTGTTAGCGATGGCTGGGTCTGATCAGTCAGTGGGGCGAGCAGCCAGCGCCACGGAAAATGGGTTTCAGTGGCGTTAAAGGTGAGTCGGTATGCGTGGCCGAAGTGCGCGTACGAGTGGTCGGGGTCGTGAATAACGGTGCGTTCGATGAGGGTGCTGATGTAAAAGCGGGCGATGTACTTTTTCCGATCGAGTCGGCACCTTTCAAAGCGGCCTTGGGGCGTGCCGAAGGGCAACTGGCCCAGGCGGCGGTGCATCGCTATGAGTCGCCAGTGAATATCTACGTGCTGAGTCAGCGAAACTTCGACGCTGCCAAAGCCGCGCTTCAAAGTGCCGAGGCGATCAAGCGTTCGGCACAGGCAGATGTTCAAACTGCAAGACTAGAACTCGAGTATTCCACTGCTAATGCGTCTATTTCTGGCCGCATAGGGCGGGCAGAAGTAGCCGAAGGTGCGCTTGTTGTAGGACGAAACGCTTAGCTCACAGACATTGCTTAAAAAGGAACTGCCATGAAAGCTCCAGTCCAGAAAGCCCTTCGCCGGGCACTGCTCACGCTCGCCGTGTTGGTGATCATTGGCGTGTTGGCCTGGTCGCAGCTCCGCACCGATGGTCTTGGCGAGGGCTTTTCCAGTGGTAACGGTCGCATCGAGGCCACCGAGATCGACGTGGCGACAAAGCTCGGTGGGCGCATCCGCGAAATCACCGTCGACGAGGGCGACTTTGTTCAGCCTGGTCAGATCATTGCGCGAATGGATACCGAGGTGCTGGAGGCGGAGTTAAGCCAGGCACGTGCCCAGGTTCGTCAGGCGGAAAACGTGATCCTCACTGCCAAGGCACTAGTCATTCAGCGCGAGAGCGAGAAGTCCACGGCCGAGGCGGTGGTCTTGCAGCGTCGTGCCGAGCTGACTGCCACGCAGAAGCGACATCAGCGCACAGAAACACTGGTTGGTCGTAATGCCCTGCCGCGCCAACAGCTGGATGACGATCTCTCCAACATGCAAAGCGCTCAGGCTACGCTGGCAGCTTCCCGAGCCCAGGTACTATCCGCTGATGCCGGTATCGCTGCGGCTAGGTCTCAGGTGATCGAGGCACAGTCTGCCCTGGAGGCCGTCCAGGCCAGCGTGATGCGGTTGCAGGCAGACATTCGCGACAGCGAACTTAAGACCGACCGCTTAGCCCGCGTGCAGTACCGCGTCGCGCAGCCGGGTGAGGTGCTCGGAGCTGGAGGCAAGCTGCTTAACCTCGTTGACCTAACCGACGTTTACATGACCTTCTTTTTGCCCGAGCGTCTGGTCGGTCGTGTCGCCATTGGCTCGGAGGCGCGGCTGGTGATCGATGCTGCACCACAGTATGTTATTCCCGCCCAAGTCACTTTTGTCTCCAGCGTCGCGCAATTCACGCCGAAGACGGTGGAAACTGAAAGTGAGCGCGAGAAACTTATGTTTCGGGTCAAGGCGCGGATTAATCCCGGACTCTTGAGAAAGCACGTGGAGCAGGTCAAGACCGGGCTGCCGGGAGTCGCTTACCTCAAGCTGGACGCCGAAGCTAACTGGCCGGCCCATCTGCAGATCAATGTAGGGTCATGAGCCAGGTACTGGCGCCGGTGGCGCAAGTTGATGAACTCAGTCTGCAGTACGGTAAGACTCGCGCGTTGGATGATCTTAGCCTGAGCTTTCCGGCACGTTGCATGGTTGGCCTGATCGGCCCGGATGGCGTTGGCAAGTCCAGCTTGCTGGCGTTGATCGCTGGTGCACGCAAGCTGCAGCAGGGCCGCGTACTGGTGCTCGATGGCGATATGGGCGACGCCGAGCACCGCCGCGCGGTATGCCCGCGCATTGCTTACATGCCGCAGGGTTTGGGCAAGAACCTCTACCCGACATTGACAGTATTCGAGAACCTCGAGTTCTTCGGTCGGCTGTTCGGTCAAGACGCTGCCGAACGTCGTGGGCGGATTGGCGAACTGACCCGGAGTACCGGCTTGGCCCCCTTCGTGGACCGCCCGGCGGGCAAACTCTCCGGTGGTATGAAGCAGAAGCTTGGGCTTTGTTGCGCATTGATCCACGATCCCGATCTGCTGATCCTCGACGAGCCCACCACCGGCGTGGACCCTCTGTCGCGTGCCCAGTTCTGGGAGTTGATTGAGCGAATCCGCAGTGAGCGTCCGCAGATGAGTGTGCTTGTCGCCACTGCCTACATGGACGAGGCGAACCGTTTCGATCACCTCGTGGCGATGGACTCCGGCCGCGTACTCGCCACCGGCACCCCAGCCGAGTTGTTGGCTCGAACCGATAGCAATACGCTGGAACAGGCCTTTATCCGTCTACTGCCGGAATGCAAACGTAGCCAGCACCGTGAACTGATTATTCCGCCGAAGCCGCCGAGCGACATTATTGCGATCGAGGCTCATGGGCTGACCATGCGTTTCGATGATTTCATCGCAGTAGATCAGGTCACCTTCCGTATTGCCCGCGGGGAGATATTCGGATTTCTAGGCTCCAACGGCTGTGGCAAGACGACCACCATGAAGATGCTCACCGGGCTGCTGCCGGCCAGCGAGGGTGAAGCATTGCTGTTTGGCAAACCTGTAGACCCGCGCGACATCCAGACTCGTAAGCGGGTTGGCTACATGTCTCAGGCATTTTCGCTTTATAGCGAGCTGACGGTGCGGCAAAACCTTGATCTTCATGCGCGACTCTTCCACCTACCGGTAGAGCGTCGCGACGCACGTATCCAGGATATGCTCAAGCGATTCGACCTCACTGGCGATGCTGAAAGCCTGCCCAGCAGCCTGCCGATGGGCCACCGTCAACGTCTGTCGCTGGCAGTGGCTGTGATCCACAATCCTGAGATTCTGATTCTCGATGAGCCTACCTCGGGTGTCGATCCGGTAGCTCGCGATGGTTTTTGGGAGCTCTTGGTGCAGCTGTCACGTGAAGACGGCGTGACCATATTCATTTCCACCCACTTCATGAACGAGGCGCTGCGCTGCGACCGCATCTCATTGATGCATGCCGGTCGGGTGCTTGACAGCGATACGCCCCAAGGCTTGATGGCCAAGCGTGGACTGCCGACCCTAGAACAGACCTTCATTTCCTACCTAGAAGAGGCCGCCATGGCCCATTCTGCCGAGGAGCCTGTTACGCCGACGCTCGTCGCCACGCACGGACCGATCAAAACGACTGGAGACCTGCCTCGCCAGGCTCGCTTCAGCCTCCGTCGGCTGCTCAGCTACACCCGCCGCGAGGTCATGGAGCTGCGCCGAGACCCAATCCGAGCGACGCTTGCCATGCTAGGTAGCGTGGTGCTGATGTTCATCATGGGCTACGGTTTCAGCTACGACGTTGAGAACCTCACCTACGCTGTTCTTGACCATGATCAGACCTCCGCCAGTCAACACTATCTGCTGAACATGGCTGGCTCGCGTTACTTCAGCGAGCAGGCGCCGCTTAATAATCATGCAGAGCTGGACCAGCGTCTGCGCAGCGGCGACATCAACCTAGCAGTGGAGATTCCATCGAACTTCGGTCGCGATCTCAAGCGCGATGCGGTCCCAGAAGTGGCTTTCTGGATCGACGGTGCAACGCCCACCCGTGCTGACACGATCAAGGGCTATATACAGGGCATCCATTTTGGCTATCTGGAGCAGCTTGCGCTGGAGACCGGTTTTGTAGGCGATCTGGAGCCTGTCGATGTTGCCATTCGTTACCGGTATAACCCTGGCTTACGGAGCCTTCCGGCCATGGCTCCGGCAATGATACCGCTGCTCCTGATGATGATCCCGGCCATGCTCACCGCCCTCGGCGTAGTGCGTGAAAAGGAATTAGGCTCGATCACAAACTTCTATGTCACTCCGACGACCCGGCTGGAATTTCTGCTCGGCAAGCAACTGCCCTATATCGCCTTGGGTATGTTCAACTTCGCAACCCTGGTGCTTTTTGTGGTGTTTGTCTTTGACGTTCCGATCAAGGGCAGCATCCTTGCACTCTGCCTTGGCGCGCTGCTCTACGTGACCTGTGCTACGGGACTAGGCCTGCTGATGTCGTCGATTCTTAATAGCCAGATCGCGGCGATATTCGGCACCACCATCGTCACCCTGCTGCCCGCTATCCAGTTTTCAGGACTCACGTACCCGGTCGCCGCAATGGAGGGTGTCGGCGCATTCATAGGTAATATCTACCCCACCAGCCATTTCTTCATTATCTGTTCCGGTGTGTTCTCCAAAGCGCTCGGGCTGGCTGAGCTTTACGTCCGTTTCATACCGATGCTTCTGGCGATTCCAGTGCTGACGCTGCTAAGCGTAGCTGGCTTGAGAAAGCAGGAAGCATGAATATGCATGAACTATGGTGCAAACTCAGTAACATCCGACACTTTGGACTTAAGGAGCTACGCAGTCTCTTCCGTGATCCGGCGATGGTGGTGCTGATCATCTACGCGTTCACCCTAGCCATCTACGAAGGTGCAACTGCGATCCCCGAGGCGCCGCATCGTGCCAGTATCGCGGTGGTCGACGAGGATCGCTCGCAGGCCTCGCTGCGCATTATTAATGCCTTCCAGCTGCCTTACTTTATCTCGCCGAAGGTTATCTCCCTGCAGGAAATGGATAGGGGGATGGATAGTGGACTCTACACCTTCACCCTGAATATCCCGCCGAACTTTCAGCAGGACTTGCTCGCTGGTCGACAGCCGACGGTCCAGCTCAATGTTGACGCTACTCAGGTCGAGCAGGCGTTTACCGGGGCGGGACACATACACCATATCATCGGCAGTGAAAGTGCCGCGTTCCTCAAGCGCTACCGCAGCAATGAGGTACTACCCGTAGAGGTGGTGATGCGTACTGCGTTCAATCCCAACCTTACCCGCGCCTGGTTCGGTGCGGTGAACGAGGTGATCAATCAGGTCACTCTGTTAGCGATCATCCTCACTGGCGCTGCGCTGATCCGCGAGCGCGAGCACGGCACGATCGAGCACCTGCTAGTGATGCCCGTGACGCCATTTGAGATCATGCTTGGCAAGGTCTGGGCTATGGGGCTAGTTGTGTTGATCGCGGCCACTTTCGCTCTGCGCGTTGTTGTTGAACTTTGGTTAAATGTTCCGATTCAGGGCTCATTGTTGCTGTTTGCCGGCGGTTCTGCGCTGCACCTGTTCGCCGCGACCTCAATGGGCATCTTCTTCGGTACTGTGGCACGCTCCATGCCGCAACTGGGTCTTTTGGTAATCCTAACGCTGATACCGCTGCAGGTTCTCTCCGGTGGAATGAGTCCGCGTGAGAGCATGCCCGAGCTGGTGCAGAACATCATGCTGGTGGCGCCGACCACGCATTATGTTGAGCTTGCCCAAGCGATTCTGTTCCGCGATGCCGGCGTGTCAGTCGTCTGGCCGCAACTACTGGCGCTAATGGTGATCGGCACGATGTTCTTCATCGGAGCGCTGTCGCGGTTGAGAAGTTCGCTGAATTGATATCGGAAATATGATGCTTCTGGCCTAATCTGAGAGTGCATCTTGACGTGGCCTTTTGAGGCGCTTTTCTTTGGCTATGTACCAATTATGTGTTGCGCTCTTGGCCACTACCGGTTTCGGCTTTACGCCGATTCACTTTCTCTTTGCTTGCGCGAAAGAGAAAGTGCACCCGGCATCCGGTTTTCGCTGCGCGAAACTTTCCTCGCTCCGGCACTGTTCCGAGGGGCGTCACGGCGGGCCATTCCTGGCCCATCGTTCCTCATTTGGCATCCCAGCCCAATGCCCCTCTACACAGCACCTCCACTCGGCCTCTTGACGGGACTGGGGGGCCGAGGTGCTTGAGAATCCGTGGGAGCGGTCTTGACCGCGAAGTTTTTAACCGCGCCAGCTCATTGCTGTGTCATACACAGCCATTGCTGCATCATGATGGCTCAATCACTCACGTCCTTAACATGGTTGTAGATGTGACGGACGGGCATGTGCACGAGAGATCTTTCGCCAGTATGTTGAATAGGCAATTTTCCGCCTGAGAGCAAGATGAGTACGCCGCATGGGGACTCCATTACTTGCCCACATGCGGACGACTAAGGGGCGCACATAATTCAAGTTCTTCTTCGGGCTTGCGTCTGCTGCTTTCCCATTGCAGCAGAAGAGAGATGGCGCAGGGCAGAATCGTGAGAGTGACTATAGTGGCGATGGCGAGTCCTCCGATTATTGCGAAGGCCATAGGCCCCCAGAATATCTGCGGCGCAATTGGGATCATGCCAAGGATTGCTGCACAAGCAGTCAATACGATGGGTCGTGCCCTGTGCATCGAGGCGTGTATTACAGCGTCGAGTGGGGGCTGACCTGCGGCGACATTGATGTCTACTTCTTCAATCAGGATGATCGCATTCCGGACGATCATGCCTACTAAGGCTATAACTCCCAGCTGTGCCACGAAGCCCATGGGGGTGCCCGTTGGTAGCATCGCCAGGACCACGCCGATCAGGCCGAACGGTGCCATTGCGAGTGCGAGGAGCATTCGTGAAAAACTACGCAATTGAACCATCAGAAGCACACACATTACGAGCGCCGTCACCGGTAGAACGGCAAAGAGCGAGGTGCTTCCCTTTGCGGCTTCTTCGACAGCGCCACCCGTTTCCACCTTGTAGCCTTTCGGCAGTCCAGCAGCGAACTGCGCGATGGCCGGGGAGAGTGTTTGCACCACGGTCGCAGCTTCAAGGCCCTCGCGAACGTCGCCCTGGACGGTGACGAGCGGTAGGCGCTGGCGTCGCCAGACGATAGGGTCCTCCACGCCATAGCTGAGTTTCGCAATCTGCGTCAGCGGAATGGTGTGTCCTTGCGGGGTACGGATCTGCAGATTAGCGAGAGTCGCGAGGTCAGTGCGCTCACCGATCTTTGCGCGCACTACCACATCCACGAGACGGTCTTGGTCGCGTACGGCGGTTACCGTGGTACCGGAGAAGATGGCTGCCATGGCACTTGCGACCTCTTCGGACGAAAGCCCCAGCGCCTGTGCCTGCGTCTGGTCGATCGCGACGCCGACGCTGCGTTGTGGCTCGCCCGAGAGCAAATGCACCTCGCTCGTATCCGGGTTGGCTGAGAGCACATTGGCTAATTGCCCGGCGATATCGTGCACCCTTGCTTGATTAGGGCCGGTGACACGATATTTCAGTGGCCAGCCAACCGGTGGGCCGAGTTCGAGCGGCGTTGCACGTGCGATGAGGCCAGGGAAATTTGTCTTGAAAGTTTCGGCGAGCTTGGCCTGGAGAGCATCGCGCTGGTTGACGCCTTTGGTGAGCACGACTAACTGGGCCACGTTATCGTTTTGCAGCAGTACCTCCATCGGCAAATAGAAACGGATCGCGCCGGAGCCAATGTAGGTAGAGAACTGCTCGACGTTAGGATCGGCAGCGAGCACCTTTTCCAGTTTCAATGCTTCGCGCTCCGTAGCTTCCAGCGACGCATTCTGTGGCAGTGTCAGGCTCACCAGAAGTTCGGGGCGATCGGAGGGCGGAAAGAACTGCTGCTCAAGGTAGGCATAAGCGCCGAGAGAGATTACAAATGCAGCGACCGCCGCCGAGAGGGTGAGGGCGCGATGAGTCAGGGCCCACGATAAGGTTCGCCTGTAGACGTTCAAGAACCGGCCCTTACTGTGGCCATGATTCGGCAGGGATTTTGGTAGGATCAGTGTGCCGAGCAGCGGTGAGAACAGCACCGCTACCACCCAGGATGCCGACAGCGAGATCAGCACCACCATGAACATTGAGTAGCAATACTCTCCGGCGCTTGAGGCGGCGAAGCCGACCGGAATAAAACCGGCGATCATGACGAGCGTACCCGTCAGCATCGGAAAGGCGGTCGAGTCGTATGCGAAGCTTGCAGCGCGTTTGAGACTCCATCCTTCTTCGAGTTTTCCGATCATGGCCTCGACTGTGATCATCGCATCATCGACGAGTAGGCCAAGGGCGATGATCAGTGCGCCAAGCGAGATGCGCTGCAGACCGATTCCGGTCAGTTCCATGCCGATGAAGGTCAGTGCCAGGACGAAGGGGATCGAAATGCTCACGACCAACCCTGCTCTGAGGCCGAGTGAGAGAAACGACACCGCAAGTACGATCGCGACTGCTTCAGTCAATACTTTGAGGAAGCCGTTCACAGCATCCTTGACCACGGTCGATTGGTCAGCGACCTGAAGCATCTCGATCCCGTGGGGAAGCGACGCTTTGACTTCGCTCATGCGATCCCGCACCGCTTGCCCAAATTCGAGGAGGTTGCCGCCCGCGGCCATCGATATGGCGAGGCCGAGTGCTTTTTCGCCGTTGACCCGAAATTGGGGGGCCGGCGGGTCGGCCGGAATACGTCGAATCGTGGCGAGCTCTGCCAACGGCACGAAGCGGTCGTTCGCTCGTAGTGTCATGCTGCGAAGGCTTTCTTCAGATACAAAGCTACCGCTTACGCGCAGGGCGATTTTGTCATCAGCCAGGCGTACTGTTCCTGCTGGGCTCACGGCATTCTGGGCCCGCAATGCTCTCAGCACCGCGTCCTCGTCGAGACCGTAGGCGGCGAGAAGGCTGGGGGAGAACTCGATAGTGATCTGCTCTTCTTGCGCGCCCAGCAGTTGTACTTTACCGATGTTCGGGATGCGCAGCAGTTCAGCTCGAATTCCTTCCAAGTAGTCGCGCAGTTCTCGATCCGAAAAGCCCTCGGTTGTGAATCCGTAGATCTGACCATAGGTATCGCCAAACTCGTCGTCGAAGAAGGGGCCCTGTACCCCGCTTGGGAGTATTGCGGTGATGTCGGCCATCTTTTTGCGCACCTGGTACCAGGCATCAGGGACGACGCGTGCCGGCGCATCGTCGCGCAGATTGACCATGATTACGGTCTCGCCTGGACGCGTGTAGCTGTCGAGTCGGTCGAGATAGTGAATCTCTTCGAGCTTCTTCTCCAGGCGGTCGGTTAGGAGCTTGGTCGTATCTTCGATGTTCGCACCTGGCCAGCGGGCGGCGACCACCATGGTCTTGATGGTGAAGGCTGGATCTTCATTGCGACTCAGTTTCGAGTAGCTCATAGCTCCGCCAAGCAGAGTGATCAGCATGAGAAAAAAGATCAGCGGCTTTTGCGCGATGGACCACGCCGAGAGATTGAAGTTGCCTTGGCTTTTCTGCGCGCTCATTTGACCTGCTCCCCCGACTCGTAAGCGACTCTCTGGCCTGGCCTGAGCTTGCTAACTCCCGCCGTTACGACCGCATCACCGTCGACGAGTCCGGACTCTATAAGTGCCTGTGTCGCTGTGTAGCGTGCGACAGTTACTGGCTTACGAATGAGCTCTTTCGTTGCTGGCTGGACCACAAAAACCGCAGGCTTGCCGTTCTCGCTGGTCAAGGCGGATGCAGGGATAGTGACCAGTGCTTTGCCAGGCAGGATGATACGTCCGGTAACCGTCGCCCCTAGCGTCATGGTGGCAGGAGCATCGGGCAGGGCAATGCGGACGCGATAGGTACGGGTTGCTGGGTCTGCGGTCGGACTTGCGTCACGGATTGTTCCGGTTACCTTGATTGATGGGTCTGAAACGAGCGCTACTTCGACTTGCACATCTGAGGGAACGCTGGTGTAGATCCTCTCAGACACATTGAAGATGGCGTCACGTTCGTAGGTCGAGGAAAGCTTTATCGCGGGTTGGCCTGCCTCGACGACTTGCCCTGCGTTGACCGATACTGCGCTGACAATTGCTTCGTCTGGAGCACGGAGCTCGGTGTAGGTCAGTTTATTTCGTGCTGCCTGGAGGGCTGTCTTGGCGACGTTTAGTCTTGCGTTCGCTGCTCGCCAGTTTGCCTCGGCTTCTTCCACCCTTGCGCGAGCTACAAACTGCTTTTCAAAGAGGGTCCGCTGCCGCTCAAGTTCTGACTTCGCCAATCCTTCTGTTGCCTCAGCGCTTTTGACTTCGGCTTCGGCACTCATTACCTCGTTCTGCACGTCGTTCGGGTCGAGTGTCGCCAAAACCTGTCCTTTCTCGACACTCATGCCGACCTCGGCTGTGCGAGTCGCGACTCGACCGTCAATGCGGAAGCCTAGATTGGTTTCGACATTCGCTTGGATCTCGCCCGTCTGTGCGACCTGCTCGTCGATGGCCGCAGGTTTAGCGATCTGTGTGCGAACAGGGCGTGGAGGCTCCGCCGATTGCGTTTTCTCCTGACAGCCCGTAAGGGCTATTACTAGGGCGTAGGAATAGGCGCATAACACGGAAGTTTTAAGTAGTTTCATATCAGATACCCTCGTTCAAGGACGAGTTATGCAGAGCGCTGTACACCCTTCTGGAGGGAGCGTAAGCGTCAGTAGGGCGAGCAGGCTTGCTCCGATACCGGTCATTAACTCGATGATCTTGGCGTGCCAGTGACTTTGCAGGAGACCAAGCAGAGCGGTTTGCGAGATGAGGCGGCCACTGGCCTTGAAAGGTTGTGAATGGCCGAGGACGAGTCTGGGCATAGGGGCCGCTCTATTTAACGTGGACAACAGACACGCTATCCAAGCAGCCTAGTTCATCCTGATCTGGCTTCATGCCGGACACCGCCGAAGCCTAGGCTCCTAGAGTCTGGACTTCTCTCGAGTCAGGCCGAGGCGACCCATTCGGCGCCGCGTTCGGCGATCATGATGGACGGTGCGTTGGTATTGCCGCCGACCAGGGTCGGCATGATCGAGGCATCAATCACGCGCAGGCCCTCAATGCCATGCACGCGCAGCTGACTGTCGACCACCGCCATTTCGTCCTGCCCCATCTTGCAAGTACCGACCGGGTGGTAGATGGAGTCGGTACGCTTGCGCAGCAACTCGATCAGTTGCTCGTCGCTGTGCAGATCCTTGCTGTAGATATCCCTGAGGCCAAAGCGAGCCATTGGCGCTTGCTCCATTATCTCGCGGGTCATGCGATAGCCCTTGAGCAGGGTCTGCACGTCGTCGTCGTGGCTAAGGAAGTTTGGATCAATGCGGGGCGCCGCGCTTGGGTCGGCAGAGGACAACCCAACACTGCCGATGCTCTTCGGCCTCAGCACGCAGACGTGGCAACTGAACCCATGGCCCCAGCGCAGCGTACGGTTGTGGTTGTCGACTGCGCCAATCACCGAGTGCAGCTGGATATCTGGGCGCGCGAGGCTTGCATCGGTCTTGAGGAAACCACCGGCCTCGGCGCCGTTGCTACCGAAAAGTCCGCGCCGGTGGCGCAGGTAATCGACCAGCGCCTTGCTCATCTTCAGGCTGCCGCTTAGCGATATGCCGAGCAGAGAGGTGTCCTTGCTCTTGTAGCAGAGAACCGTGTCTGGGTGATCCTGAAGATTTTGACCGACACCGGGCAACTCGTGTTGCACGACGATACCTTGGGGTTTCAGTTCGGCTTCCGGGCCGATGCCGGAGAGCATTAGCAGGTGCGGGCTGCCGAAGGCCCCGGCAGCCAGCAGGACTTCTTTGCGTGCTTTGAGTTGCTGGCGCACGCCCTTGACCAGGGCCTGCACGCCGACGGCCTGCTTGCCGTTGAGTAGGACACGCTCGGCGTGAGCACCGGTAAGCACGGTGAGGTTACTGCGCTCACGAATCGGCTTGAGGAAGGCCGTGGCAGTACTCCAGCGACGACCATCATGGATGGTGACGTCGTAATAGCCGACTCCTTCCTGCTGCGCGCCATTGAAATCGGGGTTGAAGCGGTGGCCAGCACTTGTTGCGGCATCAACAAAAGCTTCGGTAGCGGTGTGGCGATGAGCACGGTTGACGCGCAGCTCGCCGTTTCCACCGTGATACTTGCTGTTGCCGTTGTGGTGTGACTCGCTCTTGCGGAAGTACGGCAGCACGTCTGCGAAGGACCAGCCGTCGTTACCTAGCGCTTGCCAATCATCGAAGTCTTCTTGATGGCCGCGAATGTAGACCATGCCGTTGATCGAGCTGCTGCCGCCCAGCACCTTGCCGCGGGGCTGATAGCCGAGGCGCCCATGCAGCCCTGGCTGTGGCACGGTATGGAAAGCCCAGTTGACGTGGCGGGTCGGCACAATGGCGGCGACGCCTAGCGGGGCATGGATAAGCGGCGAGGTATCTTCCGGGCCGGCTTCCAGCAGGCAGACACGGTTATCCGGGTTGGCACTCAAGCGGTTGGCCAAGACGCAGCCTGCGGAGCCGGCGCCGACGATGATGTAGTCGAATTCCATCTTTAACGGGTCTCGAATAGGGCGCTGGAAGTTAGCGGTCAGGAGGTGGTCGACGTTTCCCCTTGGTCCACTAGACATCCCACTCTGTGTATTTGTTGATGAAATTTTGGATGCGCTGCACCGCTTCTTGTGTCTGCGGTAGGGTAGGCATCAGTTGGAAGACATGGGGAAGCCGCGCCCATATCTCCAGCTGTACGGGTACGCCGCTAGCATTGGCCTTGGTTGCGGCACGTACAGCGTCATCCAGGAGCATTTCCGTGCTGCCCACCTGGAACAGCAGTGGTGGCAAGCCGGGGAAGTCGCCGAACAGGGGCGATACCGACGCTTGTGAATAGGTGTCGGCTGGCGCGTAAAAGTCGCGAATGGCGACGGAAAATGGCAGCGTGAAGATCGGGTCGTGGGATGCGTTGCTCAGAGTGCTCTTACCGCTGAGGGTGAGATCTAGAAATGGGGAAAGGAGAACGGCGCAGCTCGGCAACGGTTGTTTGTCGGCCTTGATGTGCTGCAGCGTCGCCATTACCAGGTTCCCGCCTGCGGAGTCGCCGGCAATGACGATATCTTTGGCGTTGAACCCCTGGGCCAGCAGCCAGCGGTAAGTGGCGAGGCACTCTTCCAGTGCATATGGGTAAGGGTGCTCTGGCGCCAGGCGATAGTCCACCAGCAATGCGCGGGTTTTCAGTCCCTGGCACCAGGATGCCACCATGGCGGCATATACATCTGGCGTGTAAGCCACGAATGCCCCGCCGTGGATGTAAAGCAGCACCCGCTCAGGCCGGTAATCTGCAGGCGATAGCCACTGAGCGGCAACACCGTTGCAGTTCACGTTCTCCCGTCGTACGTTGGCCAGAAGAGCGGGGGAGGCCTGACGATTTAATTGACTGAATTTTTGACGAAGTTTCGCAATGTCGATATGCGCTCCAAGCCCCGACTTCACAGTGAGACGCATCAGCAGATTGAGCAGGCCGATCGTGAAGCGTCCACGGCGGGGATGGATGACGTGAGTAAATGTGTTCGCGTGTGTGCGTGTAGTCATGTGCCACCTCAAACAGGAGAAAGATCAACGGTAGGCCAGCGGTACTCTCGCAGTTGCTCACGCAATTGCAGCTTGCTGATCTTTCCAGTAGCGGTATGTGGAATCGCCTCGACGAACACCACGTCATCAGGAATACAGAACTTGGCGACCTTGCCGGGATATTGAGCAAGGATCTCTTCGCGACTCACGCTTTGATCCGCTTTTCTCACTACCACCAGCAGAGGCCGCTCATCCCACTTCGGATGGGCCATGCCCAAGGCTGCTGCTTCGGCAACTCCTGGATGGCCCATGGCGATGTTTTCCAGCTCGATGGAGCTGATCCACTCGCCGCCTGACTTGATCACGTCCTTGGCGCGGTCGGTAATCTGCATGAAGCCATCCTGGTCCAGGGTGGCCACATCGCCCGTCGGGAACCAGCCGTCCAGCAGCGGGCTGTCGCTTTTGCGGAAATACTGGTCGAGGACCCAGTGGCCGCGAACCATCAGCGCACCCGAGGTCTTGCCGTCGCGGGGCAGGGCATTACCCTCGTCGTCGATTATCTTCAGGTCGATGCCGAATGGCGGGCGGCCCTGCTTGACCTCGATGGCGAAGCGCTTCTCTTCGTCGAGCTTGAGCTGCGAAGACTTGAGTGCATTGATCGTCCCGATCGGCGACATTTCCGTCATGCCCCAGGCGTGCTGAATCTTGATGCCGAACTCGTTTTCGAAGCTCTTCATCAGGGCCGGAGGGCAGGCCGCGCCACCGACGACCATGCGCTTGACGCTCGATAGTCCCGTGCCCTTTTTCTGCATGTACTGCAGCACGCTGAGCCATACGGTGGGTACACCGGCAGAGCAGGTGACGCCCTCGTTCTCGAACAATTCGAAGACGCTTTCGCCATCCAGGGCGGCCCCCGGAAACACCAGTTTGGCGCCGACCAGGGGCGCCGAGTATGGGAGGCCCCAGGCGTTGACGTGAAACATGGGCACCACGG
>Ga0247725_1000809_pt1 | contig 19456 bp, 24 predicted proteins | sample OKSTACKMCFT3sol_FD_183021 | JGI IMG/M metagenome (GOLD analysis project Ga0247725, IMG submission 183021) | Subsurface sediment microbial communities from gas well in Oklahoma, United States - OK STACK MC-FT3-sol | ecosystem: Environmental > Terrestrial > Deep subsurface > Rock core/Sediment...
CCCCCCCACTACGCCGAATCGGACCCCCCCTAAACCTGTAAGGTTTTGCCTTTAAGCTTTTCCTATATATTTCCCTATAGCATGAGCGCCGCAGGCTGTTGAAAAAGTCCAGCAAGCTCAGACAGCGGCCTACGGCCGGGCACCCCGCTGCGCGAGGTTCCCCGGACAAGCCGGCTCCCCTCCTGGCTATCGACAGCCCGCAAGCGGGCTAGGATGCGCCTGCAGGCGCATGAACACAAAACCCCGGCACGCACACGACAGTAGCTCGACGCCATGCTTTCGGCGGGATACGCCCCTCCCGGCCTTCGGCCGGGCCTGCTACCACAGCGGGGGGCTACCGCCTCACCGCCGGCAAGCCGGCGGATCGCTACATGGCGCGGTGACACGCAACGAAAACGCGACGGCCGAAATGGTCTATCAGTAAAGGTGTTCCCTGGCCTCGGGCCAAAAAGACAGCTATCAAAACGCAATCGGCGGAGAGCTGACGCCAAGATAAAGCCACAGGACCGCATACAGGCCACCAGGGGCGATTTTTCGCTGATGGCCGAGGGTTCGGGTAGGACAATAGATAAAATCGCCTGTAGCGCGTTCTATGCGCCTTTTCGACTGTTCACATATACTGTGGTTTTATACAGTATTTCTTATGTTTGTCACAGTCAGGCTCTGTTACGAGGACGGAGGCCGTCCGATCCCCAGGCACCGCGAGGCCATGCCGCTGCCAGAAATTCCCGGCTGGCTAATCCTGCGCGAGCAGATCGACAACACGGTGCGTCGAACGACCAGGATAGCCCGGCTCCATAACGACCGGATCAACGGCCGCGACGTGCTGCCGCAGCTACATGATGCGGTAGTGCTTTGGGTACTTGACGGGTTCATGTGTGTGACAGGTCTGGAAGAGGATTCCTTGACGCGGAAACGCACAGCGCAGTCCTGGCATATTCGCTTGCCGATCGGCCAGCTATAGCGGATTGCGGCAAAATGCCGGCATGGACATCAATCACGCAATCGCCCAAGCTCTGGAAGCGGACGACGATGACGGCGAGGCCGCACGCTCGCACCTGGCGGCCGGCCGATGGATTGGCTACGTTGATCCCGAATATCCTAACGACCTTGTGAGGGAGTGGCCTGATGGCCGCCGGGAGTTTGTCGAGGTAGACGACCAAGGCCGGATCACTCCGGTTTTGGAACGATCGCCAGGACCAAAAAGAGAAACGCCCAGGGCGTGAGCCGTGGGCGTTGATGGTGAAAGCGGTTAGCTGTTTACTTGGCCTGTGCCATGATTTGCTGGGGTGGATTCCAGTTGGTCAGGTAGCCAACATGCACGGGTAAACCGTAGTTGTAACGCTCAAACTGGTATGCCATCGGCACCCAGCCACCAGGCAGCAGTTGGCCATCCCGGTTCAGGCGAGTATTGAACGGCGCAACCAGGGCCATGTAATCGCTCATCGAGTGAACAGGCAGGCATACACTGGTGATTTCTGAGCCGGCCGGCACCGTCACCAGCTGGGCCGAACCGCTTGGCGGCTCTTTTGCGTCCGCCGGCACGAACTTGCCCTGCAGCTGGACAGGCTTACTCAGCACCAGTTTGTCATTTTCGATTTTGACAGCTGACAGCGGCACATTGCCAGTGCCGACATAGCGGCCGATGCTTTGCAGCACGTTGGCCTTGCCTACCGCCGCCGCTAAAGCGCCGTAGGCGCGAAGGTCGTTTGCAGGTTGGCCGCAAACCTGTTTCAGCACGTCGCCAGGCAGTACCCCGGCCTCTTTCGCAAACGTGCTGACGCCCGAAACGACGAGCGCACCAGGTTTGATTTTTTCATCGAACAGCAAGGACATCCCGCGATTGTCGGTAGTGTCGATAGCCACTTGCTGTTCAGTTGCCAATACCTTTTTCAGATACGCAGTACGGTCAGCTGGCGCCTCGGCATGGGCGGCCGCGCTAGCGATGATGGACAGGCTGATGATGGTCTTGATGGTCTTGATGGTGTTCATGGTAAAGCTCCTAGAAGTTGAGTTGCCCGGTTGCCGACCGGGCGGCGGTTACTTCGTTACTGCGCTTCGCAGCGTTGCCGCTCGCCCTTCTCCCATTCAGGATTCAGGCCGCCAGGGCTGCGCTTCCTGGCTTCCTCGATCCGAGCCAGGCACCGTGCAAGGCGGCCTTGTGGCTGGTTCGATGCGTGCTGCGGTTTGTGGGTTGCTGCTACCCGTACCGGCGTCCCGTTCGCCGGCGCGGTCCCACTGGCTGGTGCTCCTAACACCAGGCCACCGCGCACAAAGTCCTCACACGAAGATTGAATGTCGTTCATGTCCTGGCCGCTCATCGCAAGTGGATTGGCGCGGTAATCCTGTGCCTTGCGCTCTTTGACGCACTTAGCGATCGCCCGTTGTGCCTGTTGTTCAGGCGTACCGCCGTAAATCCTTTGCCATTGGCCGTAGCCAGTAATTGCGCCAATCCCTGCGACAACTAAGAGCGTTTTAAAAGCTGCTTGTATGTTCATCGCTCTATCCTTACTTCGGTTCGTATGGTGCGTTGATGTCTTGCATTGGCACGTATTCCAGTCGAACCTGTGCTGTTGGCAGGCCGGTCAACATCAAGTAGCCATGCAGGTTGTCGAGTCCCGTAATCTGCGATGCCAACACAGCTGCTTGTGTGGAGCGGCGAACGCTCATATTGCTGCTAGATGTTTCGAGGTCGCCTATGCGCTGACTGGTTCCTTTGCTTCGTTCTTTGCGCTCGACTTCCTGTTGTCCGATCTCGTTTTCAAAATACTTGGCCGTCTCACCGTCACCGGCTTTCAGGATAAGTTTTGTGGTCATACACGAAAGGAGGGTTTGCGCTTCGTCGTGGCCGTAGGTAGTGCGCAGCTGGGCAATGGTCTGCAACCCGGACACACAAACACCACCGTATTTCCGCAGCTTCGTCAGGCCGGCGCGCAGGCTCATAATTCGACCCAGGCTGTCTAGTTCATCCATGATGAACCACAGCCGGCGCGACTGGCTCTCAGTGAGAGACAAGCCCTCTACAATCGCCAGCTCAAGCCAGCACGCAACCAGGTTGCGCAGTTCTGCCATTTGAGCATCGGTATATGTCATGAACAGACAGGCCCGGTTGGCGTCAGATTCACGGACCCACTTACGAACGCTGAACGTGCCTTTGTCGGCCAGGTAAATCCAGTTGGACAGCGGCGCGCAGCCTGTGGAGCGAATGCTTTCCAACATGCGGGCATTGGCGGGCTTTGTGTAGCCGGCAGCTGGGCTATCGGCTAACAGATCGGCCAATTCGGGTTGCTCCGCTTGCGTCATGAAGTACAACAGCTGTTTGACGCTGTGTTCGCCGCGCTGGTGCAGCGCCTTGAAAACACCAGTGAACAGGACCTGAGCGTGAGTCGTCCAATTTTTGTCGGCGCCCTCACCATCCGGGATCGCGGCAATTGCCATACGTCGATAGTCGTATTCCGCTTCGATTTCAGCAAATGGCGACCATTCCACCGTCCGAGCATCAAAGGGGTTCAGGATGGTATCGCCCTCACGGCCGAATCGTGCCAGGTAGCCACCGGCCGGATCGGCGATGATTGCCGCCTGATTGCGCCGGCGAACAGTACGCATCATTGCATTGATCGCTTGCGACTTGCCGGCGCCGGTTTTACCTTCGATCAGAAAGTGTTCAGGCTCCATTTTTGGCGGAACCGGTACTACATCCAGGTAGAAGGCATCAGCCAGGTCGGTCTTGTCGTACTTGGCTTGTATGATTGAGGCCAGCTGTGGAGCAGTCACGATCGCGGCGCCACGCAACAGCGCCTCATCGCTTTTGGCCGCTCCTGTGCCACTGCGCATGGCCGGCGCCTTTCCGCCAATCCAGGAGCGTAACCGTCCTGCGCCTGGCTCCCAGGCCAGGACAGATTGGGGCCCTAGGGTATTGAGTACCCATTCCGACGCCGCATTTAGCGCCGCGTAAATAGCGCCTGCCCAGACAAGGACAGAAGCAGGCTCTAGTCCGAGACCGTACCGGTAAGCGTTGAAGGCCGCATTCCACGCGCCAGTAATGCCTACCAACATACCTAAGCATAGCAACCAGTTGTAGGTCTGCTGGCCTGCAAAAGTCCTGTAGAGCTGGTAAGGCCCCAGGATCGCCATAAAGAGGCCCTTTACAAAACCGCTGACTATCAAAGCCAGAGGCGCTAAACCTTTGTTCATAGAGATTTCTTTCGTTCCACCCCTTGTAATTTTGATGAGCGGTCATCAGAATTACAGGGGGCTTGATTGTTTACCTAGAAGTTGCAACCGAGATTCCCGGAAGGGCTGACTCCCGTGTCAGCCCTTCGTCATTTCTGGCGCGCATCCCTCGCCAGCTCCTGGATACGTGCACGTTCTTTGTCGCTCAGGCTGTTCCATACCGCTTGGATCATCTGACCGTTCTGGATTGCCTGGCGATCCGCTTCGGATAGCTCCTGTGCTTGTCCAGCCTTCCCACCAACTGGCAGGTAATGGGCACCAAGCACCGCGACCAGGCCGCCGAGGATGGCGGCGCCGGCCATGCACGCAACCACCTTGGCAAAGCTCCAGCTGATGAGGCGGCCGGCGGTCTTGATCTGCCCGATGATTTCCTTAACCTCGGCACCCACAGCCTGGCTTACGGCTTGGCTTGCTGCCTGCGCCGCAGCCTGACCGATGTCAAGCTTGGCCGCTGCGCTGGCTTGGGCAACCGCTTGAACGGCCGAGCGGTCGATTTCCTCACTCATGCCTTTCAGGACGCCGGCCAGCTGTTCCGCAGCGGCCAGGTAGTGCCCGGCCTGGACGTTGAGCTTATCGGCCATCGCATCTGCAGCGGCGGGAAACTCTCCTTTGAGGGATTCCACTTTTGTAATCACATCGTGAATATCCCCGAGTACGTCTTGATAAAGGATATCCAGTTTAGACCGAGCGTCAGCCATGATTTCCCCTTACTTGAACAGGACGGAGAAAACAGCATCCAGGTTGCGCTGCAGCGGCTTCACGCCTAATTTGATCGATTGCAGATCAGTATAACGATCCAGCACTTTCGGATCATTGCCATTGGCTTTTTCTTCGCGTGCTTTTGCCTTGTAGTCGGTTTGATCTTCCAAGGCGCCCGAAATAGTAACTTTGCGCATCGACATCAAATCAAAGACATCGCTTTCAAAAATGGCGGCTTCGGTATTTGCAACGCAGGTTTTGGACTTCTTGGCGAACTGCAGAATCGGTGCGAACTCGTCGGCTACGTCCTCATCGACGCGATTGAAAACAACGCGGATACGTTCGGCCGGAATTCCCAGCTCGGATAGTGCAGTGATGACCGCGATAGTTTCTTTCTGTTCTTTCGTGCCGCTGGTCACTGGAACAACAAAATAGTCGATTTCCAAGTGCGAATCTTCAAACTTGACCAAGCCATTCAGGAAGGCTTCAACGTTCGATGCGCCCACGTCGATAATTGCGTCATCCAGAAGCATCAGTTTCTTGAACAGATCACGGAATTTTTCGCCGCGAATCATTTCCACATCGACGCCCAAGCCTTGTGCAGTTTCGTTGATGCTTTCAACTGCAAAGACTTCCGCACCATTCATACGTGGAGCCAACAGGTGAGCAGCAATGGTAGTTTTGCCAACGGTGCCAGTGTAATTAACGACTGCAACTTTCATGTTTCTTCCTTTTTAAAATTAGAGGTCTTCTAAGTCAATTTGTGGGCGACGCATTTTTACTGTGTCTCCTGTGGTCGTGATCTTCCGACCCCCAGGTGCAGCTACTACCGGTTCTTGTTTCGCGTCCTCCTTTGGCGTTGAACCTTGCGGCGGAGCCGCTGGCTTTTCGGCCTGCTGGCCGCTCAAAGTGGAAGCGTGTACACGCTGCCCTTGTGTTGATTGGCTACCGGAAACGGGGGCGTGTACACGCTCTTTTCCTTCCCGGCTCTTGATGAACTTGCGCACTGCTTCCTGGCTCACCTTTAAACCGTTAGCAGCCAGCCATTCGCACACCTGCCAATTGGCGTAACCCTTCGCTTTCAGCTCAAAGATTTGGGCCTGGAAGGGTTCCAGCCTGGACCGCTTGGCCCTTGGCTCTACCTGCTTCTCAAACTCTTCTATGTCCATGTCCGCCCTTGTGTTGTGAACCCGACCATCATAGCCGGATTTCCAACCGGAAACAACCGTATGCAACAAAATATACACAACAAAACAACCATAAGCAAGCTGTCTGCAACAAAAAACAACCAAAAGCACGCATACTTGCAACCGAAAACAACCTTGTTGCTTGTTTGCACTGTTGGCTGTAGGATATATAGGCACGACAGATATGTTTACGAAATGCTCCGCATTTCTCCAACATATCCCGTGCCAAAGGGGGTTCCCCTTTGAATCCCCGGCGGCTGCGGCCGCCCGGTGCGCCCTTCGGGACGCGATGTAACGCCAAGGAAAAGAGGGCCGCGACGCGGCGAAAGGCAACGATGGCAAGACGTAAAAAACACGGTGACGAAAGCACTGTCCCGGTCAGTTTCCGGCTGACGACAACCGAGCGCCTGGACTACCTGGCGAAGTGCGAGGCGGCGGGCCTTTCCCCTTCCGACTTCTTCCGCGACTGCGTGCTAACGAACCGGACGCAGATCGTAGCTCGACCAAAGGCGAGCGCTGATCGTCAGCGGCTGTTGTATCTGGTCAACAAGACCAGCAACAACATCAACCAGTTGGCGCATCGAGCGAATAGCGACCACTTGGCCGGCAAGCTGACGGAAACCAGGTATGAGGAAATGATTGATAACCTCGAAACGATTGCACGTTTCTTGAAAGCGACGATTCCCCATGTTGATTAGGATTAGTGGTGGCGCAGCAGAGCGTGCCCAGGGAATTAAAGAGTATCTTGAAAATGGGCGAAAGGAAGGCCGTGATTTGTCACGCGACGAGCTGGACGAGCGCGTTATTCTTGCTGGCGACCTGGACACCGCCAACCAGGTCATTCTCGATATGGATACTGACGGGGAAAAGTATTTGCATATCACCCTTGCGTTTAAAGAGGATGAGATTGACCGTGTAACGCTGGAAGGGGTTGCAGACGACTTTAGACAGTTCGCTTTTTCCGCTTATGAACCGGATGAGTATAGCTTTTATGCTGAGGCACACATGCCGAAGATCAAAAGCTATACACATGAAAAGACCGGCGAGTTTGTAGAGCGAAAACCACATATTCATATCGTCATACCAAAGCAAAACCTGTTGAGCGGTCAGCACCTAAACCCGTTTGGTGTTGTCGATAAAAACGAGCGATTCATTGACGCATTTCAAGAGCACGTCAATAACAAGTATGGTCTGGCTAGTCCGAAAGAAAACCGCCGCATTGAATTTACCGACGCATCGGAAATGATTAGCCGATACAAAGGCGACGTTTTCAAGGGCGACAAGGGCAAGCAACTCAAGGAACAGCTGCTGTCCGAAATGCTGGACCGTGGTATTGCGGACTACAGCCAATTCAAGAAGCTCGCCGCCGAATATGGCACCGTCAGCACCGGGAAAAGCAAGGACCGCGAAGAACGATATTTGAAAGTCACGCCGCCAGGTGCGAGCAAAGCGGCACGCCTGGACAGTTATGTTTTTAGCCGTGAATTCGTAGAGTTGCCGACTGTCGAAAAACATAAGCGCATGGCGGCCGAGGTTCAACGCAATTACCAGATCGCCGGCGAGGCCCGCCGCGATCCGGCCCACGTCGCCCGCCACCTGGACGAGTGGCACCAGAGCCGTGCGCGGGAACTCAAGTACCTGAACAGCGGCGACAAGAAGTTTTACCAGGCATACCGCCAGGCTGGCGCCGAGACACGGCAGCAGATGCTGGCCGAGCGCGAGAGCCGTTTCTATACCAAGCACCGAAAGGAACAGACGAATGACCAGCAACACCGCCAACGAGCCGACCGAGCTGCAGGAGCCGACCGATTTGCCCGAGAGTTTCCCTTTAAGGGAGTATCACCCGGACAGGGACGGGATGCCGGCAACGCTGGACATCAACCAGGCGCCGGTAATTGGCAGCGTAGCCCTCAGTCGTTTGGACAAGGCGCGGCGCCCCAATCCCTCAACAGTGTGCGAAATCTGTCCAGCGTCGGTGTGGTTCGTGACACCCAAAGAAGTGAAGTGCTTTTGCCGAATCATGCACGTAATGAGCTGGACCACCAGCGAGCCGAACCAACTGACGGATTGCGACGGTCTGCTGATCGCTACGCAGCAGTAAGGCCAACCGGCCGCGCCTCGGATAGCGCGGTCAGCCAGCGGTCCCGTGACCTGCAGCAGACCAAACAAGCCCGCAGCGCCGGCCGCCAGGGCGATATGCAGGACATCAAGCAGAACCTGGACGCACGCCGGCTGCTGGCCGAGCTGTCGCAGTCGCATGGCGTCATCCCGGAGAAATACGAGGTCACGAAAGCCAAGGACGGCAGCGACCGGATCAAGTGCGGCACGCGCAATCTCAACGTGTCGGACTTCCTCACGAAAGAGCTAAACCTGCCGTGGAAGGATGCGGAAAAGACCCTGCGCGAATCCTACGGCCGGCAGACCGGCCGCCAGCTGCAGCGGGAGCACCGCCAGGAACCGCGGCGGCAGCTATGGGCCGAGTTCCAGGCCGGCCGGGGCGATCGGCAGCAGCTGCGCACACGCCAGTGGGACGACCAGCGCACCACGCAGCGCGTACGCATGGACGCCATCAAGAAGGAGTTTTACGCCAAGCGTAGCCGCATCCAGGGCGATAAGTCGCTGACTGGTGCGCAACGCAAGGCTGCTCTGTCCGTGGCCCGCATGGAGCGGATCACCAGCGAAGCTGCAGCCAAGGAGCGCGCCGGCATCGAGCGTGAACAACTCAAGGCGGCCCAGCGCGTCCCGGTCATGGAGCAGTACCGCGACTTCTTGGCCGAGAAGGCGCAGGCCGGCGACGAGCAGGCGCTGGCCGAGCTGCGCCGCCAGAGACCTGAGAAAACCGAGCGCGTCACGGAAAATGAGGCCAAGATTGAAGGGGCCGAGGCACCGGCCAAGCAGGAGCGCGAACCGATCCACCGTATCCAGGCGCTCACCTACCAGGTTCACCGAAACGGCGATGTCACGTACCAGCGCGCCGGCCGCGACGTGCTGCGCGATGAAGGGCGCAGCGTCCAGCTGCTGCAGACCGATGATAAGACGATCGAGACCGGCCTACGCCTGGCACAGCAGAAGTTCGGGCGCAAGTTCGCGCTTTCGGGACCACAGGAATTCCAGGATAAAGCCGCCAGAGTGGCGGCCGAGGCAGGGCTACAGGTCGAGTTCACGGATGCGCGCCTGAATCGGATCATGCGCGAGCGCACGGCCGAACTCGCGGCCGAGAAGGCACGCGATCAGGAGGCCCGTAAACTGGCCCAGGAGTTCACCAAACAGCGTGAGGCAGGGAAGGGAAAGGGCGACATCAAGGACGCGCCCAAAGGCCCGCAGAAGGCCCAGGAGCCGGCCGGCGTGCCGACCGACAGCAAGGCACCTTACACCGAGAGCGGCCGTTATAGCGGCGCGGTGCAAACCGTCGATCAGAACTATGTTTATCAATCTCACGGCCGCGATACCATCCGGCATGAGCGCAAGCATTTTAGCGAGACGCCGAAACCAGGCGATGAGGTGCGAGTCACCTACAAGCAAGGCCAAGCCACCGTTAAAAACCTGGCCCAAGAACGGGCCAAAAGCCGTGACCTGGATAAAGGCCAGGGACTCGGCTAGCAATCTCAACTTCTAGGAGATCCACATGAGTGAAGCAGGTAAGAAGATCCACAGCGCCGCACAGGTCGTTGAAAACAGCCTGGCCGCCACGGTCAAGGATTTAGAAAGCGGTATCGGCTCATTTTTTAGCGGAGGCCACGCCAAGACGCATGAGGCGGAACCAGTGCGCGAAGCCGGCCAGGACCGGGAACGCGAGCAGCAGCAGCCCGATAGCACGGCCGGCCGGATCGTCGCCAATCAGCAGGTTGGCGGCAAGGACTACTATCTGGTGCAGACCGAGAACCCGGCCGGCCAGTCCGAGCGCATGCTGTTTGAGAAGGGCGGCACCAACTACCAGGCCGGCCAGGATGTCATGGTGAAGTGGGACGAGGGCAAGCCGTCTCACGCCCAAGCGGAGAAGGGTGTAGAACTGCCGTGGGGTGGCAGCTTCGCCGGTCAATCTCAGTTTGCGAGCAACGACCATGACCAAGGCGCAGGACTCTAACGCGGCGCCGGCCGGCACCGTGCGCAAGGCTCACGCGAAACGCCAGGCCGTCGAAGCTGTCGGCCAGGTTGTCGGGCAGGCAGCGCGGACCTTGTTGCCGACCAGCGGGAGGAGCGGCAGCGGCACCGGATTACTTGGCTTGAGTGCTGCCCTTGTGGTCGGTATGGGTATTGGCGCGGCGATCGGATCGGACCAGCCAGCGGCCAGCGGCGCCGATGTTCGCTTGCCGCTCGATGACGAGCCGAAGGGCGGCAAGGATTCCGGGCAGCAGGCCGACTACGATTGCGCACTGTAAGGGGACATCACCAAAGAAAAGGCCGGGGGACACCCGGCCTTTTTTCTTCCTGCAGTGGCGTTTATTCGTCGCCGTGTTGCGCCTGGATGGACGCGCCGCCGCCATCGCTGGCTTTCAGCTCGTTGATGGCAGCTCGGGCTGCATCCTGGCTGACCTGTGCGGCTTTGCTCCCCGGCGCCGTCGGTTGTGCCGGCGCGCTGATCAAACCGGCGGGATTGGTCGGCGCACCAGGTGCGCCAAGTGCAGCAGGCGCCGCCGCAGGAATAGCAGGGGATGCCGCTGCAGACGTTTGAGTCGTTGCGCCGGCCAGGTTTGGCGCCGGCGGCGTGGCGCGCATCGCACCAGCCGAAGAAGTAGCCGGCGCCGGCGCAGCTTGGCCTGCTGGTGCACCAGGTGCGGCCTGTACGCCAGGCGCGGCCGGCGCAGCTGGTGCCGGCGCATTTGGCGCCGATCCGGCGGCAGCTGGCCCAGGACCAGGTGTAGAGGCTGCAGCCGATGCAGGCGGCGCGACCGGCGCCGGTACGGACGGAGCAGCGGCAGCTGGCATGGTCGGCGCTGGCAGGGACGAGGATGCGGCAGGTTGGGCGCCACCAGGTGCAAACGCGGCAGCAGTAGACGCCGGCGATTGCGCAGCGGCGCCGGCCAAGCTACCACCCAAGCCAGGCACGCCGGAGCCGCCACCAGAGCCACCCAGGCTGCCAAGCGCACCAAGAGCAGCGCCGCCAGGTGAGCCACTACCGAGAGCGCCGGCAGCTGCACCCAAGGCCGATTGCACCCCACCGGCGAGCTTGCCGCCCATCGCCACCGCACCACCTGCAACGGCGCCGATCGCACCACCAGCCGCCAGACCCGCCGCGACACCATCACCGGCCGACATGCTGGACGTACCGTTAAGCAGATCGGTCGCCATCTTCGGCGCGCCCAAGGCCAGAAGTACCAACAGAATAGAACCACCCGCTACCGCCCATAACGGCGCCAGGTTGGTCGGGCTCATTTGGCTTATGCCGTCACCCATCAATGAGGCGACTGCCTGCGCGCCGGCTAGAACAAAGTACAAGGTCAGGAACTTGATGCCGTACACAACTGGGGTCGTAATCACCTTCATCCCCATATCTTTCGTCCACTTGGTCATACCGAAGCCTAGGACGATCGGCGAGATGGCCGAGAAGAACCAAAGTTGAATCCACGTCACTGCAAATTGTCCCGCCATGACGGCGAACACCACCAGAATAATCAGGTTCACGCCAAAAAGGAGCAAGGACGGATACATATCGAACACAGATGCTTTGTCTCCAAACTGGGTAGTCATCTTGTTGATTAGGTCGATGCCGGTCCAGAACACATCGGAAGGGCTGATGGCCGTAATGTGCGCGCCTTCCTTCCCAAGCTGGATAAACCCATTGACGATCGCTAGTGGCACCGAAGGCGTATTGATAAGCCATGTAATAAAGCTGAAGTACATAACCTTCATAACGACCGCTACGCCAATCTCCGTGATGTCCGGGTCTTTCAGCAGGCGTGGCAGGATCATCCAGCATAGGTCGAGCACGAATAGCCCGATGGCGAGCTTGAGCGCGGCCACGCGCACGATGTCGCTAAATGCAGCGGCTGCATCCCTGTACTGCGTCATCACCGTACCCAGGTCGAACTCGCCCGTTGCCGCGACGGCCGAAAAGGACAACGCCAGGAAGGTCAGTCCAAGTAGCACCTTGACGATGTTGGGGACCACCCGCAGCAGCAGCTGCTCGCGGTACGCCCACTGTGCAGGTGTCATGTGCATGGCGATTCCTTAGAAAGCTTTGAAACCGGACTGGCCCGGCTTGCGCACGCCGTTATCTGGCTTTTCCTGCTGCTTGGTCACGTCCTCTTTTTTGGCGTCCTCGCTGGTCTTGCTGCTGCAGCCGGTCAGGATCGAGAGCGCGCCTACGATGAAGCAGGCCAGGAACAAGGACAGGAATTTTTTCTGGTTGAAGGTCATGTTTTTCTCCGTTGAGTGATCGAATTAGAAGGACTGGAAACCGCTTTGGCCGGCCTTGCGAATCTGGCCGTTGCCTTGGTTAAGGAACTGCGACGTCATCTCGCTTTTGTCGCCTTGGGCCTGCGCCTGGCCCGCCATGTAAGCGTTCTGCGCCTGCATCTGCGCCATGAACAGCTGCCGCAGTTTCTGCAGCTGCTGGACCTGTTGGCCCGCGACCATCACGCCGGCCTGTGCCGCCTGCAGGGCGCCAGGCGATCCGGCCGCGATGTTCTGGATACTCGCCATTGCAGCCTGTTCGTTGGCGAACTGGTTGGCCTGCAGGCCGGCAGCGCGTAATGCCCCGCTCAGGCTGTCCAGGCTGGTCTGGACCCATGTACGGGCCGACTGTTGAAAGTTGCGGTTTTGCGTGCTGAAGCCGGGATACTTGCTGGCGAACTTTTGGTCGATGTTCTCCAAGGCATAACCCAGGGACTGGCCCTGCGCGATTTGCTGCGTCAGCTGCTGCAGCTCGGCCTGCACGTCACCCCACACCATTTGAGGCGCTGCGATCAGGTTTTTGAGCTGCTGCTGGGAGTGCTGGACCTGCTGGATGGCGTTCTGCAGCACTTGATAGGTTTGGGCGGATTGTTGTAGCAGCTCAGTGTTGTTGAGAATCTGCGTGATCTCGGTAGCGCCGCCAGTTCCTGCCACGCTACCAGCATGGGCGGCGCTGCCGCCCAGAATCGACGCCAGAAGGGACACGCTTAAAAGCTGTCCGGTTTTCTTCAATAAGACATACATTTTATGAACCCCGAAATGTCTGTTTTGGGAACCCAGAACCGATGTTTTGGGCAGTCGTTAACTGGCTATAACACGTTGCATATAGGAAAGATAAAAGTATAATTGGTGCTATACTTGCCGATTTCTAGCTAGGCATACTGTTTTTTAGTATGCCTAGATTGCGTGTTGCCATAGGTAAATATAGTATTCCGTACGGCCAGCATAGTCAATGGATAGGCGCATAAAAATATTATGTGTCGTCACACTTGTTTTTAATCTGTCGATAGGCATACAATCTTGTTGTCTGTCGGCTTTGAAGGGGAGAAGAAGTAATGCAAATCAGACAGAGCGGACAGCGCATCCAGTTCTTGCGGACCTACTACGTTGCCGACCTCAAACGCTCCAAGCAAACACTGCTGGGGTCGGTGCAGGTAGGTGCAACGGAACTGCCGGCCGCCCTGGCGGCCAAGCTGACCCAGGAAGAACGCGACCAGTTCGCGGTGTATGTAGAGAAGGAGCAGGCGGCCGCACGTAGTGCGCAGATCGCCCAGGAAATAGAAACGCTTCCGCAGGCTTTGCGGGACGTAGCCGGCCACGTCATGCGCGGCGCCCAGCTGACGCCGGCCCAGGCAAAAGGAATGTGGGAAGGTATGGCGCAACTGCGCCGCCAGCTCACGAAGGCGGGGTACACCAAACCCCATTTGAACGACTCACCAACAACGGAAGGGATGAGCAATGAGGGAAGCGAGGCAGATTCATAACGCGATGCAGAGACTGGCCGGTGTCGCTCGGATGCGACACGAGTATGACGCGCCAGGCGTAATTCCGATCGAAGGACCGATGCCTTACCTGATCGAGCTGGGCGACCAGTTCTATACGGCGGTGGAGGACAACGGCACCGGCGCCGTAATCGTGAGTCCGATTACATGCTTTGACCTGGACGAGCTGTGCGAGGTTGGCGCACTGGACCCTTGGACCGTGCTGCATGTACCGGACGAGATTACTAAGGGCATCCACTTCCGGGACATCGGAGAGGACGAACTGGTCGAGGTGTATCAGCGGATGGAAAGGCGGACGATTGCGGCGTCCACCCTTCCTGTCATGTAGGCCTATAACGAGAGCAACAAGACAGCAGAACAATACACGACCTCGCCCTACCTGGCGAGCTACGTGTAATCGCTTAGACGGCCCTACCAGGGCCTTTTTTTTGTCCAAAACTATATACCCATCATGAAACAGAAACTTATCGCAGCAGCCGTTCTTGCCATCCTCTCGACCTCGGCTCACGCTCAAACCGCTACCGGCCCGAACACTACCGCCGTAGGCACTGACAGCATTGCAAACGGCAACTACTCAACGGCCATTGGCGATTCAGCCCAGGCCATCGGCGGTCAAAATACAGCTGTAGGCCAGGGAGCCTATGCCGGCGGGAACACAAGCACCGCCGTGGGCCAGCTCGCAAACGCTGCGACCTCCTACACCACGGCCATTGGTAAGCAGGCCCAAGCGACGAACGCCTATGACACGGCCACCGGCATGGGTGCGCAGGCCACCGGCGGCGGCTCTACAGCTTCTGGCTCCCTGGCACGAGCGACCGGCAATCAGTCAACGGCCCTTGGCGATTCTTCCCAGGCCATCGGCGCCCGTAGTGTGGCGATCGGCTCTAACTCTATCGCCACCGGGGCCGATGAAGTATCGATAGGCTCGGCCGATGCCGGCGTAACGCGGAAGATCACGAACGTCACGGACGGCACGGCCGCAACGGACGTTGCCACGGTCGGCCAGCTCAATGCTGCGATCGCCGGCGTCAGCGGCGGCACCACCGACTCGGTAGCGCGTGCTGCAGCTGCTACAGCACAGACCTCGGCCAATGGCGCCGCAGTCGATGCCGCGAGCGCCCAAAGCGCGGCCGGCTCAGCCCAAGCCACCGCGAACGCCGCCGGCGCTGCTGCCAACTCTGCTAAGGCCACCGCGAACGCAGCGGCCGGCGCAGCCGCCACGGCCCAGCAGACCGCGACCCAGGCCCAGGCCACGGCCGGCACGGCGCTTGATCGCGCTGCAGCGGCCCAGGTCACGGCCGACACCGCAACCACTAGCGCGGCCGGCGCGCAGCGCACGGCCACGACTGCCCAGGCCACAGCAGCAACGGCTTTGAACAACGCCGCCACTGCCCAAGGCACGGCGGATGCCGCACTAGTGGGCGTCAGGGGCGCAATGGACTATACCGATGTAACGGCGGCTCGAACCCTTGAGAGTGCCAATGCCTACACGGATATGCGTATGGGCCAGCTGTCGGGCCGTATCGACGCCCTGGACGGTCGAATCAAGGACGTGGAGCGTCATGCCAATCGTGGTATCGCGGCCTCGATGGCGATGCAACAGTCCGTCCCAGCCCTGGCCCCAGGTGAATCGGCCGTGAGCGCGGGCATGGGCGGCTATGGCCGTGAAACGGCCGTAGCTGTGGGCCTGCATCACGTCACCCGGCGCAACGTCTTGGTGTCGGGCGCCGTAGCGACCGGCGGCGGGAAGGTTGGATATCGAGTTGGCGGCGCCTTCAAGTTCTGACGCTGGCCGGCTGTTCCTGGCGTAGAAACGGGAGCGTGTACACGCTCCCATTGTCTTTGTCAGAGCGTGGTCGGGTACTGCTGGCGTGAGTGCACGACCGTGACAATCTCGATGACGGTCTGCTGGATACGGTAGACGACCAGGTAATTCGGATGGACCACGATTTCCCGCGTGCCGGCGACCCGGCCAGGGCGGTATAGGTAGGGATGCTGCGGCAGCTGGGACGTAGCGCGCTCGATGTCGTCGGCCAGGTCCAGGGCCGCAAGCTCGTTGCGTTCAGCGATGTATTCGATGATGGTGGCCAGGTTGTTACGTGCCTGGGGAAGCCACTGTATGGGAAGCATTGATACTCCAGAAAAAAACGGTTGAGTCAGGTATAGACCCGTTTATTTATTCTGGAGTCACGACTACGAATTCGACCCAACACTTTTCCTAATTTTTTCGTTTGGCCGCGATGATGGCGCGCATCTCGGCCATCACTTGGTCATGTGGGATGCTCGGGCGTGGGTCGGCAATGGCATTTTGCACCTGGTCACGGAACCAGGTGTCATAGGCCGCAGCTTCCTCAGCAGTGGCGAATTCGGATTCAATCGGGGATAGGACGGCGTTCATAGGCTCAAGGTTACACCAGTTTCGGCCCGCCTGAAACCGTGCCCCGGTTACTCAATTTGAGTAGAACGGGCAAGCGTGGGTAAAGCCTTGAAGTAGCCCCTGCAGGAAGGCCAAGACACCGGGAGTTTAGGGGCGTAGCTGGGGCAATGGCCGGCACGATCCGACCCAGGCACAAGGCTTTACCCACGGCCGGCCAGCGTTGAGGTTAGTCAATTTAAGTAATGGCAACGTTGCTTTTTACTCAAATCGAGTAACCGCGGCCGTGGGTGAAAATACGAAATAGAGACCTTCAGCCGATTACGCTAAGAAGAACAGACGTGAACGGGCCACGACAGGCCAATCCACGTACTTTTACCGACACTCGAAAAGTTGCGTTTAGAGAACGAGATTCAAAAACTGACGAAAGGGCATCATGGCTGAACTCAGCACCGAACATAAACGGGCGAACCGGCTGCACCTAGCCATCTTAGATATGAAAGATGCTCGCCGCTACCTTGAGGCGTATATCGAGCTGGACAAGCTAACTGAAGGCCTTCCAATGGGGATAGATGGCCCGGTAAGGGAGTCATTGATCGTGGCCGCTATCGTGGCCTACTGCCGCCCCTTCACCAATAACACGTCCGGAGGGCAGGCGCTTAACAAGCTGGCTATCGAAGAATTCTGGTGGGTGAATAACAATGCAGCGCAGAAGGCGCTGCATGTTCTCGTAATGACAAAGCGCAGCAAGTTCGTTGCACACGCCGATTGGGTTGCGCGATCGACCGAGATTGTGAAGCTGACCGCCACAGGAGTACATCGGACATTTTCTGATCCGGACGTGATGGAAGGCCTCGACCCTCAACAGTTCAATATCCTTGCAACTGAAATCGAGAAGGATTGTTTTTACCAAGCGATGGCACTACAGCACCGGATTCATAAAGAGCATGGCCCGATCGGATAAACCGCAATTTGCAGCACGCATGTGAGCGTTTCAGTGCGGCGCCGGCCGCGACAAGTCGCATTTTCGCAACCGGCTGCAAAAATATCAGTGTGATATTGACCGCGTGGAACGGATTTTATGTCAAACGAGCAAATAATTATTGTGGCCGGTCACTAGGCAAGGTACAGTTATCTAGTTTTCTAACGGACAACGGACGTACAAAATGGATGAACAGAAACGCCCGGTAGGTCGGCCGGCCGGATCGGGCGAGCAGTTGCCGCCCACCGAGCGCAGCCGGCAGAGCCGGCAGAACCGAACCGCCCAGGGCGCGACCAGGTTGGACTTCTACCTGGACCCGGATCAGGCCGGCCAGCTCGCAGACCTGATGCAGCACTGGGAACTGAAAACCAAGAAGGAAGCCGTACAGCGCGCCCTGGACATCGTGCACCAGACCATTACCAACAACCGGAAGGCCGCGTGATGAACTACAGCTACGAAATCAAGCCGCGCCCGGCCGAGCTGGGCGGCGGGTGGAAACTGGACCTGATGCAGGACGGCCAGGAAGTCGGCGGCGGCGTGTTTCCAGTTCTCGAGAACGACCCACAGGCGGGCATGGACTGGTGGAACGCCTGCAGCGAACAGGAGCGCGCCCACTGGCTAATGATGGCCGCATCGGCAAGGCCTGCCGACGCCTACCACGCCTTCATGCTGGCCGAGGCCTACGCCGAGGCCGAGAGCACCGCCTATGAATGGCTCGATTCAAGAGAAGATGAAGCATGAAGAAATCCAACGCAATGGCGAATATTCAGGCCCGCGCTGATGCTGCACTGGCCGCACGCGGCGACCAGTCCGACCTGTTCGGTGCTGCTGCCCCAGCACAGCCACCAGCGGCGGAATTGACCGACATCGGGCCGGCGCCGGGGACCACGCGCACGCGATCGGCAAAAGAGGACACCAGGCCGGCCAAGGTAAAGCCGCCGAAAGCGGCTAAACCTGCACCATCGGTTGAAGTCATTCCAGCCAAGACCAAGACCAAGACCACGCCCACGAAACGCGATCTAAAAATGGTTGAGGCAGCGGCCGAAATCGCGGGCGCTCGCCCTGATGGCGATGACATGGCGTTCATGCACTCCATCATGTGCCAAGTGGGCCTGCCACGGTCAAAGGTCGATGGCTCGACCTTTGAGCGTCATTCCGGTAATGCCGGGCTTCTGATCGAGGCCGGCAAGCTGTGGGACGGTCAGCAGTTCGTCCAGCAGCCTATTCCCTACGGTTCCATGCCGCGTCTAATGCTGGCTTGGATGAACACTTATGCAGTACGACACAAGACGCAGGAAATACCTGTAGGCGACAGCGCGAGTGAATTCCTGCAGATGCTGGGCAAGCAGACCAATGGCGGCGTGCGCGGCGCTTTCACCACCTTTCGCAAGCAGGTCCAGGCACTATCGGCTTGTCGTATGACGCTGGGTTTCACCGCGCACGGCAAGGCGTACACCTACGATGGCAAGCCCATCAAGCGATTTGAAGCCTGGCTGAACAACGGTGACGAACAACGATCGTTCTGGCCGGCCTCTATCGCGTTCTCAGACGACTATTTCAATACGTTGGTAGATCATGCCGTTCCGCTTGATATGCGCGCCCTAATGGCCTTGAAAGGGTCTTCCCTGGCAATGGATGTTTATGTGTGGCTGGCCGAACGTCTACACCGTATCGAAGGCCGGCCAATCATCCTGTATTGGGCCAACTTGCGGGCACAGTTTGCACAGGAATACCAGGGCAAAGAAGCTGACAAGGATTTCAAAAAGAAATTCTTGCCGGCGTTACACGCGGCTTTAAGGATGTACCCTCAAGCTAAGGTGAAGCAAGTAACAGGGGGCCTGATGCTGATGGCATCGCCGCCGCCGATCCCTTACCAATTACGATGAGCGGTCAACATAATTACGCCGAATCGGACCCCCCCTACGCTAACCAAGACCGCGCCCGCTGAGGCGCGGTTTTGTTTATAAGCCTGTGAATTCAATCACTTATCCACGCCGAATCGGACCCCCCCATTACGCCGATTCGGACCCCCCACACCTCCCAAAATCCACGCCGAATCGGACCCCCCCACTACGCCGAATCGGAC
>Ga0247725_1000810_pt1 | contig 19453 bp, 12 predicted proteins | sample OKSTACKMCFT3sol_FD_183021 | JGI IMG/M metagenome (GOLD analysis project Ga0247725, IMG submission 183021) | Subsurface sediment microbial communities from gas well in Oklahoma, United States - OK STACK MC-FT3-sol | ecosystem: Environmental > Terrestrial > Deep subsurface > Rock core/Sediment...
AAAAGCAGACATGCGTGGACTGAATTACCATCATCTCTACTACTTTTGGGTCACGGCCCGGCTCGGTAGCCTGCGGGCGGCCGCCCAGCGCTTGCATCTGGCGCCGCAAACCATGAGCGATCAGATCAAGCTGCTGGAAGAGCGGTTGAATCATCCCCTGTTTGAACGTCAGGGACGGCGACTGGTGCTCACCGTCGAGGGGCATCAGGCATTTGCCTATGCCAGCCGGATGTTTGCCATCGGCGAAGAGCTGGCGACCCTGTTTGATGGTAAGCGTCAGGGCAGTTGGCCAGAGTTCCGGATCGGTATCACAGATGCCTTGCCGAAACGCCTGGTGCAGGGTTGGCTCTCGCCGCTGTTTCTGGCTCAGCCCGCGCTCAGCATCCGCTGTCAGGAGGGGCCCATGATCCGGTTGCTGGGCCAGTTGGGGGTGCATGCCCTAGATGCCGTGCTGTCCGAGGTGGCCTACAGTGCCGGGCTGGATGTGCAGGCCCGCAGCTATCCTTTGCTGCGTTCACCCGTCGCTTTCTTTGCCGCGCCGGAACTGGCGGCGCGTAGCGCCTTGCCATTTCCCGAGTGCCTGAGTGAGCTGCCGCTATTATTGCCGGATCAGGATCACCCTCTGCACGCCCAACTGCTGGGTTGGCTGCACGATCAGGGCATCACCCCTTGGATCCGCGCTGAAATCAGTGACAGCGCCTTGATGAAGGTGATGGCCGAGGCGGGCGATGGCGTCATGCCCGCACCCGAACAGATGGTGGTTTCGCTGGCCGAGCACCATGGCTTGGCGACGCTGGGGACCTGCAGCGACTTGCACAGCGAGGTGTTCCTGATTGTTCCCAGGCAACGCAATCCGCATCCGGCGGCGGAGTGCATCCTCAAAAGTGTGACCGCCTCGACGCCAGAGTAACAATTCATTAACCTTTTGTCGGCTGTGGGTCTGTCGATAGAGCCAGGCGTCTACGCTTAAAGCCATTCCCGCGCAGTTGAGGCGCGGGGTATGGATGCCGAGGACACCGCACATGACCGAAACCTTCTACTACCCGAGCGCCGAGGTGCTGGCGCAAGCCAATATCCAGGAATATGAGCAGCTCTATCGCTATTCCATCGAGCAGCGAGAACAGTTCTGGGCCGAACAGGCGGCGCATCTGAGCTGGTTCAAACCCTGGGATACGGTGCTGGATGCCAGCAACAAACCTTTTTACCAGTGGTTTGTCGGTGGCCAGATCAACATAGTGCACAACGCCATCGATCGGCACCTGAGCGGTGCCACGCGTAACAAGCTGGCCATCATCTGGGAGAGTGAAAAGGGGGCTGTGCGCTCGTTTTCCTATCATGCCCTGAATCGGGAAGTGTGCCAGTTTGCCAATGTGCTCAAGAGCATGGGGGTGCGCAAGGGTGATATCGTCACCCTCTATATGCCGCAGATCCCTGAACTGGCATTTGCCATGCTGGCGTGTGCCAAGATCGGTGCTGCCCATTCGGTGGTCTACGGTGGTTTTTCGGTAGAGGCTCTGGCGGCCCGCATAGAAGACGCTGACAGTCGGGTGCTGGTCACTGCCGATGGCGGCTTCCGGCGGGGTAAGCCGACGGATCTGAAATCCATCGCCAACGAAGCCATGCAACGCTCGCCCAGCATCGAAGTGTGCATCACGGTACGCAATAACGGCCTGGATGTGCAGATGGAGAGCGAGCGGGACTTCTGGTACCACGATCTGCAATCTCTGCCCATTGCCAGCCCGCGCTGCGAAACCGAAGTCATGGACGCCGAGGACATGCTGTTTATCCTCTATACCTCGGGAACAACCGGGAAGCCCAAGGGGCTGGTGCATACCCATGGCGGTTACGCCGTCTATACATCGACCACCCACCGCATGGCGTTTGATATCAAGCCGGAAGATCGCTGGTGGTGTGCGGCCGACCCGGGCTGGATCACCGGCCACAGCTACATGGTGTATGGGCCGCTGATCAATGGCGCCACCCTCATCATGTATGAGGGGGCGCCGAACTATCCCTATCCCAGTCGCTGGTGGCAGATGGTCGAGAAATACGGGGTTAATATTCTCTATACCTCGCCCACGGCTCTGCGCGGCCTGATGCGCTTTGGTGATCGTTGGCCCAGCCGCTACGACCTCTCCAGCCTGCGGTTGCTGGGCTCGGTTGGTGAACCCATCAACCCGGAAGCCTGGCGCTGGTTCTATGAGGTGATTGGCGGCAAGCGCTGCCCGATCATCGACACCTGGTGGCAGACCGAAACCGGCGGCTTCATGATCTGCCCCTTGCCCATTACTCCGCTGAAGCCCGGCTCTGCGACTAAGCCCTTCTTCGGCAATGAAATCGGAGTGGTGGATGATGCGGGTAACGAGGTGCCAGTCGGCGAAGAGGGCAAGCTGGTGATCAAGAATCCCTGGCCGGGAATGGCTCGTACCATTTTTCGTGATGCGCCGCGCTATGCCGAACTCTACTGGGGGGATTACCAGAGCCAGGGTTACTACAAGGCCGGCGACAGCGCCAAGATGGATAAGGATGGCTATGTCTGGGTGATTGGCCGGATGGATGAAGTGCTGAAGGTCTCCGGCTATCGGCTCGGGACCGCCGAGATCGAAAGCGCCCTGGTCAGTCATCCCATGGTGACAGAAGCGGCGGCGATCGGTCTGCCCCACGAAATGAAAGGCACGGGTATTCATACCTATGTGCTGTTGAAGGCCGGGGCCAGCGGCGACAAGCATCTGGAGTCCGAGCTCAAGGAGCATGTAGCGCGGGAGTTGGGGCGCATCGCTACCCCGGAAACTGTGCATTTTGTCGAGGCCTTGCCCAAGACCCGTTCGGGGAAAATCATGCGCCGGGTGCTGCGGGCACGGGCCTTGGGCCAAGACGAAGGAGACCTTTCCACGCTGGAGGAGTAATGCCGATCTGCATCCCGGAAGGGAGCCAAAAGCACCCTTCCGGGTTGAAACTTGCGCGTGCGGTCAACCCGTTAACCCGACGGGATCAACTATAGTCAGACTGTATCGGCATGTGTGGAGGTGGGGGCAATGCAGGAGGGAATCACATCGGTCGACCGACCGAGAATCGGCGTTTTAGTGGATGACCCCAGCCTGAGTTCCTGGCTGCCCGGCATCCTGGGGGGGGACTTTCATCTGGTGGTGGATGAACCGGATGGGATCGAGATGGCAAGTGTGGTGCTCTATTTGCTGGATCGCCAGGCTTTGGCTCGCCGGATTGCCTGGTTGCGCACCAGTCGAGCCGAGCTGCGGCCCGACTCTACTCCGGTTCTTCTGCTGAGTGCTGACGGCGATGAGGTGGCAGCCGATGAACTGTCGCTGGTCGATGCCCGGATCTCGGTCACGCTGAGTGGTGCGGCTTTTTGTGAGCAGATCATGCATTGGGTTCATTTACAGGCCAGTGCGCAACTCTGGGCTCTGGCGGCGAGCGGATCACTCGGTCAACCGGCAGCGGATCGATTATTGCCAGTAGAGGCCGACACCGACGTGGGCGGTCAGGATCTTCTCCTCGAGTTGTCCGCTGATTCACGGCTAGCCTTGCTGTGCAAATTGGCCAATGCCGCGGCACAAGGCATGTTTATTTGCGATGCCCAGGGAGTGCTGCGCTGGGTCAACCCGGCATTTTGCGCCCTGTGCGGTTACACCTCGCAGGAGTTGATAGGTCACCCCTCTTCCCTGTTATTACCCCTCTTTATGCAAGGTGACTCTTACGAGGAGTTTCGTCTGCGCATCCGGCAATGGCAGGGATGGGATGGTGAGTTGCATGGGCGGAATAAGGCAGGAGAGAGCTTTCCCTTCTGGTTGACGCTGCAATACATCCCGGGCTCGGAACAGGAAGATCCCGAAATATTGACTGGCTTCTACACCGGCATAGTGACTGATTTACGGACCTCCCGTCAGTTGGAGGAGTGTGTTCTTCATCTGTCGCGTACTGGTTCGCTCTCCGAGTTGAACCGGATCTTGGTGGAAGAACGGTTGACACAAGATATTCGGCAAGCGGAACGCTCGCGACAACTCGTGGCGGTACTGCATGTCGATCTGCGCCGTTTTCGCTCGCTGAATGAAAAATTTGGCTATGCGGTTGGGGATTGGTTGCTGATGTCCCAACTGCAACGGCTCCAGGCCCTGGTTGGTGATCGGGGTCTGGCTTCACGGCTGGCGGCCAATCATTATGCGGTGATTTTACCGCGACTCGAGAGCTTGGAGCCGGCGCTGGAGCTGGCCCAACAGATTGTCGATCAATTGTCCTTACCGTTGCAGTACGACAATCACGACATTATCTGCCCGCCCGTGGTGGGGCTCAGTGATTTTCCGGAGCAGGGGCGAACCGCACTGGAGCTGATGAGCAATGCCGATACCGCTGTTGATTGGTGTCGCACCCATCCCAACACCTTGATTCAGCGTTTTAGCTCGGAGCAGGCGCTCTGGTTGCGGCAGCAAACCGACCTCTTGCAGGGGCTACGGCATGCATTGGACCATGATGAGCTGTTTTTGGAGTATCAGCCCCAATTGAACATGCGAACCGGCAAGGTGACCGGGGTCGAAGCCTTGATTCGCTGGCGCACGGCCGAGCGCATCATTCCACCCAAAGAGTTTATTCCTCTGGCGGAGGAGGGGGGGCTGATTGTTGCCATCAGTGACTGGGTGCTGAAGACAGCCTGCCAGCAGGCCGCAGCCTGGTTGGCTGAGGGGTTGGAGTTGAATATGGCGGTCAATCTTTCCGCGGTGCATTTTCAACATGGCTTGCTGGTAGAACAGGTTGCAGCATGTTTGGCGAGCAGTGGTCTGCCTGCGGAGCGTCTGGAGCTGGAAGTCACTGAAGGTTGCATCATGGCTGATGTCAATCAGGCCATCTCGACGCTTAACCGTTTGAAACAATTGGGGGTCACGCTGTCGGTGGATGATTTTGGTACCGGCTATTCCAGCCTGAGTTATCTGAAGCTGTTCCCGCTCGACAAGTTGAAGATCGATCAATCCTTTGTGTTCGATCTGCTGGACTCCAACAGCGATGCGGTGATTGTGCGCGCCATAATTGCCCTCGGTCACGCCATGGGATTGATCGTGATTGCCGAAGGGGTGGAAACTCAGGAGCAATACGCCTACTTGCGCCTGTTGCACTGCGATGAGATGCAGGGATTCCTGCGCGGGCGGCCGACGTCGGCTAGCCAACTTCCGGCGCTGGTGGCGCAGATCTCCTCGACTCACGACCAATCGACGACCCAAGAAGGTGCGCCGTCGCGCATCCTGTTACTGGTCGATGATGAGCCCTCGATCCTGAGTGCGTTACGACGCACCTTGCGTTCCAGCGGCTATCAGATCATGACGGCGGCCACGGCCGAGGCGGCACTGGATTGCATGGCCCATTATCAGATCGGCGTGATTGTCAGTGATAACCGGATGCCGGGTGTCACCGGTCTCGAGTTGTTGCGGCAGATCAAGGCGCGTTATCCCCATACGGTGCGGGTGATGCTTAGCGGGTATGCCGACCTGGAGGCGCTGTCATCGGCCGTCAACGCTGGCGAAATTTTCCGCTTTATCAGTAAGCCGTGGGAAGAGGGTGAGCTCAAGGTCGCAATCAATGATGCATTTGATAAATATGATGAAATAAGTGTGTTGAGGCCGAGTCTGTTTTGAGCCGATCTCGGCAATAGAGGGGAACTAGACGCTATGAACCAGAGCGCCACGCTACTGTTGGTGGATGATGAGGTCAATGTCCTCAAATCGTTGATGCGGCTGCTGCATGCCCACAACTATCGGTTGCTGATGGCTGCCAGCGGTACAGAAGCACTGGCATTGATGGCGCGGGAGCCGGTGGATCTGGTGATCTCCGACATGCGCATGCCACATATGGATGGTGCCGAATTGCTGGCCAAGATCCGCCAGCAGTGGCCGGATACCATGCGTCTGCTGTTGACCGGGCACGCCGATATGACCCAAACCGTAGCGGCGATCAATCAGGGTGAGATCTACCGCTATATTGCCAAGCCCTGGCATGATGATGAGTTGCTGCTGATTGTGACTCAGGCTCTGGAACAGCAAAAACTGAAACGAGAAAATGCCCGCTTGCAACAGCTAACTGCCGAACAAAATGAGGCGTTGCGGGAAGCCAATATCACCCTCGAACAGAAGGTTGCCCAGCGGACCGCCGAGCTGAGCCAGCTGGTCTCCTTTCTGGAGATGACGCAGCAGGAGTTAAAAACCTCGTTCCGCACCTCGTTGCAAGTCTTGGCCAACATGCTGGACATGCGCTTTGCCGATTGGGCGGGACACAGCCAGCGGGTGGTGGATGTGGCAGAGCAGTTGGCCCGGATGGCCGACGTGGGGGAAGAGGAATTCGAGGCGATCCGCAATGCGGCCCAGTTGCACGATATCGGCAAGATAGCCCTGCCGGATGCCTTGGTGAATAAGCCATTCTTAAGCTGCAGCCGTCAGGAGCGCAGTGAGGTGATGGAGCATCCGGCGCTGGGACAGATGGTACTGCTGCCGATCCCCGAGTTGAACCGGGCCGGAGCACTGATCCGCCATATTCATGAACATTATGACGGTACCGGCTTTCCCGATCGTCTACATGGCGAATCAATCCCCTTGGGGGCGCGGATCTTGGCGATTGCCGTGGATTATGATGAGCTGCAAATGGGATTAATTCTGCCTCATGCCATCACAGCAGAGCATGCCCTGCTCTACATTCGGGAGAACAAGGGGCAGCGTTATGATCCGGATCTGGTGTCGTTACTGGTCCGGGTGGTGGATGCTGAGCAGAAGCGGGTCCGCGAAGTCGCGCTGGGATCGAGTCAGCTGAAACCTGGTATGAAGCTCTCTCGGGATCTGTTCAGCGCCAGTCGTTTTCTGCTGCTCACGCGGGGGCGGGTTCTGGACGAGGCGATTATCCAGCATATCTGGCATTTTGAGCGCACCGAGGGGAAAGCGGTCACTGTGTACGTTGTGCAACCGTGAGTTGAATCAGCGATAAACCCTGGTGGCACTAAGTCGCCAGGGCCTGCAGATAATACGAGGTGAGTATGGAACAGCTAGTGCTTGTCGATGACGAACCCATGATGCTCAAGGCCATCGGCCGGCTACTGGCGCGCATCCCCTGTACCTTTGATGGCCAAGTTTATCCGTTGAAGGTGATCTCCTTTACTGATCCCTACGCGGCGCTGGGTTATGTGGAGGCCCATGCCGTGTCGTTGATCCTCTCGGATTACCGAATGCCGGAGATGGATGGTGTCACGCTGCTCAGTCGCTGTCTGGCACTGCAACCCGAGGCGCCGCGGTTGATCATCTCCGGCTATGCGGATTTGAATGCCCTGATTGCGGCGATCAATCAGGCGCAGATTTACCGTTTCGTAGCCAAACCCTGGAATGACTATGAGCTAGTGACCACCATAGCCCAGGCCCTGCGTTATCGGCAATTGTGGCTCGAGAATCAGAAACTGGCGGATCTCTGCCGGATGACAATGAATCAGCTCTCGCCTCAGGAGCGTGAACGACGGCGTCTGGAGCAGGAGGTCCCCGGGATTACCCAAGTAAAATGGGGTCCGGATGGTTCCTTGTTGCTGGATGAGGAATCCTGAGTCAGGTCGTAGCAAGCAGCAGGAATTCAGCAGAGGTATCTATGGGATCGGGTTGGGATGCGGAGTTTTCGACGGGAATTGCCTCGGTTGACGAAGAACATAAACAATTGTTTCGGGATGTGGGAGATCTGGCGCTGTGTCTGCTGGAAGGCATTAGCGGTAAGCAACTGCAGGCGCGACTGAAAATCCTCGGTGAGCAGTTGCGCGAGCACATGAATTCCGAAGAAGAAATGATGTTCGAGGTCGGCTGCCTGTCCGAAGTGATGATTGAGCACGCCAAGGACCATCAACTGTTCTTGCATCATCTCTATGAAGCCTGCAAGGAAGAGATGACGCTGGATGAACTCAGAGTCTTCCTGCGCTACATGAACTTCTGGATGCGCTTCCATGTCCTCACCATCGACAAGCCGGTCTGCTTCCAGATCCTGGCGATTCAGGAGGGGGTATCGCCCCGAGATGCTTATCTGCAATCGGCCCATGTTGCCGAACAGGCCATGCCCGTCCTGCAAGCCGGTATGCACAAAACCTATGCCGATCTCTATGACTCCCAACTGCGCGTGGTGCGGCAAAATAGCCGTCTGCGCGAGACACAGCACAACCTGTTGCAGACCAATCAGGAACTTGAGGATCGGGTCGCACTACGAACCCGGGAGCTGACGGATGCCAACCGTAAGCTGCGTGATGACTATGAAACCTTGCAGCGCCTGAATCAGCAGTTGGAGAACACCCAGGGGCAGTTGCTGCAATCCGACAAGATGGCGGCGATTGGTCAACTGGCGGCCGGGGTCGCTCATGAAATCAATAACCCGATCGGTTTCGTCAATGCCAACCTCAGTACCCTGAAAAGCTATATTGCGACCCTGCTGGAACTGATCAGTACCTATGAACAGGTGGCGGATGAATTGCCGCCTGCGGTGCAGCAGCGATTGTTGCAATACCGGGAATCCATCGAGCTGGATTATGTGCGCCAGGATGTGATTGAGCTGTTGGCCGAATCTGCCGATGGATTGGATCGGGTCAAACAGATAGTCCAGGATCTCAAGGACTTTGCCCGAGCTGGAGAAGCCGTCTGGCAAGAGGCGGATCTGCTCAAGGGGTTAGATAGCACCCTGAACGTGGTTTGGAATGAGCTCAAATACAAGGCCAAGGTACACAAGGAGTACAGTGAGTTGCCGCTGGTCCGGTGTGTCCCTGCGCAGATCAATCAGGTGTTTATGAATATTCTGGTCAATGCCGCCCATGCCATCGACAAGATGGGCGATATCTGGTTGACCACAGGGCGCGACGGGGAGTGGGTCTGGGTGCAGATCCGGGATAATGGCAAGGGGATGTCCGAAGCGGTACGCATGCGGATTTTTGAGCCTTTTTTCACCACCAAGCCCGTGGGCCAGGGGACTGGGCTCGGCCTGTCGTTAGCCTATGGCATTCTGAAGAAACACAAGGGACGGATTGAGGTGAGTAGTGAAGAGGGTGTCGGAACCTGCTTCACCCTCTTCTTGCCGATTGCGGGTCCAGATAGCTGACCCGAGATGGCGATCCTGATACGGATTGGTGGATTAGCGATGGAACTCCAGTTCGCGCTCCGGTTGATAGACAATTTCGATGATGCTCACCTGCAATGGTTGGCCACCGGGACCGGGCCAGGTGATCTCGTCACCGATGGCGAGGCCGAGCAGGGCGCTGCCGACCGGTGCCAGGATCGAGATGCGATCGGCATGGCCGTTAACGTCTTTGGGGTAGACCAGAGTCAGGCAGAACTCTTCACCCGAGGGTTGCAGGCGAAAACGGACCTCGGAATTCATAGTCACCACATGGGGAGGCATCTCTTCCGGATCGCGCACCTCGGCGCGATCCAGCTCCTGCTCCAAGGCGCGCTTCCCCGGAAAGCGCTGATCCGGCAGGCTGTCGAGCAAGCGCTCGATACGGGCAAGATCCAGGGCGGATATAATGATATGTGGTTGATTATTCATGATAAAATCCTGCGCGAAAGCCATGGGTTCTGGCAACGTATCGCGCTGGATGGCGAAGATCAAGGCTGGCGGCTTATATCTCGCTCTTGTTGAACTTCAGTTCAGCTGGCAGGGGGCGAGGCCGGCCCTCCCGATCGACGGCCACATAGGTAAACGCTGCCTCGGTGACACAATAGCGCTCGCCGATCGGTTCGCTCGCCACCTTCTTCACCCAGGTTTCCAGTTTGATCTTCAGCGAACTGTTTCCCACCTTGATGCACTCGCCGTAACAGCACACCACATCACCGACCGCTACCGGTTTGAGAAAGGTGATGGCATCCACCGCGACTGTCACCACCCGGCCACGGGCCAGCTCTTTGGCCAGAATGGCACCCCCCATATCCATCTGCGCCATCAACCAGCCGCCGAAGATATCGCCGCTGGGATTGGTGTCGGCCGGCATCGCCAGAGTGCGCAACAACAGGGCTCCCACGGGTTGGCGTTCATCGGACGATGGGGCGTGGGGGGTAATTTGTTCAGCCATGGTGATATTCCTGAGGGGCAATGCAGTGGAAATAACATGTTTTTAACAAGCTTGCCAAGCGCAAACCGATGACTGGGACGTGATTGGGGCACAAAGACTCTTCGACGGGCAAGAAACCGGCGTCAGCCGGTGATTTTTACGGAATTTTTACAGGGAGCCGCGACCTTTTTACCTCATTTTTGCCTGCAGTCTCTTAGCCTTTGACTCAGAGGCGGCGATCGGTTGCCGCTGCCATGGAGTGATGAGATGACGATCTGGATGCTACTGGGCGGGCTGGGGGCTTTGGCTCTGGCCGCCTATCTGCTGTATGCCCTACTCAATGCGGAGAAATTCTAATGGGTTCCGACGCCTGGATACTATTACTGCTGTTTTTACTGGTGCTGGTTCTGCTGGCCTGGCCCTTGGGTCAGTTGTTGGCTCGCCTCATCGAGGGGGAGCTACCGCGCCCCTTGCAACGTCTGGAGCGACTCTGCCTGGGAGCCGCCACAGAGGAGATGGATTGGCGACGATACACCTTTGCCATCCTGGTGTTTAACCTACTGGGTGGTGGCATGCTGTTTGTGCTGTTACTGCTGCAGGGGGTGTTACCGCTCAATCCACAGCATCTGCCCGGACTGTCGGTCGATCTGGCGTTGAATACCGCAGTCAGCTTCATGACCAATACCAACTGGCAGGCCTATGCCGGTGAAACCAGCCTGAGCTACTTCAGCCAGATGGTGGGGTTGACGGTGCAGAATTTTCTCTCGGCGGCGACCGGTGGTGCCGTGGCCTTTGCGTTGATCCGCGGTCTGACTCGCCATGGGGCTGCGGCCATTGGCAATGCCTGGGTCGATTTGTTCCGCATCACCCTCTACCTGTTGTTGCCCATCTCCTGTCTGCTAGCCCTGCTGTTTGTGCAGCAGGGTGGGGTGCAGAACCTGCAGGACTATCTGCAGTTGACCACCTTGAGCGGAAGCGAGCAGACCCTGGCGATGGGCCCCGTCGCCTCTCAGGAAGCGATCAAGATGTTGGGTACCAACGGCGGTGGTTTCTTCAATGCCAACTCGGCGCATCCCTTCGAGAATCCGACCGCGCTGAGTAATTTCCTGCAGATGATCGCCATCTTCCTGATCCCGGCGGCTCTGGTGTTCGGGTTTGGCCGGGTCGCTGGCGATCAGCGTCAGGGCGTCGCCATTGTCTTGGCCATGACTCTGATGTTGGTGCTGGCGGTGATCATGGTGACTCGCTCCGAGCAGGCGGGTACGCCACAGCTGGCGGCGCTGGGGCTGGATCAACAAGTATCCACCTTGATGCCCGGCGGCAATATGGAGGGCAAGGAGAGCCGCTTCGGCATTGCCGCCAGTAGCCTGTTTGCGGTGGTGACCACCGCGGCTTCCTGTGGCGCGGTCAATGCCATGCATGACTCCTTTACCCCGCTCGGTGGCCTGATCCCTCTGCTGCAGATGCAGCTTGGCGAAGTTATTTTTGGTGGTGTCGGTGCGGGCTTTTATGGCATGGCTTTATTTGTGCTGCTCACTGTCTTCATCTGCGGTCTGATGATCGGACGCTCTCCGGAATATCTGGGCAAGAAGATAGAGAGCGGCGAGATGAAGCTGGTCGCCTTGGCGCTGTTGATCCCGCCGGCTCTGGTGCTGCTGGGTACGGCGCTGACGCTGCTGCTGGAGGCGGGTCGCACCGGGATCTTCAATCCGGGGGCCCATGGTTTCAGCGAGGTGCTGTACGCCTTCTCCTCGGCGGCCAATAACAACGGTAGCGCTTTTGCCGGTCTCTCCGCCAATTCCCCCTATTACAACGGCATGCTGGCGTTGGCCATGCTGCTGGGCCGCTTCGGCGTCATCCTGCCGGTGTTGGCGTTGGCCGGGTCTTTGGCGGGCAAGTTGCGCCAAGCGGAACATCCGGGATCCTTGCCCACTCATGGCCTGTTATTTATCGGTTTGCTGGTGGGTACTGTATTGCTGGTGGGGGCCTTGACCTTTATCCCCTCCCTGGCGCTAGGCCCGATTGTCGAACAGCTGATGATGTTGAAGTAAGGACTGACTATGACTCGCAAGAAGCTTTCCCTGCTGGATCCGGCATTGTGCCGCGAAGCCTGCAAAGGCGCCTTCCGCAAACTGGATCCGCGCAGCCAGTGGCAAAATCCGGTGATGTTCGTGGTCTGGCTGGGCAGTGCCCTGACCACCCTGGTCTGGCTGGCGCAGTGGCTGCAACTGGCGGACCACACAGAGCCGTTGTGGTTCACCGCTAGCATAGCCCTCTGGCTGTGGTTTACCGTGCTGTTTGCCAACTTTGCCGAGGCGTTGGCCGAGGGGCGTAGCAAGGCGCAAGCGGCCAGCCTGCGGGGTCTCAAGCAGACCGTCTGGGCTCACAAGCTGACGGTGGCCCAGTTCGGCGCGCCCAGCCAGCGGGTGAGTGCTGACTCACTGCGCAAGGGCGATGTGGTGCAGGTCGCCGCCGGTGAAGTGATCCCCTGCGATGGTGAGGTGATCGAAGGGGTGGCCTCGGTGGACGAGAGTGCCATCACCGGGGAATCGGCCCCCGTGATCCGCGAATCCGGTGGCGATTTCAGCTCGGTGACCGGCGGCACTCGTGTGCTCTCGGACTGGCTGGTGATCCGCTCGACCGTGAATCCGGGAGAGACCTTCCTCGATCGCATGATTGCCATGGTCGAAGGGGCCAAGCGCCGCAAGACGCCGAACGAGATAGCGTTGACGATCCTGCTGATCGCCCTGACGCTGATCTTCCTGCTGGCCACCGTTACCCTGTTGCCCTTCTCGGCGTTTGCCGTGCAGGCGAACGGTAGTGGCCAGGTGATTTCCATCACAGTGCTGGTGGCCCTGCTGGTGTGCCTGATCCCCACCACTATTGGCGGCTTGCTCTCTGCCATCGGGGTGGCCGGAATGAGCCGCATGCTGGCCGCCAACGTCATCGCCACCTCGGGACGGGCGGTGGAAGCGGCAGGAGATGTGGATGTGCTGCTGCTGGACAAGACCGGCACCATCACCCTGGGAAATCGTCAGGCCAGCCAGTTTCTGCCGGTAGCTGGGGTGAGCGAGCAAGCGTTGGCCGATGCCGCCCAGTTGGCCTCCCTAGCCGATGAAACCCCGGAAGGGCGCAGTATCGTGGTACTGGCCAAGCTGCGCTTTAACCTGCGGGAGCGGGATATTCACGCTCTGGGGGCCACCTTTGTCCCCTTCTCGGCCCAGAGCCGGATGAGCGGAGTGAATCTGCAACAACGGATGATCCGCAAGGGTGCTGCCGATGCCATTCGCCGCCATGTCGAGGCCAATGGTGGCGAGTACCCACGCCGGGCACAGACTTTGGTCGAGCAGGTGGCTCGCGAAGGCGGTACGCCCTTGGTGGTGAGCGAAGGGAATCAGGTGCTGGGGGTGGTGGCGCTGTCGGATATCGTTAAGGGCGGTATCAAGGAGCGCTTCATGGAGCTGCGGCGCATGGGCATCAAGACGGTGATGGTCACCGGCGATAACCGTCTGACGGCGGCGGCGATTGCCGCCGAGGCGGGAGTCGATGACTTCCTGGCCGAGGCAACCCCGGAGACCAAGCTGGCGCTGATCCGTCAGTATCAGAGCGAAGGGCGGCTGGTGGCCATGACTGGTGATGGAACCAATGACGCCCCGGCTCTGGCTCAGGCTGATGTGGCAGTGGCGATGAACAGTGGCACCCAGGCGGCGAAAGAAGCGGGCAACATGGTGGATCTGGACTCCAATCCGACCAAACTCATCGAGGTGGTGCATATCGGTAAACAGATGCTGATGACCCGGGGCTCCCTGACCACCTTCAGTATTGCCAACGATGTGGCCAAGTATTTTGCCATCATACCAGCGGCGTTCGCCGCCACCTATCCGGCCCTCAATGCGCTGAATCTGATGCATCTGGCCACTCCCCAGTCGGCCATTCTGTCAGCGGTGATCTTCAATGGCCTCATCATCATCGGGCTGATACCGCTGGCATTGCGGGGGGTGAACTATCGCCCGCTGAGCGCGGCCAAGCTGCTGCGCCGGAACATGGCGATCTATGGTCTGGGCGGCCTGCTGGTGCCTTTTGTCGGAATTAAACTCATCGATCTGCTGCTCTGTGCGGCGGGTTGGGTGTAAGGAGCGCGTGATGTTGACACAAATGGGTACCGCCCTGCGGTTATGGTTCGGATTTACCCTGTTGCTGGGACTGGCTTACCCGCTGGGGATGACAGCACTGGCGCAGTGGATCTTTCCGGCGCAGGCCAACGGCTCTCTCGTCTATCAGGGCGAGCGGTTGGTGGGCTCACGACTCATTGGCCAGCCATTTACTGCGGCTGGTTATTTCTGGAGCCGCCCTTCGGCGGTGGCCTACAACGGCGCGGGCTCCGGCGGCAGCAATCTGGGACCGCTGAACCCCGAGCTGCCACGGCAGATAGCCGCGCGGTTAGCGCTGCTGGGGCTAACGGCGGGTGGCGCAAGTGAGCACTCACCGGGGCTGGTGGCGGCGAGGCGAGTGCCGGTGGATCTGGTGACTAGCTCTGGCAGTGGGCTGGATCCCCACCTGAGCCCGGCGGCGGCCTATTACCAGGTCGCTCGGGTGGCTAAGGTTCGTGGTTTGCCTGCCACTCAGGTGGAAGCGCTGGTGAGCCAACAGATTGAGATGCCGCCTCTCGGTGTGTTGGGGGCGCCTGTGGTAAATATATTGTTATTGAATCTGGCACTGGATGAGCTCGCCTCCGGCGCGTCCCTGCCAACAAGGAAATAGCCATGAATGTGGATGAACCGCGTCGTCCGGATCCGGATGCCTTGTTGGCCAAGACGCGGCAAAAAGGCAAGCTGAAGGTCTTCTTCGGCTCCAGCGCTGGCGTCGGTAAGACCTACGCCATGTTGCAGGAGGCCCAGCGCCTGCGGGCTCAAGGACTGGACGTGCTGGTCGGGCTGGTGGAAACCCATGGCCGCAGCGAAACCGCAGCGCTACTGGCCGGGTTGGAGGTACTGCCGCTCTCCCATCACTTCTACCGCGGCCATCGACTGGCGGAGTTCGATCTGGATGGCGTGCTGGCACGCAGTCCTGCCGTCGTTCTGGTGGATGAGCTCGCACACTCCAATGTCCCTGGCTCCCGTCATCCTAAGCGCTGGCAGGATGTGGCGGAGTTACTGGAGGCGGGTATTGATGTGTTCACCACCATCAATGTTCAGCATCTGGAGAGCCTCAACGATATCGTCGGCGGCATCACCGGCATCCGGGTGCGGGAAACGGTGCCGGATCGGGTATTTGATGGTGCCGATGAGGTGGTGTTGGTCGATCTGACCCCGGACGATCTGCGCCAGCGGCTGAAAGAGGGCAAGGTCTATCTGGCCGGTCAGGCGGAGCGGGCCATCGAGCACTTCTTCCGCAAGGGCAATCTGATGGCGCTGCGGGAGTTGGCGCTACGTCGCACCGCCGAGCGGGTCGATGGCCAGATGCGCGCGTATCGTAGTGATGCCGATATTTCGCGGGTCTGGCATACCCAGGATGCGCTGCTGCTCTGTCTGGGGCCTCAGGATGGCAGTGACAAGGTGGTGCGCACCGCGGCGAGGCTGGCGGCAAGGCTCGGCAGCCCCTGGCATGCGGTCTATGTGGAAACCCCCCGTCTGCATCGTCTGCCGGAAGCCCAGCGCCGTGGCATCTTGCAAACCCTGAAACTAGCCAGTGAGCTGGGGGCAGAAACCGCAACCCTGGCGGCGCCTGACGAGGTTCAGGCCGTGCTCGGTTATGCCCGGGAGCATAATCTGGGCAAGATTGTCATTGGCCGTCGGCAACGGATGTCGTTTTGGCGGCGAGGTGGCCGTTTTGCCGAACGGTTGGGCCGACAAGGTTCGGATCTGGATCTGATCGTGGTGGCGGTCGAGAACGAGGCTCCATCGCCCCGTTCGGCTGTGGTGTTACCCCCGGATCTGCGCAGCTTCAGCGAACGCTGGCAGGTGCAGCTCAAAGGGTGTGGGGCAACCTTGTTGCTGGGTGGTGTGTTGGCTGGCATCTCCCGGTTGCTGATGCCGATCCTTGATTCTGCCAATATCGTCATGCTGTTTCTGCTCGGCGTGGTGCTGATTGCGGCGCGTTTTGGGCGGGTGCCGGCGATTTTGGCGGCGATCCTCTACGTCGGTATTTTCGATTTCTTCTTTGTCGCCCCGCATTTTTCGTTTGCGGTCAGCGATGTGCAATATGTGCTGACCTTTGGTGTCATGCTGGCGGTGGGTCTGCTGATCGGCCAGTTGACCGCCGGGGTGCGCTATCAGGCGCGGATCGCCCAGTATCGGGAGCAGCGCTCGCGGCAGTTATTTGAATTGGCCAAGGCGTTAAGTGGTGCCGTCAGTGCCGAGGAGATAGCTGCACTGAGCTGTGATTTCGTCGCCCGCTGCTTTCATGCCCGCACCCAGGTGGTACTGGTGGATGGGGATGGGCACTTGTTGGATGGGGTGCCGGGTGCGGATCGCTGCCCAGTGGATCGGGCCGTGGCGCAATGGTGCCTGGATCGCAAGGCTCCAGCCGGGCTGGGTAGTGATACCCTGCCCGCGCTGGCGCAGCGGCTGTTGCCATTAACCACGGCCAACCTGACCCTGGGCGTGCTGGTGATTGAACCGGCTAACTTGCGGCTGTTGATGATTCCGGAGCAATTGCGGTTGCTGGACTTGTACGGGGTCTTGATCGCCATCGCCCTGGAGCGGATTGCCCTGGCTCGTGACGCCGAGCAGGCCCAGCTGAAGATGGAATCGGAACGGCTGCGCAACTCGCTGCTGGCGGCACTGTCTCACGATCTACGCACCCCGCTGACCGTGCTGTTTGGTCAGGCTGAAATTTTGACTCTGGAGCTGGGATCGGCTGGCTTGCCGCAAGCGCAACAGGCGGAAGCCATTCGTCAGCAGGTGCTGGATACCTCCCGCCTGGTGAACAACCTGCTGGACATGGCGCGTCTGCAGTCTGGTGGTTTGGCGCTGCGCTGGGATTGGCAATCGTTGCCGGAGCTGGTGGGTAGCGCCTTGCGCGAGCTGGAAGTGCCACTCCGTGGTCATCCGCTGCAGCGGGAGCTACCGGGGGACTTGCCGTTGCTCTATTGTGACGGCACCATGCTGGAGCGGGTGTTGGTCAACCTGCTGGAGAATGCCAGTAAATATGCCGGTGCCGAAACCCGTATTGGCATTTCGGCCCGACTCGCCGGAGAGGCTCTGGAGGTTCGTGTCTGGGATCAGGGGCCTGGGTTGCCAGTCGGCAAGGAGCAGCTGATTTTTGAGAAATTTTCCCGCGGCGACAAGGAGTCGGTGATCCCCGGGGTTGGCTTGGGTTTGGCGATCTGTCGGGCGATTGTCGAAGCTCATGGCGGTCGCATCTGGGCCGAGAACCGACCCCAGGGCGGGGCTAATTTTTTCTTCACCCTGCCTCTTAAAACGCCGCCCCCCTTGATGGATGAATCGTTGTGAACAAGCAGGAGGTTGATTGAGCGAAACCTTGGCAACCATTCTCATCGTCGAGGATGAACAGGCGATCCGCCGTTTTGTGCGTAGTGCACTGGAGGCCGAACAGTTTCGGGTGTGCGAGGCCGATGGCGTGCAGCGGGGCTTACTCGAGGCCGCGACCCGCAAACCGGATCTGGTGGTACTGGATCTGGGGCTGCCGGATGGCGATGGTCAGGAGTTTATCCGCGATCTCCGGCGCTGGAGCCCGATCCCGGTGATTGTGCTGTCGGCGCGGGTCGATGAGACCGACAAGATCCAGGCCTTGGATGCCGGGGCGGATGATTATTTGATCAAACCGTTTGGCATCGGCGAGCTGCTGGCCCGGGTGCGTGTTGCCCTGCGGCGGCGGGGGCAAACGCCAGAGGCGCTCTCCCCGCAGGTGCAACTGGGTGAGGTGACCATAGATCTGGTGACGCGGCATGTATCCCGACAGAATGAAGACATTCATCTGACGCCAATCGAGTTCCGGTTGTTGGGCGAACTACTGGCCCATCCCGGTAAGGTGCTGACCCATCGCCAGCTGCTGCTGGCGGTCTGGGGACCCACGTTTGTCGAACACAATCACTATCTGCGCATCTACATGGGTCACCTGCGGCAGAAGCTGGAAACGGACCCGACATTGCCTCGTTATCTGCTCACCGAGACCGGCATTGGTTATCGGTACTTGCCTGAATCATAGTGTTTTTTTTGGCTCCTACGGCAAGCGTTGCTGTTTTTTTCGTCGACTCGTGTGGCACAGGGACTCTTTAAGAGCTAGACTTTTTGACATCACGCGTGCGCGTGATGTGAGTTGAGGTAGAAACAGGGCAGCTTTGGCTCTCGCTCGCGTCAACTGAGCACTCGGGTAATAACGGATAGCAACAGTGCACTGTTGCCGATGTTAATCACACAAGAAGAGGCAAAAACGATGAAAAAGACAGCTATTGCAGTGGCTATTGCAGGTTTGTTTGCCATGACGGCGGCTCAGGCTGCCCCTCAAGACAACACCTGGTATGCCGGTGGTAAACTGGGTTGGTCCAATTTCAACGTGGGTAGCAGTGACGTCTCCAGCCTGCTGACTGATTATGATGTGGACGATCATGACGGCGTCGGTGCTGGTGTGTTCGCTGGTTATCAGTTCAACAATTGGTTTGCGGTAGAAGGTGGCTACGACTACCTGGACAAGATGACCTACAAATCTTCCCTCGGCGATGGTGAAGTCAAGTCTCAGGGTATTCAACTGGCGGGTAAGTTCAGCTATGACCTGGGCTCTGGCACCGACATCTACGGTAAGATCGGTGGATTCGGATACAAGAGTGAAAATGATAGCGACAGCGTGACTGGCGTATCGCCATTGCTGGCATTCGGTACCGAGTATGCGATTAATCGGGACTGGGCTGCGCGTTTTGAATACCAATGGGTCAGCAAGATTGGTGACAAGGACGAGATCGGTTTCGAACCGGATAACGGTTTGTTGAGCCTCGGCGTCAGCTACCGCTATGGTCAGGTATCTCCGGCTGCTCCGGTACCGGCTCCTGCTCCTGAGCCAGCACCGGCTCCGGTCACCGTCACCAAAGAGTTCAACCTCTCTTCCGACGTGCTGTTTGATTTTGGCCGCTCCAGTCTGAAGCCGGAAGGCGTAGCCGCTCTGGATACCCTGTACGGTCAAATCCAGGCTGAAACTCCGAAGGATGGTCGTGCTCTGGTCGTCGGTTATACCGACCGCATCGGTTCTGATGCTTCCAACCAGGTGCTGTCCGAGAAGCGTGCCAAGACAGTTGCTGACTATCTGGTCAGCAAGGGCATTCCGGCCGACAAGATCGCCACCGAAGGTCGTGGTGAATCCAGCCCGGTTACCGGTACCCAGTGCGATACCGTGAAGGGTAAGAAGGCCGTGATCGCGTGCCTGGCTCCGGATCGTCGCGTCAGCATC
>Ga0247725_1000811_pt1 | contig 19439 bp, 15 predicted proteins | sample OKSTACKMCFT3sol_FD_183021 | JGI IMG/M metagenome (GOLD analysis project Ga0247725, IMG submission 183021) | Subsurface sediment microbial communities from gas well in Oklahoma, United States - OK STACK MC-FT3-sol | ecosystem: Environmental > Terrestrial > Deep subsurface > Rock core/Sediment...
TATAGGTAGTCAAAAGGGCTTCTCCCATGCACTGATTTGAGCGCTAATTATATGATATTTATGGATAATTTCCAAAGTTGATGACATTGGGCTTTAGCCCGTCCCAGTGAGCGAAGCGAGCGATTTTAACCACTTGTTGTGCGCGCACGCGATGAGCTCACGAAGTGCTGCTGTCCTAGGACTTACTTTCATCAGAAGAGGCTAGTGCCTCTTGTGCGGCTAGACCTGTGTCTACTTTTTTCTGTTGCGCCCGAAGAATCTCATCACTCTTTTCGGAAAGTTTCTTTGCAATTGAAGAAAGTCCGGGAATCTTTGTGAGTGCATCAACCGATTCGGAGAGTTTAGCGCTATTTTCGAGTGCTTCCATTAATGGGTGGTCGGACTTCTGGTAGTTGGTAATTAGCTTTCCTGGGTTTTCTGAGCTTACTTGGAGTACATTGAAGAGAAGTCTGGTACGGAGTTCGTCTTTTACAGCGCTCTCATGTGGGAGTGTTTCAATTTGGTTTGATAGCCCTGAGAATGTCTTTCCGAGAACAGCCTTGTGCGTGTATTCCTCGATTAGGCGCTTAGATAGATTGAGTTTTTTATTGGTCGAGTACGCAAGCCAAAGCACGGGAAAGTAAAGCGGAAGGATTGAAATTATTAGATTTGGAGTATCCTGAATGACTTGAATAAGATCTGCGCCTTTCCAGTTTAGAAGATAAACATCAACCGCCAAGGGAATTAGGGATACTAGCGCCATACCCCCTATTGCCCACTTGAATCCACGCTCATACCCTTTGAGGGCGGCCTCTTCATCGTTCTTTTTAGCCTCGTATGCCGCACTCAAACCAGCTGCCATGGCGCCAGGCAGCAGAGCTTTTAGCTGGTCTGAAACAGCAGTGACCTTCTCATTAGAGTCTTCGACAAGCTTATCGAATACTACGCGCTCTTCCGATAGTTGCTCTTTGTGCTTTTCAGTAATCTCTTCGGTGAGTTCGTTGATGTGAGTGTTTAGGGATTCAATTTGGTCTGATATAGATTTATATGAGTTCTCTAGTTCATCTTTCAGACCATCCACGTGTTCGGATACGCCTTCAGAGTTTTTAACATCATAGCCACAGATTGATTTGTGTAGCTCATCGATATCAGCCTTTCGTTTCATTGAATGGCTGAGCAAGCTTTGGTGGTTATTGCTCAGTTCCTTGGACTCATCCACGAGTTTTTGGGTTGCCTCAACGTATTCAGGTAATTTCTGGGCCTCGGCTAATGCTGCAGATATCTCTGTGTGGCTTTGAGTGATGCTGGCTACGAACTCATCAACTTGTGTTTTCGCTGAAAGAAGCTGGCTATGCAGTAGTTTGTTTTGTTCGATGTGCTCAGAAAGTGTTTTATTTGATTCGCTATTGGTAGAGATCTGCTGCTGAAGATTTTGGAGTTCGACTAGGGCTTGGTCGCGATATTTTTCTAAGTCGCCAAGAGCAGTAGTGACTGCTTCCTCTGTAGCTATGATTCGCTGCTCTGCTGCTTGGGCATTTTGCGCAGATAGATTTGCTGCTGCCTCATCATCTGTGATCTTTCGCTGAACTTTATCAGTGAGCTCATTGAGCTTTTGGTTGATCTCGGTCTTGAATTTATCGAATTCTTCCGGGCTAACTCCTTTATCTAACCAGCTCATGTCATGCCTTCTCTATATGTTGGTCTTTTAAATTTTGATATTTTGGGGCGCTTAATCTATAGGTTGCGGATATTTTTATTGTGCGCATAACGATTAAGCTAACGGGCAGGAAAAAGCGTAGCTTTTGACTGTCCAGCGAACGAAGTGAGCGATGGTTGAGCGCATTGTTAGGTTTCACGGTCGCTGGATTTCATGGCTAACTCTCGCAGTTTTCTATATTTTTCTTTAACGTCGCCATAAATGTCTTCGTATTCGGATACTCCGAATTTTTCATAGTTATCAATGGCCCATTGAGAGAAATTTGAAACGTATGTGGAGATGATTTTTAGTTCTTGTGGATGCTCTACAAATTTTCTTAGTAAAAGCTCGGCCAGAGCATTATAAACATCAGCATCATCTCTAGATTTTTCATCCTGTAAGTACCTGCATGCACCCAGTATGTAGTAGCGAAATGCGAAAACACCTACATGACTCCAGTCATGGAGAACAGACAGCGAACAGTATGTGTGGTAGCGCTTACGAGCAAACTCAATGTCTTTGCCGAAATAGTGCTCTCTAGCCCATTTTTCATCAGGTTCCCCGTCGTAGTAGAAGTCCTCTGACGAAGGAAGTGATTCAAAAATTGGTTCCTCTAGCACGAGATCACTCCGTGATACCTAACAAGTGTTTATACGACATGCCTAGGGATAGGCATGGTGTTCGATACTGGGTGTATTGGCTATAGCTGGGCATTGCGATGCCTATATATAGCCACGCTGTATGTCTTGCGACAGGAAGAGCAGGAGCAGGGCGCATACGGACTTCCATATCCAGCGAGAGGGGATGCTGGCAGTCTGCCCCAGCACCGGGCGCGTCTCAAGCACAGCCGGTCTTCCTTATTTATAAGGAGGGGCCGCCCCGCCCCTGCTGACGGACGGTCACGCCACAGGCGCGACTGCCGTGGCTTTGCGGTATACTGCGCCGCCTCCGGGCCCCCCTGGCCCGAACCCGCACATGACAAGCCACGCCGAATGCGTGGCTTGTTGGTTTTTGTCGCGCCGACAGGCGCCCGAGCAAGAGGCAGAACGATGAGCGCACTGGTTGGCGTGATCATGGGCTCCAAGTCCGACTGGAGCACCCTGAGCCACACCGCGGAGATGCTGGACAAGCTGGGCATCCCCTACGAAGTGCAGGTGGTGTCCGCCCACCGCACCCCGGACCTGTTGTTCCAGTACGCCGAGCAGGCCGAGGGCCGTGGCATCCAGGTGATCATCGCCGGTGCCGGTGGCGCCGCCCACCTGCCGGGCATGTGCGCGGCCAAGACCCACCTGCCGGTGCTCGGCGTGCCGGTGCAGTCCGCCGTGCTGTCGGGCGTCGATTCGCTGCTGTCCATCGTGCAGATGCCGGCCGGCATCCCGGTCGCCACCCTGGCCATCGGCAAGGCCGGGGCGGTCAACGCCGCGCTGCTCGCCGCCAGCATCCTCGGCCACCAGCACCCGCAGTTCCACGCGAAGCTCAAGCAGTTCCGCGACGAGCAGACCCAGACCGTGCTGGACAATCCTGATCCCCGCTCCTGACTGGAATGAACAGATGAAGATCGGCGTAATCGGTGGCGGCCAGCTGGGCCGCATGATGGCCCTGGCGGGCACTCCGCTGGGCATGCAGTTCGCCTTCCTCGACCCGGCCCCGGATGCCTGCGCGCAGGCGCTCGGCGAGCATATCCGCGCCGACTACGGCGACCAGGATCACCTGCGCCAGCTGGCCGACGAGGTCGACCTGGTGACCTTCGAGTTCGAGAGCGTGCCGGCCGAGACCGTCGCCTTCCTCTCCCAGTTCGTGCCGGTCTACCCGAGCGCCGAGGCGCTGCGCATCGCCCGCGACCGCTGGTTCGAGAAGTCCATGTTCAAGGACCTGGGCATCCCCACCCCGGATTTCGCCGACGTGCAGAGCCAGGCCGACCTGGACGCCGCCGTGGCCGCCATCGGCCTGCCGGCGGTGCTCAAGACCCGTACCCTGGGCTACGACGGCAAGGGCCAGAAGGTCCTGCGCCAGCCGGCGGATGTGGTCGGCGCCTTCGCCGAGCTGGGCAGCGTGCCGTGCATCCTCGAAGGCTTCGTGCCCTTCACCGGCGAGGTGTCGCTGGTGGCCGTGCGCGCCCGCGACGGCGAGACGCGCTTCTACCCGCTGGTGCACAACACCCATGTCGGCGGCATCCTCAACCTGTCGGTGGCCAGCACCGCGCACCCGCTGCAGGCTCTGGCCGAGGACTACGTCGGCCGCGTGCTGCAGAAGCTCGACTACGTCGGCGTGCTGGCCTTCGAGTTCTTCGAGGTGGACGGCGGCCTGAAGGCCAACGAGATCGCCCCGCGCGTGCACAACTCCGGGCACTGGACCATCGAAGGTGCCGAGTGCAGCCAGTTCGAGAACCACCTGCGCGCCGTCGCCGGCCTGCCGCTGGGCTCCACCGCCAAGGTGGGCGAGAGCGCCATGCTCAACTTCATCGGCGCGGTGCCGGAGGTGAGCAAGGTGATCGCCATCGAGGACTGCCACCTGCACCACTACGGCAAGGCCTTCAAGGCCGGGCGCAAGGTCGGCCACGCCACCCTGCGCTGCAAGGATATGGCGACCCTCAAGGCGCGCATCGCCGAGGTCGAGGCGCTGATCCGCGGCTGAGGCCGCTACGGGGCCTGGCCTGGATCAAGAAAAGCCGCCGGGGGACGCGTTACACTGCGCCCCTGGCCATCGTTCTGGAGTGCCCATGCTTCGCCTTGCCGCTGTCTCCCTGCTGTTGTGCTGTTCCCTAGTCCAGGCCGAGCCCCGCGAGCTGGACTGGCTGGAGCTGATGCCGCGCGAGGACCAGAAGGCTCTCGAGGCCATGCCCGAGATCAGCCACGAGACCCCCGAGGCGGCCGGCACCTTCGGCCAGCAGGGCGGCCTCAAGCAGCAGGCGCGCGACCTGCCGGCGGTGATGTACTCGAAGAAGACGGTGGCCCGCCTGGATGGCAAGGAAGTGCGCCTGGGCGGCTACCCGGTGCCGCTGGAGAGCGACGCCGAGGGCAAGAGCACCCTGCTGTTCCTGGTGCCCTACCCGGGCGCCTGCATCCACGTGCCGCCGCCGCCGCCGAACCAGATCGTGCTGGTGCGCTACCCCAAGGGCATCGTCCTCGACGACATCTACGCGCCGCTGTGGGTCAGCGGCACCCTGCACATCGAGCCGGTGGAGAACGAGCTGGCCGAGGCGGTCTACGCCCTCGACGCCAGCAGCGTGCGCCTGGTCGAGGAAGACGACCTGTAGCCCGGATTGCATCCGGGCTACGCGAGCCGGCGTTAAGTCAGGGCTCCCAGGCACATGCGGCATCGCGCCGCTGGCGCATTCCAGCGCCCATTACCTAGGCTGAACGAACCGCCAGATCGGGATGCCGCCCATGCGCAAACTGCTGATCGTCCTTCCCGTGCTCCTGCTGCTGGGCCTGCTGGCCTGGTGGTGGAGCCGGCCGCAGCCGCTGGCCGTGCGCCTGGTCACGGTCGAGCGCGGGGCGGTGGAGACGCTGGTGGCCAACACCCGCGCCGGCACCCTCAAGGCCTGCCGGCGTTCGCGGCTGTCGTTCAACCTGGGTGGCCAGGTCACCGAGCTGCTGGTCGACGAGGGCCAGCGCGTGCAGGCCGGCGAGGTGCTGCTGCGCCTGCGCCAGGACGACCGCCTGGCCCGCGTGCAGGAGGCCGAGGCGCGCCTGGCCGGGCAGCGCAACGCCCGCGAGCAGCGCTGCCGCCAGGCCAGCCTGGAACGCCGCGACCTCGAACGCCTGCGCCACCTGGCCGAGCGCAAGCTGGCCGCCGCCGACCGCCTGGACCAGGCCGAGACCCGCGCCAACCTGTCCGCCCTGGTCTGCAGCGCCAGCGAGGCGCAGATCGCCGAGGCCGAGGCGCAACTGGAGCTGCAGCGCTCGCTGCTGGACCAGGCCACCCTGCGTGCGCCCTTCGCCGGCATAGTGGCGCAGATCAACGGCGAGCTGGGCGAGTACGTCACCCCCTCGCCGCCGGGCATCCCCACGCCGCCGGCGGTGGACCTGATCGACGACAGCTGCCTGTACGTCGAGGCGCCCATCGACGAGGTCGACGCCGCCCGCGTGCGCCCGGGCATGCCGGTGCGCATCGGCCTGGACGCCTTCCGCACGCGCCACTTCGAGGGCGAGGTGACGCGCATCGCCCCCTTCGTCCGCGACCTGGAGAAGCAGGCGCGCACCGTCGACGTGGAAGTGCGCTTCGCCAGCGTGCCGCCCGAGGTGCTGCTGCTCACTGGCTACAGCGCCGACGTGGAAATCCTCCTGGAGGAAAAGGCCGAGGTGCTGCGGGTGCCCACCGAGACCCTGTTCGAGGGCGGCCGGGTGTACCGCTACGACGAGGCCGCCGGGGTGCTGCGCGAGGTACGGGTCGACACCGGCCTGGGCAACTGGCGCTGGACCGAGATCGTCGGCGGCCTGCAGCCGGGCGATCGCATCCTCGCTGGCCTCGACATCGAAAACCTGGCGGACGGCCTGGCGGTGCGCCCGCAGGAGGATGCGCGGTGAGCCATCACGATGGGGCGCCGCGACGGCTCATATCGCCCTGCGATGGACGCGAGGTGAGCCTCGGGAGTTTCGCCCCATGATCCGCCTGCGCGGCGTGACGCGCTGCTTCCAGCTCGGCGAGCAGCGGGTGATGGGCCTCGATGCGGTGGACCTGGACGTGGCCGCCGGCGAATACCTGGCGGTCACCGGCCCCTCCGGCTCGGGCAAGTCCACCCTGCTCAACATCCTCGGCCTGCTCGATGCCCCCGACAGCGGCGAGTACTGGCTGCGCGGCGAGGCCACCGCGGCGCTGGACGAGGTGCGCCGCGCCGAGCTGCGCAGCCGCTGGATCGGCTTCGTGTTCCAGTCCTACCACCTGATCCCGCGCCTGACCGCGCGCGAGAACATCGAGCTGCCGATGCTGCTGGCCGGCATCGAGCCGGCCGAGCGCCAGCGCCGCAGCGCGCCGCTGATCGAGCGCCTGGGCCTGGGCGACCGCCTGGCGCATCGCCCCGGCGAGCTGTCCGGCGGCCAGCGCCAGCGCGTCGCCATCGCCCGCGCCATGTGCATGCAGCCGGCCCTGCTGCTGGCCGACGAGCCGACCGGCAACCTCGACAGCCAGTCCGGCGGCGAGGTGGTGGCGCTGCTCGAGGAGCTCAACCGTGAGGGCCTGACCCTGCTGGTGGTGACCCACGACGCGCAGCTGTCGGACCGCGCCGGCCGCCAACTGCTGATGCGCGACGGCAAGGTGGTCGAGGACCGCCGTCGGGAGCCGGCCTGATGCGCGCCGCCGATGCCCTCGGCCTGTGGCTCGGCGCCCTGCGCGGGCACCGCTCGCGCAGCCTGATGCTGCTGCTGGCGGTGGGCATCGGGGTGGTCGCGGTGAACCTGCTGACCGGCCTCGGCGAGGGCGCGCGCACCTACATCCTCGGCGAGTTCGCCGTGCTCGGGCGCAACACCCTGATCGTCCTGCCCGGGCGCAAGGAAACCAGCGGCGGCATGCCGCCGATTACCGGCCTGGCGCCGCGCGACCTGTCCCTGCAGGACGCCCAGGCCATCGCCCGCCTGCCCAGCGTGCTGCGGGTGGCGCCGCTGCAGGCCGGGCAGGTCGAGGTCAGCGTCGGCAACCGTAACCGCGAGGCCTTCACCCTCGGCACCAGCCACGAGTTCTTCGCCATCCGCCAGCTCCAGGTCAGCCAGGGCCAGGCCCTGCCGGCACTGCACTTCGACGAGGCGCGGGCGGTCTGCGTGATCGGCGCCAAGCTGCGCCGCGAGCTGTTCGGCAACGCCCCGGCGCTGGGCCAGTGGCTACGCGCCGGCGACCGGCGCTTCCGCGTGGTCGGCATCCTCGCCGAGCGCGGCGAGTCGCTGGGCATGGACTTCGGCGAGATGCTGATCATCCCGGTGGCCAGCGCGCAGACCCTGTTCGACCGCGAGGGGCTGTTCCGCGTGTTCGCCGAGCTGCGCGGGCCGCACCTGCTGGCCAGTGGCAAGGCGCAGATCCGCGCCACCATCCGCGAGCGCCACGAGGGCGAGGACGACATCACCCTGATCGGCCAGGACGCCATGCTCGCCGCCTTCGCCGACATCCTCCGCGCCCTGACCCTGGCGCTGGCCGGCATCGCCGCCATCAGCCTGCTGGTGGCGGGCATCCTGATCATGAACGTGACCTGGATTTCGGTGAGCCAGCGCACCGCCGAGATCGGCCTGCTCAAGGCCATCGGCGCCACCTCCGCGCAGGTGCGTCTGCTGTTCCTCGGCGAGGCCACGCTGCTGGCCCTGGCCGGCGCCGTCGCCGGGCTGCTGCTGGGCGAGGCCCTGCTGTGGGCCGGCCGGCGCCTGTGGGATTTCCCCCTGTACGCGCCCTGGTGGGCCGGCGCCAGCGCCCTCGGCTTGGCGCTGCTCACCGCCCTGCTGTTCGCCTGGCTGCCGGCCAGCCGCGCCGCCGCCATGCAACCGGTGGACGCCTTGCGTCCGCAGGCGGCGCGCTGATGGGCGCGGGCTACACGGGTCGGCGCCTACTACTCCCTCTCCCATTCATGGGCGAGGGTTGGGGAGAGGGCGGCCGGCCATGATGCGCCTGCAGGACGGCTTCGCCCTGACCGCCTCGGCGCTCACCAGCCGGCCGCTGCGCAGCCTGCTGACCATGCTCGGGGTGGCCATCGGCATCGCCGCGGTGGCGCTGCTCACCGCCATCGGCGAGGGCCTGCGCGGCTACGTGCTGGACAACTTCTCGCAGTTCGGCACGCGGATCATCGCCATCCACCCGGGCAAGACCCAGACCGGCGGCCTCGGCGGCATCCTCAGCAGCGTGCGCCCGCTCAGCCTGGCCGATGCCGACGCCCTGCGCCGGCTGCCGCATGTCGAGGCGGTGGTGCCGCTGATCCAGGGCGCCGGCGATATCCAGTACGGCCAGTTCAGCCGCAGCAGCGACATCTTCGGCGCCGGCCACCAGCTGGCCCAGGCCTGGCACTTCCGCCTGGCCCTCGGCCAGTTCCTGCCGCCGGCGCGCGACGGCCGCTCGCCGCCCTACGCGGTGCTCGGCCACAAGCTGCGCGCCGAGCTGTTCGGCGAGGCCAACCCGCTGGGCCAGCTGGTGCGCATCGGCGGGACGCGCTTCCGGGTGATCGGGGTGATGGCGGAGAAGGGCCAGCTGCTCGGCTTCGACCTCGACGACATCGCCTACATCCCGGTGGACTGGGCCCAGGCCCTGTTCAACCGCGAGGGGCTGATGGAGATCGACGTGGTGTTCGGCCCCGGCACCGCCTCGGCGCCGATGGCCGAGCGCATCCGCGCGCTGCTGATCGAGCGCCACGGCATGGAGGACTTCAACCTGACCACCCAGGACGACATGCTGGCCAGCCTGGGGCGCATCCTCGCCGTGCTCACCTACGCCATCGCCGCGCTCGGCGGGGTGTCGCTGCTGGTCGGCGCGGTGGGCATCCTCACCATCATGACCACCACGGTGGGCGAGCGCACCGCCGAGATCGGCCTGCTGCGCGCCATCGGCGCGAGCCCGCGGCAGGTGCTCGGCCTGTTCCTCGCCGAGGCCACCCTGCTGTCGCTGGCCGGCGGCCTGCTCGGCCTGCTGCTGATGGCGCTGCTGCTCGGCCTGCTGCACCTGGCCGCGCCCGACCTGCCGCTGGCGCTGCGCCCGGCCTTCCTGCTGCTGGCGCTGCTGCTCGCCGCGCTGATCGGCATGCTCGCCGGCCTGGCGCCGGCGCGGGCGGCGGCGCGCCTGCATCCGGTGCAGGCGCTGCGCGGGGAGTGAAAAGCAGAAGGCCCGTCGTGCGACGGGCCTTGCGGGTCACTTGCCGTAGACCTGCTCCGGCAGCCAGGTGATCAGCTGTGGCCAGAAGTAGGCGACCACCAGCATGAGGATCTGGATGGCGATGAAGGGCACCACCCCCTTGTACATCACCATGGTGCTGACCGACTTCGGCGTGACCCCGCGCAGATAGAACAGCGAGAAGCCGAATGGCGGGGTGAGGAAGGAGGTCTGCAGGTTCAGCGCGATCATCACGCCCAGCCAGATCGGGTCCAGGCCCATGGCCAGCAGCACCGGCCCGACGATCGGCACCACCACGAAGATGATCTCGATGAAGTCGAGGATGAAGCCGAGCAGGAAGATCACCAGCATCACCAGGAAGAAGGCGCCGAGTACGCCGCCGGGCAGCTGGGCGAACACGTCCTCGATCAGCACCTCGCCGCCGAAGCCGCGGAACACCAGGGAGAACAGCGAGGCGCCGATCAGGATGAGGAACACCATGGCGCTGATTTCGGTGGTGCCGTAGGCCACTTCCTTGAGCTGGGTGAAGTTCAATTGACGCTTGCCGATCGCCAGCAGCATGGCGCCCACCGCACCCAGGGCGGCGGCCTCGGTGGGGGTGGCGTAGCCGGCCAGGATGGAGCCGAGCACGGCGGCAATCAGCACCAGCGGCGGCACCAGGGCGGCGAACAGCTTGCCCCATTCGATCGGCCCCAGCTCTTCCTGCGGCAGCGCCGGCAGCTTCTTCGGCTGCACGATGGCGACGATGATCAGGTAGAGGATGTACAGACCGACCAGCACCAGGCCGGGGATCAGGGCGCCGACGAAGAGGTCGCCGACTGACACGGTCTTGGGCGAAAACACGCCGAGCTTGAGCTGCGCCTGCTGGTAGGCGCTGGACATCACGTCGCCCAGCAGCACCAGGATGATCGACGGCGGGATGATCTGCCCCAGGGTGCCGGTGGCGGCCAGGGTGCCGGTGGCGATGGCCGGGTCGTAGCCGCGCCGCAGCATGGTCGGCAGGGCCAGCAGGCCCATGGTCACCACGGTGGCGCCGACGATGCCGGTGCTGGCGGCGAGCAGCGCGCCGACCACGCACACGGAGATCGCCAGGCCGCCGCGCAGGGTGCCGAACAGCCGCGACATGGACTCCAGCAGGTCTTCCGCCACCCTGGATTTCTCCAGCATCACGCCCATGAACACGAACAGCGGCACGGCCAGCATGGTCTGGTTGTTCATGATGCCGAACAGGCGGTTGGGCAGGGCGTGCAGGTAGCCGCCGTCGAAGGTGCCGGTGGCCATGCCGATGCCGGCGAACAGCAGGGATACGCCGCCCAGGGTGAAGGCCACCGGGTAGCCGGCCATCAGGGCCAGGCAGATGCTGACGAACAGCAGGATCGCCATCAACTCAGCCATGCTTCACCTCCGGCGCGGGCAGCTTGCCGGCGAGGATGTAGCCGTAGCGGATCAGCTCGGCCAGGCTCTGCAGCACCAGGCTGACCACCAGCACCAGGATGATGGTCTTCTGCAGGTAGACGAAGGCCAGGCCGCCGGACTCGCCGGACTTCTCCAGGGTCGACCAGGAGGCGGTCACGTAGTCCCAACTGTTCCAGCCGAGGAACAGGCAGAAGGGCAGGAGGAACAGCAGGTTGCCGAGGATCTCCACCAGCGCCTGCCGGCGCCCGGAGAACTTCTGGTAGAAGATGTCCACGCGCACATGGCCGCCGCGTTGCAGGGTCCAGGCGGCGGCGCCCATGAATACCAGGGCGTGGGCGTACATCACGGCCTCCTGCAGGGCGGTGGCGCCGATGCCGAAGCCGTAGCGCAGCACCACCACCACGGCGGTGCCGAGCACGAGGAACAGGGTCAGCCAGGCGCAGGCCCGGCCCAGGGCGGCATTCACGGCGTTGAACGCCTGGGCGATGCCGAGTAGCGGGGGAGTGGTGGACATCGTGGGTCCTTCTTGTTATCAGCGTGGGCAAGGCGTTGGCCGCTGGTGGCGGCGTTCTGCTGCACGGGGCAGGCGGCGATTCTGGCAGCAGGCATGTACGCGCAGCAATCTCACTACGACTTTAGTCGAAGCGGCTAGGCTTGAGGGGCGGCAACCCCTAAGGTTATGGGGCTCAGTCCGACCCGGGCGATCCTCTGGTCAGACCATTTTCACTCCGACGCGATGGCGCCGGGGGGCATTACAACAATAAGGAGTCTTGCATGAAACGTCGTGACATCATCGCCGCCGCCGGTGTCGGCCTGGCGGCCACCGCGCTGGCCGGTTGCAACAAGCAGCCCGAGGCGAACTGCGAGCCGCAGCAAGGGGGCGGCGGCCAGACCTTCACCTGGAAGATGGTGACCTCCTGGCCGAAGAACTTCCCCGGCGTGGGCGTCGGTGCCGAGCGTTTCGCCAAGCTGGTGAACGAGATGAGCGGCGGTCGCCTGACCGTCAAGGTCTACGCCGCCGGCGAACTGGTGCCGGCCCTGGAGGTGTTCGACGCGGTGTCGCGCGGCACCGCCGAGATGGGCCACGGCGCGCCCTACTACTGGAAGGGCAAGGTGCCGGCCGCGCAGTTCTTCTGCGCCCTGCCGTTCGGCCCGAATGCCGCCGAGATGAACGCCTGGCTGTTCAAGGGCGGCGGCATGCAGCTGTGGGAGGAGGTGTACAAGCCGTTCGGCGTGCTGCCGATCCTCTGCGGCGCCACCGGCGTGCAGACCGCCGGCTGGTTCAACAAGGAGATCAACTCGGTCGCCGACTTCCAGGGCCTGAAGATGCGCACCCCGGGCCTGGGCGGCGAGGTGCTGACCAAGATGGGCGGCACCGTGGTCAACATGCCGGCCGGCGAGATCTTCACCGCCCTGCAGACCGGCGCCATCGACGCCACCGAGTGGATCGGCCCGTACAACGACCTGGCCCTGGGCCTGCACAAGGCGGCCAAGTACTACTACACCCCGGGCTGGCAGGAGCCCAACGTGACCTTCGAGCTGGACGTCAACCTCAAGGCCTGGGAGACCCTGCCGGCCGACCTGCAGGCGATCGTCCGCGCCGCCGCCCGCGACGTGAACGCCGACATGCTCGACGAGTACAACGCGCGCAACATGGAAGCCCTGGAAACCCTCAAGGGCGAGGGCGTGGAAGTGCGCCGCCTGCCCGACGAGGTGCTGGCCAAGCTCAAGGAAGTGGCCGCCGAGGTGGTGGCCGCGACGGCCGCCGCCGATCCGGCCTCGGCCAAGGTGTTCGAGGCGCAGAGTGCCTACTTCAAGCGCCTGCAGGAGTACGCCAAGGTCGCCGAGGAGGATATCTACAAGATCCGCGGCTGATGGCCGCGGGCTGACGACAAGGCCGGTGGAGCGATCCACCGGCCTTTTTCATGGGCCGGCCGGCGCGCTCAGAGCGCCTCGCTCCACAGGCTCAGATGCAGCTCGTGGCTGGCGCCGGGGGCCAGCTCGATGCAGTCGTCCCAGACGTTGGCGGTCTCGATGCACAGCATGCGCTGCCAGGCATCCCCGGCGAACTGCGACAGGCGCCGGGCCTTGTCGATCCAGGGGTTCCACAGCACCGCCGAGCGCGAGCCCGCGGCCTCCAGGAGGATGCGCCGGTTCCAGGCGGCATCCACCAGGGCCAGGCGTGGCGGCACGTCCAGATAAACGCGGTCGGTCTCCCCGGCAAACTGCAGGGCGCCGTGCTGGCGGCGTTCCTCCCAGCCGTCGAGGGTCTCCAGGTAGCGGCAGCCGTCCAGGCCGAGCACGCTGACCTGGCGGATGTCGCTGACGGCGAAGTAGCTGTGCAGGGCCTGGCTCAGGTGCAGCGTCTGCTGGCCGAGGTTGCGGCTGCTCAGGCGCAGGTGCAGGCGCTGCTCCAGGCGGATCTCCAGGCTCAGTTCCACGGCATGCGGCCAGTGCGCCAGCGGCTGCGTGCGGCTGTCGAAGGCGAAGCGCAGGCTGACCGCCTCGCCCTGCTGGTCGATGCCCAGCAGCTGCCAGTCCAGCCCGCGTACGCCACCGTGGGCCGGCGCGCTGGCCGGGTCGTCGTGCATGGCCTGCAGCGGCAGCGGGTTGCGCGCCAGGTCGCCGAACCAGGGCCAGCACACCGGCACCCCGCCGCGCACCGACTGGCCGCGCTGGTAGCCGGCCTGCTCGCTGAGCCAGAGTATCGGCGGCTGCTCGCCCTGCTGGTAATGCAGGATCTGTGCGCCCTGCTGGGCCACCAGCAATTCGCTGTCGCCCAGCTGCACGCGCCAGCAGGTCAGCTCACCCAGTTCCACTCGTTCGATTTGCGCTTGGCTCATGGCCGGCTCCGGAAGGTCGATGAGCCATTTGAGCGCAGGTGGCGGCAAAGGCCAAGCACCATGAAAAACGCCGACACGAGGTCGGCGTTGTCGGAGCGGCCGCGATCAGCCGCGGCGCGGCGGCACCGGGCGGGTACGGCCGCTGCCGTCGATGGCAACGAACACGAACACCGCCTCGGTGACCTTGCGCCACTCGCTGGACAGCGGGTCGTCGCTCCACACCTCGACCAGCATCTGGATCGAGCTGCGGCCGATTTCCAGCACCTGGGTATAGAAGGACAGCTGGGCGCCCACCGCCACCGGCACCAGGAAGGCCATGCGGTCGATGGCCACGGTGGCGACCCGGCCGCCGGCGACCCGGCTGGCCATGGCGGTGCCTGCCAGGTCCATCTGCGAGACCAGCCAGCCGCCGTAGATATCGCCGAAACCGTTGGTCTCGCGCGGCAGGGCGGTGATCTGCAGGGCGAGGTCGCCCTGGGGAATGGGATCTTCCTGTTCGTATTCGATCATGGCGGGTGTGGCCCCAGCGGTTCTTATGATTGGATGCGGCCGGGGCTGCCCCGGCTGGCCAGGGCGCAGTATATAGGGCCGCGCGGCGGCGCACGACCGCCCGGTTCCGCTTTTCTACGAATCGGCGCTGGTCGTTCGCGCACTTTCTGCTGTGCTTTCATCGAACTGTCACAATCCATTCATAGAGTGTTCACGCGGCCTGCTGATACTTGGGCCCGTTCCATCCAACCCCTTCCTGCTAGGAGCAAGGCATGAAACTCAAGCGTTTGATGGCGGCCCTGACTTTCGTCGCCGCTGGCGTAAGCGCCGCTAGTGCGGTTGCCGCTATCGACCCGGCGCTGCCGACCTATGAAAAGACTTCCGGTGTGTCGGGCAACCTGTCCAGCGTCGGCTCCGACTCCCTGGCCAACCTGATGACCCTGTGGGCCGAGGAATACAAGAAGCTGTACCCGAACGTGAACATCCAGATCCAGGCCGCCGGCTCCTCCACCGCGCCGCCCGCCCTGACCGAGGGCACCGCCAACCTCGGCCCGATGTCCCGCGCCATGAAGGACAACGAACTGCAGGCCTTCGAAGAGAAGTTCGGCTACAAGCCGACCGCCGTGCCGGTGGCCATCGACGCCCTGGCCGTGTTCGTGCACAAGGACAACCCGATCAAGTCCCTGGACATGGCTCAGGTTGACGGCATCTTCTCCAGCACGCGCCTGTGTGGTGGTAGCAACGTCAAAACCTGGGGTGACCTGGGCCTGACCGGCGAGTGGGCCGACAAGCCGATCCAGCTGTTCGGTCGCAACTCGGTGTCCGGCACCTACGGCTACTTCAAAGAAGCTGCTCTGTGCAAGGGCGACTTCAAGGCCAACGTCAACGAGCAGCCGGGTTCGGCCTCGGTGGTGCAGTCCATCTCCAGCACCATCAACGCCATCGGTTACTCGGGCATTGGCTACAAGACCGCCAGCGTGCGTGCCGTGCCGCTGTCGAAGAAGGGCGGCGAGGCCTTTGAGGCCAACGAAGCCAACGCCCTAGCCGGCAAGTTCCCGCTCTCGCGTTTCTTCTACGTCTACGTGAACAAGGCGCCGAACAAGCCGCTGTCGCCGCTGGAAGCCGAGTTCGTGAAGATGGTCCTGTCCAAGCAGGGTCAGGAAGTGGTGGTCAAGGATGGTTACATCCCGCTGCCGTCCAAGGTGGTCGAGAAGGTCAAGAAGGAACTGGACCTGTAAGGCTGCCGCCGTCGGGCTGACCGCCCGGCACCCGGCCCCGGCGCCCGCTACTCTTCGGAGTCGCGGGCGTCGCTGCGTCACCACGTTGTAATCTTTCTGTCACACAAGGCGGATAGATTGTCTCACCCGTATTTCGCGCGGCCTGTGCCCGCCTGAGAACTCCTCATGAACGACTTGGCCAACAACAGCATGAGCGCTTCCTCGAACAGCCACAGGCTGGATTTCAACACCCCCGCGCTGCTGCGCAAGCGGCGCATGCGTGCCCTCAAGGACCGCCTGGCGCACTGGTATGTGTCCATCGGCGGCCTGGCCGTGCTGGTGTGCATCACCCTGATCTTCTTCTACCTGGCCTACGTGGTGGCGCCGATGTTCGCCGGCGCCGAGCTGGAGGCCAAGCCGGCCCAGCAGCCGGCCTGGCTGGCCGAGCAGCAGCCGGCGCTGCTGATGGCGGTGGAGGAACAGAACAAGGTGGCCATGCGTCTCGACGCGGCCGGCCGGGTGCAGTTCCTCGCGCTCAAGGACAGCGCCGCGCTCAACAGCGTGCAGCTGCCGTTGCCGCAGGGCAGCCGCATCGTCTCGGTCGGCCAGGACCAGCCCGGCAGCCGCCGCGTGGTGCTCGGCCTGTCCAATGGTCAGGCGCTGGTGTTCGAGCATCACTACAAGATCAGCTACCCGAACAACGTCAAGACCATCGTCCCCAGCCTGAACTACCCCTTCGGCGCGGCGCCCATCACCCTGGATAGCCAGGGCCGCGCGCTGGAGCGTGTGGCCATCAGCGAGAACGGTGACACCCTGATGCTCAGCGCCTCCACTGGCGCCGAGCTGCAGCTGCTGGCGATCAGCCGTGAGGAGAACCTGCTGACTGGCGAGGCGACCCTCAGCGAGGAGCGCATCGTCCTGCCGCAGATCGCCGAGCCGATCAAGGCAATGATCATCGACCCGCGCCAGCAATGGCTGTTCGTGATCAACGGCAAGGCCACCGCCGATGTCTTCGACCTGCGCAACAAGAGCCTCAATGGCCGCTACAAGCTGCTCGAAGGCGGTGCCGAGGTTACTGCCGTGCAGGCGCTGCTCGGCGGCATCTCGCTGCTGGTCGGCGACAGCCAGGGCGGCATCGCCCAGTGGTTCATGGTCCGCGACGCCGACGACAAGGCCACCCTGACCCATATCCGTGGCTTCCAGCTGGGCGACGCGGCCATCACCCAGATCCTTCCGGAAGAGCGTCGCAAGGGCTTCCTGGCGCTCGACGCCGAGGGCAGCCTGGGCATCTTCCACAGCACCGCGCACCGCACCCTGCTGATCGAGAAGGTCGCCGAGGGCGCGGGTGTGGCCGCTCTCTCGCCGCGTGCCAACCGCGTACTACTGGAGTCCGGCGGTCAGCTGCAGCGTTTCGTGGTCGACAACCCGCACCCGGAGATTTCCTGGAGCGCACTGTGGGGCAAGGTCTGGTACGAAAGCTACGACGAGCCCCAGTACGTCTGGCAGTCGACCTCGGCCAACAGCGACTTCGAGCCGAAGATGAGCCTGGCGCCGCTGACTTTCGGCACCCTCAAGGCGGCCTTCTACGCCATGCTGCTGGCCGCTCCCCTGGCCATCTGCGCGGCCATCTATACCGCCTACTTCATGGCTCCGGCCATGCGCCGCAAGGTCAAGCCGGTGATCGAGCTGATGGAGGCGCTGCCGACGGTGATCCTCGGCTTCTTCGCCGGCCTGTTCCTCGCTCCCTATGTGGAGGGCCATCTGCCGGGCATCTTCAGCCTGCTGCTGCTCACCCCGATCGGTGTGCTGCTCGCCGCCTACGGCTGGAGCCGCCTGCCGGAGCGTATCCGCCTGCTGATTCCGGACGGCTGGGAGGCGGCCCTGCTGATCCCGGTGATCCTGCTGGTCAGCATCTTCTCCCTGAGCATGAGCGGCCACCTGGAGAACTGGTTCTTCGGCGGCGACATGCGCCTGTGGCTGACCAACGATCTGGGCATCGCCTTCGACCAGCGCAACGCCCTGGTGGTTGGCCTGGCCATGGGTTTCGCGGTGATCCCGAACATCTACTCGATCGCCGAGGACGCCGTTTTCAGCGTGCCCAAGAGCCTGACCTTCGGCTCCCTGGCCCTCGGCGCCACGCCCTGGCAGACCCTGACCCGCGTGGTGATCCTCACCGCCAGCCCGGGCATCTTCTCGGCGTTGATGATCGGCATGGGCCGTGCCGTCGGCGAGACCATGATCGTGCTGATGGCCACCGGCAACACGCCGATCATGGACATGAACATCTTCGAGGGCCTGCGCACGCTGGCCGCCAACACGGCGGTGGAGATGCCGGAATCCGAGGTGGGCAGTACCCACTACCGCGTGCTGTTCCTCGCCGCGCTGGTGCTGCTGGCCTTCACCTTCGCGATGAACACCCTGGCGGAGCTGATCCGTACCCGCCTGCGCAAGAAATACGCGTCGCTCTGAGAACTGGGAGTAGTCCGTGAAACGCAAAGAGCAAAACCTCAAGTCCTGGTTCAAGAGCGGTTCGCCCTGGGTGTGGATGACCGCCAGCGGTGTGTCCATCGCGGTGATCATGACCATCGGCCTGCTCGCCGTGATCGCCGTGCGCGGCCTCGGCCACTTCTGGCCGGCCGACGTGCAGCAGGCCACCTATCAGGTGCCGGGTGAGGCCCCGCGCCTGCTGGCCGGCGAGCTGGTGCAGCAGGAAGAAGTACCGCGCGCGCGCCTGGCCGCCGCCGGCCTGCCGGTGGACGTCAACGGCGGCGAGTTCATGACCCGCGAGCTGCTCAAGGTGGGCAACCGCGAGGTCTACGGTGCCGACTTCAGCTGGGTGGTGGCCGAGTGGCTGAGCGGTGCGCAGGTCCCGGAAAGCCTGGTGGTGCTGGAGCGTCGCGAGTGGGGCAACTTCTACGGCTACCTGCTCAACGTCAAGGAAAACGGCCAGGTGGTGGCCGAAGGCGATGCCGCCTGGGCCGAGCTGCAGGGCCGCATCGCCCGCGTCGACCAGCTGCATGAGCGGCTGGTCAGGCTGGAGAAGAAGGACATCGGCCATATCAACCATGGCCTCGAGAAGCTGCGCCTGGAAGGCCGCGGCCTGGAACTCAAGGGTCGCCTGGATGCCACCGCCCAGGCCGACCTGGACGCCCGCCGCGCCGAGCTGGACGCCCAGTACAAGGGGCTGGAGGCCGAGCTGATCGACCTCAACCAGCAGCTGGCGCGCGACAGCGTGATGGTCAAGACCGTCGATGGTCGCGAGCAGGAAATCGCCCTGAGCAAGGTGGTGCGCGCCTACCAGCCGAACGCCATGGGCGTGTTCGCCAAGCTCGGCTTCTACTTCGCCAAGATCTGGGAGTTCCTCAGCGACGACCCGCGCGAGGCCAATACCGAGGGCGGCATCTTCCCGGCCATCTTCGGTACCGTGATGATGACCCTGATCATGGCGGTGATCGTCACCCCGTTCGGCGTGCTGGCGGCCATCTACCTGCGCGAGTACGCCAAGCAGGGCACCCTGACCCGCATCATCCGCATCGCCGTGAACAACCTGGCCGGCGTGCCGGCCATCGTCTACGGCGTGTTCGGCCTGGGCTTCTTCGTCTACGTGCTGGGCGGCTCGATCGACCGCCTGTTCTTCCCCGAGTCCGCGCCGGCGCCGACCTTCGGCACCCCGGGCCTGCTGTGGGCCTCGCTGACCCTGGCGATCCTCGCCGTGCCGGTGGTAATCGTCGCCACCGAGGAAGGCCTGGCGCGCATCCCGCGGGCCCTGCGCGAAGGTTCCCTGGCCCTCGGCGCGACCAAGGCCGAGACCCTGTGGAAGGTGGTGCTGCCGATGGCCAGCCCGGCCATGATGACCGGCATGATCCTCGCCGTGGCCCGCGCCGCCGGCGAGGTGGCGCCGCTGATGCTGGTCGGCGTGGTCAAGCTGGCGCCGAGCCTGCCGGTGGACGGCAACTACCCGTACCTGCACCTGGACCAGAAGATCATGCACCTGGGCTTCCA
>Ga0247725_1000812_pt1 | contig 19361 bp, 21 predicted proteins | sample OKSTACKMCFT3sol_FD_183021 | JGI IMG/M metagenome (GOLD analysis project Ga0247725, IMG submission 183021) | Subsurface sediment microbial communities from gas well in Oklahoma, United States - OK STACK MC-FT3-sol | ecosystem: Environmental > Terrestrial > Deep subsurface > Rock core/Sediment...
CCCAGGACTCCAAGGACAAGGCGATCCCGAACCTGCTGCCGGGCAACTTCGTGTTCGGCGAAAGCACCATGAACGGGGTCACCATCTCGTACATGCAGGTGCTGATCTTCGTCGTCACCTTCCTGGTCATGTTCGGCCTCACCCAGTTCATCTCCCGCTCCCGTCTGGGCCGCGCCTGCCGCGCCTGTGCCGAGGACATCAAGATGGCCAACCTGCTGGGGATCAACACCAACAACATCATCGCCCTCACCTTCGTCATCGGCGCCACCCTGGCAGCCATCGCCGCAGTGCTGCTGGGCATGCAGTACGGCGTGATCAACCCGCACCTGGGCTTCCTCGCCGGCATCAAGGCGTTCACCGCCGCGGTACTCGGCGGCATCGGCAGCATCCCCGGCGCCATGCTCGGCGGCCTGGTACTCGGCGTGGCCGAAGCCTTCGGCGCCGACGTGTTCGGTGACCAGTACAAGGACGTGGTGTCCTTCAGCCTGCTGGTCCTGGTCCTGCTGTTCCGCCCCACCGGCATCCTCGGTCGTCCGGAGGTGGAGAAGGTATGAACACCGCCAAGAACCTCAAGACCGCCCTCTTCAGCGCCCTGCTGGTCATCGCGGTCGCCTACCCGGTGCTGGGCCTGAAGCTCAGCACCGTGGGCATCAACCTGCAGGTGCAGGGCGCAAGCCCCGCCGTGCTCTGGACCATCGCCGGCTGTGCCATCGCCATGTTCTTCTGGCAGCTGTTCCGCAACCAGCTGACCGAAGCCTGGAGCAAGGCCCCGAGCCGGCCGAAGCTGTCGGACAAGGCCACCAACTTCCTCACCCTGCCCTCCACCCAGCGCTGGATCATCCTCGGCCTGATCGTGGTCGCCCTCGCCTGGCCGTTCTTCGGCTCGCGCGGTGCGGTGGACATCGCCACGCTGATCCTGATCTACGTGATGCTCGGCCTCGGCCTGAACATCGTGGTCGGCCTCGCCGGCCTGCTGGACCTGGGCTACGTCGGCTTCTACGCCGTGGGCGCCTACAGCTACGCGCTGCTGTCGCACTACTACGGCCTGGGCTTCTGGGTGTGCCTGCCGATCGCCGGCATGATGGCCGCGCTGTTCGGCTTCCTGCTGGGCTTCCCGGTGCTGCGCCTGCGCGGTGACTACCTGGCCATCGTGACCCTCGGCTTCGGCGAGATCATCCGCATCCTGCTGCGCAACCTCACCGGGATCACCGGCGGCCCCAACGGCATCAGCAACATCGAGAAGCCCAGCCTGTTCGGCCTCACCTTCGAGCGTCGCGCGGCCGAGGGCATGCAGACCTTCCACGAGTACTTCGGGATTGCCTACAACTCCCAGTACAAGGTGGTGTTCCTCTACCTGGTGGCGCTGCTGCTGGTGCTGCTGACCCTGTTCGTGATCAACCGCCTCCTGCGCATGCCCATCGGCCGTGCCTGGGAAGCGCTGCGCGAAGACGAGATCGCCTGCCGCGCGCTGGGGATGAACCCCACCGTGATCAAGCTCTCGGCCTTTACCCTGGGCGCCTGCTTCGCCGGTTTCGCCGGCAGCTTCTTCGCCGCACGCCAGGGCCTGGTGACCCCTGAGTCCTTCACCTTCATCGAGTCGGCGATCATCCTCGCCATCGTGGTGCTGGGCGGCATGGGCTCGCAGCTGGGGGTGATCCTCGCTGCGGTGGTGATGATCCTGCTGCCGGAACTCGCCCGTGAATTCAACGAGTACCGCATGCTGATGTTCGGCGCCCTGATGGTGCTGATGATGATCTGGCGTCCGCAGGGCCTCCTGCCCATGCAGCGTCCCCACCTGGAGCTGAAGCAATGAGCCGCACCATCCTCGAAGTAAGCGGCCTCTCCATGCGCTTCGGCGGCCTGCTGGCCGTCAATGGTGTGGCCCTGAACGTCAAAGAAAAGCAGGTGGTCTCGATGATCGGCCCCAACGGCGCCGGCAAGACCACCGTGTTCAACTGCCTCACCGGCTTCTACCAGCCGACCGGGGGCAACATCCTGCTGGACGGCGAGCAGATCGCCGGCCTGCCGGGCCACAAGATCGCCCGCAAGGGTGTGGTCCGCACCTTCCAGAACGTCCGCCTGTTCAAGGAAATGACGGCGGTGGAGAACCTGCTGGTCGCCCAGCACCGCCACCTCAACACCAATTTCCTGGCCGGCCTGTTCAAGACCCCGGGCTTCCGCAGGAGCGAACGCGAGGCCATGGACCTGGCGGCGCACTGGCTGGAGCAGGTCAACCTCACCGACGTGGCCAACCGCCCCGCCGGCACCCTCGCCTACGGCCAGCAGCGCCGGCTGGAGATCGCCCGCTGCATGATGACGCGCCCGCGCATCCTCATGCTCGACGAGCCCGCCGCCGGCCTGAACCCGCGCGAGACCGAGGACCTGAAGGCGCTGATCGCCCTGCTGCGCAACGAGCACAACGTCACCGTGCTGCTGATCGAGCACGACATGCACCTGGTGATGAGCATTTCCGACCACATCTACGTGATCAACCAGGGCACGCCCCTGGCCGACGGTACGCCGGAGCAGATCCGCAGCAACCCGGATGTGATCAAAGCCTATCTGGGGGAGGCCTGAGTCATGCTGAGTTTCGACAAGGTTTCCACCTTCTACGGCAAGGTCCAGGCGCTGCACGACGTCAGCATGGAAGTCAGCCGTGGCGAGATCGTCACCCTGATCGGTGCCAACGGTGCCGGCAAGTCCACCCTGCTGATGACCCTCTGCGGCTCGCCGCGTGCGGCCAGCGGCAGCATCCGCTACCTCGGCGAGGAGCTGGTGGGCCAGGAGTCCAGCGACATCATGCGCAAGAGCATCGCGGTGGTGCCGGAAGGCCGCCGTGTGTTCGCCCGCCTGACCGTCGAGGAGAACCTGGCCATGGGCGGTTTCTTCACGCCCAAGGGTGACTACCAGGAGCAGCTGGACAAGATCCTGCACCTGTTCCCGCGCCTCAAGGAACGCTATGCCCAGCGCGCCGGCACCATGTCCGGCGGCGAACAGCAGATGCTCGCCATCGGCCGCGCGCTGATGAGCAAGCCCCAGCTGTTGCTGCTGGACGAGCCGTCCCTGGGCCTGGCGCCGATCATCATCCAGCAGATCTTCGACATCATCGAACAGCTGCGCCGTGATGGCGTGACCGTGTTCCTCGTCGAGCAGAACGCCAACCAGGCGCTCAAGCTGGCAGATCGCGGCTACGTGCTGGAGAACGGACGGATCGTCATGCAGGGCACCGGTGAAGCCCTGCTCACCGACCCCAAGGTGCGCGACGCGTACCTGGGCGGCTGATCCCGCAGCGACACGACAACGGCCCCGGAAGGGGCCGTTTTCGTTTGTGTCGCCAGAGCCCCGGAGCCTGGCTGGACGCACAATGGTGGACCGACGAAGCGCGGTCCACCCTGCGGCGTTTAGCCGGCAATCGCCTGGAAACGATGGGCTTCGCACAGCTCAGCCCATCCTACGGGTGACGTCGGCTCGTAGGATGCGCTGAGGCACGAGACGCATCACACCAGGGCACGGGGTTGCAGCTCTTCCCATCCACCATCGGTGCCTTGGCTGGACGCACAACGGTGGACCGATGAAGCGCGGCCCAGCCTGCGGCGTTTAGCCGGTAATCGCCTGAATATGATGGGCTTCGCACAGCTCAGCCCATCCTACGGGTGACGTCGGTTCGTAGGATGTGCTGAGGCACGAAGCGCATCACACCGGGGCAGCTCCCACCGAGCCTGCGCCCATGGCATTGCAGATGACTCCGCCCTATGCCCCGAGCTCCAGCCGGTCGAGGGCCTGGCGGCTGCGCTCGAACCAGTCCAGCAGGTAGTCCACCAGCACCTGGGTACGGCGGGGCAGGCCGCTCTGGTAGGGATGCACGAGGAACACCGGCGACTGCCGGGTGCGGTACCCACGCAGCAGCCACACCAGGCGGCCATCCGCCAGTTCGTCGTGCAGCATGTAGGACGGCAGCCGGGCGATGCCGGCGCCGGCCAGGGCGGCCTTCTTCAACAGGCTGTAGTGGTTGCTGGCGAGGTTGCCCGCCACCTGCACCCGCTCCAGCTGGTGCTGGCGGTGGTAGAGCCACTCCTCGTAGCCGGCGTAGTGGGTGTTCAGCAGGCACTGGTGGCCGGCCAGCTCCGCCGGGGCATGGGGTTCACCGTGGCGGGCCAGGTAGCCCGGGGCGGCGCAGGTGATTTCCTCCAGGGAGAACAGTGGCCGGGCCACCAGCCGCTCGTCCTGGTGCGGACCGCTGCGCACGCCCAGGTCGAAGCCCTCGGCAATCAGGTCGCGGTAGGCATTGCTCAGGTCCAGCTCCACCCGCACCGCCGGGTACTGGCGGGTGAAGTCCAGCAGCAACGCATCGAAGAAGGTCTCCCCCAGGGACACCGGCACGCTGATCCGCACCCGACCGGCCACCTCCTCCTGCAGGCGCTTCACCGCCTGCCGTGCCGCCTCCGCCTGGGCCACCAGAGCGCGGGCCTGGGGCAACAGCGCGGCGCCAGCCGCCGTCAGGTCCAGGCGCCGGGTGGTGCGGTGCAACAGCGTCGTGCCCAGCCCCTCCTCCAGATGACGGATGCGCTTGGACAGCTGCCCCTTGCTGCACCCCAGCCGTTCGGCCGCGCGGGTAAAGCTGCCCGCTTCCAGCAAGACGGCGAACGCCGCCAGGTCGTCGAGTTCGCTCACGTGCCCCTCACTGTTTCCAAACGAAAACCCAAGGTTTCCGATTACCCTGCTTATCGGAAACAAAAGCGACTCTACACTGGATTCCGTCATCCCTCAGCCACAGGAATCCCTTCATGAAGATCCTTCTCATCGGCGCCAGCGGCACCATCGGCCAAGCCATCGACAACGAGATCAAGGAGCGCCACGAGATCGTCCGCGTCGGCCACAGCAGCGGCGACTTCCAGGTGGACATCCGCGATGCCGCCTCGATCCGCCGTCTGTTCGAGCAGACCGGGCGCTTCGACGCGCTGATCAGCGCCACCGGCAAGGTGCACTTCGGCGCACTGGCGGAAATGGGCGAAGCGGAATTCGCCAAGGGCCTGGCGGACAAGCTGATGGGCCAGGTGAACCTGGTGCTGATCGGTCGTGAGTTCATCAACGACGGCGGCTCCTTCACCCTCACCTCCGGGGTGCTGAGCGACGACCCGATCCGCGCCGGCGCCTCGGCCAGCATGGTCAACGGTGCCATCGACAGCTTCGTGAAAAGCGCCGCCATCGAACTGCCCCGCGGCCTGCGCATCAACAGCGTCAGCCCCACGGTGATCGAAGAGGCCCTGCCGTCCTACGGCCCGTTCTTCCGCGGCTTCAAGGCCGTGCCGGCAGCCGTCGCAGCCCTGGCCTATGCCAAGAGCGCCGAAGGCGGCCAGACCGGCCAGGTGTACCGCGTCTGGTAAGCCGCTACACCTCGCCGGCGTAGCACACCGGAGAGCTGGACGGCCCTTCGCGGTCCAGCTCCTCTTCGAGGAACTCGGCCAGCACCCGGGCGTTGTTGGCCTGCTCGTCGCGGGCGGCGTAGAGCAGGGTCAGCGTCCCTTCCCGCGCCATCTGCAGCAGCCCCTGCCAGTGCTCCGGGTGCGCCGCCAGCTCGCCCCGGTAGCGCAGGCGGAATTCATCAAAGCGCTCGGGGTCGTGGCAGAAATCGCGGCGCAACGCATCCGAAGGCGCCACCGCCTTCTGCCAGAGCGCCAGCCCCAGTGCCTCCTTGCGGCAACCGCGCGGCCACAGCCGGTCCACCAGCGCCCGCTGGCCATCGCGTTCATCCCAGGGTTCATAAACCCGTTTGCACTGGATCATCCGTCCTCCTCACCCTTGAGCTCGCCGAGGCGCCCCGGTAACGTGGCCGCTTCCCAAGGAGGCCCCCATGCGCATCGTTCGTCCCCTACTGTTCAGTCTGATCCCCCTGTTCGCCGGCTGCCAGGTGTTCACCGGCCCGGAGAAGGCGCCGCAACTCCCGCAGCAGCGGATGCAGGGCGAACTGGAGGCCAGCGAAGGACGCCTGGTGTTCCGCCCCTGCCAGGAGCAGCGCCGCTTCGTGATTACCGACGTGGGCGCTACCGGCATCCTGCAGGAAGCCGCCACCCTCCTGGACGACGGGCCGGGCCCGCTGTTCGCCGACCTCGGCGGCCAGCTGGGTGCGAGCAAGGCCGGTGCCGATGGCCAGCTGGACGTGCGCCGCCTGTACCGCCTGCAGCGCGAGGGCCATGGCTGCGACGACCCGAACTTCCGCCGCCTGCTGCTGCGTGCCAGCGGCAACGAGCCGTCCTGGAACGTCAACGTCAGCAACGCCGGCCTGGTGCTGGAACAGCCGGAGCAGCCGCCGCTGGCCATTCCCTACATGGAAGAACAACTGCCCGACGGCCGCTTCAACCTCACCAGCGAAGCCAACGGCCGCCGGGTGGAGCTGTGGATCGCCCCGAAACGCTGCGTCGACAGCATGAGCGGCGCCGTCGAGCACCTCTCCGCCGAACTGCGCCTGGACGGCAAGGCCCTGCGCGGCTGCGCCGCTTTCGGTGGCGCCCGCAACGACTGAACCGTTGTTTCCCTCCCCCGCCTCGGCCCGTTCCCAGGGCCGGAGCGGCCCCCGTTCGCCGATGACCTCCTAAGCTTGCAGGCAGGACACGCAAGAAGGAGAACGTCATGCTGCGCATCGCATTGAACGGGTATGGACGCATCGGCCGGGCCATTGTCCGCGCCGTGTTCGAACGGGGCCTCGACCAGCAGGTGCGGATCGAAGCCATCAACGACCTCGGCGATTTCGCCACCCTCGCCCACCTCACCCGCTTCGACTCCACCTTCGGCCGCTTCGCCGGCCCCCTCGAACTGCGCCAGGACCACCTGCACGTCGGCACCCAGGCGATCCGCCTGCTGGCCGAGCCGGAACCCGGCAACCTGCCCTGGGCGGACCTGGGGGTGGACCTGGTGCTGGAATGCTCGGGGCGGATGAAGAAGCGCGAACAGGTGGAACGGCACCTGGCCGCCGGGGCCTCCCACGTGCTGCTCTCCCACCCGCTGGACAGCGCCGACCTGACGGTGGTGTACGGGGTCAACCACGACCAGCTGGGTGACCAGCGCATCGTCTCCAACGCCTCCTGCACCACCAACTGCCTGGCGCCCCTGGCCAAGGTGCTGCATGCCGCCGTGGGCATCCGCAGCGGCCTGGTGACCACGGTGCACGCCTACACCAACGACCAGAACCTGCTGGACAAGACCCACGACGACCTCTACCGCGCGCGGGCCGCCGCCCTCTCGATGATTCCCACCAGCACCGGCGCGGCACGGGCCATCGGCCTGGTGCTGCCGGAGCTGGCCGGGCGCCTCGACGGCCTGGCGGTCAGGGTGCCGACCCCCAACGTCTCGCTGGTGGACCTGAGCTTCATCGCCGAGCGCCCCACCACCCGCGAGGCGGTCAACGCCGCACTGCGCGAAGGCGCCTTCCGCCTGCCGGAGGGGGTGATGAGCTGCAACGAGCTGCCGCTGGTGTCGGTGGACTTCAACGGCTACCCGGTGTCCTGCGTCGCCGACCTGACCCAGACGCGGGTGCAGGACGAGCTGGTGAAGGTGCTCGCCTGGTACGACAACGAATGGGCCTTCGCCCACCGCATGCTGGATGTGGCCCTCGCCTGGCGAGGGGGCGAGGCCCGGCACGCCGTTGAATGACGCACACGGCGCCGCGGCAGCGCCGTGTGCGTTTCAACAGCCTGTCAGAGCCCGGCCACCGCCAGCGAATCCGGCAGGGGCGCGCCCTGCTCGGCGCAGGCGGCGATCTGCGCGACCAGGGGTTCGAGGTCGAACCCCTGGCTCGCCAGCCAGGCCGGATCGTAGTAGGTGGTCGCGTAGCGCTCGCCGCCGTCGCAGAGGATCGCCACCACCGAGCCCTGCTCGCCCTTGGCCGCCATGTCTGCGGCCACCCGCAAGGCCCCCACCAGGTTGGTCCCGCTGGAGCCACCGACCCGCCGCCCCAGGCGCTGCGCCAGGTAGTGCATAGCCGCCAGGGACAGCGCATCCGGCACCTTGGCCATCGCATCGATCACCTGGGGCAGGAAGGACGCCTCGACCCGAGGCCGGCCAATGCCCTCGATGCGCGACCCGCAGCCCAGGGTCAGGTTGCGGTCGCCACTCACATAGGCATCGAAGAACACCGAGCGCTCGGCGTCGGCACACAGCACCCGGGTCGGGTGCTGGCGGTAGCGCACGTAGCGCCCGAGGGTGGCCAGGGTGCCGCCCGTGCCGGGGCTGGACACCAGCCAGCTCGGCTCCGGGTGCGGCTCGTGGCGCATCTGCTGGAAGATCGACTCGGCGATGTTGTTGTTCGCCCGCCAGTCGGTGGCGCGCTCGGCGTAGGTGAACTGGTCCATGAAGTGGCCGCCGCTCTCCCGCGCCAGTCGTTCGGACTCGGCATAGATCTGCGTCGGGTCGCTCACCAGGTGGCTGCGGCCGCCATAGAAGGCGATCTGGGCGATCTTCTCCGGGGAGGTGCTGGCCGGCATCACGGCGATGAACGGCAACCCCAGCAGGCGCGCGAAGTAGGCCTCGGACACCGCCGTGGAGCCGCTGGAGGCCTCGATCACCGGCGCTCCCGGCTTCAGCCAGCCGTTGCACAGCGCATAGAGGAACAGCGAACGGGCCAGGCGGTGCTTGAGGCTGCCGGTGGGGTGGCTGGACTCGTCCTTGAAATACAGGTCGACACCCGGGAAGCCCGGCAGCGCGAGGGGGATCAGGTGGGTATCGGCGCTGCGCTGGAAGTCGGCCTCGATGAGGCGGATGGCGTCGCGGGTCCAACGGCGGAAATCAGCGGGCATGGTGTGTACTCAATCGAGGATGCCGGCCGGGGCCGGCGGGGCGCTGCGCCACTGGCTGAGGGCCACCCCGGCGAATACCAGGGCAGCGGCGCAGAACTGGGCAGGGCTGAGGCGTTCGTCCAGCAGCAGCATGGCGAAGATCAGGGTGAACACCGGGATCAGGTTGATGAAGCCGGTGGCCTGGCTTGCCGGCAGGCGCCCCACGCCGAAATTGTAGAGGCCATAGGCGCCGACGGTAACCACGATGCCGAGGTAGACCATCGACCCCAGCGCCAGCGGGCTGATGACGGCGGGCAAGGGCTCGCCCAGCAGCGCCACCGGCAGGAAGAACCCGGCCCCGATGAACGCCTGCAAGGCGGTCAGGTGGAAGGCCGAGTAGCGCGACGACAGGTGCTTGAGCAGCAGCGTGTAGCCGGTGGCGCAGAGCATCGCGAGGAATTCGTAGAAGTTGCCCAGCAGGGGCGCGCGGGCATGGGCGTCCGACTCGCTGGCCAGGCTCAGCCACACCGCGCCGAGCACCGCCAGCAGGAAGCCGGCCAGGGTGGTGCGGGTGATGCGCTCCCGGAGGAACAGGTAGGCCCCCACCGCTACCAGCAGCGGCAACAGCGCCGTGATCATCCCCGCCTGGGAGGCGCTGGTGTGCTCCAGCGCCAGGGCTTCGAAGATGAAATAGAGGCAGGGCTCGCAGGCGCCCAGGGCCAGGAAGTACTTCCAGTCGCCGGGCCGGGGTTCAGCCCTCCCCCGCCAGCGCCAGGCCAGCAGGAACACCAGGCTGCCGAGGGCCATGCGGGCGAAGATCACCCACATCGACGGCACCTCGCGGAAAGCGAACTTGAGGGCGATGAACGAGCTGCCCCACAGCGCCATGGCCAGCACCAGGCAGACCACTGCCACCCACCGAGCCTGCTGCGTCATGCCCCATCTCCGGAAAAATCGACAGTCTAGGGGGCGGCAGGCGCCCCCGACAGGCACAGCCGCCCGGCAAAACTGTTACTGCTGCCAGGGTTTGCCGCGGGTCCGCGACGTGAGCGGCAGCTGCTGCAGCACGGCGGCCTTGGCCAGCATGTAGGCACTGACCGGGGCACTGATGAAGAGGAACAGGCTGATCAGCAGCTCGTGGAAGCTGAGCGTGCCGGACACCCAGGAGAAGTACACCAGCGACCCCATCACCAGGCTGCCCACACCCAGGGTGGTGGCCTTGGTCGGCCCGTGCAGGCGCATGAAGAAGTCCGGCAGGCGATAGAGGCCGATGGCACCGATCAGCACGAACAGCGCCCCCAGCAGCAGCAGCAGGGAAACCAGGATCTCGGCCCACAGGGGCAGGTCGGCGATGTTCATTCGATGATGTCTCCGCGCAGCATGTACTTGGCCACCGCCACCGTGCCGACGAACCCCAGCACGGCGATCAGCAGCGCCACCTCGAAATACAGGTTGGTGCCTTGCCAGATACCCAGCAGGATCAGCATGGCGATGGCATTGACGTAGAGGGTATCCAGCGCCAGCACCCGGTCGGGCAGGCAGGGCCCGCGCACCAGGCGGGCCAGGGTCAGCAGCATGGCCACCACCAGCAGCCCCAGGCAGACGGGAATCACGTACGCGAGCATGGGAACACCTCCTTGAGGGGCGCTTCGTAGCGCTGCTTGATCTCCGCCACCAGCGCGTCGGCATCGGGCACGTCCAGGGCGTGGACCAGCAGGATGCGGCGGTCGCCGCTGAGGTCGGCGGACACCGAGCCCGGGGTCAGGGACACCACGCACACCAGCAGGCTGATGGCCATTTCGTTGTCCAGGTCGATCGGCACCTCGACGAACCCCGGCTGCAGGCGCCGGATCGGGCCGAGGGTCTGGCGGGCCACCAGGAAGTTGGCCACCAGGATGTCCCACAGCACCAGCAGGATGAACCGGGCCAGGCGGGCCGGGCGCCAGGCGCGCGGGTGCTCCAGCATCAGCGGGTTGCACAGCAGCGGGATGAGCACGGCCAGCGCGCCCCCCAGCAGCCACTGGCCGAAGGACAGGGAATCCACCAGCAGCAGCCAGGTGACCAGCAGCAGCAGGCTGGTGGCCGGATGGGGCAAGAGACGACGGATCATGCGCCCGCTCCTGGCAGGACGGCCTGCCGGTAGAGATCGACATCGTGCAGCTGGGTGGCCGTGGCCTCCAGGTAGCCCATCAGCGGGCCCGCCAGCACCACCAGCAGCACCGCCAGGCCCAGCAGGGCAAGGGTGACGGCCAGGCGCACGCCGTCGAGCCCCTCGCCACCGGGCGCATCAGCCCCGGTGGTGCGCCAGAACAGCGTGCTGCCGGCCCGGCTCAGGGCCACCAGGCACAGCAGGCTGCCGCCCAGCAGCACGCCCCACAGCAAGGCCGTCGGCAGGCCCGGCGTCGCGGCCTTGAGCAGCAGCAGCTTGCCGATGAAGCCGGACAGCGGCGGCAGGCCGGCCACCGAAACGGCCGCGAAGAAGAAGGCGCCGCCCAGCAGGGCCGGGTGTTCCAGCAGCGGCCCCTGCACCAGCGCGCCACGGCGTTCGCCACGCTCGCGGCTGATGAGGTCGGCCAGCAGGAACAGCCCGGCCGCCGCCCAGGTGCTGTGCACCAGGTAGTAAAGCGCCGCGCCCAGGGAGGCCGGCGTGCCCAGGGCCACGGCCGCCAGCAGGGTGCCGGCGGAGAGCAGCACCAGATAGGCCACCAGCGCCTGAAGGCTGGCAGCAGCCAGGGCACCGAGTGCGGCCACCGCCATGGTCAGCAGCGCCAGCGGCCACAGCCAGTCGTTGCCCAGGTGGGCCAGCTCACCCGCACCGGCACCGAACACCAGCAGGTAGACCCGCACGATGGAGTAGACGCCCACCTTGGTCATGATCGCGAACAGCGCCGCCACCGGCGCACTGGCCACGGCATAGGCACGCGGCAGCCAGAAGTGCAGCGGCAGCAACGCCGCCTTGAGGGCGAACACCACCAGCAGGAGCAGCCCGGCAGCCGCCAGCAACGGCGCATCGGCGGGTGCCACGGCGGCCACCTTCACCGACAGGTCGGCCATGTTGAGGGTGCCGGTGATGCCGTAGAACACGCCCAGGGCGATCAGGAAGAACGCCGAGCCCACCAGGTTCAGCACCACGTAGTGCAAACCGGCGCGGGTCCGTTCGGCACCGCCACCATGAAACAGCAGCGCATAGGAGGCGATCAGCATCACCTCGAAGAACACGAAGAGGTTGAACAGGTCGCCGGTGGTGAAGGCACCGTTCAGGCCCAGCAACTGGAACTGCAGCAGCGCGTGGAAGCGCATGCCCCGGCGGTCGTCACCCCGGGCCGCATAGATCGCCACGGCGGTGCCGAGCACGGCGGTGACCAGCAGCATCAGCGCGCTGAGGCGGTCCAGCATCAGCACGATGCCGAACGGTGCCTGCCAGCCGCCCAGTGCGTACACCTGCAGGTCGCCTTCCGCCGCCTGCCGCATCAGCAACAGGGCCACGGGAATCAGCGCCAGGCAGGCAAGGATCGACAGGGTGCGCTTGATGCGCTCCAGCGAGGGCAGCATCAGCAGCGCCGCCCCGGCGAACAGGGGCAGGAGGATCGGCAGGATGAGCAGGTGGTTCATCGGCCCTCCCCGTCACGGCGGCCATCGACATGGTCGTTGCCCAGCTCGCCGACGCCCCGCAGGGCCAGGGCCACCACGAAGGCGGTCATGGCGAAGCCGATGACGATGGCGGTGAGCACAAGCGCCTGGGGCAGCGGGTCGGCCGGGGTGCCGCCCTGGCCGAGCACGGCGGCGTCGCCTGCCAGGCGCCCCATGGCGAAGAGGAACAGGTTGACCGCGTAGGACAACAGCGTCAGCCCGAGCACGACCGGGAAGGTGCGCGCCCGGAGCAGCAGGTACAGGCCGCTGGCGGTGAGCAGCCCGAGGGTGACGGCGAACAGGGCTTCCATCAGTGGACCTCCTCGGTCATGGGCGGGTGCAGGCTCAGCTTGCCGAGCCCGGAGAGGATCAGCATCACGGCGCCGACCACGGCGAGGTAGACGCCCAGGTCGAAAGCCAGTGCCGTGGCCAGTTCGAACTCACCCACCAGCGGCAGGTGGAAGTGGTCGAAGGCCGAGGTCAGGAACGGGGCGCCGAAGGCCCAGCTGCCCAGCCCGGTAAGGCCGGCCAGCAGCACGCCGCAGCCGGCCATGCGCTGGTAGCGCAGCGGCAGCCGCGACTCGACGTAGGCCGAACCGCTGGCGATGTACTGCAACACCAGGGCCACGGCGGTGATCAGGCCGGCGATGAAGCCGCCGCCCGGCAGGTTGTGCCCGCGCAGGAAGATGAAGGCCGACACCATCAGCGCCAGGGGCAGCAGCAGCCGCGACAGGGTTTCGAGGATCAGCGGGTGCTTGGCCCGTGCCCAGTTCCGGCCCTGGGGATCGCAGGTGGGGTTGCGCAGCAACAGCCCGGACAGCAGCGCATGCACGCCCACCGCGGCGATCGCCAGCACGGTGATCTCGCCCAGGGTGTCGAACCCGCGGAAGTCCACGAGGATGACGTTGACCACGTTGTGCCCGCCGCCGCCGGGGATGGCGTTGGCGATGAAGTAGTCGGCGATGGTGGTGTACGGGCGGGTCATCACCGCGTAGGTCAGCAGGCCCACCAGGGTGCCGCCGGCGCCGGCCAGGCCGAGGTCGCGGAGGATGCGCAGGCTGGAGCTTTCCGCCGGGGTACGCGAGGGCAGGTAGTACATGGCAAGGATCAGCAGCACCAGGGTCACCACCTCCACCGTCAGCTGGGTCAGTGCCAGGTCGGGCGCGGAGAAGCGGGCGAAGGCCAGGGCCACCAGCAGGCCGCCGACGCCCAGCACCAGCAGCGCCACCATGCGCTGGCGGTGCAGCAACGCCGTCAGCACACCGCTGGCGGCCAGCACCAGCATTCCCACCGCCGTCACGCCATCCAGCCCGGTGAGCGGCCGCGAGCCCGTCAGCGAGGTCAGTGGTGCCAGGGCCACGACCACCACAACGATGGCCGCCAGCAGCAGCACGGCCATGTAGCGCTGCAGGGAGCCGTTCTCCAGCGCGGCGATGAAGCGCGCAGCCACGCCGATCACCCGTTGGACCGCAGCCTCGAAGATTTCCTTCGCGTCCGCGTCCGGCAGCCCTTCGTACCAGCGGAACAGCGGCTTGCGGCCGATGTAGATCAGCACGCCGCCGACCAGTGCCAGGGTACTCATCAGCAACGGAAGGTTGAGTCCGTGCCAGATCGCCAGGCTGTATTCCGGCAGCGTGCCGCCCATGCTCACCGAGGATGCGGCCGCCAGCAGGGGCGCGACGCTGAAGTTCGGCGCCATGCCCACCAGCAGGCACAGGGCGACGAGCACCTCCACCGGCACCTTCATGTAGCGCGGCGGCTCGTGGGGCGGGAACTTGGGCAACTGGCGCGGCTCGCCGTTGAAGAACACGTCGTGGACGAAACGCAGCGAGTAGGCCACCGAGAACACGCCCGCCAGGGTCGCCCCGGCCGGGATCAGCCAGCTGAAGCTGCCCAGCAGGTCCTGCCCGAGGGTCTCGCTGAAGAACATCTCCTTGCTGAGGAAGCCGTTGAGCAACGGCACCCCGGCCATGGCCAGGGAGGCGACCATCGCCAGCACGGCGGTGTGCGGCAGGTAGCGCCACATGCCGTTGATCTGCCGCATGTCGCGGCTGCCGGTCTCGTGGTCGATGATGCCGGCCGCCATGAACAGCGACGCCTTGAAGGTGGCGTGGTTGATGATGTGGAACACCGCCGCGACGTTGGACAGCGGGGTATCCAGGCCGAACAGCAGGGTGATCAGGCCCAGGTGGCTGATGGTGGAATAGGCCAGCAGGCCCTTGAGGTCATGCTGGAACAGCGCCATCCCGGCGCCCAGCAGCAGGGTCGCCAGGCCGCTCAGGCCCACCAGGTAGAACCACAGGTCGGTGCCGGCCAGGGCCGGGTAGAGCCGCGCCAGGAGGAACACACCGGCCTTCACCATGGTCGCCGAGTGCAGGTAGGCGGACACCGGGGTCGGCGCGGCCATGGCGTGGGGCAGCCAGAAGTGGAAGGGGAACTGCGCCGACTTGGTCAGCGCCCCCAGCAGCACCAGGCACAGCATCACCGGGTAGAGGCTGTGCTGGCGGATCAGGTCGCCCCGGGCCAGCACCTCGGTCAGTTCGAAGCTGCCGGCGATCTGCCCGAGCAGGAGGATGCCCGCCAGCAACGCCAGGCCGCCGCCACCGGTGACCGCCAGCGCCATGCGCGCGCCCTTGCGAGCGTCGGAGCGGTGCCCCCAGAAACCGATCAGCAGGAACGACGACAGGCTAGTGGCCTCCCAGAACACCAGCATCAGCAACAGGTTCTCGGACAGCACCACGCCGAGCATGGCACCCATGAACAGCAGCAGGTAGGCGAAGAAGCGGCCACAGGGCTCGCGCTCGGAGAGGTAGTAGCGGGCGTAGAGGATCACCAGCAGGCCGATGCCGAGGATCATCAGTGCGAAGAGGAAGCCCAGTCCATCCAGGCGCAGGCTGAAGTTCAGCCCCAGCTGCGGCAACCAGGGGATGGACAGTTTCAGGACCTCCCCACCCAGCACGGTGCCGGCCTGGGCGAGCAGCAGGCCAAGGCCGATGGCCGGCGCCACGGCGGCTGCCAGCGCGGCACGGGTGCGGCAATGGCGGCCGAACAGCAGCGGCAACAGGGTTCCCAGGAACGGCAGGGCGACGATCAGCGCCAGTAGCATCGAAATCCTCCTCTTTCGGCCTGCCAGCGCTGAGCACGGCAATGGCGATGCGGTGATCGATTATCCAGAACTATCGATCACCGCGCATGCATGAATTATTTCAAAACCTAGCAAGCCGGAACAGGCGACCCGCTCTACAGAGCCATGAATCGCCTGCCGGTTGGCTGGTGAGATGAAGCGTAGGGGACGAACCGGCGGAAAGCCCGCCGGTTGCGGGGGGATGGATCAGTGGGTCACGCGGCTGGTGCCATTGACGGTCATGATGCGAACACGTTCGCCGACACGGAAGATCTCGTTTTCCTGCACTTCCTGCACGTAGGCGCGCATGGAACCGTCATCCTCGCGCACGGTGATCTCCACGCCCTGGGTGCGGGTCAGGCCTTCTTCGGTCGCGGCGCCCAGCAGGCCACCGGCCACGGCGCCGATCACGGCGGCCACCACACTGCCACGGCCACCGCCGATGGCGCTGCCGCCGACACCGCCCACCACCGCACCGGCACCGGCACCGATGGGGGTCTTGGTGCCCTCGATCTTCACCGGGCGCAGCGATTCGATGGTCCCCATGCGCACGGTCTGCACCTGGCGGGCCTCGGCGCGGGAGTAGGTGTCTCCGGTCAGGCTCGATTGACAGCCGCTCAGAAGCATCGCCATCGAGGCGAACGAAGCGGCCAGCAGAACGGATTTACGCATGATTTTTCCTCCAGATTGGATGCGCCTCCATTAGACTGCGCGGCACCTTCAACTGTCACTCGACGCTCGGCCAAAGTGCAGACTCGTTCAGTTTCCGTACAGCCACGGCCATCGGACAACGAAACGACGCCAGGGTGCCGAGCAGCAAGGTTAGTCCATGGATTACTTCATCATCGTCGTCACCACCGTCGCGGGCCTGTACTTCCACTGGTGGATCTACGTGCGCATCAAGCGCTGGGTGGACCGCGACCTGGCCCTGTCGATGGCGGGGGACGACCCGCAGCGCCGCGCCTACATGCTGGAGCAACTGGAGGCGGCGAAGGCTGCGGGGATCAAGCGCAAGGCGCTGCAGGCCTGGCTGGAGCAGGCGGCCAGCCGTTACCCGCAGCCGCCCCAGGCGTCCTAGGGCGCGAGGCGCTCGCGCTGCCAGCGCCCATCTACCAGGCGGTAGTTGAGGCGGTCGTGCAGCCGGCTGGGGCGCCCCTGCCAGAACTCGACGCGCTCCGGCAGCAGCCGGTAGCCGCCCCAGTGCGGCGGGCAGGTGGGGGACTGGTTGAGGAAACGCCGCTCGGTGTCGGCCAGCAAGGCCTCCAGTTCGGCGCGATCGGCGATCACCCGGCTCTGCGGTGAGGCCCAGGCGCCAATGCGGCTGCCCAGCGGGCGGACCTGGAAGTAGGCGTCCGACTCCGCCGGAGTCACCCGCTCCACGCGCCCCTCGATGCGCACCTGGCGCTCCAGGCTGGGCCAGAAGAAGGTCATGGCCGCGAACGGCCGCGCCGCCAGTTGCTCGCCCTTGGCGCTGTCGTAGTTGCTGAAGAAGGTGAAGCCACGCTCATCCAGCCCCTTGAGCAGCAGCACCCGGCAATGGGGGCGCCCATCGGCGTCCACCGTGGCCAGGGTCATGGCGTTGGGTTCGACGGGCAATTGCTCGGTCTTCACCGCCTCGTCGAACCAGCGGTGGAACAGCGCGAGCGGCTCCTGGGGGGCCTGCTCCTCGCTGAGTCCGTCGCGGGTGTAGTCGCGGCGCATATCGGCCAGGGTCTGGGTCATGGGGGCTCTCCGGAAAGGGAAAACGCTAGCCTATCCGAGGATTGCTCACTTGCCTTGATCTGCCGCAACCGCCTGCTGGGCGACCTTGGGCGGCTGGTTGTAACGCGCCAGCAGGGCCACCAGGGTGTCCTGCGGGGTGAGGACGATTTCCACACGGCGGTTCAGGGCGCGGCCGTCCTTGCTGTCGTTGGCGGCGCGCGGCATGTCGGAGCCCACGCCCTTCAGCGACAGGCGGTCACGCTGCAGCCCGCTGAGGCGGAAGATGGCAGCCACGGCCTGGGCCCGCTCCTGGCTGAGCTGGCGGTTCTTGGCGTCGTCGCCGGACGGATCGGCATGGCCGAGCACCAGCACGCCGGTCTTGGCATCGCCCTCCACCAGCTTGGCAACGCGGGACACCGGCCCGAGGGAGATCGGCAGCAGCATGCTCGGGCGGTCCGGGTTGAAGGAACCGTCCACCGGCGCGGTGACCACCAGCACGTTGTCGCGGCGCTCCACTTCCATGCGCGAGCCCTTCACCGCTTCACGCAGGCGCGGCTCGTACTGGTCCAGCCAGGCCTGGGTGGCCTGGGTGTCGATCTTGGCGACCTTGGCCGGCTCGGCCTTCTGCTCGCCCCCACCGAACGGCCACCACCAGTGGTGGGTGCCGCTGTTCTGCGCCTGGGCCTCCGCCGGCTGCTTGTCATGGCTGAAGGTGCTGCAACCAGCAACGGTCATGCAGAGGATCAAGGTGGAGTACTTGAACAGCTTCATGGAAAGGACCCGTGACAGGAGGGGTGAAGAAAGCCGATGCGCCATCGCGTGATGGCGCATCAATCTCAGATTCAGGCTGAAATTCTGGACGCAACCCATTAATCCGAAAAGGGATATTCGTTCCAGCTGACGAGTGGCGCTACAGGCAGCTGGCCAGGGTGCGTGCCAGGTGCTGGGCGCGGGGGTCCATCAGCACGTAGGGACCGAGGGTGTTGGTGACGAAGCCGAAGGCCACGTCGCGCTCCGGATCGGCAAAACCGATGGAACCGCCCGCACCCGGATGGCCGAACGCCAGGCGCCCCATGCCGTAGGTGGCATTGGGCACATCGGGCTGCTCCAGCATGCAACCCAGGCCGAAACGGGTCTGGGTCAGCAGGGTGCGGTCGTCACCCAGGCTGTGTTCGCGGGTCAGCTCGGCCAGCAGTGCCGAGTCCAGCAGGCTGCCATCCAGCAGGCCGGCATAGAAGCCGGCCAGGCTGCGGGCATTGCCGTGGCCGTTGGCCGCCGGCTGCTGCATGCGCCGCCATTCGGGCTTGTTGGTGCTGGTCATGATCGACGGCGGGTTGGTGAAGGCACGGGTACTGAGGGCGTTGGGCTCGCTCATCATGCACTTGAGCAGGCGCTGGGCCGCCGCATCCCCCAGGTTGCCCTTGCCCCGGGCGATGTGGGCGACGCGGTGGAATTCGGCATCGTCCAGGCCGACGTGAAAGTCCAGCCCCAGGGGCCGGGCCACGCGGGCCACGATGGATTCACCGGGGCCACGGCCATCGACACGGCGGATCAGTTCGCCCACCAGCCAGCCGTAGGTGATGGGCGCGTAGCCATGGCCCTCGCCCGGCGTCCACCAGGGCTGCTCGGCGGCCAGGGCGGTCGTCATGGCGTCCCAGTCGTAGAGCGCCTCGGCCGGCAACGGCTCGCGGATCGCCGGCAAGCCGGCACGATGGCTGAGCAGGTGGCGCAGGGTGATGCGCTCCTTGCCGGCGGCAGCGAACTCCGGCCACAGGCGGGCGACCGGTGCATCGAGGTCGAGCTTGCCCTCCCCCACCAGCTGCAGGGCGGTGACGGCGGCATAGGTCTTGGTGCAGGAGAAGAGGTTCAGCAGGGTGTCGCTGTGCCAGGCCTGCTGGCCGTCCTTGTCGGCGGTGCCGGCCCACAGGTCGAGCACGGTCTCCCCGCCCACCTGCACGCACAGCGCGGCCCCGCGCTCCTGGGAGCCCTCGAACAGGGCGGCGAACTGGTCGCGCACCGCTTCGAAACGCAAGTCGAAGTAACCCTGGATCTGCACCATCACTCTCCTTCAAAAAAGACGACGGCGGCATTGTTGCGATGCCGCCGTCTGCTGTGAACCCCGCTGAAGTTCGGCGCGG
>Ga0247725_1000813_pt1 | contig 19328 bp, 20 predicted proteins | sample OKSTACKMCFT3sol_FD_183021 | JGI IMG/M metagenome (GOLD analysis project Ga0247725, IMG submission 183021) | Subsurface sediment microbial communities from gas well in Oklahoma, United States - OK STACK MC-FT3-sol | ecosystem: Environmental > Terrestrial > Deep subsurface > Rock core/Sediment...
GTCGGCATCGGCGCACGTCCGCCCGCGAATCCGCACGCCGAGGCGTGGATTCGCCAGGGCGATGCCGATGCGCTCAACAAGGGCGACCTCTACACCGCACGCCTGACCCTTGACGTGACGCCCGCGCTGCGCGCGCGCATCAAGATCGCCGCCTTCGGCCAGGGCGTGACCGTGGCCGAACTGCTGCGCGGCCTGCTGGAACGGGAGTTTCCCGACAACCGCACGGAGAACCTGCCATGAACCCATCCATCGCGCCTGCCGCGAACGCGGCCACGGCGGCTGCATCGACCACGCCATCGCCGTCACTTTCAGCACTCGCGGGCCAAGCCGGCAACGTGCTGCTGACGCGCGTATCGCTCGCCTACATCGAACCGCGCTTCAAGCTCTACCTGCGTTTCGGCGAACCGGCGTGCACGCTGCGGCTTGACCGCTGGCGGCGCTGCGCGGTGTTCCTGCCGCGTGCCATGTTCTGCCGCGTGCGCTGGGAAGCCAACGACTACGGCACGATCCGCTGGCAGCTCATGGTGATGCAGGCCGGCGCGCCGCCGGACGACGTGCAGCGCATCCCCGGCGTGCGGCCCGGCGCACGCCTGCTGCTGCACGCCGAAGGCGAGAACGCGGTGCGTGCCGTGCTGGAACGCATCGACGGCATCGACGCGCAGCGCATCGCCGCCATCGACGTGTCGCCCGCGTACTGGCGCACTCTCGCCAACCGCTTGGCGGCCCGCCTGGCGCTGCCCGAATACACCGCCGAGCGGCACACCGCCTGGCTGGCCGGGAGGACGCTGCCATGACGGCCCAATCCACCAGCGCACGCCCGACGCCGCGCCGCATCCACGCTCGCGCCTGCGCGCTCGCCTCGTGCTGGCGGGCTTCGCCGCCGTCGGCCTCGCTGCGCTGGCCTGGGCGGCGTTCGTGCAGCCGTTGCCGCGTCTGATCTACAACCCGTCCGACAGCGTGGCAGTCGGCTGGTATCGCGTCGATCCACTCGACCATCGGCCCGCCTCGTTGCCACGTCCGTTGTCCGTGGGCAGCATCGTGCTGGTGCCGCTGCCCGACAGGGCCGCCACGCTGGCTGCGCAGCGCGGCTACCTGCCGACGCGCGTTCCGCTGCTCAAACGTGTGGGCGCGGTCGCGCCGCAACACGTCTGCATCGTCGCCCGTCAGGTTCGCATCGACGGCGTGCCGGTGGCCGCCGCGCTGCCTGCCGACCGATTGGGCCGGCCGCTGCCATCCTTGCAGCTTTGCCGCCGCCTCGAACCGGGCGAGCTGTTCCTGTTGAGCGTGACCAATCCGGCATCGTTCGACAGCCGCTATTTCGGGCCGGTCAGCGCATCCGCCGTGATCGGCGACGCGCATCCGGTCTGGTTGGAGCCGCGTCCATGATGGCCGCAGATTCGCTGCACGTGGCAGTGCCTCTCATCGTGTCATCGGGCATGTCGTTCTACGGTTCGTGGCCGTGTCGTCGCGCGTGCAGTGCGGGTGCTAATCCTACGCATTGGTTACCGCACTTCGCGCTGCCTTCGGCGCAGCCGTCCAGCGTGCAGGCGTCTTGCCTCGAACGTGCCTGGCCTGCGGCCATTGGCGTGTTCGCCGACGGGCTGGCTGCTGGTGCAGCAGCGCCGCCGGGCCGACGATGCCCGGAGCGACAGCGAAGGGCAAAGGCGGAAGGCAAGACAAAAGGACGCGGCACCGGGCCGCGTCGAAAGCCTGTCTGCACATGGGGGTGGCGCGGCACGGAGCGGCTTCGCCGCCGTGCCGCGTGGGGCGCGAAGGTCGCGCCAATGCAGGCATGTCCGCGTACTTCGCACGACAGGACACGCCAGAGCTTGCAGGGGGAGCGGCCATGACCGACCGCCGCGACGACGACTTCCGCGTGCGCCCCAGCGCCCCGAAGAACCGGGGCAAGGGTCAGGGCCAGAGCTTGGTTTCCAAGGTGCTCAGGCAGGCGGGAAAGGCCAGCAGCGGCAAGTCGGCGGTGCGCCGTCCTGCCACTGGCGGCACCGGCCAGCGGCCCGGCTCGCGCCTGGGACGCGGCCATACGGCGGCGCGCTTCGCCGGGGCGAAGCTATCGCCCATGTCGCGGCGCGTGACCATCAAGACCTTGCTGGTCAATCACCAACGGGCCAGCCCGCAATCACTCGCCAAGCACCTGCGCTACATCGAGCGCGATGGCGCGGGCCGTGATGGCGAACCGGGCCGGGCCTACGGGCCGCAGGCCGACGAAGCCGATCTGGATGCCTTCAAGGAACGCTGCGCCGACGACCGGCACCATTTCCGCTTCATCGTTTCAACGGAGGACGGGGGTGAACTGGACGACCTGCGCACCTACACCCGGCATCTGGTGAACCGGATGGAGGCCGACCTGGGCACGCGGCTGGATTGGGTAGCGGTGGATCACTGGAACACCGACAACCCGCACACCCACCTGATCGTGCGCGGGCGCGACGACACCGGCAAAGACCTCATCATCGCAGGCGACTACATCGCCCACGGCTTCCGCCGCCGGGCCGCCGAGCTGGCGACGGAATGGCTGGGGCCGCGCACCGAACTGGAGATCCAGCAGACCTTGGGGCGCGAGGTGGAACAGGAGCGGTGGACGAGCCTCGACCGGACGCTGCGACGCGAAGCCGGCGACGATGGCCGGGTGCAGATCGAACAGTTCAACGCACCGGCGCTGCAACGCCAGCGCCTGTTGCTGATCGGCCGGCTGCAACGCTTACAACGGCTGGGCCTGGCCGACGAAATGCAGCCCGGCACCTGGGCCATTCACGCCGACGCCGAGAAGACCTTGCGCACCCTGGGCGAGCGTGGCGACATCATCCGCACCATGCAGCGGGCCATGAGCGGCCAGCCGCGCGAGCTGGCGGTGTTCGAGCCGAACCAGAATGACGATGGAAGTGGCCGCAGCATCCTCGGCCGCGTGGCTGCGAAGGGGCTGGCCGACGAGCTGCACGACCGGGGTTATCTGGTCATCGACGGCGTGGACGGCAAGGCCCACTATGTCGGGCTCAATGCCCGCGACGAGCTGTCGAACTACCCCACGGGTGCGGTGGTGGAAGTGAAGGGTTCAGCCGACGTGCGCGCCGCCGACAAGAACATTGCCGCGCTGGCGAGCGATGGTCTGTATCGCGCCGATCATCACTTGGCCATTGAACAGGGCCGGGCCAAACCCGGACGCGACCCGCAGGAGGTTGTCGCCGCACACGTTCGGCGGCTGGAAGCCCTGCGCCGCGCCGGCATCGTGGAGCGCGTGGCCGAAGGGATATGGAAGGTGCCGGACGACCTGGCCGAGCGTGGCCGTCAGTACGACGCGCAGCGGCTGGGCGGCGTGGCCGTGGAGCTGAAATCGCACCTGTCCATCGAGCGGCAGGCCCGCCTCATCGGCGCGACCTGGCTCGATCAGCAATTGATCGGCGGCGGTAAAGGGCTGGGTGATCTGGGCTTTGGTGGTGACGCCAAGCAGGCCATGCAGCAGCGGGCCGATTTCCTCGAAGAACAGGGACTGGCCGAGCGGCGCGGGCAGCGCGTGATTCTCGCCCGCAACCTGCTGGGCACGCTGCGCAACCGCGAACTGGCGCAGTTCGCCAAGGACATAGCCACCGAAACCGGCCTGGAGCATCAGCCAGTAGCCGACGGGCAGCGAGTGGCTGGTATTTACCGGCGCTCTGTCATGCTTGCCAGCGGGCGTTATGCGATGCTCGATGACGGCAAAGGGTTCAGCCTCGTGCCGTGGAAGCCGATCATCGAACAGCGGCTTGGTCAGCAGCTCGCCGCGACGGTGCGCGGTGGCGGAGTATCTTGGGAGATCGGGCGGCAACGTGGGCCAACTGTTGGTTGAAACGGCGTGAATTCAAGCGAGCGATCACACCTTTTTCCGCTTCCGCTCATCCGTTGAGGGAGAGGATCATTCCTGCCGCCCCAGCGACTAGAACCACATCAATGAGAAGCTCGAACGTGTGCAACTGGAGTCGCTGGACGAGACGTTTCGCAATCATCGAACCGGCAAGCAACGCGATGCCGATGGCAAGTCCACGTGTGATGACGGGCGGCGCAAGTACACCCGACACTCCAAACGTACCAAGCTTGCCGGCGTAGAGCAGGATAGCGCTTGCCGCCTCCGACCCCAGAAATGCACCGCCACTCATTCCGTACCCGGTGAATACCGGCACGCTGAGCGGCCCGGTGGACAGCACGAATCCGGTCAGGAACCCGACAATCGCCCCGGCAAAACTCATGTGCCAGAGGTTCAGATGGAGGTTCGATCGTCTGATGAGACGGCGCAGCGGGATCATCGCAAGGAAGAAAGCTGCCAGGAACACGTCCACAGTGGCAGGAGAGATCGTCAGCAGCGTGTGCGCCCCGAGCACAGCCGCGGGAACTCCCGCCAACGAATAGGCAAACACCGGCCGCCAACGGATCTCATGCCACCAGGCAATCACCCGCCCGATGTTGCCGAACAAGGACGCAATCGCCATCACAGGTACAGCGATCCGTGGCCCGTACAGCATGACGAGGACGGGCAGCATGATGAGCGACGAGCCGGTGCCGACGACGCCGCTGAGCACGCCAGCACCGAGGGCGAGAAAGAAGAGAAATAACAGCGCGATCATCGACTCTAGGGTCAACCTGGGCCGTCGCTCGCAGCCGCAAGAAGCGGCACCAGGATGTCGCTGATCGGGGTCGGAATGCCGTGAACCTGGCCGCGACGCGCAATGACGCCGTTGCGGATATCCCATTCGAGCGGTCGGCCAGCTTCTCGATCCGTGAGGATGGAGGTGCTCATGTCTGTGGGCGCCGCCCGGAACTTGTCGAGGATCTCTTGCGGCACTTCGTCGCCGAATTCAGCGCCCTCGGCACGTGCCACGGCCAGGCATTCCTGCAAATAAGCCAGCGTAAGTCTGGCGATATCAGCGCGACCGAACATGCCTGAGCGGCGGTGCGTGAGTGCCATGAGGCCAGCCACTGCGTTCTGCATCAGCTTGCGCCAAGCCAGCGAGCTGAAGTTCGCGGCCAAATCTACGGCGCACCGTGTGCCTTGCAGCGCTGCGGCCACTGCGCGGGAAGCTGACGTGTCTGGCAGGCTGAGGCGCGCTTCGCCACGCAAGCGTACCGAGCCGTCGGATTGCGCCTGCGCAGGGAACCACACGACGGCAGGAACGATTTGCCCGTTTGGCGAGTACGGGCGAACCCTGTCCAACTGTTCGATCCCGTTCTGCAAAACGCACACCACTGTTTCCGGCCCGACCAACACCGCGAGCCATTCTGCTGCCGCCTCAATTTGTGTTGCCTTGACTGCCAAAAAGACAAGATCAGCCGTGCGAGTGATTTGTGCCGGATTCGTCCGAACAGGACCAGGTACGGTGATAAAGCGGTCGCCATCTTGCAGGGTCAGGTGATCGCGCGGGCTACGCCCACACAGCAACGGCGTGCGGCCGACCTCGTGTAGCGCCGCCGCGATCGTGGTGCCAATGGCACCGGGACCGACGACAGCGACGCCAGGGTTGATTTCAGGATTCATGAGAGCGGGCTCCTTTAACGGCATCTGCCCACGTGGTGGTTGTGCCCTTCACGCGGTGAATGTAATATATTACACATGAAAAACGAAATTAGTAACAGCGTTTCAGGGGCTGAGCAACGGTTGCAGCAATGGATCGGCAGCATTCAAGCCCGAAGCGGCGACCTCGCCGCAAGCGAGGCGAAAGTTGTAGATCTCCTGCTCACCGATCCTTTGTTTGTCGGAGCAAGCACGACAGCACAGGTTGCCGCCCGTGCCGGCGTTTCTCCGCCGACGGTGATCCGTGCCGCGCGTGCGCTCGGGTTCGGCGGATTTACCGAGCTGAAGATCGAGATCGCGCGTGCTCGCGGCACAGCCCGGTTCTTCGCGCCTCCTGAAGCACTCGCCGCGGATGCGACGTCGGCCTCGGTGCTGGAAACATCCATTCGTGCTGGTACCGATGCACTGACCGCGCTCGGTGGGGCCATCGAACTCTCTGCGCTGGATAAGGCCGTCGGCTTGATCCAGCGCGCGCGCCAGGTATTTGCATTCGGTGCAGGCCCTTCCTCCACGGTTGCCGCCGATGCGGTCTTCCGTCTGCGTACGATCGGCGTGATGACCGTGGGCATCACGGATCATTTGTCGGCCATGATCGCGGCACGGCTCTTGGGCGCAGAAGACGTCGTCATCGCGGTCAGCTCGACCGGCCGCACGTCTTCAACGCTAGCCGTCGCGGATGCGGCATCCTCGGCTGGCGCCTCGCTGATCGCAGTCACCAATCAGTACGACACGCCCCTGGCGACTCTCGCCGACGTCGCGCTTGTTGTCGGCGGCGTACCACTACCGGCACAGATGGCCGCTGCGGGAAGTCGATTGGCTCAGCTGGTTGTTATCGATGCGTTGGTCGCATCCCTGGCGCTGCGCGATCAAGAGCGGACCCGCTTGGCGGAGCGGGCGGGCATCGATCTTCCCGACATTTCCTGATGCAGCCCGGCACCATCGCAATGGTTCTCGCCGCAGCGGTAGCCCATGCGGTGTGGAACCTGGCCTCGAAGTACAAGCGGGGCGACACTTTACTGTTCGTCTGGGCTTATAGCTGTGCTTCGACGCTTCTGTGGGTCCCGATCGGTCTCGTTCTTATGGTTCAGGACCAAGGGGCGATAGATTGGCGGCTCGGGGTGGGAGCGGCTGTTTCGGCGGCATTGCACATTGCGTACTCCCTGACCTTGCAGGTTGGCTACGATCGTGCCGAACTCGGGGTGGTTTACCCGATCGCCCGTGGCACAGGGCCGGTGCTGACGATGCTGTTTGCGATTCTTATTTTGGGGGAGCGGCTCTCCGTCGTTGCGCTTTTAGGGGCGCTCCTCGTCGTCTCAGGCATTCTTGTCGTTACCGGCAACCCGTTTAGAAGCGGAACCCGCCGCCCACTCCAGGGGATGTTTTGGGGAGGTGCTACGGGGGCCACCATTGCAAGCTATACCGTCTGGGACAGCTACGCGGTCACGTCGCTGCATTTGGCGCCCGTGAGCTACTACGCTGGCACACTGCTTCTGCAAACCCTGATCCTGACGCCAAGCGCACTGCGGCGACGGCATCACATTCACACAGTTATCCGTGCTGATGCCGTACCTATCCTCATCGTGGCCGTATTCTCCCCACTGGCCTACATCCTCGTGCTCACCGCCATGCTGACGGCACCGCTCGCGCTCGTCGCCCCTCTGCGTGAGTCGTCGATCATCATCGGCTCTCTCTTCGCGTACAGACTCTTTCGTGAGGGTCATCTCGCGCGCCGCGTGGTTGGGGCGGCAATCGTTCTGGCAGGGATCGCGGCGATTAGTTCTTGATGTTTGACGGCAGCGCACCTACTGCGACTTGGGCCGATGGCTATTCAGGCCTCGAATCCCAACGCCGTGAACGCATGCCGCGTGATCGCCTCCAGTGTGCGCCGGCTGGGCCGGGTCTTGGCCAGGACATTGAGTCCTTGCGTCGTGCATACGAGAAATACGGCCGCTTCGGCCGCATCGACGTCCCGCGATAGTTCTCCCGCTTGCTTTGCCCGCTCGATCGCGCCAGATAGGGCCGTTTCCAGCCTGGCCAGGTGGAGTTGGAAGGCTTCGCTGATCTGCGGATCATTCATGGCGAACTCAACGATCGAGTTCGTCACAAGGCATCCCCAGCGCCGTTTGCCGTCCAGCATCGCTTCGATGAGCGCCGCGTAGTAGTCGGCAATCCCGGCCCGACCGGACGGATTGCTGTTCAGGCGCGCGATCGTCTCTCGCGACATGGACGCCATGTAGCTCTTCAAAGCCTCGATGAAGAGGCCGTGCTTGTCACCGAAGGCGGCGTAGACGCTGCCCGGGTTGAGCCCGGTGACCCGGCAGATCTCCTGCATGCCAGCCCCGTCATAGCCCCGCTCCCAGAAGACGTCCACCGCGCTTTCAAGCACCGCATCGCGGTCAAAGTTTCGTACTCGGCCCATGGCTTTTGATGATTCATCAATCAAGAATTTTCACATGACTCAAGCATACATTGCCATGAAGACTTGTTGAAGCTAGAATCTTCTTGAATTCATATTCAATAATGGAGCCGTGGATGAAGATCGCGATCATGGGCACCGGAGGCGTAGGTGGTTATTTCGGAGCCAAACTGGCCCTCGGAGGCAACGACGTCAGCTTCATTGCCAGAGGGGCGCACCTGGCTGCCATCAAGTCCCAAGGCCTCACTGTGCGCAGTCCGCTAGGGGACATGCATGTCCCCACGCCCAGAGCAACCGACACGCCGTCGGACGTCGGGCCAGTCGATGTCGTTCTGTTCGGTGTCAAGCTTTGGGATACCGAGACGGCCGCCAACGCGATCAAGCCGCTGATCGGACCCGAAACGATGGTGATCTCCTTCCAGAACGGGGTGATCAAGGACGAATTGCTGAGAGCCACGCTCGGAGAAAAGCCGGTAGCAGGTGGCGTTTGCTACATCGCGGCAACCATCGCGGCCCCGGGCGTCATCGGTCATGCCAACAACCTGCAGAAGCTGGTCTTTGGCGAGTACGGCGGCCATCGCAGCGCGCGTATCGAGCGCTTCCATCGAGCCTGCATCCAGTCGGGGATCGACGCCGAGATCAGCGACGACATTGCCAGAGTGATCTGGGAGAAGTTCGTCTTCCTGGTTGGCCTGTCGGCGACCACCGCGTCCACACGGCGCCCGATAGGCGTGGTGCGCGGCAACCCGGCCTCCCGCAAGTTGCTCGAAGGCGTCATGCAGGAGGTGGTCGACGTCGGACGTGCTGAAGGCGTCAACCTCGCCACTGACTTTGCCCTGGACCGGCTTCGCTTCTGCGACCAACTGCCCGCCGACATGACTGCTTCCATGTTGCGCGACCTGGAACGCGGAAACCGGCTGGAGGTGCAGTGGCTCAGCGGCGACGTCAGCAGCAGAGGCCGGCGGCTCGGCGTGCCCACGCCGCGAAATTCAGTGGTCTGCGAAATCCTTGCGGTTCATGCGGACGGAGCGCAGTGAGTCATCAGTGATTGTTTCTGCCCTTTCAACATGAGGAAGTGCCATGAAAAACGAAATTCTTGAAAATGGCTTTCTTGACGTGGCCGGTCACCGCATCGCCTACACACGCCAGGGCCACGGGAGTGCCATCGCCCTTGTTCACGGCATTCCCACGAGCCGCCATCTTTGGCGCAACGTCATGCCGCTTCTCGCCGCATCAGGCCATGAAGCGCTTGCGATCGACCTTCTCGGTTATGGTGATTCCGACAAGCCTTCGGACGCGGAACTCGGAATCCAGGCGCAATCCGAAATCATCTTTCAGGCACTTTCGGCCCTGGGGTGGAAGCGCGCAACCATGGTGGGCCACGACATCGGAGGTGGGATTGCCCAGCTCGTGGCTATCAACCATCCCGAAATCCTTGATCGCCTCGTTTTGATTGACTCCATCCTCTATGACTCGTTTCCAGAGCCAGGAATTGCCCGCTTGAAGGAGCCGGCGTGGGACGAAATTCTTGGTGCACCGGACTTCGATCTGAGAAAGGGTCTGGCGAAAGGCTTTTCACGAGGCATGTTCCATACCGATCGGGTGACCGCTGAACTGGTCGAGGCCTATGAGCGTCCGTTCCGTGGCGTCGAAGGGCGGCGTGCCTACCTACGTGCGGCCCGGGCATTGAGGTCAGAGGAGCTTTCTTCGCGCATGGAAGACGTCGAGAAGCTGGCCCTGCCCACGCTCATCATCTGGGGGCTGCACGACACATTCCAGCCATTGCGCTTCGCAGAGCGTTTGGCAGGGAAGATGTCCAACGCCCAACTCCAGGTTTTTGATGACGCTGGGCATTTCCTGCCAGAGGATGTACCGGAAGCGCTGGCTTCCCGTGTCGCTGAATTTACAAGTACCCAGGAAGGAGCACGCTGATGGCGCGAAATGCCCCCGCTCCTGCATCCAGTCAGGCTGGCTTCCTTGTCACGCTTTTCGCATCGACCTTCTTGATGGGGTCCAGCTTCGTCGCAGGAAAAATCCTGCTACAGCAGGGCTTCACGCCGATGATCTTGGTCGGGTGGCGCTTCTTTGTCGCGGCCTTGGCGACCTTGCCGCTGGTGCTGGCCGGCGAGCGAAATATTGTGGCCGCGCTCCTGCCAGCCAAAGCAGGGCTGCGTGATGTTGCGCTGGTGATCCTGATTGGCTTGCTTCAGACAGCCGCCGTCATGGGGCTGCTGTTCTGGGCCATGCAGTTCATCTCCGCATCGACGGCCGCCATCCTGCTTTTCACCAATCCGATCTGGGTTGCTGTTCTGGGTCGCATCTTCCTTGGCGAAAGCCTGCACAGAGCGAGGCTCCTTGGGTTGCTTCTTGGCGTTGTCGGTGTTGCGCTTGCCATTGGTATCAGCCCATCCATGTTTTCTGGCGGGATGACCTTGGCTGGCGAAATCATCGGCATCGTCTCTGCGCTTTGCTGGGCAAGCGCGACGCTCATCAATAAGCGGGCAGCATTGCCGCTCTCATCCTGGGCCTTGAGTTTCTGGCAAATGCTGGTGGGCGCGATCGCCATCTTGGCCATCGCCTATCTCGATGGCGAACAATGGCCGAGCGGTGTGACGCGAGAGCAATGGGCTTGGTTTCTCTGGCTTTCCATCCCCGCGTCAACAGGCTCATTTGGCCTCTGGTTCGTGGCGCTGAAAAGAGGTGGAGCAACGAGGACTAGCGGATTTCTGTTCCTGGCCCCGCTCTTCACGGTCATCCTTGCGTATTTCATCCTGAACACGGCAATTTCCTGGATGCAAGCTGCGGGAGGAGTACTGATCGGCCTCGCGCTTTGGCTCGTCAACCGGGAACTTCCAGCAAGAAATGATCGCGAAAAAATCGATGAGGTGATCGCGGAAGGCGAACCGTGATGAACAGTTGATTCATCATCGAGTGCATGAATTATCAAGGCGGTCAGCTATGGAATTACGTCATTTGCGCTGTTTTCTGGCGGTGGCGGAAGAACTCCACTTCGCCCGCGCTGCCGAGCGACTGCACATTGAGCAATCTCCGCTATCGCGCACCATTAAGGAGTTGGAAGATGACGTCGGTGAAAAATTGTTCGTCCGCACCAGCCGAAGTACACGACTGACACCGGCGGGGAAGCTGTTTCTTGAGCATGTGCCTCGCGTTTTCACGGCCTTGCAGCAAGCCCGCGACAGCGTGAAAGCAGCGGCCAATGGCTTCCATGGGCAGTTGCGCATTGCATTGTCCGACGGCATCACGCCGTCGCGCCTGCCGGCCTTATTGGCAATGTGCCGGCAGGAGGAACCCGAGGTAGATATTCGGCTGTTCCAGGTGCCGCTATCGCAGCAGATAAAGGGGCTGCAAGACGATCTGTACGACGTAGGCTTCGCGCAGTCGGATGAAGTGGGTGAAGGCGTGGCTGCAGAAGCTGTATGGAGTGATCCGTTGATGGTGGCAGTGCCCGCCCGGCACCATCTGCTCAAGCACAGGCGCATCCCACTGGACGAAGTTCTGCAATTCCCATTGGTGTTATGCGATCCATTGACATGCGAAGGTCACGCGCGGCAGGTCGAACGTGTGCTACGTCGCTCTGACAGAGAACCACTGGTGGTTGAGCGCGTCGCTTCGTTCGAGCTGATGATGATCGTAGTGTCGGCCGGCTTCGCCTTGGGGCTGGCCGGCGGCCCGCACATCACGGCAAGTCGGGAGTCTGGCGTCATAGCGCGTCCCTTGGCCGGACGTGCGCCGATGCTGACGACCTATCTGCTGCGGCGCGAAGCCGACGTTTCGGAAGTGCTGTCTCGGTTCATAGAGCGAGTGCAGGCCATCGACTTGCCCGAAGGCACTAGGCCCGCTTTGCCGCCCGAACCTGATCCCCAGGAGGAAATCGAGCTATGAAGAAATCTTTCTGGCTCCTGTTGGTTCTGCTGTTGACTGCTTGCGGCCCATCGGACACACCCAGGCAGGCCAGCGTGCCCACCGTGGATGAACTGGCTGCCGATCCGGTACGGTTGAAGGAACTGCGACAGCAATGCAAGACCGACCGCGTGACGCTTGGTGACGTGCTTTGCAATCGAGTCGCTGAAGCCACGCGCAAGCGGTTCTACGGAGATGGGAAGACGCCCTATACATCGTCGGAGACACCGCCGAAGTTCTGATCGTCACCTTCGCCAAGAATCCTGTCCTTCATTGTCAACACGCCGCAGCGCGCTCGCGCCTGCGGCATTTTTATTGGCTTCTTCGCAGCCTGAAACCTGTCTTTTTCGATCATCTTGGTTCCGATAACAGTCTTTGACCGGCACTGACCCGGCACCGATCCTCGCGCTATGCGGCACGTCCATGTGCCGCGTTTGAACGAGGAATCAGCGCAGGGAAATCGGAGGCCAGTCAATGCAAGCTCAGGGCGTGCTGTTCGGGCAGATCGCCGCCGTCTTCGGCATCGTGATCGCCGGTGTATGGAGTGCAACGCAATGGACAGCCGCCGCCCTGGGCTATCAGCTACGCCTTGGCTCGCCGTGGTTCGACTTCTTTGGAACCCCGGTCTATCACCCCTGGCGGCTGTTCGAGTGGTGGTTCTTCTTCGATGCCTACGCACCGCACGTCTTCGACATAGGTGGCGCGATTGCAGGCGGCAGCGGCCTGGTGGCCGTGGTGGTCGCCATCGCAATGTCGGTATGGCGCTCGCGGCAGTCGCGCCTGGTCACTACCTACGGTTCGGCACGCTGGGCCGATGCGGATGACGTTCGCAAAGCCGGCCTGACCCAGCCGGCAGGCGTTTTCCTCGGCCTGCACCGCGGCCAGTACCTGCGGCACGAAGGCCCGGAGCACGTCCTGACCTTCGCACCCACTCGCAGCGGCAAGGGCGTGGGGCTGGTGGTGCCCACTTTGTTGAGCTGGCCTGCGTCCGTCGTCGTCCACGACATCAAGGGCGAGAACTGGACGCTCACCGCCGGTTGGCGTTCGCGGTTCAGCCATTGCCTGCTGTTCAACCCCACCGATGCGAAGTCGGCGGCCTACAACCCGCTACTGGAAGTCCGGCGCGGCGCGCATGAAGTGCGCGACGTGCAGAACGTGGCCGACATTCTTGTCGATCCCGATGGCGCGCTCGAACGCCGGAACCATTGGGAAAAGACCAGTCACGCGCTGCTGGTCGGCGCCATCCTGCATGTGCTGTACGCAGGCGAGGACAAGACGCTGCGCGGCGTCGCCAACTTCCTCAGTGACCCGGCTTGCCCGTTCGAGCTGACGCTGCACCGAATGATGACGACGAAGCACTTGGGCGATGCGCCGCACCCGGTTGTCGCATCCGCCGCGCGGGAAGTGTTGAACAAGTCGGACAACGAGCGTTCCGGCGTCTTGAGCACCGCCATGTCGTTCCTCGGCCTGTACCGCGACCCGACCGTGGCCGAAGTCACGTCGCGTTGCGACTGGCGCATCGCCGATCTGATTTCCGCCGAACACCCGGTATCGCTCTATCTGGTGGTGCCGCCGTCCGACATTAGCCGTACCAAGCCGCTGATCCGGCTCATCTTGAACCAGATCGGCAGGCGCTTGACGGAATCCCTCGATGGCAGCGACGGCATCGCACGCCGCCACAAGCTGCTGCTGATGCTGGATGAATTTCCGGCGCTGGGCCGGCTCGACTTCTTCGAGTCGGCGCTTGCCTTCATGGCCGGGTACGGCATCCGCAGCTTCCTCATCGCCCAAAGCCTGAATCAGATTGACAAGGCGTATGGGCAGAACCATTCCATCCTCGACAACTGCCACGTTCGCGTGACGTTCGCCACCAACGACGAACGCACGGCGAAAAGGATTTCCGAAACGCTCGGCACCGCGACCGAGCTGCGCGCGCAGCGCAACTACGCGGGCCACCGGCTCGCGCCGTGGCTCGGACATTTGATGGTGTCGCGGCAGGAAACCGCACGCCCGCTGCTGACGCCGGGCGAAGTCATGCAGCTTCCGCCCGACGAGGCCGTGGTGATGGTGTCCAGCGTCGCGCCGATCAAGGCGAAGAAGCTGCGCTACTACGCCGACGCGAATTTCAAGAGCCGCGTGTTGCCACCACCCGCGCTCGCGGCCGGGCAATACGCCGACGCGCCGCCTGCGCGCCCTGACGACTGGAGCGGTCTGGCGATCCCCGCTGTACCAGCGGCCCCGGCTGCGAGCCTGTCCAGCGATGGCGCAGGCACCGCCGATGACGGCGGCCCGCACCGCCAGCCGGAGCTATCCGAAGTCGCCGAATACAGCCCGGAACCGCAGACCGCAGGCACTGACCTGGGGCTGCTCGATGACGACGACGACCTGCCGTTGCCGCTTCCTCGCCAGTTCAACCCGGCCATGCAGCGCACGGCCCGGCTGGCTTCCCTCGACCCGAACGACGGAATCGACTTATGAGCCAATACCGCCTCAATCTGTTCATCCAGACCGAGCACGCCAAGCGGCTCGAAGAACTGGCCGCCAAGAAAGGCGTGTCCAAGTCGTCCATCGTCGCGGCGGCGCTCGCATCGTGGCTGTCGCCCGATGCCGGCGACCAGCGCGAGGCGGCCATCGCCAAGCGGCTTGATCGCCTGTCGCGGCAGGCCGAGCGCATGGAGCGCGACCAGAACATCCAGATCGAAACGCTGGCGCTGTTCATCCGCTACTTCCTGACCGTCAGCACGCCGGTTCCCGAAGCCCATCAGGACGCAGCCCGCGCGCAGGGCAAAGCGCGTTTCGAGCAATTCGTGGAGCAACTTGGCCGCCACCTGCTGCGAGGCCGCAGCCTGGTGCGCGACGTGGTGGAGGAACTGCATCCCGACCCGGTGCGGATGGATGACGCAGCGGCGCTGGCCGAAGCCCACGAACGAACTACGGAGCGTGCCTCATGAGCGCCGTTCCGCAGACCCCGCCCGAACGCTCATCCAGCGCGACTTCGCTGGATCGCCGTATCCAGATGCTGCGCACGGCCATGGGGCCAGTCATCGCCGCCGCGCTGGCCGACCCGGACGTGGTGGAAATTATGCTCAACCCCGACCGCACCCTATGGGTGGATCGGTTGTCATCGGGCCGCACGCCGCTGGGCGTGGAGCTTTCCGAAGACGATGGCGAGCGCATCATCCGCCTGGTGGCCGCGCACGTTGGTGCGGAAGTGCATCGCGGCCAGCCGCTGCTGACCGCCGAGCTGCCTGAAACCGGCGAGCGGTTCGAGGGCATCTTGCCGCCGGCTGCGCCTGGGCCAGCCTTCGCGCTGCGCAAGCGGGCCGTGAGCATCATCGGTCTGGATCGCTATGTGGCCGACGGCATCCTGACCGCCGGGCAGGCGGACTTCCTGCGCCATGCCGTGCGCGAGCGGCAGAACATCCTGATCGCAGGCGGCACCAGCACCGGCAAGACCACCTTGGCGAATGCGCTGCTGGCCGAGATCGCCGCCACCGGCGACCGCGTGCTGGTGCTCGAAGACACCATCGAGCTGCAATGCGCCGCCCGCGACCATGTGCCGCTGCGCACACGCGCCGGTGTTGTGTCGATGACCGAGCTGGTACGCGCCACGATGCGCCTGCGCCCTGATCGCGTGATCGTCGGCGAGGTGCGTGGCGGCGAAGCCCTCGACCTCATCAAAGTGTGGGGCACCGGCCACCCCGGCGGTATCGCCACCATCCATGCCGGTTCCGCGATGGGCGCGCTGCTGCGCCTGGAGCAATTGATTCTCGAAGTGGCGGTGAACCCACCGCGTGCGCTGATCGCCGAGGCGGTCAACATCGTCATCCACATCGCCGGACGCGGCCGCAAGCGCCGCGTCGAAAGCATCGCCCGCGTCATCGGCTTCGACGGTGTGGGCTACCGCCTGGCGGACGCGATGGAAACGCCGTTTCCCGAGCTGCCGCCGTTTTCTTCCCCGTCCCCTGACCAACCTGGAGAACTGCCATGACGCAGATGCACATTCCTGCTTTCCGCTTTTCCGTAAATCCGGCTTCGGCCGTCGCTCGCCTGCGGCGACTGGCCGGCCCGGCACAACATGGCCTGCTGCTGGCCGCCGTCATGCTGATGACGGCGGGCACGGCGAAAGCGTCCGGTTCCTCGATGCCGTGGGAATCGCCACTCGAATCCATCCTCGAATCCATCCAGGGGCCGGTCGCCAAGATCATCGCGGTCATCATCATCATTTCGACCGGCCTGGCGCTCGCCTTCGGCGATACGTCGGGCGGCTTCCGCAAGCTGATCCAGATCGTGTTCGGGTTGAGTATCGCCTTCGCGGCATCCTCGTTCTTCCTGTCGTTCTTCAGCTTCTCGGGCGGGGCCGTCGTATGAGCGCCAATGAAGGAGCACCGGGCTTCGCGCCCGGCTTCGAGGTGCCGCTGCATCGTTCGCTGACCGAGCCGCTTCTCATGGGCGGTGCGCCGCGCACCGTGGCGATCGCCAACGGCACGCTGGCCGCCGCCGTCGGGCTGGGCCTGCAACTGTGGATTCCCGGCGTGGTGCTCTGGATCGTCGGCCACTCGCTGGCGGTCTGGGGTGCGCGTGTCGATCCGCAGTTCATGCAGGTCTTCGCCCGCCACATCAAGCACAAGCCGCTGCTGGACGTGTGAGGGGGATGCCATGCTGAACCTTGCCGAATACCGCCAGCGCCCGGCCTTGCTCGCTGACTGGCTGCCGTGGGCCGGGCTGGTCGCGCCGGGCGTGGTGCTGAACAAGGATGGTTCTTTCCAGCGCACGGCGCGCTTTCGCGGGCCTGACTTGGACAGCGCCACGCAAGGCGAGCTGATCGCCACTACGGCGCGGCTGAACAACGCGCTGCGCCGGCTGGGTTCGGGCTGGGCGCTGTTCATCGAGGCCGAGCGCCGACCGGCCGCAGACTATCCGCACTCGGAGTTTCCCGAACCACTGTCCTGGCTGGTGGACGAGGAACGCCGCGCCGCCTTCGAGGACTCGGGCCACCACTTCGAGAGCGCCTATCACCTGACGCTGGCCTACCTGCCGCCGGAGGAATCCCGCGCTCGCGCCGCCAAGCTGCTCTACGAGCATGCACCCGGCGATGGTGTGGACTGGCGCGGCCGGCTCGATGCCTTCGTCGCGGAAACCGATCGCGTGTTCGACCTGCTCGACGGCGTGATGCCGGAGGTCGCCTGGCTGGACGATGCACAGACACTGACCTACCTGCATTCGACCATCTCGACGCGGCGCTACCGCGTGGGCGTGCCGGAAGTGCCGTTCCACATCGACGCGCTGCTGGCCGATTCCGCCTTGGTCGGCGGCCTCGCGCCCATGCTGGGCGACCAGCATCTGCGCGTGGTGTCGGTGCGGGGCTTCCCGACTTCGACCTGGCCGGGCCTGCTGGATGACCTCAACCGCCTGGGCTTTGGCTACCGCTGGAGTACGCGCTTTCTTTGCATGGACAAAGCCGAGGCGGAAAAGGAGCTGGGCCGCCTGCGCCGCCAGTGGTTCGCCAAGCGCAAGAACGTCATCGCGCTGCTGCGCGAAACGATCTTCCAACAGGAGAGCCCGCTGGTTGATACCGATGCCAGCAACAAGGCGGCCGACGCGGACGCCGCCATGCAGGAGTTGGGCAGCGATCAAGTCGCCTTCGGCTACCTCACCGCCACGGTGACGGTGCTCGATGGCGACCCGGCCGCTGCCGATGAAAAGCTGCGCATGGTGGAGCGCGTCATCCAGGGTCGGGGTTTCGTGACCATCCCCGAAACCCTCAATGCCGTCGATGCGTGGCTGTCGTCCATTCCCGGCAATGCCTATGCGAACGTCCGCCAGCCCATCGTCTCGACGCTGAACCTGGCGCACATGATGCCGCTGTCGGCGGTGTGGGCCGGGCCGGAGAAGAACGACCACCTCGACGGCCCCCCGCTGATCGTCACCCGCACCGATGGCGCAACGCCGTTCAGGCTGGTGACGCACATCGGCGACGTCGGCCACACGCTGGTCGCAGGGCCGACCGGCATGGGCAAGTCGGTATTGCTTGCCATCCTGGCGATGCAGTTCCGCCGCTACTTCGCTTCGCGGATCTTCGCCTTTGACATGGGGCGCTCGATGCGCGCCACGATTCTCGGCCTGGGCGGCGAACACTACGACCTCGGCGCTGATGGCGGTATCGCCTTCCAGCCGCTTGCCCGTATCGACGGCGAGGGCTACCGCACCTGGGCGGCCGAATGGGTGGAAGGCCGCCTGCTGCAAGAAGGCGTGACCGTCGGCCCGGACGAAAAAGCGGCCATCTGGTCGGCGCTGGGCAGCCTGGCGGGGGCGCCGCCGGAACAGCGCACGATGACCGGGCTTTCCGTGCTGCTGCAATCCAACGCGCTGCGGCAGGCGCTGTCGCCGTATGTGCTCGGCGGCGCGCACGGCAAGCTGCTGGACGCCGACCGCGACCGGCTCGGCATGGCCGACGTGCAGGGCTTCGAGATGGAGGAGCTGATGCACAGCCCCGCCGCCGTGCAGGCGGTGCTGCGCTATCTGTTCGCACGCTTCGATGAGCGGTTCGACGGTGCACCGACGCTGCTGATTCTCGATGAAGCGTGGCTGTTCCTTGATGAACCAGCCTTCGCCGCACGCATCCGCCAATGGCTCAAGACGCTCAGAAAGAAGAACGTCAGCGTCATCTTTGCCACGCAGTCGCTGGCCGACATCAAGGATTCGACCATCGCGCCAGCCATTATCGAAAGCTGCGCGAGCAGGATTTTCTTGCCTAACCCGCAGGCCACCGAGCCGCAGATTCGCACGATCTACGAAGGCTTCGGCCTCAACAGCCGGCAGATCGAGATCGTCGCCACTGCCGAACCCAAGCGCGATTACTACTACCAATCGCGCCTGGGCAATCGCCTGTTCGACCTCGACCTGGGGCCGGCCGCGCTCGCCTTCGCGGGCGCATCCACGCCGCAAGACCAACGCGACATCGACCGTGTGCTGGCGCAGGCCGGCGCACCCGGCTTTGCCGGCGCGTGGCTACGCCATCGCGGCCTTGATTGGGCCGCCGACCTGCTGCCGTCCTCACCGGCGGCGGCTTCCTTCCTCGCTACTCAACCGCTGGAGGTTTCGCCATGAAAGCCCGTGTCCTTTCCGCTTCGCTCGCCGCCGTGCTGGCCGGCTCGCTGCTGCTCGCGCAGCCGGCGGCAGCCATCACCGTGTTCGACCCGTCCAACTTCGTGCAGAACACGCTGACCGCCGTTCGCACGCTGGAGCAGATCAACAACCAGATCAACCAGCTCCAGAACGAGGCGCAGATGTTGATGAATCAGGCCCGCAACTTGACGAGCCTCGACTTCAACATCGTCAACCGGCTGCGCTCGACGCTCGCCACCACCGAACGCCTGATCGCCGAGGCGCAAGGGCTGGCCTACGACGTGCAGAGCATGGATGCCACGTTCT
>Ga0247725_1000814_pt1 | contig 19323 bp, 24 predicted proteins | sample OKSTACKMCFT3sol_FD_183021 | JGI IMG/M metagenome (GOLD analysis project Ga0247725, IMG submission 183021) | Subsurface sediment microbial communities from gas well in Oklahoma, United States - OK STACK MC-FT3-sol | ecosystem: Environmental > Terrestrial > Deep subsurface > Rock core/Sediment...
GGTTGAACGCGCGGTTCTTGGCCATCTCCATGCGGGCAGAGAGCAGCTCGGCACGGATGTCGGCCTCTTTCTGCATGGAGCCCTGGCCGGCGGTGTCGTTGACCAGTTCCAGCTGGCGGCGGTATTCGCCGATGTTCTGGGCCAGTTTGGCCGCGTCGTCGCCGAACTCCTTGCCGAACAGCTGGGTTGTGACGCTGAGCTGCTCGGCCTTGGGCAGCTTGTTGATGGCGTCCAGCACCGTCTGCAGGGTGCCGGTGGCGTTCTTGGCCATGCCGCTCTGCAGGGCGTCGGCCTCCAGGCCGATAGCCTTGAGCCCTTCCTGGAAGCGCTTGGGCTGCTGGGTGGCGATGGCCAGCTCACGGACCATGGCGTTGGTCGCGGTACCGGCCACCTCGGCGGTGGCGCCCAGGGTGAGGAAGGTGGAGCCGAGCGCGGCCGCTTCCTTGTAGCTCATGCCCACCGAGGCGGTGACGCCGGCCGTGCGCTGCAGCACGTCGATGATGTCGGCGCCCTTGGACTTGGCGTTGTCGTCCAGGTAGTTGATGGCGTCGCCCAGCTGGCCCACGTTCTTGATGGGCAGCTTGTACAGGTCGGCGATGCGCGCCAGGTTCTCGCCGATCTCGTCGGCCGGCAGCTCGAAGGCGGTGGCGGCGTTGGCGGCGACCTCGGCGAAGGCCAGGAGGTTGTCCTTGCCCTGCACGCCCATGCGCGCGGCACCTTCCACCAGGGCGGCGATCTCGGTGGTGGCCATGGGGATGCGCTCGCCCATGGCCTTGATGGCATCGGCCATCGCGTAATAGGTCGGGGTGAGCTGCCCGTTGTCGTCGCGGGCGCCGGCCACCTGCTTGGCGACGCCTGCCATGGCGTCCTCGAAGCTCATGTAGTCCTTGACCATGCCCAGCACCGGCAGGCCCATGCCGGCGCCCAGGGCGGCCGCGCCTGCGCCGGTACCGGCCATGCTTCCGGCCAGCTGCTGGGTCTTGTCGTACTGCGCGCGGGCTGCTGCGGCTTGCTTCTGCTGCGCGGCCAGGCGCTGCATGCGCCGCGTCTGGTCGCTGATGACCTGGTTGGTCTGGTTGATGCGCTCGCGCAGATCACGCTCGCCCTGCACCAGGTTGCGGGTGCTGATGCCAGCGGCGCCGAGTTTGTCGCGCAGGCCCTGCAGCTGGACCTGCTGTTCCTGGTGCTTGCGCTTGAGGTCGGTGGCGGCGCGGATGGCATCGCGCAGATCCCGCGTCATCTGCTGGGTGGGCACGCCGGTGGCGGCCATTTCCTTGTTGAGCGCCTTGACCCTGTCTCGGGCGCCCTGCAGGGCGGTTTCGGTGTTGGCGCTGATGGCGCGCAGCTTCTTCCAGCTGCTGACGTCGTTCTGCGTGGCTTGCAGGCTCTTGAGCTGCTCGCGGGAGTCCTTGAGGGCGCGACCCAGGCCGATGCTGCCCTGGGTCACGGCGCGGATGGGACGGGTGGCGCGGTCGATGGCCTGGAGGATCACCTCCATTTTCAGGTCATTGGCCATCGTTCCTCTCCCAGCGGCTTCTGGCCCGCTCGCGCCATTCCATCAGTTCCGACAGGGGGAGCGGGTCCAATTCCGCCGGCCCCCAGTGAAAGACCATGGCCAGGTCGGCCATGGCGTCTTCTACGCGACGAGGGCAGCCGCCTTCGCCGACTTCGGCAGCAAAAAACTGGCTACCGCCAGGCCGCACTGGAACAGGTCGGCCGGGTCCATGGTGCCGATCTCGTGGTCATTGAGGCTGGGGGTGGTGATGCGCGGCAGCACCTTGCGCAGGGCGAGCACGTCCATTTGGCTCAGGTCGGCCAGGGTCACGCCGCGCAGTTCGCCGCTCATGGGCTTGCGCAGGGTGACCTGCTCGATGCGCTGCTGGCCGCGAACGATGGGGGTGTCGAGGGTGATGACTTCCTCGTTGGGGTTCTTGACCGGCGCCGGGGCGGCGGCCTCGGTGGCTGCTGCCTGGGTTTGGGCCTGGTGCTGCTCGGTGGCTTCCTGCTGCTGGTCGTGTGCGTGGTCGGTGATGCTGCCCATGGTGGGACTCTCCTTGGTTCAGGGGGGAAGCCGGCGCGGACGCCGGCGGGTGGTGGATCAGAGGCCGATGGCCTTGCGGTGCTCGGCGAGCAGGTCCTCGCCGTCGACCGTGAACACGAAGTTCAGGAAGTCGATTTCGGTGATGACCTCGCCGTCGACGCTGAGCTTGTAGTAGGTGCAAGCGGTGCTGATCTTGTGCTCGGTGTCTTCGCCCGGGGTGGCCTCACCGAAGTCGATCTCTTCATGCCGGCCGCGCACGACGATTTCCACGGCGCTGACGCCGCCGTCGTCGTCACGTTGCACCGAGCCGGCGAAGCGCAGCGGCACGCCATCCGCGCGCACGGCGCCGAACTGGCGCAGGGCGACCAGGTCCCAGCCGCCGAGGGTCCATTCCAGGACGATGCCGTCGTCGCTGAATCCCAGGTCGGCCTTGGCAGGGCCGTCCATGCCACCGCCGCGATAGGCCTCCATCTTGCGGCCCAGCTTGGGCAGGGTGACGGTCTTGGCGATGCCGCCGTAGAGGTTGGAATCGTTGAACAGGTTGAAGTGCTTGAGCTTCTTGGGCAGGGCCATGGTGGCGCTCTCCTACGGCGCGGCCAGGGCCGCGCGGGTGAATGGGATCAGGCCTTGACGCTCTCGGCGAAGGTCATGAGGTAGCGGTCGGTGATGCGCTGGCGGAACAGCAGGTTTTCCAGCGGCGGGACGGGGGTGTAGTCGTAGTCCAGGAACAGCTTGCCGGCCTTGAGGGTGACGGCATCGTTGGCGGCCGGATCGAACCAGCACTGGCCGTCGATGATGTAGCCGCCGGTTTTCAGCTCGCGGAACTTGGCGTTCACGCCGTCGACGATGTCCTTCACCAGGGAGCCGTGCATGGGCTTGTCGATCGCCCAGAAGTGGGCCTCGGCCATGGTGTCCGCCAGCACCTGGGCGGTGCGGGTGTAGTTCTCGAAGGCGAACAGCGGATCGGCGCTGGTGGTGCGGTTGCCCCAGAAGCGGAAGCCCTCGCGGCGGATCAGGGTGGTGACCTCGGAGGCGTTGAGCAGGCCGGCGTCGGTGGCGGGGTTCTGCAGGTCCCAGAAGATGTCCTTGCTCAGACCGGTAACGCCGTTGACGGGCATGTTGGACAGGGTCTTGTGCCAGCCGATCTGCTCGTCGAGCTTGGCGCGCAGGCCAAGGGCGCGGGCCACGGCAGAGGCCGGGGCGTTGGCGCTGGTGGCGGTGTCCCAGTTGATGAAGTCCGGCCAGATGAGCATCAGCTCGCGGGAGCCGAAGCCGTCACGGTAGGCGATGGCCTCGGAGACGTTGTCGCAGCCCCAGACGCTGGCGTAGGCGAAGGCGCGCATCTTCTCGGCGATGGCGGCCAGTTCGGTGGTGACGGCGAGGTTATCTAGCCCCGGCGCGCCCAGGATGCGCGGGCGCACGCCGAGCTGCACCTCGGCTGCCAGCAGCGCCTGGAGGCCGGTGTACTGGCCGTCGGCGGTGACGCCACCGATGACCTTGGTGGTCTGGTCCGCTTCCTTGGCGGCGGCATCGGCGCCTTCGCCATCGGCCACGCGCACCACGATGGTGACGGGGCTGGCCTGGTCGGCGATGGCGTTGAGGCTGCGCGCCAGGGTACCCAGCGTGCCCGCCTTGCCGATGGCGGTGAGCACGTCGGTGAGCAGCACCGGCTTGTTGAGCGGGAATACCGTGGCGTCGGCATCGCTGGCGGTGCAGACCATGCCCACCACGGCGGTGGCGATAGTGCGGATTGGGCGGATGCCCGCGTTGATTTCGAGGACGCGGGCGCCGTGATGGAAGTCAGTGGCCATTGGGCAGCTCCTGGTGGGCGTGATGCCGTTTCAGTGAGCCTTGAGAGTGACGCGCGCGCGCAAGCGGGGCGAGCGGCGGGCGGTGGAGCGCGGGGCGGTACAGGGCAGGAATAAAAAGGCCCCGCGCGGGGCGGGGCAAGGTGCGGGCGTTGCGGGTGTCAGGTGTTGTTGCCGATGCCGGCGACCGCGGCCTCGATCGCGGCGATGGTTTCGGCGGCGATGTCCTGGGCGTGCTCGATGTCGCCGGCTTGCATGGCGGTGCGGATAAGTTCCTTGGCCTGCAGGCGGGTGGTGCGCAATTGCACCAGGGCGCCGGTGTACTGGGCGGCCTCGTGCAGGATGTCGTCCGCCGCTTGCTGAGCGGTGCGGCCGTTGATGGCCCAGGCAGCGACCATGGGCGGGACGGTGCCCTGGTAGTCGGCATCCTTGAAGGCCTGTGCCTGGGCGGCGGCACGGTCGTACTCGACGGCGCGCAGCGGGTCACCGGCGACGGCACGGCGGGCGCGGTCGGCGGCGTTGTCGATGCGTTGGCACAGGTCAGCAGTCGTCTGCTCTGGGCCTGGCTGCAGTTCAGCATCGTCCTCGGCAAGCCACTCTTCAGCCAGGTCAGGTTGAGGATTGGCGAACTTACCGATGACGGTTCCTTGAATGTTGCGCTGGACATAAGGCATGGCTCAAAGCTCCGTGTAGCCGAAGGTGACAAGGACTAGCGACACGCCAGCTGCTAGTGTGCGCGCAGCTACTTTCGAGGCGCTATCAGTCGGGACGTTGACCTCGAAGCCTCCGAAATCCGGGCTTGTTCCGGTAGCGATTGCAATGCCTCCGGCGTAGCTTCCAGCTACGAACGAAGGGAGGATGTCAGTGGTGGCCGGCGACCGAATAACGGCAGCGGCATCACCGCCGACGATGTTGGCGTTGAGGTGAGCCATCACCTGGCGCCCTGGTGGGACGCTAATGACATATTCAGCGGAAGCCGCCACCCCGGAGATGTTCACGTCGATAGGTGGCGTTTTCCACCAGGTGCTGCGGCCGGTTTGGAAGAACTCAATGATCGCCCCGGAGCCGTTGGTCTTGATCGAGCCAATCAGTGCAAAATTTGTGTGCCCTGCGGGTCGATTGGCTGCAATGGCTGATGTATCGAACCCTGCGTCGACAGCGCCCGTTGCGTCATTACGGATCAAGAAGACGTGATACCAGGTGTTGTTGGCCCGAGCGCCGTTGAAAAGCCCATTACCACCATTACCGGCGGCCCAGGCGCCTGCAGCTTGTAGGCGTTTGGTGAGGATTGCCGGCAACCGCAGGGTGGATGTATCGCCTGTGGACTTCACGATGCCTGGAGCAATGTCTATATCGGTGTTTGGTGTGGCGGAATTGTTGCTTAGCGTGAGGCCATTGCGGTACCCAGCAGGGGCAAGATCACCATATGCGCGGAGCTTCTTGGGTGTGACTGCGACATCGTCGAGCACTCCGGCGTCAACTTCCGCCTGAGTACCCACCCGCAGCACACCACGCAGTGCCTCGGTGGCCACGGCAGCCGCCGAGCGCAGTGCCTGGAATACCCTCAGGGCCGTCATGCGGCGGGTGTTGTTGGTGCCGGCTTCGGCGTCCGACTGGGTGGCGTTGAGGGCGGCGGTCAGCTCGAAGGCGAGTGCGGTGGTGCCGACGTTGATGGGGGCGTTGGTGGTGAGCTCCCAGATGGTGTCCGCCTGGGTGTCGCCTTGCTCCACCGGCACGGTCATGCCGGGGGTTACGTCGGTGTTGCTGTCGGCATCGGCGGCGCGGGACCAAGCGCCGGCAGCGGCGACATAGATGCCGTTGTCCTTGGCGGTGGCTTGGTCTTTGACCAGGACGCGGGCGCCGGCGGTGAGGACGACGCCATCGATGGTCTGCAGGCCGCTGAGCACGATGTTGGCGGTGGTGGCGACCAGGACGCTTTCCTTGCCATCCAGCCGGGCCAGGGCCGCGGCGACGGTGGTTTCGACAAAGGCGCGGGTGGCGAGCACTACGGTGGGGTCCGTCTTGAGCTGAACCGCCGCCGTGCTGCTGACGATCAGCACCATGCGCAGCAGCTGCACGCGGCCGCTGCCTTCGGCCATCAGCGGCTTGTAGCTGGGCGGGCAGTTGGCATAGGCGACCAGGTCGCCGGCGGCGTCGTACAGGCCTAGCTCGCGCATCCACCAGCCGCCGGTGGTTTCGGGGATGACCAGCTCGGCGATGATCTGGCTCGGGTTGGCCGGATCGATCTTGAGCTCGTTGAGGTCGGCCCGGTACTGCTCGTTGACCAGGGCGGTGCGCTCGCGGGTGGGTACCGGCAGGGCGCCGTTGCCATCGCCGACGGCCATGCGGCTGATCTGCAGCGGGGTATTCAGGGCGACGGCGTTGGCCAGCTTGGCCTCACCGACGGCAGTGAGCAGGGTGAAATAGGTCTGGCTCATGGGTGGATGCTCATGGTGTCGATGGAATACAGGGCGCCGGCGAACAGCAGCGATGGGCTGCTGACCTCGATGGGGCCGGGCTCGTAGGGGTAAACGGTGAGGGTTTCGCCCTCGGTGACGGCGGCGCCGAGGTAGGTGGTGCCGCGCACCTCCAGGCCGATGGCCAGGCCCACCAGGTGGCGGGTGAGCGGCTTGGCGTCGTCGATCAGCCAGGTGAGTTCCTGGTACATCTCCTCGGTAATGCCGCTATCTAGCACGCCGATCTGCAGGCGGAAGGTGCCGGGCACGCCGAGCGGCACTTCTTCCCACCATTCACGCACCTCGATCAGGTAGCCGAGCGGCTCCACTACGCGGCGCAGGGCGCCGATGGTGCCCTTGTGGGCGTGGATGAAGTAGGCGGAACGAATGGCGGCGCGCTTGGCGCTCTCCGGCCAGGCCTGGGACCAGCGGTCGACCGAGAAGGCCCAGGCCAGGTACGGCAGCAGGGCGACGGGGCAGGTGTCCGGGTTCCAGAGGTCGCGGATGGGCACCGGCACGCGCTCGATCTGCGCCAGGGCTTCGGCGGCAAGGCGCTCCAGCTCGCTGGCGTTGCCGGGCAGCAGGCGCGCAGCCATTACCCGGCCACCGTGACGCTGTAGGCGGTGCAGTAGGGCGCCTGGGCCTCGGTGGCGACGACATCTACCCAGCCGGTGAGCTCGACCTTGCGCACGCCCTCGATGTGCAGGGCAGCGTCCAGCGCCGAGCGGTGCACGCTCATGCCCAAGCGGCGGCGCTTGGTGACCAGGGCGACCAGGCGGGCCTCGGCCTCGGCGCGGATGGCTTCGGCCTCCGGCCCGACGGTGTTGAGGTGCAGGACGGCGGTGACGGTGTAGTTGATGACCGTGGCGCTTTGCACGGTGAGACGGTCGGCCACTGGGCGGCGGTCTTCATCGCTCAGGTAGGCGGCGACGATGGCGAGCAGTTCGGCGTTGGCAGTGCCGTTGCCCAGGGCGCTCTGCACGGTGACCACGGCCTCAGCCGGTGAGGGGCTGGTTGCCGAGGCGTCGGCGACACGGCCGTCCGCGCTGCGGGCGTGGAAGATGTAGGCGTTGCGCGGGCCGGCGACGGACAGGCCCTCCATGGCCATCTGGATGCGCTCGCGCAGGCTGTCGTCGCTTTCCATGACCGCCGCAACGGGTGGCACGGCGTTGGGGTTGGCCGGGACGATGACCAGGCGGCTGACGTTGAAGCGGGCGCCGATCTGCTCCAGATCCGCACCCTTGGCGTAGGCCAGCAGCACGCCAAGGGCGGCCTCGTTGACGCGCTGACGCCAGACCGTTTCGCGGTAGGCGTTCTCCTGGATGAGCTTGGTGATGGGCTCGGACTCCAGCTCCAGGGTGGCGGCAGCCTTAGCCTGCTGGTCAGCCGGGTGCAGGCTGATGAAGTAGGCCTTGCGCTCGGCCAGGATGACCTCGTAGTCGATGGGTTCGACGACGTTGGGGGCCGGCAGCTGGCTGAGGTCGATGGGGGTGAAGGTGACGGTCATGCGGCGGCCCCCAGGCTGAGCGGCACGCGCAGGCTGAGCGCCTGGTTGGTGTCGGTTTCGGTGCCCTCAACGTCCAGCACGGCGCCGCCGGCTTCGGTGGTGGGGGTGAGCTGCACGCGGCTGAGCCGGATGCGCGGTTCCCAGCGCATGACGGCCATAGCAATGGCGGCATAGGCCTGCAGGCGGGTGGCGTTGTTGAGCGGCCAGTCGAGCAGGTCCGCCATGGGGCTGCCGTATTCGCGGCGCATGACGCGGCTGCCGATGGGGGTGGTGATGATGTCCGCGATGGACTGGGCCAGGTGCTGGCGACCGCTGAGGGTGAGGCCGGTGTTGGCGTTCATTCCGCTCATGGGGTGGGCTCCAGGGAAATGCCGGGGCCGGGGGTGACGCCCTTGGTGCGGTGGCTGACGAGGCTGATGGCGTTGGCGCCGGCTACTACGTCCACGCTGACGGTGACCTGGCCGGTGATCTGCTGGTTGCCTTGCTGGGTGTAATCGCCGACGTGGTTGATTGGCCCGGTGATGTTGATGCCGCCGGTGCTGACGATGTCGGTGATGCCGCCGGCCGGCAGGATGGCGCGCAGGCGGTGGGCGATGCTGTCGTACTCGATCTCGGCGCCGTCGCGGTAGGTGCGGCGGTGCAGGCCTTCGCGGTCGCCGTTGGCCGGGTTGGCGTCGCTGAAAAGGCCCGTCAGCGCCACGCCTTGGGCGAGATTGCCGGAGGGGCTGAACAGGATGACCTGCTCGCCGATGGTGGGCGGGTCCCACTCGCGGTCCTCACCTGCGCGCAGGGCGAACCATGGCCGCCAGGCGGTGGTGACATTGCCGGTTTTCACGCGCACGCGGGGCGGCTCGACCTGCACCTCGGCAACGGTGCCAAGGCGGATGAGGTTTTCGATGAGGCGGGCGAGTTCGGCAAGGCTGTTCATGCTGCTGATGCTGCTGCTCGCGCGCGCGTGGCGCACTCGGCCAGCCCTGGAGCGGGTGGCGCTACAGGGCGCAGTCAGCCGGTGAGGTGTTCCAGCAGGCGGGTGCGGATCATGTCGAGGTCCGCTTCGGTGAAGCCGAGCAGCTCGCGGCGCTCGTACTGCACGTCGGCCTGGCCGCGCCCGGGGCGGTCGCGCAGGCCGTACTGGTGGGTGCGGGCGATGCGGGCCACGCGGCCGGTGAAGCCGATGGCGATGGCATCGGCGGTGCTCTGCAGGCGCAGGTGCTTGGCCTGGCGCAGGCGGGCGAACATCTGGCGCTTGATGCGGCCGACCTTGCCGCGCAGCTCGCGGGGCTTGCGGCTGGCGTAGGGGGTGCCGTCTGGGTTGCGCTGGGAGGCGATGCGCTGCTGCTGGTTGCGGCGCAGCTCGCGGCCGATGGTGTTGCCGAGTTTGCGGCGCTCACCTGGCGAGAGCTTGGCGAGCAGGGCGCCGGCCCATTCCTCCAGGGCGTTGAGGTTGTCGGTCACAGCTCGAAGTCCGGCTCGTCGGGGTGGCTGATGTCGAGCGTGCCATCGCCCAGGCGTTTGACGATGGCGCGCTCGGTGATGGGCAGCTTGATGGACATATCGACCTTGCCGCCGTCGAGGATGTCGGCCTCGAAGGCGATGGCGTCCTTGCCGCGCTCCAGGTTGGTGAGCAGATCGGGCTGGTGGCGGCGCAGCCACTCCAGGGTGGGGATAAAGACGCTGTCCGGGTGGCCGGCGAAGTCGGTGAGCAGCACCTGGAGGGTGTAGCTGTACTCGAACGACAGGCCGCGCGCGGTGCAGCGGACGCTGCCGGAGTCGATGAAGATGAGCAGCCGGTCGGGGTTCTTCTTGAGGCCCTGGATGGCGTTGAGCAGGTGTTCGCGGAGGCTGTTGGGCTTGTTCACGGGTCGGCTCTCGGTTGCTGCTCGGCGTACTGGATGACGGTGTCGACCTTGGCGGCGCATTCGGCCCAGGCGGTGAGGACGAAGTCGAGGTCGTCGCTGAGTTCGCCGTTACTGGTTGGCGCTGCCGGGTTGAGACTGCAGGCCGTGACGACTGGGCAGCCACTGACGGTAATCATCCGCTCCGGTAAAGCCTGGGCGCTCATGCATCCGGCGAGCAGCGCCAGGGAGAGGCTGCTGGCTCCAATCACTAAAACTCGGGTCATTGCGGCGGATCTCCTGTTTCTTGAGCTGGTCGGCGGCGTGGGCCTTGTGCAGCGCGCTGAGCTGCAGCTGCAGGCCCTGCTGGGCGAGGCGCTGGGCGTGCACCTCGCCGCCAAGGCGGACGATGGTGGCGGCCTGGCGCTGGCTGCGGGCGGTGATGTTGCCCAGCTTCTCCTGGGCCAGGGCGGTGCGGCCTTGCTCGGCCTGGCTCTGCTGGTAGGTGCCCCAGAGCAGCAGGGCGAGCGCGCCGAGCAGGGCGATGCCGTAGAGGGCCTGGCGCAGGGTGGTCATGCGGCGGCCTGGTGGGCTTCGGCGTGCCGGTCATAGGCGCGCTCCAGCTTCACGTCGTACAAGTTGCGGGCGTAGTCGGGGCCGTTGTAGCCCTTGGCGAAGGTGGCCCACTTGCGGGCCTTAAGCGCCTTGTGGAGTGACGGGTCGGTTTCGATGAAGCGGACGAAGGCTTCCAGCTGCTCGGCTTCGCTGGCGTGCATGCGGGCGACGAAGTCGGCGACGCTGGCGTAGCCGAGGCGCTGCCAGTGGTAGCCCATGATCTGGAAGGCGCCCCAGCTGGCGGACTCGTCGGCGGCGATGGCATCGATCATGCGGGCCTGGGCCAGGCGCTGGTGTTCTGCGGTGCCGCCGACATAGCCGCCGGGCTTGGGGTTGACCAGGCTCGGCCACTGGGCGGCCAGCTGCTTGGCGTGCTGCTGCAGGGCGGCCGGGTCGGCGCCCTCGTTCCGCACCAGAGCGAGGCGCTGATACATGACGTGGCGCTCGAACAGGATGGCGGGCTTACCGCGTTGGCTAGGAAGCCGGCGCCGTTGCTCTCAACCTCGTTGACCGCCAGCACGCTGGCCAGCGGCACGTCCAGGCGCTTGGCTGCCTGCTCCAGGTCCTTGAGGCTCAGGAAGCGGCGCGGGGCGGCGCCGGCCAGCACGGCGAGGGTCTTCTCGCCGGCGATGCCGTCTGGTATCAGACCGACCTTGACCTGGTAGGCGCGGACGGCGGCCTCGGTGGCGTCGCCGAAGTCGCCGTCGACGGCGAGCTTGGCGCCCTGCAGGTTGAGCTGCTGCTGCAGCGCGCGAACGGCTTGGCCGCGGCTGCCGTGCTTGAGGGGCTGGGTCATACGGATGGCCTCAGTAGGGCGGCCAGGTTGCCGCGCGAGCGATAGACGAGGATGCACAGCAGCACGGCGATGGCTGCCTGCCAGGGGCTGACGGGGCGCTGGTAGAGCAGGATCTCCAGGCCGGCGCATAGCAGGGCGGCGATCAGCAGGCAGGCCACCAGGGATATGCCGCGACGGATGCGGGCGCCGTTGCGTTGGAAGCACAGCAGCCGCACGGCTGAGGCCAGGTAGGCAATGGCGGCGGCGAGCGGTACCAGGTGGGCCAGGTAGGCGGCGATGGACATGGTCAATCTCCTCGACCGCGCTTCCACCAGCCAGGGGCGAGGCTGGCGAAGTCGGTCTTCTCGATCAGTTCGAGCACCTTGAGGGCGATGGGCACGACGACGATGGCGCCGACGAAACCGCCGGGGCCGGTCTGGGTGATGGGCGTCTGGGCGACGATTTCGGCGGCGCTGACGTAGCCGGCGCCCACCGATACCAGCAGGCCGAGCAGGCGCTGCCAGGCCTTGAGGTCTTTCTGGTTCAGGGCGATCAGCGCCGCGCCGATGATGGCGCCGAACAGGGCGTTGCCATCCAGGTTGGGCATGACGGTGGCGAGGCCGACGCCGGCGGCGGCCGTGGCCACGACGACGGAACTGCTGGTTGGCTCAGCCATGGGGCATCCTTTCCTGTGCGTGGGTGATGTCGTTGAAGCGCTTCACAGCGCCCGCCAGCAGGGCCGGTGAGTAGCGCTGTGGTTCGGGGAAGCCGAGGCTGGCAGCGCAGAACTCGCTGCAGAACATGCGCTTGCGGTGGTCGATCGCTACCGGCAGTAGCTGGCTGAGGAGGATGCCGAGCCAGTCGTATCCCTTGCCCTGGTGCTGCTGGAAGATGAGCGCGATATGGCGCGCATCCGCCCAGGGCAGGGGGAACAGGTCCCAGTGCTCCAGGTTGAGGTCGATGTGCTTTTCGCGCACTCCGCCATCCATGGCCGAGGCTGACAGCCATCGGCCGTCAGGCATGACCAGCTCGCAGTGGCTGTAACTCGAGCGCGTCCAGAGCCGGATGAGCCGGTTGAACAGCTTGCCCTGGCCTTTGTAGGCGGCGAGGTAGATCAGTCCCATAGGTTCACCACCTGGCGCTGTTCGGCCTGCGGGGCGGCATCCGGCAGGGTGACTTGGGTGCCGTGGGGGATGATCGGGCCGAAGTCGGCGAGGCCTGGGTTGGCATCGAGCACGGCCTCGGTAACGCCTGCGGTGCGGCCGTAGTAGCTCCAGCAGAGGCTGTCGACGGTGTCGCCCTGGGCGGCGATGACGGTGGCCACTACAGCAGCTCCACGGTGGCGTGGCTGATGCCGAGGATGGTTCGCAGGGCCTTGCGGGCGTCACGGCGTAGCTGGTCGGGGCTGCTTTCTTCCTCGGTGACCTTTTGCTCGCCGCTGTTGGTGGCGTCGAAGCTCTGGTAGCGCTCGATCAGCTCGGCCAGGGCGCCGCAGTAGATGACGCGGCAGTAAAGGTGCAGCAGCTGGCTTTTGCCCTTGATCTGCTCGGCCGGCACGTCCGCCAGGGTGGCGTGGCCTTCTGCTTGGCGGGCGGCGCGGTAGGCGGCGAGTTCGCGGTTGGCCTCGATCATGGCGTTGACGGTGGCCACTTCGAGGCGGTCGTCGGTGACGCTGGAGTCGATACGCATGGCGGCGCGCAGTTGCTGGCCGTCGATGTCTGGCCAGAAGTCCGCGTTGCTGATCGGGTAGGCGGCGCTGGTGTCGCCGCCTGCGATGAATCCGCTCATGCCTATCACTCGAATAAGTCCGCGGTGGTCGGGGCGTCACAGCTGAGCCAAGGAGAAAGCCTGCTGATCGGCCCCGAGCCGCGGGGTGCGTGGGGACGCTCGGTTAACCGCCTGGGGCGGTGTGTTTCTTGAGGAGGCGCTCGGCGCGCTCCAGGTCCTTCTTGCCGCCGCAGCTGTTGTGCAGCTCGATGGCGCGCTTGAGCAGGTCGATACCGAACTGCAGCCAGGCCAGTTCTTCCTGGTTGAGCTTCTCGGCGTCGTAGTTGAACTGGGCCAACTGGGCGCGGCCTTGGGCGAGCACCAGCTTGGCGCGCGCTTCGTCGGGCATGTCCTGGTCGGCGGTGAGTTCGGCGGTGCGGTTGAGCGTTACCAGCGGGAAGGTCTTGCCTGCCTTCTGGGCGTTCAGCGCGGCCGTGGCCACTTCCTCGGCCACCAGACAGCCGGTGGTGCGGGAGAAGCGATCCGGCATCACCAGCTGGTGGCGCAGGACGTACTCGGCGATCTGCAGGCCGCCGTCGTAGTCGGCCGCATCGAAGCGCCAGACCATGATGGTGACGAGCACGTCGTCCTGGGCGCCCTGGCCTGCCGCGAGCACGCCCTCGATGTAGGGGACGTACTCCGGCAGCAGCTCGGCCTTGAGCTTCGCCTTGCCTTCCGTGGACTGCACCTGCTTGAGGCGTAGCTGGTCCTGCTGGAGCTTGGCCAGCATGACCTCATAGCCGGTGGCGCCTTCCATGAGCGCGGCGGGGGCGGCGGCTGCCGCCTCCTGGGCTGCGCGTTTGCGCAGCTGGTTACGTTGGGCAAGGGAGAGGCTCATGGGTTAGGCCTTCTCTATTTTCTCGACGATGGCAACGAGGCCGAAGTCTTCAACGACATAGGCGTCGTTGGAGGACTGGTAGTCGGCGACGCGGTCGTATTCCGGCTCGTCCTTGAGGTGGCGACGACGGGCGCCTTCCTGCCAGTAGATCGACAGGTTGCTCAGGGTGGTGACCAGTACGGTGCCGTCCGGGAAGTACGGCGCGTCGACGATCGGCAGACCGCCCAGGCGGGCACGGGTGACGATCTCCTGCGCGGCGTTCTCTTCCTGGTTGGAGGCGGCGCCTTTCTCGACGGCGGCCAGCAGCTTCTCGTGCATCAGGTTGCGCGAGACGATGACGACCAGGTCGGGGTGGCTGCGGTGCCACGGCTCCAGCATCTGCACGGCGTCGAAGACCAGACCGTCCAGGGTCTTGTAGTCGCCGGCGGCGCCGACGGTGACCTTGCCAGCGGTGGCGCCTTCGTCCAGCACGCGATCCGGGGCCTTGGTGCGGATCTTCTCCAGCCAGCCGATGTTGACGTCCTGGCGCAGCGGGTTGGTGGCCGGGTTGGTGGCGGCGGCAGCGGAGACGCCGTTCCAGCCGATCATCAGGCGGTCCAGGGCCTGGCGCTGGGCGATGGCCGAGGTGAGGCGGGTCTGGAAGTCCGGGAACTTGGCCCAGGCGTCGAGCAGCGCGTAACGGAAAGCGCTGTCGAAGTTGGTCTGCTTGCAGGTGTAGTCGTCCTTCACCAGGCTGTGGCGGTCCAGCGGGTTGCGGCGGTTGCCACCGGCGGTGTCGGTACGGCTGGCGATGGGGCCGTTGACGCCCAGCAGCAGGGCCTCGCCGGATTGCTCCATCACGCCGATGACGTTGATGCGGCCGAGCAGGGCGGTCGATTCCTGGATGGCGGTTTCCAGGTTCTGCTGGACGCTGGGCTCGACGTTGAACTTGACGGCGGCGCTTTCGACGCCGTTGAGCTTGGCCACCTGTGCCAGGTAGCCGTTGTAGGCATTTCGGGTTTCTTTACGCATGAGTGTGCTCCGAGTGGGCGCTGGTAATGGGTCAGAACTTGGCCAGGGCTTTGCCGTCGCCGCCGGTGGCGGCCGGGCGCTGCTGCTGGCTGTGGTCCTCGGTGTCGCTGAGGCGCTTGACCAGGTCGTTGAGCTCGGTTTCGAGCTTGGTGACCTTGTCGCTCAGCTCCTGGCGGGCCTTCTGTTCTGCGGTGAAGGCTGCGCCCTGCTCCTGGGCATGCGAGACCAGGGCCTCGATAGCGTCGGTCAGCTCGGAGAACTGGGCGTCGTCCTTGACGGCTTTGTCCTTGCTCTTGCCGAGGGCTTCCATCACCCGGGAGAACAGGCCGGCGACCTTGTTCTCGCTGTCGGTGACTTCCTCGAATTCGAGGGCGACTTCGATGGCCTCGGAGAACAGGTTCTCCGGGTCATGCTTGCGCGCCTTGAGTGGGTTGGCGTCGGGATGCTGGGCGCTGAATGCGAGCATTTCGGTGCCCAGGCTGGCCGGGGTATCGGTGACGGCGATGCCGTCCAGGTACGCGCGGCCGGTGTCGGCGAACTTCGGGCGGATCTCGATGCTGGTGAAAATCTTCTGGCGTGCCTTGTTCAGGGCGATCAGGTCGGAGGTGGGCTCGATCTGGGCGAACAGGGCCAGCTTCTTCTTGCCGGCCACTTCGACTTCTTCGGTTTTCAGAGCAACGACGTCGCCATAGGCCTTGAACGGGCCATCCGGCAGCAGGCTGCGGAAGTGCTCCAGCCAGACGCGGGCGCCGTAAGTGTTGGGGTTGTAGGTCTCGGCAGCATCCACCAGCCATTGGCGCTCGATGGTGCGGCCGTCGGTGGTGGCGCCTTCGACGGCGACGCGGAACCACTTGGAGCGGAATTTCTTCATGGGGCTTGTCCTCAATCCGGGGCGGTGGGCCTTTCGTTGAGGGCATGGTCGGCACCCGGCGGGCACGCGGCAACGCGCCTACGGTGTAGCGGGAACCGCTACAGGGTGCGGCGGTAGGGGCTCACGCGCGCGAGCGGCAGCATCGGCGCCATGAACGCTATCGTCGAACTGCCCACCGATCACCGCCGCCACGCCAAGCACCTGTATTGGCAGGGCTACCGTGTGTGCGAGATCGCCGAACTGATCGGCGAAAAGGAGAAGACGCTGCACAGCTGGAAGGCCCGCGACGAGTGGGACCGGGCCAGCCCGCTGGAGCGCATCCAGGCCGCCACCGAGGCTCGCCTGGTACAGCTGATCCTCAAGGACCCGAAGAGTGGGGCGGACTACAAGGAGATCGACCTGCTCCATCGGCAAATGGAGCGGCAGGCGCGCATCCAGCGCTACCAGGGCGGCGGTACCGAGACGGACCTCAATCCCGAACTGGCGAAGCGCAACGCCGGGGAGAAGCGTAAACCCAAGCGCAACGACATCACAGAGGAGATGGTCGAGAAGCTGGTCGAGGCGTTTCTCGATGGCTGTTTCGACTATCAGAAGGATTGGTACCGGGCCGGCAATCAGCGGACCCGCGCCATCCTCAAGAGCCGCCAGATCGGCGCCACCTTCTACTTTGCCCGCGAGGCGCTGATCGATGCGCTGACCACCGGGCGCAACCAGATTTTCCTGTCGGCCAGCAAGGCGCAGGCCCATATCTTCAAGGCCTATATCCAGGCCTTTGCCCGCGATGTGGTGGGGGTGGAGCTCACTGGCGACCCGATCATCCTGCCGAACGGCGCCGAGCTGCACTTCCTGGGCACGAACGCGCGCACGGCCCAGGGCTATCACGGCAACTTCTACTTCGACGAGTTCTTCTGGACGTTCAAGTTCAACGAGCTGAACAAGGTGGCCAGCGGCATGGCCATGCAGAAGCAATACCGGCGGACGTACTTTTCGACGCCGAGCTCGATGGCCCATGAGGCGTACACGTTCTGGACGGGGGAGCGCTTCAACAAGGGCAAGCCTGCGGCCAAGCACCTCAAGCTGGATGTGAGCCACGACGCGCTGCAGCCTGGGCGGCTGTGCGAGGACCGCATCTGGCGGCAGATCGTGACGATTCTGGATGCCGAGGACCGGGGCTGCGACCTGTTCGATATCGACGAGCTGCGCTTGGAGTACGACGCGGCTGCCTTCCAGAACCTGCTGATGTGCGAGTTTGTCGACGACGGGGCGAGCATTTTCCCGCTCAACCTGCTGCAGCCGTGCATGGTGGACAGCTGGTCGGAGTGGGACGACTACAAGCCGTTCGCGGCGCGGCCGTTTGCCGATCGGCAGGTCTGGGTAGGGTATGACCCTGCGGAGTCGGGCGATTCGGCTGGCCTGGTGGTAGTGGCGCCGCCTCTGGTACCGGGCGGGAAGTTCCGCATCCTGGAGCGGCATCAGTTCCGGGGCATGGACTTCAACGCCCAGGCCGAGATGATCCGCCGCGTGACGATGCGCTACTGGGTGACCTACATCGGCATCGATACCACCGGCCTCGGCAGCGCGGTGGCGCAGCTGGTCCGCCAGTTCTTCCCAGGGCTGACGACCTTCTCCTACAGCCCAGAGGTGAAGACGCGCCTGGTGATGAAGGCCTGGGACGTGATCAGCAAGGCGCGACTCGAGTTCGACGCCGGCTTCACCGACATCGCGCAGTCGCTGATGGCCATCCGCAAGACTGTTACCCCAGGCGGGCGCCAGTTCACCTACACAGCCGGGCGCAACGACAACACCGGCCACGCCGATCTGGCGTGGGCGCTCTTCCACGCATTGCACAACGAGCCGCTTGAGGGCCAGACCGTGGCCAACACCAGCATCATGGAGATTTACTGATGAGCAAACGCCGCAACCGCCACCAGCAGGTGGCCACCACGGACCCCGCACGCGAGGGGGAGCTGCTGGTCAAGGGCGAGGGCGGCCAGTCGATGGCCTTCACCTTCGGCGACCCGACGCCGATGCTCGATGGGCGCGATTTGCTGGACTACCTGGAGTGCTGGGCCAATGGTCGCTGGTATGAGCCGCCTGTCTCGCTGGATGGGCTGGCCAAGGCCTCGAAAGCGGGGGTGTATCTGCCGTCTGGCCTGATCTTCAAGCGCAACGCGCTGGCCCGCACCTTCATCCCCCATCGGCTGCTGAGCCGGGCGGCCTTCGAGCAGATCGTCATGGACTGGGGCTGGTCGGGCAACCTGTACCTGGAGAAGCGCGACAACATGCTGCGCCAGGCCCTGGGCCTGCTGCCTTGCCTGGCGAAGTACATGCGCCGCGGTACCGACCTGGATACCTACTACCAGGTGCGCGGCTACAAGGACGAGCACGAGTTCAAGGCTGGCAGCATCTGCCACGTTCGGGTGGCCGACATCAACCAGGAGGTCTACGGCCTGCCGGAGTGGCTGCCGGCCCTGCAGAGCGCGCTGCTGAACGAGGCTGGCACACTGTTCCGGCGCAAGTATTACCAGAACGGCAGCCATGCCGGCTTCATCCTCTACATGACCGACGCGGCGCAGAACGAGGACTTCATCACCGACCTGCGTAACGCGATGAAGAACAGCAAGGGCCCGGGCAACTTCCGCAACCTGTTCATGTACGCGCCGAACGGCAAGAAGGACGGCATCCAGCTCATCCCCATCAGTGAGGTGGCGGCCAAGGACGACTTCGGCGCCATCAAGAACATCAGCCGCGACGACCAGCTCGCCATGCTGCGTATCCCGCCCCAGCTCATGGGCGTGGTACCGCAGAACGCCGGCGGCTTCGGCTCGGTCCGCGAGGCTGCCCAGGTGTGGGCGATCAACGAGCTTGAGCCCGAGCAGGCACGGCTGCGGCAGATCAACGAATGGCTGGGGGAGGAGGTGATCCGCTTCAATCCCTACGAGCTGCCGGCCGCTGCCAGCTGACCACCAGCAGCAACACCCAAGCCGCCCGCGAGGCGGCTTTTTTGTGCCTGCGCGCCAGCCCACGGAACCCCATTTTTCACCCGGCGCGCGCGCTCGTCCCCCCGCCACGCCCGCGGGCTAAGTGTGTCGATTTTTCCGCACCCCTGCGGGGCATCCGAAGCGGGCCATGCTGCTGGCTTTGGAAGCGGTGAGGTATCAGGCAAAAGCCTGCGGAAACCTGCACTTAGGGGGCATAAATGGCGTTCCCGCTGAGGGTGTCTTGGCCTCTGTTTTCAGGTTCGCTATCTCGGGGAGGTAATTTCGGTTAGGTGCTATGGGTGGTGCGCCTGTAACCCGCATGGATACTGGGTTTGAGCAATTACCTCGGAAGGTAAGTGGAGGTAATTGCAGAGGTAATTTTTCTGTAAGTGATTGATTTTAAAGGGGTCAATCATAACAAGCTTTAACCATGCATAGAGGTAATTGGGTAACCACTTAATTACCTAGAAATTACCTTTGGCCATTCCTCTGAAACTTGCGAGTTAGAGCGCTTCAAGCCGTGTCTATTTGGAAAATTACCATTATTACCTCGTTTCGATGGGTCAACCGAAAAACCGGGAAAGCTGGCCGGGGTGGCTGGTTTGTGGCCGCCGCCTTCTATTCCTGGGAACGCTCTGGGAACAGAATCTGACGTTTGCCCACTCACTCGCTCGCGTACTTCCTGGCCTGCAGCTGAGCATCGCCCGCGTTGATGAGTTCGAGTCTCTCCGTCCGCACCATCTCCCTTGTAATCCCTCCTTATAGAGTTTGCTGCGCTCACGCATTTTGCGCAGGTGACTTCTGCTATTCGAGCTAAT